>Ga0265327_10001589_pt1 | contig 27701 bp, 23 predicted proteins | sample 41621metaG_FD_202089 | JGI IMG/M metagenome (GOLD analysis project Ga0265327, IMG submission 202089) | Rhizosphere microbial communities from Carex aquatilis grown in University of Washington, Seatle, WA, United States - 4-16-21 metaG | ecosystem: Host-associated > Plants > Roots > Rhizosphere...
AGTAAGCCTGATTCCCGTTGTAGAATATGCGCTTCTGATCGGAGACGATCAGGGCCGGCTTAGCTCAGTTGGTAGAGCAACCGCCTTGTAAGCGGTAGGTCGTCAGTTCGAATCCGACAGCCGGCACCAAATCAAAAAAGCCTGCAGCACGTTTGTGTTGCAGGCTTTTGTCTTTGGGGCGTTGCTCAATCGGGTCTTAGGGGCCTCAGCGGCTTCAGGGGTGATCGGCGGTGGGGCAGCGGTAGGCCTTGCCGCTGAGCGAGGTCTCGTCATAGCCCACGTTGGCCTTGTTCCAAACCACGTGTGTGGCACCCATGGCGTCAGCCTGGCGCAGCAGGTTCTGCTTGATGTTGTCGACACCCTTGGGTGCGAAGAAACCGGTGAGCCCCGAGCTGCTGCTGAGCGAGTCAATGAGCTTGCATTGGGTGACCATGTCGGGATTGGCTTCGATCACATGACCGCTGTAGCGTTCATGATGTTGGACGCTGCCGCAAGCGGTCAGCATCACGACGGCCGCAGCGGTACAGCTCAAGAGGGGCAGGCGTTTCATGTTGTCTTCCGGTTGTTTGGGATCACTGGATTCAATGTAGCCCAATCCCGCCTCGACCGACAGGGCGCCAGTATGCGCGGGCGCAAGAAAACAGGCCCGCATGAAGCGGGCCTGTGGAGCGGGGTAGGGCCAGCTTACTTGGCAACCAGCTTGTTGAGTTCAACCAGGTCATCGGGCTTGAGTGTGCCGGCTGCCTGCTTGAGCTTGATCGAGCCGACGATCACGTCGTAGCGTGCCTTGTAGAGGTCTTTCTGCGTGGAGCTCACCGCGGTCTGGGCATCCAGCACATCCTTGTTGATGCGCACGCCCACGCGGTAGCCCAGCTGGGTGGCTTCCAGGGCCAGCTTGGCCGAGGCTTCGGCCGCTTCATAGGCCTTGACCTGGGCCAGGCCCGACTGCACGCCAGAGAAGGCCTGGCGGGTGGCCAGGGAGACGCTGCGCTTGGCGTTGTCAACGTCACGCTCGGCCTTGTCGGACAGGGCCAGCACTTCCTTGACGCGGTTCTGGATGGCGCCACCGGCGTACAGGGGCATGTTCAGTTCGACACCAACAGAGGCCGTCGTACCAGAGGTGGTTGTTGCCTGTACTGAACTGGAGTCAATCTTGCTGCGAGACAGGTTGGCCACGGCGTCCAAAGTCGGCCAGTTGCCTGCCTTGGCTTTGTCGATTTCGAGCTTGGCGACCTTCAGGCCCACTTCTGCCTTGCGAACCACAGGCGAGGATGAGGTCTGGGCAACCCAGTCGTCCATCTGGCCGGGGGCCAGGGCGTCAAGGTTGGCGGGGGTCAGCAGCGGGCTGGGTGTGACATCTTTGCGGCCAACCAGTTGGTCCAGGGCAATGCGCTTGACCTGCAGGTCATTGGTGGCGGCAATTTCCTGGGCGGAAGACAGGTCAAACCGGGCCTGGGCTTCGCGGGTGTCGGTGATGGTGGCGTTGCCCACCTCGAAATTGCGCTTGGCCGAGGCCAGTTGCTCGGCCAGCGCCTTTTTGTTGGCTTGTGTGGTGGTCAGCACGTCCTGCGCGGCCAGCACGTCGAAATAGGCCTGGGTCAGGCGGGCAGCCAGGTCGTTTTCGGCGATGGTGAGATCGGCCTTGGCGGCTTCAAGCGATTGCTCGGCCTGGTCCACCTTGGCGGCATCGGCCCTGTTCAGCAGCGGCATCTTGGCAGCCAGGCCGCCTGTTTTGCTGGTGGTGTTGGAGTTGGTCGACGTGTTGCCGCCATAGGCAGCAGCCAGCGCAGGGGGTAGATCGGTCGAGCCGTCGAAGTGGCTGCGTGTGACGGATGCCTTCAAGCCCAGCGAGGGACGCAGCAAGGCATAAGCCTGCTCCACTTGATATTGAACGGAATCGGCCTGTGCCTTGGCCGACAGGTAGGCGGCGTCGTAGCCCTTGGCCGCTTGATACAGGTCCACCAGGCTTTCGGCTTGTGCATGTGTCCAACCCGCCAGGCTCAGCACCGCCGTAGAGGCGGCCAGGGCGAGCGGGCGCCAGCGGGCGGCTACTCGCTGGCCAATGGGCTTGGTGGCCGATTTGACGGACTTGGACATCATGGATTCCTCAATGTTGGGAGAGAGCAGTCAGAACTGGAAGCGGCTGGGCTCGGTGAAACCGGCCAGACGGGGGGCCATGGTGTCGAACAGCACCTGGCTATTGAATTGCACATCGCTCACGCGCGTGAACAAGGTGGCCTGCATGACAGGCTCCTGGCCGACGATGGCCAGCAGGCGGCCGCCGGTTTTGAGCTGGTCCAGCAGGTTCTGCGGCACGGAGGCCACGGAGCCGGTCAGCAAGATGGCGTCGTAAGGCGCCTGTCCGGGAAAGCCGGCCGTGCCATCAGCCTGGACGATTTCGGCGTTGTTCACCGAGGCGTTGCGCAGGTTGGTGCGGGCCTGGGCGGCCAGGCCGGCGTCTGGCTCCAGGCCGATCACGCGCTGGGCCTTGTGGGCCAGCAGGGCGGTGACATAGCCGGTGGTGGCGCCGATCAGCAGCACGGTGTCGCGCTTGCTCAGGTTCAGGTCCTGCACCATGCGGGCTTCGACGCGGGGGGCCAGGAGGGCGCGACCCTGGCTCAGGGGGATTTCCAGGTCCATGAAGGCCTGGGCGCGGTGTTCGGTGGGGACGAAGTCTTCGCGGCGAACGGCAGACAGCAGTGCCAGCACCGAGGTGTCCAGGACATCCCAGGGGCGGATCTGTTGCTCGATCATGTTGAAGCGGGCTTGTTCGACATTCATGCTGGGCATCCTACGGGAGACGGTAAGTGAAAGTAATCCGGATAAAACATAGATTTTAAGAAGAGCTGTCGGTTTTCAGCCGCTTTTTGATCCACAAGCTGAAATCGTCCAGAAATGTGTAGATGACCGGCACCACCACCAGGGTCAGCAGCGAGGAGGCGATCACCCCCCCGATCACGGCCTGTCCCATGGGGGAGCGTTGCTCGGAGCCTTCGGTCAGGGCAAAGGCCAGCGGCACCATGCCGAACACCATGGCCAGGGTGGTCATGAGGATGGGGCGCAGGCGCACGCGGGCGGCCATCAGCAGGGCTTCGCGACGGGGCAGGGGCTCGGTGTCGTGGCTGTCGCCGCTGTGGCCCAGGCGGGCGCGGTTGGCAAAGTCCACCAGCAAGATCGCGTTCTTGGTGACCAGTCCCATGAGCATGATGATGCCGATGACCGAGAACATGTTGAGCGTGGAGCCGAACACCAGCAGCGTCAGCACCACGCCGATCAAGGTCAGTGGCAGCGAGCTCATCAGGGCGATGGGCTGCAGGAAGCTGCGGAACTGCGAGGCCAGGATCATGTAGATGAAGACCACGGCCAGGCCCAGCGCAGAGGCGGCGTATTCAAAGGCCTCTTTCATGTCCTTGGTCGAACCGCCAAACCGGTAGTGGTAGTTGGCGGGCCAGGGGGTCTTGTCGAGGATGGTCTTGATGTCGGCCGACACCTCGCCCATGGAGCGGCCGGTCACGTTGGCCGTGATCTCGACCTCGCGGTTGAGGTCGCGGCGGTTGATCTGGGTCGGGCCCAGGCCTTCGACGATGTCGGCTACCTGATTCAGCTTGACGATGCGCGGACGCCCTTGTGCATCCACGCCGGCCACCAGGGGCAGGTTGCGCAGGTCTTCGGCCGTACGCCGGTCTTCGGGGCGCAGGGACACGCGGATGTCGTAGTTCTGCTCGTCGTCGGCCAGCCAGCTGCCCACGGTCTTGCCTTCCACCAAGACCGACAGCGCGTTGCTGATGGTGTCGACATTCAGGCCGAGGTCGGCCGCGGCATCACGGCGCACGCGGATGTCCAGCGTGGGCTTGTTGGGCTTGAGGCTGGTGTCCAGGTCCACCAGGCCGGGCACCTGTTTGAGCTTGTTCAGTGTCTGCTGCGAGAGCTTGCCCAGCTCGGCCAGGCTGGTGCCCTGGATGGACAACTGAATGGGCTTTTGCCCGCCCACTGCGTCCAGCAGGCCCACATGCGTCACGGTGATGTCGGGCAACTGGCTCAGGGCCTTGCGCAGGGGGGCGGACAGTTGGTCCACGCTGCGGCTGCGTTGATGGCGGTCTTTCAGGCGGATGTAGATGCTGACCTGGTTGCGGCCCAACGCGAAACCCGTGTTGATGGTGGACAGCGTGTAGCTGACCTCGGGCATGGCGCGGATCAGGGCTTCGACATCGTGCGTGCGGGCCTCGGTGGCTTCCAGCGAGGTGCCTGCCGGGGTGTAGAAGTTGACGAAGGTCTCGGAGTAATCGGCCTTGGGGACGAACTCCGTGCCCATGAGGGGCATCAGGGCCAGGCTGCCCACCAGGCTGGCGATGGCCACGAGCATGGTCCACCAGGGGTGGTCCAGGGCCCAGGCGAGGATGCGTTGATACGCGTCGCCCAATGAGTCCGCCCAGTGCTCGACCGCGGCGGTGACGCGGCCAATGGTCTTGTCATACAGCGAGCTGGCCGCGACCACGCCTGCATGGCGATGGATGGCTGGGTCATGCCAGATGCTGGAGAGCATGGGGTCGAGCGTGAAGCTCACGAACATCGAGATCAGCACGGCGGCCACGATGGTGATGCCGAACTCGTGGAAGAACTTGCCGATGATGCCGCCCATGAAACCGATGGGCAGGAACACGGCCACGATGGACAAGGTGGTGGCCAGCACCGCCAGGCCAATTTCCCGGGTGCCGTCCATGGACGCATCCAGTGCGGACTTGCCCATCTGCACATGGCGCACGATGTTCTCTCGTACCACGATGGCATCGTCGATCAGCAGGCCCACGCACAGGCTCAGCGCCATCAGCGTGATCATGTTGATCGAGAAGCCGAAGGCGTACATGAACAGGAAGGTGCCGATGATGGAGATGGGCAGCGTGAGGCCCGTGATGACGGTGGAGCGCCAGGAATTCAAAAACAGGAAGACGATGGCCACGGTGAGCAGCGCGCCTTCGATCAGCGTTTCGCGCACGGTGGACACACTCACGGCAATGGGGCGGCTGTTGTCGCGGATGACGTCGACCTTCATGCCCGGTGGCAGCTCCTTGTCGACCTGGGCCACCACATCGCGCAGGCCCTTGACCACATCCAGCGTGTTCTCGCCTTGCGCCTTGAGCACTTCCAGGGCCAGCGTGCGCTTGCCGTTGTAGAGCGCGAGGGTGTCGAGTTCTTGCGGGCCATCGACCACATCGGCGACCTGGTTGAGGCGGATGGCCTGGCCGCCGCGCGTGGCCACGATCAGGCGTTCAAAGTCGCGCACGGTCTTCAGGCGCGCATCGATCTGCACGACACGGTCTTGTGCCGTGGTGCGCACGCTGCCGGCAGGCTGGTCCTGATTCTCAAGACGCACGGCATTGGCGACCTGCTCGGCGCGCAAGCCCAGTGCCTGCATGGCCTGGGGCTTGAGGTAGACGTTCACTTGCCGCTTGCGCGCACCCACCAGGTTGACCGAGCCCACGCCGCGCACGTTCTCCAGGCGCTTGCGCAGGATCTGATCGGCATAGGTGGTCAGGGCTTGCTCGCTTTGCGACCCATTGGGCGAGGTCAGGGCCAGCGAGAAGATGGGGCGGTTGGCCGGATCGAAACGCAGCACGCGGGGCTCTTTGACTTCATCGCGCAGGGTGGGGCGGATGGCCGAGAGCTTCTCGCGCACATCGTCGGCGGCGCGGCGGCCATCGACATCCAGGTTGAACTGGACGATGACAACCGAGCTGCCTTCATAAGAGCGCGAATACAGCTGGTTGATGCCCGCCACGGTGTTGACGGCTTCTTCCACCTTGCGCGTGACCTCGGACTCGATGATCTCGGGCGAGGCGCCAGGGTAGTCCAGCTGGATGGCCAGTGTGGGCAGCTCGATGTCGGGGAACTGGTCGACCTTGAGCCGCTGATAGGAAAAGAGCCCGAGCACGACCAGGGCCATCATGACCATGGTCGCCATCACCGGGTTGAGGATGGACAGGCGGGTGAACCACATGGTGTCGGGGGCTCAGTGCGCCGCGGCGGATGAGGCTGGTGCTTGACCCAGGGACACGGCCTGGCCGTCATGCACGGTGCCGGATGCATTGATCAGCACGCGATCGCCGGCCTGCAGCCCTTCGGTGACTTCCACCATGGGGACCTCGTTTGCACCCTTGCCAACATGCGAGCCCAGTTTCACATCGATCTTGCTGACCTTGCCATCGCGCACGCGCAGGACCTGCTCATGGCCGGACTCACGCGTGACGGCAGTTTGCGGCACGCTCAGCGCCTCTTGCTGTGTCAAGGTGATCTCGCCTTGCACGAACAGGCCCTGGCGCAAGGCGGGGTGGGGCTTCAGGGCCAGGTAGACCATGACCGAGCGGGTGTCGGCCGTGGCACTGGGGTTGATGCGCGCAATGCGTGCGGGCAGGGCGTCCGGCAGGCCTTCCACATGCAGGGTGGCGGGGCTGCCTACGCGCACCTGGGCGACGTCCTGCGGTGTCAAGGGGGCTTGCAGCTCCAGGCTGCCCAGGTCCACGACCTCGACAATGCGGCCATCCACACCAACACGTTCACCCGCCTGCGCAAAGCGTTGCGAGATCTGCCCGGCAATGGGGGCACGCACGACGCTGTCTTTCAGGGACTTGGCGGCCAGGTCTACCGCAGACTGGGCGGCCTCGTACGTGGCCTTGGTGGCGGCTGCATTGGACAGCGAGTTGTCCAGCGCCGTGCGCGAGATGAAGCCTTGTTGCACCAGCGCCTGGTTGTTCTCCAGATTCTGTTGGGCGATCTGCCATTGCGCCTTGGCCGATGCGGCCTGCTGGCGGGCCTGTTGCAGGCGTGTCTCGAACTCCTGCGGGTCCAGCTTGCCGATGACCTGATCGGCCTTGACCTGATCGCCCTCGCGCACGGTCAGGCTCAGCAGCTCGGCTGCGACCTTGGCCTTGACGATGGCCGCGCGCTGCGCCGTCAGGCTGCCCGATACCGGGATGGCGTGCGTGAGCAGGGTGGTGCGCACGTCATGCACGTCCTTGCTGCCCAGCGACATCACACCGGCTTGCGCGCTGGCCGTGCTTTGCGCCAGTTCGTTTTGCTGAGCCTTCTTGTGCACGATGGCGCGGCCGATGCCGCCGCCCAGAATCAGCACGCCTGCTGCCAGGGCGATCCATTTGATGGGTTTGCTCATGTGTCTTGTGGTGACGGCTCGTTGGATGAGACCGGGTGGCGCACTTCCAGGCCACGAAGCAGCAACTCGATCTGGGTCGTCATGAAACGTTCCGGATCAAGCGGCACGGGGTTGGCGGTGCACACCGATGTGCACTGGCGGTAGAGGATCAGGAACTGGATGGGCGCGATGAGGGCGTGCACGACCGAGGTCACGTCCATGGGCCGGAACTCGCTGCGGTCAATGCCGCGCTGGACGGCGCGGGCCAGCAGCGCGTGGCTGGGTGCCACCACCTCATCGACATAGAACTGTGCCAGTTCCGGGAAATTGCGGGCCTCGGCCATGATCAGCACAAGCAGGCCCGAGGCCTTCGATGCCCCGACGCGGGTCCACCAGGTGTGGGCCAATAGATGCAACAGGTCCGACGTGCCCCCGTCAAACTGATCTACCAGCTCGTGGCCTTCTGCGATGACCTGGGTCAGGTAGGCGCGCACCACGGCCTTGAACAACTCATCCTTGCTGGGGTAGTAAAGATAGAGCGTGCCTTTGGAGACGCCTGCCAGTTTGGCCACTTCTTCGGCGCGGGTGGCGGCCAGCCCTTTCTCTACGAACAAGGTGAGGGCAGCCTCCAGCAGCTCGTGCGGACGGGCTGCCTTGCGGCGCTGGCGCACGCCAGGCAACCTGGGGGCGATGGCCGCAACCGCCGCAACGATGGGGCAAGAGGGCGTATCTCCATCCGAATGATTCGGCTGCAGGGGCAAGGCGGAGGCAGGCGAGGGCGTGCGGCTCAAGACGAGGTTTCCAAGTAACTGACCTGTGGGTCAGTAATGTAGCCGCCTGCCCTTGAGTTGGTCAAACGGCCCCTTGGCTATCATGCCCGCTGACCTGCGCACGGCGCATCGGCATCATCTACTGGACAAGTCAGCTCATGGAACGACCACAAGCACAAGACCGGGCCGCCTATGCCCACTTCAGCACCATCACCACGCGCTGGATGGACAACGACGTCTACGGGCACGTCAACAACGTCACCTACTACAGCTACTTCGACACGGCGGTCAACCGCTACCTGATCGAGGCCGGCGTGCTGGACATCCACCAGGGCGAGGTGATCGGCCTGGTCATCGAGACGCATTGCAATTACTTTGCCTCGCTGGAGTTCCCACGGAACGTGGACGCCGGCATCCGTGTGGGCCATATCGGCAAGAGCAGCGTGCGCTACGAGATTGGTCTGTTCGATGAGGGGGCGCCGCAGTCGGCGGCGGTCGGGCATTTCGTGCATGTGTATGTGGACCGCGCCACGCGCCGCCCGGTGCCCTTGCCCGAGGCCTTCCTGCAGGCCTTGCGCGCCTTGCAGATGCCTGCTGCGACCTGACGTCTTGCATCTGGCCTCGCATGTTTCCTGGATTCAGGGTTATCCCTTTAGGGTTCTCCATTGATCCTGACTTGACTCAGTCTATGATCTTTGGGTCGATCTGAGTCGGCTTGTTTCCTGTTTTTCGGAGGTAGTCCTTATGAGCCTGATGGGCCAAATGATGCACATGCCCTTGATGATCTCGTCGCTGCTCAAGCATGCGTCGCGTCACAACGGTGATGTCGAGATCGTGTCCAAGCGTGTCGAGGGCGACATGCACCGCACCAACTGGAACGAGGTCGAGTTGCGTTCGCGCAAGCTGGCTCAAGCCCTGGATCGCCTCGGCCTGGAGGCGGGTGACCGCGTTGGCACGCTGGCCTGGAACGGCTACCGCCACATGGAGATCTACTACGCGGTCTCCGGCTCGCAGCGCGTCTGCCACACGATCAACCCGCGCCTGTTCCCGCAACAGGTGGCCTGGATCGCCAATGATGCGCAGGACAAAGTCATCTTCGTTGACCTGAACATCTTCCCGCTGGTCGAGAAGCTGGCGCCCTCGCTGCCCACGCTCAAGCACGTGGTGCTGATGTGCGCCCGCGAGAACATGCCGCGCGAATGCGCGCTGCCCAATCTGCACTGCTACGAAGACCTGATCGCGGCCGAAGACGGCAACTACGACTGGCCTTCGTTCGACGAGAACACCGCGGCCAGCATCTGCTACACCTCCGGCACGACCGGCAACCCCAAGGGTGCCGTGTACTCACACCGCTCGACTGTGCTGCACGCGTTCGCCGCTGCATTGCCTGACGCCATGAGCCTGAAGGCCACGGACACCGTGTTGCCCGTGGTGCCCATGTTCCACGTCAACGCCTGGGGGCTGCCTTACACGGCGGCCATGGTGGGCTGCAAGCTGGTGTTCCCTGGTCACCACCTGGATGGCGCTTCGCTGTTCAACCTCTTCGAACAAGAGAAGGTCACCATGAGCGCGGGCGTGCCCACCATCTGGCTGGGCCTGCTGAACCACGTCAAGACCAACAACCTGAAGTTCAGCACCTTCAAGAGCACCATCATTGGTGGCGCAGCTTGCCCGCCCGCGATGATCCGCACGTTCGAGAACGACTATGGCGTCGAGGTGATCCATGCCTGGGGCATGACCGAGTTGTCGCCGCTGGGCACGCTGGGCCGCCTGAAGTCCAAGCACGCCGAGTGGTCCACCGAGGACAAGCAAAAGCTGCTGGAAAAACAGGGCAAGTCGGTCTATGGCATCGACATGCGCATCGTGGACGCCGAGGGCAAGGTGCTGCCATGGGATGGCAAGTCTGCGGGCGATCTGGAAGTGCGCGGCCACTGGGTCATCAGCAGCTACTTCAACATCGACAAGTCGCCGCTGCATGATGGCTGGTTCCCCACGGGCGACGTGGCCACCATCGACCCTGATGGCTACATGCAGATCACCGATCGCTCCAAGGATGTGATCAAGTCCGGCGGCGAATGGATCAGCTCCATCGACCTGGAGAACGCGTTGATGGCCCACCCGGCCGTGCAGGAGGCTGCGGCCATTGCCTGCCACCACCCCAAGTGGGACGAGCGCCCGCTGATGGTCGTGGTCAAGAAGCCTGGTGCTGAGGTGAGCAAGGAAGAGTTGATTGCCTTCTACAAAGGCAAGATCCCCAATTGGCAGACACCAGACGATGTGGTGTTCGTGGACGAGATCCCTCACACGGCCACGGGCAAGATCTCCAAACTGCAATTGCGCGAAAAGTTCAAGGACCATAAGCTGCCTACGGCCTGATCGTTGCCGTAAACACACAGGGCGCCTCGTTATGAGGCGCCTTTTTTTTGCGCACCTCGTGTGTTGTGACGCGCATTGACCGCGCTTGGGCGCGTTTAGGTGCGAGGTGGGGTGGGTGCGGGTCATCCCTGACTGGCACCCTCAATTCAGGGGGGTAAATTGACTCTGCTTACGTTTCAACACGACACGGAGAGATATCAATGCGCTTCCAAGCCCCCCAAGTTCGCACGCTGAGTCTGTTGGTGGCCGCAAGCCTCTCGGCAGGCGCGGCTTTTGCCCAGAAGGGCGAGACAGTGAAGATCGCCTGGATCGACCCTTTGTCGGGCCTGATGGCCAGCGTGGGCCAGAACCAGGTCAAGAGCTTCCAGTTCGTGGCGGAGAAGATCAACGCCAACAACCCCGCGGGCGTCAAGTTTGAAATCGTGAGCATTGACAACAAGCTCAGCCCAGCCGAATCGCTCAACGCCTTGAAGTCGGCCGCCGACCAAGGCATCCGCTACATCGTGCAGGGCCTGGGTTCGGGCTCGGCGCTGGCGCTGGTGGATGGCGTCAACAAGTACAACGAGCGCAACCCCGGCAAGGAAATCGTCTACCTGAACTACGCCGCGGTGGACCCCGATCTGACCAACAGCAAGTGCAGCTACTGGCACTATCGCCTGGACGCCGACACCTCCATGAAGATGGAGGCGCTGACGACCTTCATCAAGGAGCAGAAGGATGTTCAGAAGGTCTACCTGATCAACCAGAACTACGCGCACGGCCAGCAGGTCTCCAAGTTCGCGAAGGCCATGCTGGCGCGCAAGCGCCCTGACATCCAGGTCGTGGGCGACGACCTGCACCCGCTGGCTCAGGTGCGTGACTTCGCGCCGTATGTGGCCAAGATCAAGGCATCGGGCGCTGACACCGTGATCACGGGCAACTGGGGTTCCGACCTGGCCCTGCTGGTCAAGGCCGCCAACGAGGCTGGCCTGAACGTCAAGTTCTACACCTACTACGCCAACTTCGGTGGCACACCGACGGCGCTGGGCAAGGCCGCTGATGGCCGCGTCTACCAGGTGGGCTATGGTCACTACAACATGCCCGGCCTGAACGCGAGCCTGGTCAGCGAGTTCAAGAAGCGCTTCAATGACGACTATTACTCGGCGGCCACTTACTCCGGGCTGGCCCTGCTGTCTGAAGCCATGGCCAAGGCCAAGTCCACCGACCCGCTCAAGGTGGCGGCGGCCATGGAGGGCCTGAAGTTCAAGAGCTTCAACGGTGAAGTGGAAATGCGCAAGACGGACCACCAGTTGCAGCAGCCGCTGTTCATTGCCAAGTGGGCGCCGGTGGATGCCAAGAACAGCTACGACGTCGAGAAGACAGGCATGACCTTCGTGCCGGTGAAGTCGTTCGACGCGTATGTGTCGAGCACCCCGACTTCCTGTCAGATGAAGCGTCCTTCGTGATGCGGGCAGCCTGGGGCATCTTCGATGAGATGCCCAGGCTGTTGAGTCCGGGCAGGCAAGGTGGCGCAGCGCCTGCCCATGTGTCACTCATGCGCCGCGCCTGATGGAAACCTTTGTTGTCTTCTTTCTGAATGGCCTCAGCTATGGGCTGTTGCTGTTCATGCTCAGCTCCGGGCTGACGCTGATCTTCAGCATGATGGGTGTGCTTAACTTCGCGCACACCAGTTTCTACATGCTGGGTGCCTATTTCGCCTACGTGATCACCGGGTTGGTGGGTTTCTTTCCCGCCCTGATCCTGGCGCCTTTGCTGGTGGGCATCCTGGGGGCCGCGTTCGAGCGATACAGCTTGCGCAAGGTCCACGTCTATGGGCATGTGCCTGAGTTGCTCGTCACCTTTGGCCTGTCCTATGTGGTGTTCGAGTGCGTGCGCCTGATCTGGGGGCCGGCCAATGTCGACTACCGGATTCCCGATGCACTCAGCGGTCCCTTGTTCACGATCGCCAACGTCAAGGCGCAAGGCGTGCAGTTCCTGTTGGGGGCGGGTGACCCGGCCATCTGCGGGCCAGCTGCCGGCAACTCGTGTACCCAGTTCCCGCTGTACCGTGGGTTCATGGCCCTGGTGGCCCTGTTCATGCTGGGCGCTCTGTGGCTGCTGCTGACCCGCACGCGCATCGGCCTGATCATCCAGGCCGCACTGACGCACCCTGACATGGCGCAAGCGCTGGGGCACAACGTGCCGCGCGTGATGATGGGCGTGTTCGGTGGTGGTTGCGCGCTGGCCGGCCTGGCCGGTGTGATCGGTGGCAATGCTTTCGTGACCGAGCCCAATATGGCGGCCTCCGTGGGCGCCATCATCTTCGTGGTGGTGGTCGTGGGTGGCATGGGCTCATTGGCCGGGGCCTTCCTGGCCTCCTTGCTGATCGGCCTGCTTCAAACCTTCGCCGTGGTGGCCGATGTGTCGGTGGCCTCGGTCATGCAAAGCCATGGCCAGACGGTGAATTTCGAGCACTGGTCCTACCCGCTGCTCAAGATCACGGTGTCGCAGATGGCGCCAATCCTGCCTTATCTCCTCCTGGTGCTGATCCTGATCTTCAGGCCCAAGGGCTTGTTGGGTACACGTGAGGAGTGATGAACATGACCAGTAACGTTTACCGATTCCGTCCGCTGAACCTGGGCCGCTGGCTATTGTGGTCGGCCTTCGCCCTGGTGCTGTTCGTGGCGCCCATGTTCCTCAAGAGCAGCCTGTCGCTGACCATGCTCACGCAGATGGGCACGGCCATCATCGTCTGCCTGTCCTACAACATGCTGCTGGGGCAGGGCGGCATGCTCAGCTTCGGGCATGCCGTCTATTCAGGCCTGGGCGCATTCGCGGCCATTCACACGCTCAACAAGGTGGGCGCGGGCGACTGGTCCATCCCGGTGAGCCTCATCCCACTGGTGGGCGGGCTGGGCGGCTTGGTTGTGGCGGCCTTGCTGGGCGCCGTCACCACCAAAAAGTCGGGCAACACCTTTGCCATGATCACGCTGGGCGTGGGTGAGCTGGTGTGGAACATGTCGCTGATGCTGCCGGAGTTCTTCGGCGGCGAAGGGGGCATCAACAGCAACCGCGTGGTGGGGCAGCCCGTCATGGGCATCACCTTCGGGCCGCAGATCCAAGTCTACTACCTGATTGCCGTGTACTGCTTCATCTGCACGGTGCTGATGTTCGCCTTCACGCAGACGCCGCTGGGGCGCATGCTCAATGCCGTGCGCGACAACCCCGAGCGGGTCGAGTTCATCGGCTATGACACGCAGCGGGTGCGCTACATCGCCTTCATGATCGCGGGCTTTTTTGCCGGCATCGCGGGTGGGCTGTACGCGCTCAACTTCGAGATCGTGACGGCCGAGGTGGTAGGCGCGCAGCGCTCGGGCGCTTACCTGCTGTTCACCTTCCTGGGTGGTTCGCTGTTCTTCTTCGGGCCGATCATCGGCGCGGTGCTGATGGTTTTCGCGATGGTGATGCTGTCGGAGCTGACCAAGGCCTGGCTGCTCTATCTGGGGCTGCTGTTCCTGTTCATGGTGATGTATGCGCCGGGCGGTTTTGCCAGCTTGCTGATGATGAACATGCGCCTGGCGGCCTACGGCATGCTCAAGCGGCTGTGGGGCGTGTATGCGGCCATGGCCGTGACGGCCACGCTGGTGATCCTGCCCTTTGCGGCGGTGGTGGAGATGGTCTACCACATCAAGCTCAATGAAGCGCTGGGCCCGGTCATGCGTTTTGCCGGCATGGACCTGGACACCCGCAGCAGCACCACATGGGGCCTGACCTTGCTCATGCTGGCCGTGGGAGTAGGGCTGTTCGAGCTGGTACGCAGGCGCTTCTCGCGTTTGTGGAACCAGATCCAGGAAGACATCGAGGCGCAACTGGCGCGCACCCCCGCGCTGTGAGGCCGAACATGAGTACGCAAACATCATCTGCAAATGGCATGGCGCTGGAGTTGCGTCAGGTGCGCAAATCCTTTGGCAAGACCGAGATCATCCGTGGTGCCGAACTGGCCGTGAAGGCGGGGGAGCGTGTGGCCCTGATCGGCCCTAACGGCGCGGGCAAGTCCACCCTGTTCAACCTCATCAGCGGGCGCATGGCACCCACCAGTGGCGAGATCCTGCTCCATGGCGAGCCCATCCACGGGCTCACGCCTTACGACATCAACCGCCGGGGGCTGGCGCGCAGCTTCCAGGTGTCCAACCTGTTTCCGCGATTGAGCGTGTTCGAGAACATCCGTTGCGCGGTGCTGTGGTCCATGGGGGAGCGCTACACCTTCTGGCGCTTCCTCTCGCGCATGGAGCATGTCAATGCCCGGGCGGAAGAGGTGCTGGACATGATCCGCCTGCGTCGCAAGCGTGATGTGAACGTCGCGCAACTGACCTATGCCGAGCAGCGCGCGCTGGAGGTTGGGGTGACGATTGCCGGTGGCGGCAATGTGGTCTTGCTGGACGAGCCCACGGCCGGCATGAGCAAGTCCGAGACGTCCAACTTCGTCAAGCTCATCCGCGAGGTGACCGAAGGCAAGACCCTGCTGACGGTGGAGCACGACATGGGCGTGGTCTTCGGCCTGGCCGACCGCATTGCGGTGCTGGTCTATGGCGAGGTCATCGCATTCGATACACCCGAGGCCGTGCGTGCCAATGACCGCGTCAAGGAAGCCTATCTGGGCTCGGTGCTGGCTCAAAATCAAGCCGCCGAGGCTGGAGTCTGATCATGTTGACCATTCAGGATTTGCACGCCTACTACGGCAAGAGCCACATCCTCCACGGGGTGGACCTGGAGGTCAACCCAGGCGAGATCGTCAGCCTGCTGGGGCGCAATGGCTCCGGGCGGTCGACCACGATCAAGGCCATCATGGGCCTGGTCAATGGCGAGGGCTCGGTGAAGTGGAAGGGCGAGGAGTTGCTGGGCCACAAGACCTACGACGTGGCGCGCCGTGGCCTGGGTTATGTGCCGGAGAGCCGCGATGTGTTCCCCAAGCTGACGGTGGAGCAGAACCTCAAGCTGGGGATGAAGTCAGGCCACAAGAACAGCCGCTGGAGCCTGGACGACATGTACCAGATGTTCCCGCGTCTCAAGGAACGCCAGCACACCGAGGCGGGCGTGATGTCCGGCGGTGAGCAGCAAATGCTCACGCTGTGCCGCACGCTGATGGGTGACCCCGACCTGATCATGATTGACGAACCGACCGAAGGCCTGGCACCCAAGATCGTGGAACTGGTGGGGCAGTACCTCAAGGAGCTGCAGAAGCGGGGCCTGGCCGTGTTGCTGGTGGAGCAAAAGCTCACCATCGCACTGGACATCTCACAACGCTGCTATGTGATGGGGCATGGCGAAGTGGTGTTCCACGGCACGCCCGATGAGCTGCGTGCCGACCAGTACACCCGCAAGGAGTGGCTGGAGGTCTGAGCCGTTTACGCCGCTCAGTTGCCGCACTTGTCGAATTCAACCGCGCGCTTGTCGTAGTCGGCGCAGAAGTCGTCCTTGCCGGTGGTGGATTTGAGCAACTCACCCTTGTAGCTGGCGCCGATCACTTTGCTCTTGGTGATGTCCAGACGGTCATTGGCGCAAGCCTTCAGCGCAGCAGCCTGGCAAGCCTGTGGCGAGCCGGTCTGGACTTGTCTGGTGCAGGAGGCCTTGCCATCGCATTTGGCAAAGCTGATGGCCTCCTTGCCTGGGCAGGCTGCGCGCGTGTAGCTGATGGCGCAGTCGCCACTTTCCTGGGCAAATGTGCTGAAGCAGGTCAGGGCGGCGGCCAAAGCCAGTGAGGCGGCGCGAATCAAGGTGATGCGAGTCATGGTGAGTCCTGTCTGATTGAGTTGATGAGATGAGTCCGCACGCTTCCCCCTTTTTGTCTTTATTTCTCAATGCGAAATGCGCGGCGGGCGAATTCTCAAGCTTTGGCTGGCATCAGGCCAGGGTTGTGCAGATCGTTACCTCGATGTGGCCGCTGTGCGACGACCGTTCTCCCTAGGGGGAGCCCCTGTGGGGCTAGGTGTTTTCCCCAAAAAGCCATCACCTTTGCAGAGCTGGTGCCACAATGTTCGTCTATTCTTACAAGACTTCTTGTCAGAATTGGTTTGCCAGTTCTGACGTGCTGTTCTCCTGTCAACGTTCGCCTACGAGATCGCCATGAGCACCACTTACCAAGTCACCGACGGCGTGGCCGTCATCACGCTGGCCAATCCTCCTGTCAACGGCCTGGGCCAGGGCACCCGCGCCGGCATCGTGGACGGCATCAACCAGGCCAATGGCGATGCCGCGGTGAACGCGGTGGTGATCATCGGTGCGGGCAAGGTGTTCTGCGGTGGCGCGGACATCAAGGAGTTCGGCTCGCCCAAGGCGTTCGCCACGCCGGATCTGCATGTGACCATCGAGAAGGTCGAGCAGTCCGCCAAGCCGGTGATCGCTGCCATCCACGGCGTGGCCATGGGCGGCGGCCTGGAGCTGGCCCTGGGCTGCCACTACCGCCTGGTGTCGCCGGGTGCGCAGATCGCGCTGCCCGAGGTGAACATCGGCATCGTGCCGGGTGCCGGTGGCACGCAGCGCTTGCCCCGCGTGCTGGGCGTGGAAGCCGCCTTGCAGATGATCACGACTGGCGCCTCGGTGCCCAGCGAGAAGCTGGCCAAGGCCCCCGGCCAGAAACTGTTCGACAAGCTGGTGGAGGGCGACCTGCTGCCTGCCGCCATCGCCTTTGCCAAGGATGTGGCTGCCGTGCGCCCGCTGCCTTCCGTGCGCAACCTGAGCGTGGCCGCGCCGGCTGATCCTGAAGCCTTTGCCAAGGCCCGCGCCGATCTGGCCAAGACACGCAAGAACCTGGAGGCGCCGCAGCGCTGCGTGGACTGCGTGGAGGCGGCCACCAAGCTGGACCTGGACGCTGGCATCGCCTTCGAGAAAGACGTGTTCGGCAAGCTGGTGACCAGCGACCAGGCTCAGGCCTTGCGCCATGCCTTCTTCGGCGAGCGCGCCGCCAGCAAGATCCCCGATGTGCCCGACAACACGCCCCTGCGTGACATCAAGAAGCTGGCCGTGATCGGTGCCGGCACCATGGGCGGCGGCATCACCATGTGCTTCCTCAATGCCGGCATCCCCGTGACGCTGCTGGAGATGAAGCAGGAAGCCATCGACCGTGGCGTGGGCATCATCCGCAAGAACTACGAAGCGCAAGTGGCCAAGGGCAAGTTGGCCCAGGACAAGTACGAGCAGCGCATGAGCCTGCTGACCACCACCCTGAGCTACGACGACATCGCCCAGGCCGACATGGTCATTGAGGCCGTGTTCGAAGACATGGGCGTGAAGTCGCAGGTCTTCACCAAGCTGGACAGCATCATGAAGCCCGGTGCCATCCTGGCCTCCAACACCTCGACGCTGGACGTAGACAAGATCGCCGAAGTCACCAAGCGCCCCGGCGACGTGGTGGGCCTGCACTTCTTCAGCCCCGCCAATGTGATGCGCCTGCTGGAAGTGGTGCGCAGCAAGCACACGGCCAAGGACGTGATGGCCACCGTGATGGCCGTGGCCAAGAAGATCAAGAAGGTCGCCGTGGTGTCGGGCGTGTGCGATGGCTTCATCGGCAACCGCATGTTCGAGCAGTACGTGCGCCAGGGCTTCTTCCTGGTTGAAGAAGGCGCCACCGTGCAACAGGTGGACAAGGCTGCCGAGGCCTTCGGCTGGGCCATGGGCCCCTTCCGTGTGGGCGACCTGGCCGGCAACGACATCGGCTTTGCCATCCGCAAGCGCCGCAAGATCGAGCAACCCGATGTGATCTACAGCGCTGTGGGCGATGCCATCTGCGAGCTGGGCCGCTTTGGCCAGAAGGTGGGCAAGGGCTGGTACGACTACGAAGCCGGCAAGCGCGAGCCCGTGCCTTCTGCCGAGGTGCAGGCCTGCATCGACAAGGTGCGTGCCGACAAGGGCCTGAAGGCCCGTGCCATCAGCGACGACGAGATCGTGCAGCGCCTGGTGCTGGCCATGGTCAACGAAGGCGCCAAAATCCTGGAAGAGGGCATTGCCTCCAAAGCTTCTGACATCGACATGGTCTACCTGACAGGCTATGGCTTCCCGGTTTACCGTGGTGGCCCCATGCTGTATGCCGACATGATCGGCTTGCCCAAGGTGGTCGAGCTGATGAAGGGCTATGCGGCCAACCCGAATGGCGACCCCGCCTTCTGGACGCCCGCACCGCTGCTGGCTCGGCTGGCGGCCGAGGGCAAGACCTTCACGGGCGGCAAGGCCTGATCGCGGGCGATCCGCTCACGATCAGCCCACTATCAGCCGATCGGTCGCCGATTGAGCCTCAATATGAAAACCTGGATCAGATTCATCTGAACCTGAGGTCTGCATGGCGCATGCCATGTGGGCCTTTTTTGTGCCTGAACACCAAGAGAGACGCGCACATGTCCTACATCGAAACCCGCCAGGTCGGTCATATCCTGGAGATCAAGGTCAATCGCCCTGAAAAGCACAACGCCTTGTCGCCGGAGATGTACCGCGACATCGCCAAGGCCTATGGCGAACTGAGCCGCAACCCCGATCTGCGCGTGGCCCTGTTGTATGGCGAAGGCGCGCACATGACATCTGGCGTGGAGCTGGACAAGTGGGCGCCCATCTTCGGCAATGGCAAGGGCTTCGAGATTGGCGAGGGCGAGATCGACCCCTTTGGCCTGACCGGCGAGCGCCACAGCAAGCCCGTGGTGATGGCCGTGCAGGGCAACTGCTTCACCTGGGGTGTGGAAATCATGCTCAACACCGAGGTGCGCGTGGCCGCCGACAACACCCGCTTTGCCATGCTGGAAGTCAAGCGCGGCATCTTCCCTTGCGGTGGCGCCACCTTGCGCCTGCCCAGGCAGATGGGTTGGGGCGCCGCACAACGCTACCTGCTGACGGGCGAGTACTGGTATGCCGAAGAGGCCTTGCGGACCGGCCTGGTGCAAGAGGTCGTGCCTGTCGGCCAGCAACTGGACAAGGCGCGGGAGATTGCCGAGCAGATCGCCAAGGCCGCACCGTTGGGCGTGCAGAACGTGCTCAAGTCCACCCGCCTGGCCTGGAACGAAGGCGAGGCTGCAGCGGCCAAGGCCCTGTTCCCCAACCTCCTGCCCGTGATGCAGAGCGAAGACGCGATGGAGGGCATCCAGTCCTTCCTGCAGCGCCGCGAAGCCGTGTTCAAGGGCCGCTGAGCCGTAACTTTTTGCTGAGTTGACACCATGACCCACCGCGCCACCATTGACTTCCTGCTGTATGACTGGCTGAACGCCGAAGGCCTGTGCCAGCGCGAACGCCACACCGAGCACAACCGCGAAACCTTCACTGCCGTGCTGGACCTGAGCGAGAAGATCGCCACCGAACAGTTCGCCCCCTTCAACCGCCTGACCGATGTGCACGAGCCCGAGTTCGACGGCGTGACGGTGACCTTGCCCAAAGAGACCCCGGTGGCCATGCAGGCCTTCAACGACTCCGGCTTGATGGCGGGCAGCAAGGACGCCGACATCGGCGGCATGCAGTTGCCCACCGTGGTCGAGATCGCCTCGATGAGCTTCTTCTACAAAGCCAGCGTGTCGCTCGCGGCCTACCCCATGCTCACGCGTGGCAACGCCAACACCATCCTGGCGCATGGCACACCCAAGCAGATCGACGTGTTCGCGCGCGGTGGCTTTGAAGGCCGCACCTTCGGCACCATGTGCCTGAGTGAACCCCAGGCTGGCTCCAGCCTGTCGGACATCGCCACCAAGGCCGTGCCCGACGTGAAGGGCGATGGCAGCGGCATCGACTGGACGCAGGACAGCCTGGGCCCGCGCTACCGCCTGACCGGCAACAAGATGTGGATCTCGGGTGGTGAGCACGAGATGGGCGAGAACATCGTGCACCTGGTGCTGGCCAAGATTCCCGGTGAAGACGGCAAGACCATCCCCGGCGTGAAGGGCATCTCGCTGTTCATCGTGCCGCGCAAGCTGGTCAAGCAAGATGGCAGCATCACCAACCAGCGTAACGACGTGGCCCTGGCCGGTTTGAACCACAAGTGCGGTTACCGCGGCACCGTCAACACCTTGCTGAACTTTGGCGAGGGCAAGTTCCCCGTCAATGGCCAGCAGGGTGCCGTGGGCTACCTGATCGGCAAACAGGGTGAGGGCCTCAAGTGCATGTTCACCTTGATGAACGAAGCGCGCATCAGCGTGGGCATTGGCGCAACCATGCTGGGCTACGCCGGTTACGAGGCCTCGCTGGAATACGCCAAGCAACGCCCGCAGGGCCGGCGCATGGGCGCGGGTGGCAAGGATCACGCCGCACCGCAGGTCCCCATCATCGAGCACACCGACGTCAAGCGCATGCTGATGATGCAAAAGGCCATTGCCGAAGGTGGCCTGGCCCTGGGCCTGTTGTGCGCGCAGTTGGTGGACGACGAACACACTGGCACGGGTGAAGAAGCCGAGAAGGCTGGCCTGCTGCTGGAGTTGCTCACGCCGATTGCCAAGAGCTGGCCCAGCGAGTGGGCGCAAGAGGCCAACAGCCTGGCCATCCAGATCCTGGGCGGCTATGGCTACACGCGTGACTTCCCCGTCGAGCAGTACTGGCGCGACAACCGCCTCAACATGATCCACGAAGGCACGCACGGCATCCAGGGCCTGGACCTGCTGGGCCGCAAGGTGGTGATGAACGGCGGCAAGGCCTTGAGCGTGCTGGCCGAGCGCATCAGCGAGACGATCCAGAAGGCGGGTCATGTCGATGGCCTGGCGGTGCATGCCAATGCCCTGGCGCAGGCTCTGCAAAAGATCGGTGCCACCACCAAGGCGGCGTGGTCCACCGGTGTGCCTGAAGAGGCGCTGGCCAATGCCACGCCTTATCTACAGGCCTTTGGGCACACTGTGCTGGCCTGGATCTGGCTGGAGCTGGCGCTGGCTGCAAAGGCCGCGCAGGCCAAGGGCGCGGATCAAAACAGTTGGGACAAGAGCCCACTGGGCACCGGCTTCCTCAAGGGCAAGCTCGCTTGCGCAGACTACTTCTACAACTTCGAATTGCCCAAGATCGAGGCCTGGCTGGGCGTGGTCGCCAAGCGTGACCTGACTTGCGCACAGGCCCAGGCAGACTGGTTCTGACACGCATCGAATCACCAAATCACCCAACAACACCGAGAGAGACAAACCATGCTCAGACACATCGTGATGTGGACGCTCAAGCGCCCTGAAGACGCCCCCAAGGTCAAGGCCCTGCTGGACAGCTGCAAGGGCCTGGTGCCCGGCATGTACGAGTTCGACGTCGGCATCAAGACCGAGGGCCTGGAAGCCAATTGCGATGTGGTGCTCGTGTCCACCTTCGAGACCAAGGATGCCCTGGCGGCCTACATCCCGCACCCGCACCACCAGGGCGTGGTCGCGCAGATCCGCGAGATGGCGGCCACCCGCCATGTGGTCGATTTCAACGTTTGAGGCGAGGCCAACATGACGCAAGCACGCAAGGTTCAACAACTCTTCGACTTGACAGGCAAGAAGGCCCTGATCACAGGGGGCTCACGCGGCCTGGGCCTGCAGATGGCCCATGCACTGGGCGAAGCGGGTGCCAAGGTGGTGATCAGCTCGCGCAAGTCGGCTGACCTGGAGCAGGCCGTGATGGCCTTGCAGGATGCCGGCATCGACGCCCGCTGGATCGCTGCGGACGCCGGCAAGGCCGAAGACATCCAGCGCCTGGCCGACGAGACCCTGGAGCGCGTGGGCGATGTGGACATCCTCATCAACAACGCCGGCGCCACCTGGGGCGCACCTGCTGCCGAGCACCCGGTCGACGCTTGGGACAAGGTGATGAACCTCAATGTGCGCGGCTACTTCCTGCTGTCGCAAGCCATTGCCAAGGCCAGCATGATCCCGCGCAAGCAGGGCCGTATCATCAATGTGGCCTCGATCGCCGGCTTGCGCGGCAACCCGCCTTTCATGCAGACCATTGCCTACAACACCAGCAAGGGCGCGGTCATCAACTTCACGCGAGCGCTGGCTTGCGAGTGGGGCCATCTGGGCATCCGCGTCAACGCGATTGCGCCGGGCTTCTTCCCAAGCAAGATGACCGCTGGTACGCTGGCCATGGTGGGCGAAGAGACCATTGCCAACCGCGCGCCCCTGCTGCGTGTGGGCGATGACGAAGACCTCAAGGGCGCCACGCTGCTGTTTGCGTCTGACGCGGGCAAGCACATCACCGGGCAGATCCTGGCGGTGGACGGCGGCGTCAGTGCGCTCATTGGTTGAGGACAGGGTTGACGATGCGCCTGAGCCCCCCACGCGCTTTCAGCAAGGACTGACATGGCCATTCCCTTTTCGGTTCGCATCCCCTTCATCGAGCAGATCGGCTGCGCGCTGCAGCGCTACGAGAACGGCGAGGCCGAGATCACGCTGGACGTGCAGGACCCGCACACCAACTCCTTTGGTGTGGCGCACGGCGGCCTGTTGATGACCTTGCTGGACGTGGCCATGGCGCATGCCGCGCGCAGCCTGAATCTGGACCAGCCCGACGGCGGCCCGGGCCTGGTCACCATCGAGATGAAAACCACCTTCATGCGCCCCGGCGTCGGCCAGATCAAGGCGCTGGGCAGCGTGCTGCATTCAACCGCGTCCATGGCCTTCACCGAAGGCAAGGTGCTGGATGCCAAGGGCCGCGTGTGCGCGCACGCCACGGCCACCTTCAAGTTCTTGCGCGCCTTGCCGGTGTCCGACCGCGACGTGCGGCCGGCCGCCAAACCCTTGCTCCACGGGCCGGGCTCGGATTGAGTGCCCATGTGAACCTCAGTCTGAGTGACCACGCCCATTCCTGATCGCACGCGCCGACCGCGCCTGTCCCCCCAACCAGCTTTCACGCTGAAGGAGAAGCCCCATGACCATCAACCATCAGATCCTGCTGGCCTCGCGCCCGCAAGGCGAAGCCACTGTCGACAACTTCAAGCTGGTCGAGGCCCCTGTGCCGACGTTGGACCAACTGACTGATGGCCAGGTGCTGGTGCGCCACCACTTCATGTCGCTGGACCCGTACATGCGCGGCCGCATGAACGACAGCAAGAGCTACGCCGAGCCCCAGCCCTTGAACACCGTGATGATCGGTGGCACGGTTGGCGAGGTGGTGGCCAGCAAGCACGCCAAGTTCGCGCCGGGTGACAAGGTGCTGGGCATGGGCGGCTGGCAGGAGTACTCGGTGGTGGACGCCAGCGTGAAGGGCGCCATGCTGCACAAGGTGGACACGACGCACATTCCGCTGTCGGCCTACCTGGGCTCGGTGGGCATGCCCGGTGTCACGGCCTGGTATGGCCTGATCAAGATCATCGCGCCCAAGGCCGGTGAAACCGTGGTCGTGAGCGCAGCCAGCGGTGCCGTGGGCAGCGTGGTGGGGCAGCTGGCCAAGGCCCGTGGTTGCCGCGTGGTGGGTGTGGCCGGTGGCGCCGACAAGTGCCGCTATGTCACCGAGGAGCTGGGCTTTGATGCCTGCATTGACTACAAGGTGCACAACGACCCCAAGGCCTTCTACAAGGCCCTGAAGGAAGCCACGCCCAATGGCATCGACGGCTATTTCGAGAACGTGGGCGGCATGATCCTGGACGCCGTGCTGCTGCGCATGAACGCGTTTGGCCGCATCGCCATGTGCGGGCTGATCGCCGGCTATGACGGCCAGCCGCTGCCCATGCAGAACCCCGCGCTGATCCTGGTCAACCGCCTGAAGATCGAAGGCTTCATCGTGAGCGAGCACCCTGAAGTCTGGCCCGAGGCCACGATGGAGCTGGGCACCATGGTGGCTACCGGCAAGATGAAATTCCGTGAATCTGTTGCACAAGGCATTGCCAGTGCACCCGAAGCTTTCCTGGGCTTGCTCAAGGGCAAGAACTTTGGCAAGCAGCTCGTCAAACTGATCTGAGCTTTCCCTCCCCCCCGGATCAATCCACCTGAAGCAGGACAAGAAGATGTCGAACTTGAAATTGCAAGCAGGCCAGACGGCCGTGATCACTGGCGCCGGCAGCGGCTTTGGCCTGGAGCTGGCCCGCCTGGGCGCCAAGCGTGGCCTCAACCTCGTGCTGACCGATGTGCAGCAAGATGCGCTGGATGCGGCGGTGGCCGAGCTCAGCGCCACGGGCGCGAAGGTCGCGGCACTGCGCGGTGACGTCTCTCGTGCAGAAGACATCCAGGCGCTGGCCGACATGTGCATGGAGCGTTTTGGCGTTCCGCACATCGTCATCAACAACGCCGGTGTGGCCCATGGTGGCCTGATCTGGGAGCACACCCAGCGTGACTGGGAATGGGTGCTGGGTGTCAACCTGTTTGGCGTGGTCCATGGCATGCGCGTCTTCACGCCGCTGATGCTGGCCGCTGCGCGCAAGGACCCAAGCTACCAGGGGCACATGGTCAACGTGGCCTCGATGGCGGGCCTGTTGAACTCGCCGAACATGGGCGCCTACAACGTCAGCAAGCACGCGGTGGTGAGCTTGTCCGAGACGCTGTACCAGGATCTGGCCCTGGTGACCGAGCAGGTGCATGCCTCCGTGCTGTGCCCGTACTTCGTGCCCACCGGCATCCACCAGTCGCACCGCAACCGCCCGGCCGAGTTGCGCAGCGAAGGCAAGCCCACACCCAGCCAGATGATCGCGCAGGCCATGAGCACCAAGGCGGTCACCTCGGGCAAGGTCACGGCCACGGACACGGCCGAGCTGGTCTACAAGGCGATCGAGTCCGGCCAGTTCTACATCTACACCCACCCGCAGGCGCTGGGCATGGTGCAGACGCGTCTGGAAGACGTGGTGCAAGGCCGCAACCCGACCGACCCGTTTGCCGGCAAGCCGGAGATTGGTCAGCAGTTGCGTCAGGCCTTGCGGGATGCCATGGCCAAGGAAGACTGATTGTTCTCGCGTCGGCATCGGCGTTTGCTGGTGCTTGATGTTCGCGTGGCTTTGATGTGTGCCCGGTAGGAGGCGCTTTGGCGCTGCAGCGCGGGGCGCGGCTGAGGCGGCATGCGTCGAGGCTTCATGTTGACGGTCCTGCCAAGGGCAGGACTGCCCTCGGTGCTCGTGACGAGGTGGGGCCCTTCAACTCGTTGCGCGGCTGCGCCGCTTCACTCGAACAAGTCGGGCCAGTCAGATGACGAAGCACGCTGCGCGTGCCCACCTCGCCACTGCGCGCCTCGGCGTCACCAAGGCGCCCCACCGCACGCCACCTCAGCCTTTTGTCGCCCCGCTTGAGTTGCGCCACGGCTGCTGGTGCAGCGTGGGGTACGTTTGGTGTAGCCATGGCAAGGCATTCGCAATGCCATGCAAGGTCGCCTTGAAAGTAATCGTGACGCCAGCGCTAACGCCAACAGCACCAGCAACAGTATTGACTTGCTTGTTGTACCGAAGCTTGACTCTGGCCCTCGCCAGGACAACAACCTGTGCACGCCACCAGCGAGGTGGAAAAGGGCTGAGCCGGTATCTGGACGGGCGCCTTGGTGACGCCGAGAAGCACAGGGGCAAGGTGGGCACGCGCAGCGTGCTTCGTTAACTTGCTGGCCGTGGTTGTTCGAGTGCAGCGGCCAAGGGCCGCGAAACGAGTTCCACGGCCCCACCTTGCCCCGAGCATCGGAGGGTAGTCCTGCCAGGGGCAGGACCGTCAACATGAAGCCAGGCCAGATGCCGGCTCAGCCCCTACCTCGCGCTCCACCGCGAAAACGCTCGGATAGCAGCAAGAACGCTTACTTACTTCGCATCCTGCTCGCGATGCCGCGCCAGCACCACGCCACGTGGTGCGAAGCGCTGCACCAGTTGCTCGACGCAGTACACCGAGCGGTGCTGGCCGCCGGTGCAGCCCAAGGCCACCGTCACGTAGCTGCGTTGATCGCCTTCCAGCGCTGGCAGCCAGCGCAGCAGGAAGGCCTCGATCTGCGTGATCAGCTCGGCTGATTCGGGTTGCGCGGCCAGGTAGTCGATCACAGGCTGATCGCGCCCGGTCAGCGGCTTGAGCTCCTTCAGGTAGAAGGGGTTGGGCAGCATGCGCACGTCGAACACGAAGTCGGCGTCCATGGGCACGCCATGCTTGTACGCGAAGGACTCGAACACCAGGGTCAGGCGAGAGGGCGCAGCCTGCACGATGTTGCGGATCCAGGTGCGCAATTGCGCCGGGCGCAGCAGCGAGGTGTCGATCACCGTCGAGAAGTCGCGCAGCGGGCTGAGCAGTTCGCGCTCCAGGTTGATGGCGTCGATCAAGGCCTGCTCGGTGGAGTCGCCCTCACTGACCTTGTCTGACAAGCGGCGCCGTGGCTCGGCCTTGTCATCGTGCTCGGGCTTGGGTGCCTTGGCCACCTGGGACAAGGGATGCGGGCGGCGCGTTTCCGAGAATCGCCGCACCAGGGCGTCCGTGCTCGCATCCAGGAACACCGCGCGCACCGAATGGCCTTCCTTGCGCAGATCACTCAGCATGGGCGTGAGGTTGGGCAGCGAGTGCGCGCTGCGCACGTCCACCGACACGGCCACGCGGCGCTTGAGTTCAGGCGGGCGCTTGTTTTCGAGGTCGATCATGCCGCGCAGCAACTCTGGCGGCAGGTTGTCCACGCAGAAGTAGCCGGCGTCCTCCAGCGCATTGAGCGCCACGGATTTGCCCGAGCCCGAGATGCCGGTCAGCAAGACGATGTCCAACGGCGTCATTTGAAAACCTCTGTGCTGTGCACTGCGATATGAGCGCCTTCGGATGGCCGAGCGGCGCTCATGCTGCTTCCTTGCGAAGTTTGTTGCCCTTGCTGGCTTTGCTCAGGTTTGAAGCAGCGGCTTGCGCCTGCGCTTCATGGCCCTTGGCCGTGTCCAGCATGACCTGCGCATGGGCGCGGCTGGTATCGGTGATGGCGCCACCCAGCATGCGGGCGACTTCACGTACGCGCTCGTCGCCTTGCACTTCACGGATGTCGCTGGCCGTCTGGCCATTGCTCAAGGCTTTGGAGACGACCAGATGCTGGTGCGCGCACGCGGCCACCTGGGCCAGGTGGGTCACGGCCATCACCTGGCGCTCGCGGCCCAGGCGCTGCATCAGCAGGCCCACGGTGTCGGCCACGGCGCCACCCACGCCGGAGTCGATTTCGTCGAAGATCAGGGTGCCGACCTGCGCGGTTTCATCCGCACGTTGCGAGGTGGTCACGGCGATGGCCAGGGCCAGGCGAGAGAGCTCGCCACCCGAGGCCACCTTACCCAAGGGGCGCGGCGTGCTGCCCGCGTGGCCGGCCACCAGGAACTCAATGTTCTCCAGGCCGTAGGCTTGCGGCGCATCCTGCTTGACCAGCGCCACTTCGAAGCGGCCACCGGCCATGCCCAGGTCCTGCATGGCCTCGGTCACGGCCTGGGCCATGGCGGGTGCGGCCTGCGCGCGTTGCTTCGATACCGTCTTGGCCACATCCAGCCAGGCCTGGTGGGCGCGTTGGGCTTCGCGCTCCAGCGCATCCAGATCGGCGGCGGCGTCCAGCTCGGC
>Ga0265327_10001590_pt1 | contig 27697 bp, 24 predicted proteins | sample 41621metaG_FD_202089 | JGI IMG/M metagenome (GOLD analysis project Ga0265327, IMG submission 202089) | Rhizosphere microbial communities from Carex aquatilis grown in University of Washington, Seatle, WA, United States - 4-16-21 metaG | ecosystem: Host-associated > Plants > Roots > Rhizosphere...
TTAATCTAACAGTATGACAAGTTATACGTCAAAGGTTTTTTTTTACATCCACCATCCGTGAATCCACATAAACTTTTGACATTAATATTATTATGTCCGTAGCTGTAACCATTTCGTCACAATACTTTTCCCAGCTCCTTCCAAGGGAGCGCATTAACCACGTCAGCCTTGGTCAGCCACCCTTTCCGGGCGATACCTGCGCCGAGGCGTAAAAAGCCCGCATGCTCGTTGCGGTGGGCGTCCGGATTAATGACACATTTCACACCTTTGCTTTTGGCATAAGCCCAGTGCCGCCAGTCCATATCGAACCGGTGCGGGTTGCAGTTTAGCTCGAGCCAAGTCCCCGTGTCGGCACAGGCATCAATCACCGCATGCACGTTCACGGGATACGGCTCGCGCTCCAACAGGAGCCGCCCGGTGAGATGGCCGATGATATGAACGTGCTTATTCTCCACCGCCCGTAGAATGCGTTTCGTATTTTCAGCCTCCGTGCTGGACGGCACATGCAGGCTTGCCACCACCACGTCGAGTTCAGCCAGCACGTCATCATCAAAATCCAGGCGGTCCTTCAAAATGTCCACTTCGCTGCCGGTCAACAGCTGGAAATCGCTGCCGCGGGCGGCAATTTTCTCGTTCAATTTTTTAATCTCCGCAATTTGTTCGCGCAGGCGTTTTGCATCCAATCCGTTGGCCTGAAACGACGACTTCGAATGGTCCGTGACGGCCCAATATTCGAGGCCCAGGTCTTCCATGTACGCCGCGATTTCCTCCAGCGTATTGCGGCCATCGCTCCAGTTGGAGTGATTATGCAAGGCACCCTTGAGCTGGGTCCAGTCTATCAACTTGGGCAGCGCGTTCTTTTCCGCCGCCTTAAACTCCCCGCTGTCCTCGCGCAATTCCGGCGGCACGTATACCAGGTCAAGTTTCTCAAAAATTTCCGCTTCATCGCGGCAAGCCACCAGCAGTTGGGGATCGCGCGTTTCCTCCTTGGATTTAAACAGCCCGTACTCGTTCAACCGCAAACCGCGCTGGATGGCCCGCTGCCGCATCACGATGTTGTGCTCCTTGCTCCCGGTGAAATAGGCCAGCGCAAACGGAAATTCCGCATCGCTCACCACGCGCAAGTCGCACTGAATGCCGCCCTCCACAATCACGCTCGCCTTGGTCTCGCCCTTGGCCAGCACCTTCAGGAGTCCGGGCTGCGAAACAAAAAAATTAATCACCTCGACCGGCTTTTTGGAAGACGCCAGGAGGTCAATGTCGCCGATGACTTCCTTGAACCGCCGCATGCTGCCGGCGGAACTGCACCGAATGACCTCGGGATGCTCGCGCAATTGTTCCAAGAGCGGCTCGGCCGCGCGCAGGGCATGGCTCAGCAGATGTTTGCTCGCATACGTGCGTTTGCGCTCGATGCCCTCCAAAATGTTGGCCTGCGTTTTTTCTCCAAAACCTTCCAATTCAGCCACTTTACCCGCTTTGCACGCGGCTTCCAGCTTCTCAATTGAATCCACGCCCAGCTTCTTGTTTAGCGCCTGGATTTTCTTGGGCCCCAGGCCGGAAATCTCCAGCATTTCCACCAGTCCCGGAGCCAGCGACGCCTTGAGGTCCTCGTAATATTTCAACTTCCCCGTTTCCACCAATTCGGTGATTTTCTGTTCTAGCGCCTCGCCGATGCCCTTGATTTCGCCCAACCGCTTTTCAGCAACCAATTTTTCCAGCGGCTCGCTCAAGCCTTCCAGGGTTCGGGCGGCATTCGCATAAGCACGGGTCTTGAAAGGATTTTCGCCTTTCAATTCCAGGAGCGTGCCAATCTCAACGAGAATGTCTGCCACTTTATCTTTGTCCATGCGCTCAATATGAATATAGCCACCGGTAAAATTCAAATGTTTAATCCGCGCTGGCTTGCCCTTTCTTAAGTTTGGAAACAACCGCTGACTGTTAAACCCGCTGGTTTCAAAGCCCGGCTTTGCTTCCCCGCACTTTTACGCTAGTTTTTGCGCTGGCTGCATTCACATGACCAAACGTAAAACATGGCCGGTTGCCCTGACCATTGCCGGCTCAGACAGCGGCGGCGGCGCGGGCATTCAGGCGGATTTGAAGACCTTCGCCGCGCTGGGCGTCCATGGCACCAGCGCCATCACCTGCCTGACGGCGCAAAACCCCAAACACGTCCTCGGCGTCGAGCCATGCCCGCCTAAAATGTTGGCGCGGCAAATCGAGGCGGTCTTTGCCGAACTACCACCATGCGCAGTCAAAACCGGCATGCTCTACTCGGCGGCCAATATCCGCGTCATTGCAGATTTTTTTGAGTCACGTTCAATCCGCTCCCGTGTGCCATTGGTGGTGGACCCGGTGCTGGTTTCCACCAGTGGCAAGGCGTTGCTCAATCCCTCGGCCAAAAAAGTTCTCACGGAAAAACTATTTCCGCTGGCCACGCTGGTAACGCCCAACTTGGATGAGACCGGCGCCTTGCTGGGAAAAACCCCGCGCACGCTTGAGGAAATGCAAGCCGCCGCCCGCGAAATTCATCGGCGCTTTGGTTGCGCGGCACTCGTCAAAGGTGGTCACCTGCGCCACGGCCCGGCGGCCATCGATATTTTTTACGACGGCACAACCGAATTGAAGCTCTCAGCCGCGCGCATATCCGGTGTTCGCACTCATGGCACCGGCTGCACCTATAGCGCCGCCATTTGCGCTGCGCTGGCACAAGGAAATAACCTGCCGCAAGCCGTGCGTATCGGGAAAAAGTTCATCACCTCGGCCATTGGCCACAGCTATCGTATCGGGAAACACTTCGCCCTCGGTCAAATTTCCAAGTCCACGCGCCAATAAGCTTCCGCTTCACGGCCCCAATTGTATCCGGTAAAACGTCGCGCGGTTGGTCGTTGAAATGGGCCATTGCATGAGCGCGTTGGTGGCGGTCACCGTGGCCACGGTTTGAAAGCTCGTCAACAGATTGGTGGTGGACTGCAAATAATACAGGCTCCCCGGAACGGCGGACCACACCAGGACCGGCGGCGAATTCGTCAGCGCCAGTGAAATCACCGGTACCACGCGATACATCAGCGTTGCCGTTTGGTAATGATGTCCGCCCAAGTCGGTTACCACGGCATAAAACGGATGCAACCCCAAGCCCAAATAAGTGGTGGACACGGCAAACACCGCCGTGCTCAAGTTGCTCACCACGCCCAGCGAACCGCCGGTGCTGAATAATTCAATCTTGGAAACATTGGGCGTGTTGGCGGTGACGGTAAATTGAATCGACTGGCCGAGCGTAGCATTGGAACCGGCAGGCAGCGCGGCAAAGGTTGCGGACAGGCTGGTGTTTTGAACCAAAACATTCCGGGTGACGCGCGTTTGCGTGGCCACGCTGGTGCCCTCATACGCCACCGCCGTCAATTGGTGATAGCCGTCGGTAATTTGCGTGGTATCGAAAGCGCCGCTGACCGTTAGCGAGTTGGTGCCGGAACTGACGTAAAGGTGATTGCGCGGGCGCAGATCACCGGCGTTGTCTGCCAATGGATTCGCGTTGGTTGGATAAATTTGAATATCCGCTGAACAGCTCCAGGTGGCCATGATTTGTGAGGCCGGCAAACCCGGCGTGCGGGCATAGACATAAAATTGCGCCGCCGCTTCGCTGTACGGGTCATAGTCGAAAAAATCTGAAACCAACAGCCCATCGACAGACTGCAAGGCGACGGTGCCGTTAACCAGGTTCACCAAACTTTGAGAGAGCGCGCCAATGGTTGCGCCAGACACTTGATTGGTCACACCCAGTGTGATTGTAGTGCCATTGGTTTTCACAAAAGTCACCTGCAACCAGTCGCCCACCGAAGGTGCATTGAGAATGGTCACTACTTGATAACCCAGCGCCACGCTGTCCAGAAACGTCGGGCGGGCGGGCGTCAAATGCGTTGTCAAAGCGGACGCGGAACCGATGGCCGAACCAACACTCACGGTCACATTGGTGCCAGGCACGGTCACGGCCAATGACTGTAATTCAATTCGGTCGCCTGCGGGATATGCCATTACCTTCGTAACGCCTGATTGCGCGTTGAGCGCTCCCGCCAATCCGGAAGCGACGGAAGCCAGCGTGGCGTTGGCGGGCACAGTGTAGTTAATCGTGTTCCCGTTCAGCGTGGCGGAAAGCACGTTGCCCGCCGCCGGCAGAATATTCGTGATGGTTTGGAAATATGTTCCATCCACGAACAGGTCCACTTGTGCCAGCGGCAAGTTTGTATTGGCAGCGGTAAAATTGGGGCTCAAGGCAACCGTGCTGCTCAATACCGTCCCGTTGGTCAACGAACTCCAGCCCGCGCTGCCGGGATGAGCAAATGGCGCGGCCAGTGGCTCGCCCACGAAGACACCTTGAAACGGATTCAGCACACTTTGGTAATATGCCTCGCCCAGCGCAAAGCCGCGCAACTGGTAGAAATAATCCACGGGGTCGGGGAATTTTTGGGTGTAATTGCAGGGTTCCACCACCGTGCCATAGCTGCCGGCGGCTCCCGCCTCCAGAAAGGTGAGAATGGGCGTCTGCCCGCTGTTCTCAAACAGTTGCCCGGCGTAGGAAGTCAACGTATCACCGAGGGAACCCGGCTCAAAGGCGTTGGTATAAAATGCGTAATTTCCCAAGCCGGTCTGCAATCCAAACGTGTTCATAAACGCGGTGGAATCCGTGTTCGTCCGGATCACCGCATTATTGCCCGCGACCTGATTCTCAAAAACCGAATTATCAAATTCCACGTAACGAACATTGCGCGCCGTGTCGCTGGTTTTGGCGAGGTAAACCGTTTGGGTGGGATAAGAAAAATCCGAGGCCACACCGCGACTCAAAACGCGTTCAGCAGCGGCGAGATTGGTGTCCGTCAACATCATGGCCAGAAAAGAATTAGTCGTCGCCGTGTTGGGCCGGGCCAGGTTAAAGGGCAGCTCGGAATAGGCGTAGCTGTTGGATGTATTATCCGGCAGCGAACAGGAATTTGGCCCGCCCACAAAAGTGGTGTTGGTCTTGAACCCGTAAAACAAAGCCGCCGTCGTGCCGTTATCGCTGCTGCCATCGCTCACCCGGTAGGGAATATCCATGGAGAGCACCACAAACTCCGCCTGGTTCGCCAGACTACGGCTGTTGACCAAGGCCAGCAATGGATTGAGCAAGTCGTTTTGGAAATCGTTGGTGCTCCAACTAATATTGCCACCCGTCCAATTGGTCATGCGCAGCACGTTTTGCGGCGGCACACCGCGTTGCTCGCAATAGTCATTGCCCAATTGCACCGAGTTGGTGCTGTTTTGATTGACCACCACAATCACGTTCAAGCCGCTGCCGCCTGCCCAGGCCCGGGCAACTGCCAGCATGGCATAGACAACGAGGATAATAACTGCACGCGGTAGCACAGCCCCAAATTACGACAGTTTTGGTAATGGGTAAAATGATTTGTCCGTATGCATCCCGCCTACGCCAGCAATACCCTGCCGCAAAACAATTTAAAAATTCGGCTGATACAAACGGAAGAATTCAGCGCTGCTGTTCGCCGGCACCAGCACGGTATTGGTGCCATTGGCAAAGCTGGCCGCCGGCAAATTATTGGCGCTCCACGGCGTCGAGAGCAGGTTGGTGGTGGCCTGCAACCCAAATCCGGCCGGATAAATGGGCCACGAAACCGCCGCATTGGTGCCGGCCTGGGTCACCGTTAAGGTTGAGACCGTAAATGCCCAAGCCAAGGCGTACGATTCCGAGGCGCTGGCTATGCCTGAGCCGCCAGCCTTCCACACCTGCAAATCATAACGCCCTGGCGCGAGCTGCGGCACAAAGACATGCTGAACGTTGTCCACCAAACTGGTGCTCACCATCACCAGATTGTTGTTGGCCGCATTATATAAAAATAAACCGAGGTTGTTGATCGAGGCGTGAACCAGCGACGACGCGCTCGCCGGGCGGTTCCACACCAGCGTGATGGCCGCCGCAAACCCGGCTTTGCTCATTCCGTTCGTAACATTGAAATAATAGTGGTTCACTCCATCCATGGCTGGAAGTGTCGAACTGGAGAGGGAATTAAAATCCCAGCCGCTCAACGTCCCCACCGTGCCCGTGGCTCCCGTGGGCAGATGTGCGCCGCCACTGGTCACGCTGGTGGCCACGATATAACTGTGTTTTCCAGCCAACAGTTCCTCGTAGGAATTAAAAACGTTTAACAATCCTGCACCATAACGCAGGTCCAGCGGTGCAAAGGTTGCATTGGTCCAGCCCAACGGCTTGACCGCGCCGTTTAACAGCAACGCCTTGAGTGTTCGCATGTCGGCAGCGGAATTAGTATCGGTTCCGCCGTCGCCCCGCCGCGCTGCCTGTAACAAGAGCGCCGCCGAGCCAGATACATACGCCGTTGCAAAACTGGTTTGTGGACCAATTGCACCGCCAGGCGAAATAATGTCGGGTTTGCACCGGCCATTATCGGGTGTCGGCCCTGTGCTCGACGTGCCGCCATAAACGCCCACGCAAATCCCGTTGTAACATGTGCCCGGCGGATACAGCGTCCCGCCATTGCCGGCGCCGGTGATAAACAGCGTCTTGTATTGCACGGCGTAGTTGTCATAGGCGGAGTCGTATTCCTGCTGCTGGCTGATCGTTGCGCCCGAGGCCGAAAAACTCTGGTTCACAACCGGATCGTTAATGTTGGATGAGGGTGAGCCGTTGACGATGGAATTAATGAAATAATTCGCCTCGAAGTTATCCACGTGCGCCACATTCGTGGCAATGCCATAGGCCAGGCTGTAAAAATTTGTCGCCACCTGCGTGGCATGCATGGAATTGGTGCCCACGGCATTGGGATACGTCGTCGAAGTGCCCACGGCGGAAATAAAACTAAACAACGAAACCGGCTGGCCAACATCCGCCGGACTCACTTCCCAAGTGGGTGTGCCGGCCTCCGCCTGTGCCACGCGGATACTGGCACCATTTAGGTTCGTGGTGGTGGCCCGTAAAAACGTGAACCCAATTTCATCAAAATTTTGGCCATGCAGCACCAGCGAAGGCAATAGGAAGCCGACTAGAATAATTGAAAGACCTCGCGCCAACCTCCAGCTTTCCTCCGGCAGTTTCATTTGATTCAAACAATAACCGACTCCGGCAAAAATGCAAAAAGCTCCTAAAAGTCCTGTTTTATCGCGCTCATAACCGTTAAATTTGGGGCGATGTCCGAAACGCTCGTCGTCAACGAAATCTATTTGAGCCTGCAAGGCGAAAGCACCTTTGCCGGTGTGCCGTGTATTTTTATCCGGCTTACCGCCTGCGACTTGCGCTGTTCTTATTGCGACACGGCGTACGCGTTTACCGAGGGCAAAAAGGCGACCCTGGAAAACATGCTGGCCCGCGTTCAGGAACTGGCCAAGCCGTTTGCCGGCCACAAAAGCACCGTCAGCGCGCGGCTGCCCCTGGTGGAACTGACCGGCGGCGAGCCGTTGCTGCAAAGAAACACGCTGCCGCTTATGAGGGCGTTGTGCGACGACGGCTTCACGGTTTTGATTGAGACCAGCGGTGCGCATGACATTTCGAAAATCGACCCGCGCGTGCATCGCATCATGGATTTGAAATGCCCCTCCAGCGGCGAGGTGGGGCGCAATCTTTTCTCGAACATCCCGCACCTCAAGGCCACGGACGAAATCAAGTTCGTCATTGGCACGGCGGAAGATTACGCGTGGGCCAAGGAACAAATCAGCAAATACCAGCTTGCCGCGATTTGTCCCCTGCTCTTTTCCTGGGTGCATCCGCTGGCCGCCGAACAACAAAGCCCGGTGCTGAATAAAGTGCCCGCCGGCCAAACGCCCATTACGCGCCGCGACCTGGCCGAGAGAATCATCGCCGATGCCCTGCCCGTGCGTTTCCAGATTCAACAGCACAAAATCATCTGGCCCGTGGAACAACGCGGCGTATAACCAGTTTTACGGCCCTGAAATCAAACGCATCCGTAAATACAAAACCTTAAATTTGTGGCCGCCGCCAAAAAAATCCTGCAACAGCTTCGTGACTTCGAGTCGCGCAATGTCACGTTCATCGAACCCGATGGCTCGTGGCCCGTGGTTTGGCAACGCGCCCAGGGCGTGCATGTGTGGGATGTGGCGGGAAAAAAGTATTTGGATTTAACGGCTGCCTTTGGCGTTGCCGCCGCCGGTCATGCGAACCCCAAGGTCGTCCGCGCCGGGCAAAAACAAATGGGAACGTTGCTGCATGCCATGGGCGATGTGCATCCCCATGCGCTCAAGGCGCAACTCGCACAACAGCTCAGCCGGATTACCTTTGAGCGATGGACTGCCGGTAAAAAGCGCAGCGACAAAACACGGGGCAAGGTCATTTTTTGTAATTCGGGCTTCGAGGCGGTCGAAGCCGCACTCAAGACAGCACTGCTGGCGACAGGCCGGCGTGGAATCATCGCTTTCGAGGGTGGCTATCACGGACTCGGCTACGGCGCACTCAATGCCACGCATCGGGCGCATTTCCGAAAACCGTTCCAGTCGCAATTGCGGGAGTTCGGCCATTTTGTGCCGTTCCCTCAGTCCGCCGATGGTACGTCCGCCTCGCTGTTACGGGATGTGGAAACACATATCCGCCGGATTTTTCGCCGTGAAAAGATCGGAGCTATTCTGGTCGAACCTATTCAGGCGCGCGGCGGCATTAACGTGCCACCGCCGGGCTTTCTGCCGTTGCTCCGGAAATTATGCGACGAACACGGCGCGCTATTAATTTTGGACGAAGTCTACACTGGATTTGGCCGCACGGGAAAATGGTTTGCCTGCGAGCACAGCAAGATAGTTCCCGACCTCATCTGCCTGGGCAAGGCGCTCACGGGCGGCTTTCCGCTCTCGGCCTGCGTGGGCCGGGCCGAATTAATGGATACCGCCTGGCCGCCTTCAAACGGCGAAGCAATTCATACCAGCACCTTTCTCGGCCATCCTGTCGGCTGCGCGATGGCCTTGGCGCAATTGGATGAAATTGCGAAACGTAAATTGCCTGGGCATGCTGCAACTCTCGGCCAATTTCTGGCGGCTGAATTATCCAAAATCAAAATTGCGAAATCCAAGGTGCAATGCGCGGTGCGCGGCGTGGGCCTGATGATCGGACTGGAATTGACGTTGCCGGACGGCAAACCCGCGACGCAATTATCCTTGGACGCCATCAAATCATTATTGCATCGCGGTTTTATTTTCCTGCCCGAAGGCGAACACGCCAACGTCATTGGCTTCACGCCGCCGTTGACCATTACCAAGCCGCAATTGAAACAAGCCGTAACGGCATTGGCCAAGGTATTGAACTCTTGAAATCTGCCTTCGAAAAATTCTTGTTCACTTTGACCCATTCGTGATTTGCTTTCTCCGATGAAACTTTCTGACATGCGCGACGTGCTGGACCGGCGCGGGATTCAACTGACCAAATCGCTTGGCCAGAATTTTCTGCATGACACGCACCAACTGGAACGCATCGTTAATACTGCGGAGATCACCCCCGGTAATAAAGTGCTGGAGATCGGCCCCGGCCTCGGCCCGCTGACGGAATTGCTGCTGGCCAGGGCGGGCGAAGTGCTGGCCATTGAAAAAGACGCGCGGCTGGTCGAAGTTTTACAGGAACGCTTTCAGGCGTTCACCCCGCCCAAGTTTGAACTGCTTCACGCCGACGCCCTGGAATTTCTGAAGCACGAACCCCGCGACTGGCATGACTGGAAGCTCGTGGCCAACCTGCCTTATTCCGTGGCGTCGCCGATTTTGGTGGAGCTGGCCGCCGGCGCGCGCGCGCCTGAAATGATCGTGGTCACGCTTCAGCTGGAAGTCGCCCTGCGGCTCATGGCTCAAACCGATGACGACAATTACGGCGTGCTGACCTTGCTCGTGCAACTCGACTTCAAGCCGCAGGGATGGTTCAAAATTCCATCCGGGTGTTTCTTTCCCGCGCCTGACGTGGACTCCGCCTGCGTGTGCCTGCGCCGCCGGCAAAAACCGTTGTTGCCGGAAGCGCTGCGCAAGCCGTTCATGCGCCTCGTCAAATTATCGTTCTCCCAGCGCCGTAAAATGATGTTAAAGCTGCTGAAACAAGACTGGCCCAAAGAAACCTTGGAAGCCGCCTTCAACCAGTTGAACATCTCGCTGCAAGAACGGGCGGAGAAATTAAGCCTGGAACAATTCGTGGCGCTGACGGAAATCCTGGCGAAGGCCGGTTGACTTGGCAGTCCTCAAGCCTTGCCTGCGCCCTGTTTCGTTGCGTCGATTTCCAGCCGCACCATGCGCACCTGCACGTTGCCCTGGGCATCCGGCGGATGTTTGGCCACGAAACGACGCGTGACGGCGGCAATGAATTCTTCGCGCACATTTTCCGGCACGCGCTGCACATAAGGCAGCCACGTCGTGCGCAGCCAGGTGGCGAACCCTTCCGCGCCGGGATACGGAGCGTCCTTGGGCGCGAGCTTGAGCGTGTTGATTTTGAAGCCAAACTTCGGCAGCCATTTCTCGTAATCGCCCGTTGAATAAAAGAAGTACGGCGCAGGCATTTTGCGGAAAAATTCGCGCCAGCGTTTCAACCGCATTTCCGGCCGCAACGCCAAAAACACGTCGTGCGCATTGCCCTTGCCCCCACAGGAAACCACCAGGCGGCCGCCGGGCTGCTGCAGCGCTGCTGCGCCACGAAGAATCGTCTCGTGATCGTCCACCCAATGCAAAGCTGCATTGGAAAAAACCACGTCGAAACTCCCGCCCAGCTTTCCAATTTCGCGCGCGTCGCAGACCTGAAATTTTAAATTGGCATGCTTGGCCGGGGGAAAAGTTTTTTGCGCGAACGCAATCATCTCCGGCGAGGCATCTGCGCCGACCACCTGTCCCTGCGGCACGGCGCGGGCAATTTCCGCCGTCACCTTGCCATCGCCGCAACCAATATCGAGGACCTGCTCATCGCCGCGCAACTGAAGGCGGGCAATGAGTTCACGCGCCCAGCTTTGCTGCACCACGGAATTCGCGGCGTAAGCGGCGGCGTTCCAATGGCAGGATTTTGAAGGACGACTGGACATGATTTACGCCTCGCCAGCCGCTTGTAAAACAAGCTGTTTAAGCCGGGATGAAATACGAAAGCCTGCTTTCTGTTCAAGTTCTTGGATAACTCCGGCGAGTGAAGCAATGATTCCCCGCTGACGCGCTTCAAGCAATACCCCTATCACACCCACCACGGCCAATCCTTCACGAATGGCCACTTTGCGTCCCCGTCGCTCGTCCATCAACAACAAATCCCCCTTGCCCTCCAACATGAGTGAGATGGCGGCGGCCTCGCCGCGATCGAGTTCGGTTTCAAGCTTTGCCAGGCGCGTGCGGTCCGTCACGTTTAGTACGCGAATAAAAGGTGGCAACGCTGCGTGGAAACGCCGCAGTTCATCCCCCACTTCTTGTGGAATGATTACGTCCTGATACAGCGTTGGGAGAATTTCAAGACGCCCAATTTGAAGCAGAGACGTGATTGCCGAAGTATCGCTGACGATGATCATTTCAACCGGCCCAGTTTTCCTAATGTCCGCAAATCCTCTTCAAACTCCGGAACATCATAATTCACGGCCACCCCATGACGCCCGAGGGCCTGCAGAAATTCACTTTGCGAAATTTGCGCAACCTTGGACGCCTGCCCCAGCGTCATATCGCCGCTGGCATAAAATCCAATGGCCGCCTCCAAACGCATGCGTTCGGGTGACACTTTCAACCCGCAAAGCAATTCGTCCTGGACTTCCACAATCATATTAGAAATATAACCGCTTCAACGGCAAATTCCAGCAGGATTGGTCTTTCAATCCCGTGCTGACACGACTCAAACTCAAATCAAACCGGCCGTTTCCGGCCAGCCGCTTAACAGGTTCAAGCTTTGCACCGCCTGGCCGCTGGCACCTTTGACGAGATTGTCCTCGGCGCTCATCACAATCAACCGGCCCGTGCGCGGGTCCAGCCGCCAGGCGATTTCGCAGACATTGGTGCCAACGACATTCTTCGTGTCCGGCAGCGATTTGCCTTCGAGCAACCGCACAAACGGTTCATGGGCGTAGGCCTTGGCGTAACAAGCCGCAATTTTTTGGCCAAGGGCAGCGGCTTCTTCCGCCGTGGAAAAATGCGTTTCCGGCGTGAGATACAGCGTTGTCAAAATGCCCCGGTTCACGGGGATCAAATGCGGCGTGAACTGGATGACCACCTTGGTACCGGCGGCAAATGAAAGTTGTTCCTCGATTTCCGACAAATGCCGGTGCTTCGGCACGCCGTAAGGACGCACGCTCTCGTTGCATTCGCAGAACAAATAATCAATCTCCGCCTTGCGGCCCGCGCCACTGACGCCGCTCATGGAATCGGCGATGATGCCGCCGGGTTTGATCAACCCGGCCTTCAACAGCGGAATTGTCGGCAACAAAATGCTCGTGGGATAACAGCCCGGCGAGGCGATGAGCAACGATTTTTGGATTTCATCGCGATAAACTTCCGGCAGACCGTAAACAGATTTCTTCAACAAATCTGGCGCGGGATGGTCGTGCGCGTAGAATTCCTTGTAAATTTCCGCGCTCTTGAGCCGGAAATCGGCGCTCAAATCAATGACCACGCAGCCGGCGGCGATCAACGGTATGGCATATTCGGCGGCCACGCCGTGGGGCAGCGCGAGAAAAACCACGTCCGCCTGCTTGGCCAGCAACTCGGCGTTGGGCTCAACGAAACGGAGCGCCTTGGATTTGGGATGGCTGGCAAATTTGGGAAACACCTGCGCGAGCGTTTGCCCCGCGTTTTGGCGCGAGGTCACGGCCACCAGTTCCGCATGGGGATGGTTCAGCAACAGTTTGACCAGTTCTTCGCCGGAGTAACCGGAGGCCCCGACGATGGCGACTTTTTTCGTTTTCATTTAAGGAATCAAATTGAACAACAAAGCAACCAAGGAACAAAGTTTTTTTCAAAATTCATTGTCGCTGGCAGGCTTTGAAGGTTCGGTTTAAGTTGTGTATGGATTCGGGTCTTGGATTTGCATAAACCGTTCCACGTGCTCCAAGGGTGCAAAGCCATACCGGGCATAGAGACCATGCGCGTCCCGCGTGCCCAACATAAACCGCCGCAACCCCTGCAACTGCGGATGCGCCAAAATGGCCGGCACCAATTTCTTGCCCAAGCCTTGCGCCCGCTCAGACTCATCAATAAATACGTCCGCCAGCCACGCGAAGGTGGCAAAATCGCTGATGACCCGCGCAAAACCAACCTGCCGTCCGGCGCGATAAACGCCAAAGCACAATGAATGTTCGATGGAACGATTCATCGTCTCCCAGGGAATACCTTTGGCCCAATAGCTTTGCCCGCTCAAGAACCGGTGTATGAACGCGCGGTCAAGCAACGCCTGGTCGGTGGAAATCAACAGGTCGTGGTCGCGAATTTCGTAGTTGTTCATATAAACAAAAAACCCGCCGGCATAGGCCAGCGGGTTTGAAAACTTTCCGGTGCGATTAACGCTTCGAGAATTGGAAGCGCTTGCGGGCGCCGGGCTGGCCGTACTTCTTACGTTCGCGTTCACGCGGATCGCGCGTGAGGAAACCTTCCGCCTTCAGGGCCGGACGCAGGTTGGCGTCGAACTTCAGGAGGGCGCGGGCAATGCCATGGCGCGTAGCGCCAGCCTGGCCATTGGGGCCGCCGCCTTGCACATTCACCCGCACGTCGAGCTTGTCGGCGGTGCCGGTGATGGTCAACGGCTGGGTAACCGTGTTGCGCTGGGTATCCAGCACGAAATAATTTTCAACCGGGCGGCCGTTGACGGTGATCTTACCGCTGCCGGACGCGAGACGGACGCGGGCCACGGCGGTCTTGCGACGGCCGGTGCCGAGGAATTCATTGGTCTTGGTAGCCATAACAAATTATTTGGCAGGAGCCAGCTTCGCGGGCGTCTGCGCTTCGTGGTTGTGCTTGGGTCCTTTGAAAACTTTGAGCTTGGTCATGAGCACGCGGCCGAGGCGGTTCTTGGGAACCATGCCCTTGACGGCGCGTTCGATGATCAATTCCGGGTGCTTGGCGCGAAGGTCGGCCACGGTGGCATACTTTTCGCCACCCTTCCAACCGGAATACGTCATATATTCCTTGTCGGTTTCTTTTTTGCCGGTGACGCGAACCTTCTCGGCATTGACGACGATGACAAAGTCACCGGCATCGAGGTGCGGCGTATAGACGGGCTTGTTTTTCCCGCGCAGGATGTCGGCTACTTGAACGGCCAGGCGGCCGAGAACCGCGCCGTCGGCATCAATAATATGCCACTTGCGCTGGTCCAAATTCACTTTCGGCAAATGCGTTTTCATTTCAAAATCCAATCAAAAGGGACGCGGAATCTATCAAATGAGGAGATAAAGTCAACACGCTATTTAATTTAAATTAGGTCCCGACAGCTTAATGGCCATTTTACGCCAAATTTAAGCCAAAATAACCCCCATTCCGCCTTAAACAGCTTAAATAGCTTACATCTGTTCCACGGTTTCAATGCCCAAGGTCTCCAAACCTTGCTTCAAAACCCGGGCCGTTAGGTCGCACAAGGCCAAACGGGAATTGCGGGTGGCCTCGTCGGCGGCTTTGAGCACGGGACAATTTTCGTAAAAGCTGGTGAACTTGCCGGCCAGCTCGAACAAATAATTGCACAAGAAATTGGGACGCAATTCCTCGGCCACGGCTTCGAGGGTCAGGCCAAAGTTGAGCAAATGCTTCGCCAATGCAAATTCCTCGGCAGCTTCCAGCTTAAAGCTGGCAACGCCGGCTTTAACGTCGTCCACTTCAGCCTTGCGGAAAATACTCCGGATACGCGCATAGGCATATTGCAGGTACGGCGCGGTATTGCCTTGAAGCGCCAGCATCTTGTCCCAGCTAAAAACGTAATCGCTCTGGCGGTTTGGCAGCAGGTCCGCATATTTCACGGCGCCGAGGCCGATGACACGGGCAATCTCTTTGCGTTGGGCTTCGGGCAACTCGACGTTTTTCTCGGTAACAATTTTAAAGGCACGCTCCTCCGCTTCCGCCAGCAAATCATCCAGCTTCACGGTATCGCCGCTGCGGGTTTTAAAGGGCTTGCCGTCTTCGCCCATGATTTTACCAAAGCCCACGTGCACAAGTTTCACCTGCTTAACCGCGTCCGGCTGCCAGCGCGCGAACGTGATGAACAACTTCTTAAAATGCCCCGACTGCCGGTCATCCACGACATAGACAATTTCATCGGGCGACCAGGTTTTGAGCCGGTAATCAATCGTCGCCAAGTCCGTGGTCATGTAATTGAAACCGCCATCGCTCTTGCGAATGAGCGCGGGATCGGGCACCCATTCGCCGTCCTTGTTCACGAGGAACACATCTTCCTTGGGCGGCAACGAGCCATCGCTAAACACGCCCACCGCGCCCTCGCTCTCGCGCGCAATGCCGCGCTGGAGCAAATCTTTGACGACCTCGCCCAACCACGGATTGTAAAAGCTTTCCCCGAGGGCAACGTCGAACTTCACCCCCAGCCGCCCGTAAATTTCGTCGAACTGTTTTTGCGACAGCGCAATCATCTCTTTCCAAATCGCCGTGTTTTCGGGGTCGCCTGCCTGTAGTTTGACGAGTTCCGACTTGGCGGCTTCCAACCGCGCCGGATCGGCATCGCATTCAGCATTGATGACCTTGTACAGCCGTTCGAGTTCGGCAATGGCGTCCCGTTCAAGCGCAGCGCGGTCCAAAATCTGTTTCCAGCCGAGCAACAATTTACCGAATTGCGTGCCCCAGTCGCCAATATGGTTGTCGGCTATCACCCGGTGACCGAGCATGCGCAACGTGCGTTGAAGGGCGTCGCCAATGCCGGTGGAGCGGATATGGCCCACGTGCATGGGCTTGGCCACGTTGGGTGAACTGAAATCCACCACCACGGTTTTGGGCTGTGCCGCCCGGTCGAAGAATAAATGTTCACCGCGCGCGACCGAGACCAGCGCCTGCTCCAATACGGAATTTTTCAGCCGAAAATTCAGGAAGCCCGCGCCGGCGATTTCCACTTGCTCGCAAATTGCGGAAACATCGAGCCTGGCCAGGACATCCGTGGCGAGCTGGCGCGGGTTCAGCTTCCGCGTCTTGGCGAGCGCCATCAAAGCATTGCTCTGGTAGTCGCCAAATTTCGGGTCCGGACAGGGACGAACGAGCACGACGGATACATCGGCATCGGGTGACACGGCCCGAACGGCAGCTTGCAGGGCGGATTCAATTTGTTTATTGGGCAACACGGGTAATAAAAGGTGCTGGTTTTCGTTAATTACGGGTTTCAAGAATCGTTCAAGCTTCGTTTCATCTGAAGCGATCAATGCCTCTCGAAACTCTGATTTGTGCAACATTTTGGCAAGGTTCGCAAGCGTATTGACGTGCTTTAGGAATTGTCCCGGCGGTATCAGAAACAGGCAGACAAGCCGCACCGGCACCCGGTCCAGGGCACTGAAATCAATACCCTGCTTTGAACGACCTATAATCTCCACAACTTCCGGGACCAAATCAGTTGAAGCGTGTGGTATGGCAACCCCAAACCCAATTCCCGTGCTCATACTCGACTCGCGCTTTTTTATGGCCTCCGTAATGGCCTTGCGGTTTTCGGGTGCAATATGCCCCGCCACGACCAAATGGTTGATCAATTCATCAATGGCCTGCCAACGATCGCCCGCCTGCAATTCAATTATCATTTAAAGCGGGGTCAGCCTAGCAATGGAAGGCGCTGGGGCAACTTCCAAATCGCGCCACGTCGATCCAAAATGTCATGCCCGAAATCAATGTCGGCAGCATGGTGAAACCAAGTGTTAAGACACGTTAGAGATTGACGTTCCTCGTAAACGTGGTTGTGTATGGACTTATTGCCCTCGTCAGGGTGAATTTTTAACTCGAAGCACATGCGTATGAAATTAAAAGCAATCCTGCCCCTGCTCAACGTAGCCGTCATGGCCTGGTTCGCCCCTGCCCTTTCCGGCGCGCCGGCACAAAACACAAGCGCCCTTTCGCAAACGGTCGTTTCGGCCTGGCCGCAACCGTACACCGTTCAGCACAACCGCCATGAGGGCACGCTCACGCTCGCGGTTCCGTATTACACGATTCAATATGATTTGAAACGCGGTGGGGCCATATCCGCCATTCATTTGACTCATGGCCAGGCCGCCAATTTGCTGGTGGCACCTTTGGAGACCCGCGTCAAAGACGCTGCCGGTCAGGTTTATTCCGATCTGGCTGATAACGCCCCGCGCGTGACGAGCGGGAAGGTGGGTTCCAATCAAGTTGTGACCGTCGAAAGCAAATTGATGGGCACGCACGGTGAATCTTCCGGCATCCGGGTGAAAACGGTTTATACGTGCCGCTGGGGTTATCTCAAAATTCACCGTGAACTCAGCTTCGACGACAGGCATTTTACTGCGTTGGAAATTTGCCCGGTGTCCACGGTCGTCGCACCGAGCCTCGCAACGTTTGGTTATCGCGATGGCTTGAACGAACCGGAAGGAGCGGGCGCATTTCCCTTTGGCAGTTGTCACTGGGGCCAGGTGAAAGCGGCCGCGGGCGAACCAGCCCTGGCCACGTCTGATGCGCCGCATTATATGATGCTGGCAGACCCGGGTGTTGAGGGCATTGAATGGTTCGCCTCGGATGATTTGGCGCAATGGGAAATGCCGCTGGACGGCAAACGACGCCAGGGTAAAACCGTGCTCCAGCGCTCTGAAAATCCGGCGGGCATCCACTTTTCAGTTTCGCCTTACCAAAACGCCCAAACGGCGATCGCAGTGCCGCCCCGGCTCGCCTTTGATTTTTATATCGGCCTGCCGTTGCTGGAAGGCCATGCGTTTAAACCGTGGTTTAACGCCTCGTTTAATCGCAACCATGGCGACTGGGTCAGCACCAACCAGATTCAAGAGTGGGTCGCCAGCGGCATCCAAACCGTTCACTGCCACAATGACGGTGACTATTACGGAGACGGGCTGTTCTGGCGGGATGGCTCCTATCCGCCGTACCCGGACATGGACAAATACGATACGGTCATCACCAACTGCCATGCCGCCGGCATTCGCACGGCCACTTATTTCTCCAACAAAGAATTGCACCCCAGCACCAGCGAATTCCAGCAACACGGAACCGAATGGGGACGCATGAACCAAAAACATCAGCTCGAACATAATGCCTTCAATGACAAGGCGGAGTTTGGCGCGCAGATGTGCTTGCGCTCCGGCTGGCTTGCTTATCTCGAAACGTGCGTTGACCGCGTCCTGACGCATAATCCATTAGACGGCGTTTATTATGACTGGAACGTGGCGTTGCGTTGCAGCAATCCCAGCCACGAAGGGCTGGCGACCAATGCGGTTGCCGCCGATCACTGGGACATTGATGAATTGCTGGCGCTGATGGAATGGACACGTTACCGGGTGGGACCGCAGGGCTTGGTGATTATCCATAACACCAGCACGCCGATGTTCGCCACCGAAAACTTCGCGGACCATGTGGTGGCCTACGAATGGGGCTACCCTCATTGGTCGGGCGCAGGACCGACGCCGTCGGAGCTGCCGTTGGAATGGTCCTTGGTCAATTCCCGGCCGCGCGGTGTCATTAGCTATGGCATGGTCGGCACCGGAACTCCGCACCTTCACCGGCTCTTTGCGTTGGAAGCATTGCTCTCGGGTGTTGCTCCGTGGCCGGCATCTTCGGAAGCGGAAACGTTGTATCCGATTTTGAATCCCATTGGAAAGATTGAAGACTGCCGTTTTGCGGACTGGCGTAATCAAGCGGTAACACTCCAAGCCCAGCGTTTTAATTCCGCCATATTCAGCCGGCCCAATGAATCCTGGATTTTGGCGGGCAACCTGGACGACTCGGCGCGTGAAGTTTCCTGTGTCATCCACCCGGACAAACTGCCGTATCCACTGGCCGCCGTTACCTCGGCCACCCTGGTGACGTCCAACCAGTCTGAAACCAACACCGTCACGCTCGACGCCCGGCAATTGACAGAGAATGGCGTCACGCTCAAAGTGCCCGCCGAAAGCGCGGTTTTGCTGCACGTTCAATGATTGATGTTGGCTAATTACAAAATGAAACGATTTAAAACACCACTGGCCGCCATCGTGGTCGCCCTTGAAATTGCTGTCGCCGCAGTATTTTTCGCAGGCAGCGCGGGCGCTGCTGATTTGAACGGTGCCCAGCAAATTAAAACCGACGGTATATCCATCAGCGTGGATGCGACTGGAAATATCGTCTCCGCCAGGGTAAAAGGCCGGGACTGGCCGCTGACCGGTGGAACCTCGCTCGTGGGCTGCAATACCGTGGGCCAGACAAAATTAAAGAAAAGCGGCCGGACAATTTCCTTTGTCCGTTCCGTCACCGACAGCCAGGGCCATCAAGCCATCGTGACGGACCGGTTTACGCCGACCCGGGACAGCATCCGTTGGGAAGTGGAAATTAAAAGCGAGTCTTCCCCGTGGAGCACGGCCATACAAACTTCGCTGAATTATCCCGCCACTGAAAAAACACGGTTCTGGACGGCATGGTCGGACCCGGAACATCGCAATGACGGCTGGCGCGACCCGCTGGTCCTGCATTCGCTAACGAACACGACCTGGCCTTATTCCAATTTGACAGGCGGCGGGCCGGAGAAGGGCGACTATATCTGCCTGCCGTTGCTGACCCTTGCCGAGCCGGACAATGACTGCGGCGTGAGCCTGGTGCTATCGCCGGAAGATTTGAACCTGGATTTGCGCCTGAAAACGACGGCTGGCGGCGCCATCCAATTTTCGCGGTCTAAATTACGGCTGGGCAACGGCAAAACCGTGCGGCTGGCCATGGATTTAACCGCGCACGAGGCGGATTGGCGCGGCGGACTGCGCTGGCTGGTGGCTCGCTATCCCCTGTTCTTCAACCCGCCCAACCCGCATGTGGATGAAATGGCGGGCTGCGGCGCTTATTCCGGCGACGAGAACCCGATTGACGTGGCAAAGTTCAAACAGATGGCATTTCGCATCAACTGGAAACTGTCAGATGATTTCCCATACATGGGCATGTTCATTCCGCCAGTGACAAATGTCGACGAACGCTGGCAACGTTCCGGTGATGAAAAAGCGCCGGCCAACAAACCCGCCACCACCAGTTGCCGCCAGTTGAATGACTATGCGCATTATATGCGGACGAACGGCTTTTATGTGCTCAATTATTTCAACGTCACTGAGTTTGGCAAAAACATGGCCAAGCCGGCGGTGCGCAAAGCGGGTGATCCTGAATTATGGAAAGACCCGCGCGCTTTTTTGGAGGATCAACTTCCTGGTGCAATTCTTATTCCGGGCGCGGCGACGTGTTACAATGCCAGCGTGGTGGATGCCGGCGATCCGGTGTATCAGAAATTTATTTTGGAACAGGCTGGCCGCCATAACCGCCTGATTCCCGATGCCGCCGGTATCTGCATTGACCGCCTGGACTGGCTGGCTCAATACAACCCCAAGGGCGATGACGGCGTGAGCTGGGTGAATGGCAAACCGAGCCGGGCACTTTATACATCCTGGCAGTCGCTCATGGACAAACTGGGTCCGCTCATGCATCGCGCGGACAAGGTCATCTTTATCAATCCCATCAATTCCAAGCTCGACTGGCTGCGCCAGGTGGATGGCATTTACACGGAATTTGGCCAGAGCGGCCAGTCGCTGAATACGAGCGCATTGATGTGCCTCCGCAAACCAGTGCTCGCGTGGACGTACAATGAGACACTGAAACAGCCCAACCCCGATGCCTTCATGCAGCGGCACCTTTATCTGGGCTGTTTTCCAACTGCGCCGTATCCCTGGAACAATCATTGCATCAATCCTGAAAAAGAAGCCGATCAGTTGTACCTGGACTACGGCCCGCTGCTCAATACCTTGCGCGGCAAGAAATGGGTGCTGGCCCCGCATTGCGTGGACACCACCACGCCCGAGGTGAAGGTAAATTTATTTGCAGTGCCCGGCGGCTATGTGCTGCCGGTGACTTTCGGCGGAAGCAACGAAACAACGACGGTAACCGTGCGTAACGTGCCTGGCCTGAAAAAAGCCAATTGCCAGGCGTGGCAACCAGGCAACGAATCCGCCCAGCCCGTTGCAGCGCACTTCAAGGAAGATGCCTTGGAAATGACGGTTCCGCTCAAACGTGGTTGCGCGATGGTTGTTTTACGGACCTGAAAGCTGGTTGCGGCCTAAAAACACAGTGGACATTCGGAGCAAGTCGTTTTGGGCGGCCGGCTGCGGGATTTTTAATGCACCCTGATTTGGTGAACCATCTGCTGATACCACATTTGCAGATGCTGTATGATCAATGGCCAGAACCCCATGGTGCTGAAGACAAAAGCGATTAGCGTCAAAATTAAAAACCATGCAATGGCGGCGCGGAAATAATTTTTCCGCGATTGGTTTTCCCCGACAAAGGCCCAGACAATAATCATCACCAGACCAATGCAGGGCAAGGCCATGACAAAGAAGGCAAACAACCAGAACCAAAACGAAATATAATTTTTATCTTTGCCGCCTTTGGCCATGATTTTTTAGGCCGTCATCCTTCTCAAAAAATCGTTTCGGGTCAACGCCTATTCCAAGCTTGCAACCGTTTCGCAAAATCGGCAAGCAGAGGGATGTGATTCTGAAAAGAACCCGCCAGTGCTAGGCGTATGCTTGGCAGAAGGTAAAAAGGCACATCGTTTCTAGATTGATAAGCTTCTCACAGACACGCTTTGTTAGGGAGCGTTGCCCCCTAAAACCTTCGTATTGTCTGAAGCTCGCACCAAAGTTCCTTCGGCGCGTCTCCGAATACTTCAGAGGCATGTCAACGCGCTTGCTGGCGGCCATTCTATGACCGGTCACGCGTTGGTCGTCCGAGTTGCGTATTATAAAGTCCGCTGGCGCGAAATGTGGAATTTGGCTATTGAAATTCACCCATGACTTTTTCACGTTTCCGGATGGCACAATGAAGTAAAATTCCCCGCCGCACAAGTCACCATGATTTCGATTGGGTTCCTTGCCATTATATTTCCTAGTGTTTGGGTGCCCCATCTAACTGTTTGAGCGGAAACTAGGGATGTCGAATTTGATAAAAACATTGCCCATATCCCCTCGAATCCGAATAAAAAAACCATCCATGAGATACTTCGGAAGCAGAACCGATGGCAAACCAAGCGGTCAAGTTTGTGGAGGCCCAAACAGAATAGCTCAAACCGGAACTGCCATTAAACCAAAACTGCATGCCGGGATTTGCAGAAACTGCACCGGTGAGGCGGGGAGGCATGACTACACCGTTAATTATGCCATCGTACTCGACGGCCCCAATATCAACATGAGCGCCGGACAAACGAGCTTCCCCGCGCTGATCGACCGCAAAATTGAGAGGAGAGCCCAACAAGCTATCATCCCCGGCATCAATAGCAGGGCTGTCAGGCCGAAGGCCAAAAGTTAGCGTCGCACCCCCGTTCGATTGCAGAGGACCCAAACGAGGATCAACTGGGTTAGCAACTGTCCCCGAAATGTCATGATTAATGCCAGCAACAATACCGTTAGTGGCGTTGCAGGCACCAACCAAATTAAACCCTTGCGAAACGAAAACGCCTGAAATATCCGGTGTGGAACTCGTAGCACCGGGACTTCCATCGGTACTACCAATGCCGGCCACACCACCCAAACCCGGGGAATTGAGCGCAACCAACGAATTCCACAAAAGGGCCGAGGAATTGGCCGCCGCATAAAGGCCACCACCAGCACCGCCGGTACCGCCTGCCCCCCCATCGGGGTCAAGATAACCACCATCCGCCCCAACACCGCCAGCACCTGCGGCGTTGCCGCTGACGGTACAAGCCACCAAACTGAGAGTTGCTTGGTTGCAAATACCACCGCCATTACCGCCAGGTGCACCCCCTCCCGCGTTCGACGCAAAGCCATAAATCAGGCTGGCACCTTCGCCGCCCGCACCGGCAGAATTACCGGCAATGGTGCACTCGGTCAAAGTCAGAGAACCGGCATTATAAACGCCGCCACCGTTACCGCCAGTGCCTGCCCACAGCGTAGATAAAAACTCCACGGCTCCGCTGCCTGCGACGTTTGAAGCAATTGTGGAGCCCGAAAGCGTCATAGCGCCGGAGTTCCAGAGCCCCCCTCCATCGCCGCCATTGGCAGATATATTACCCAAGCCTGTGACACCAACGGCATTAGCCAAGACTGAACTCGAAAAGAAAAAGACGCTTCCACTGTTATAAACGCCGCCTCCACAACCACCGTTACCGCCGGTACCACCCGAGTAAGAACCGTCGGCACCGGCCCCTGTCCAATTCGAGCAGACAACCGTGTTGGACAAAAGAAGGAACGAAGTGTTGAACACGCCACCACCATCACCGCCAATCCCCCCGTTGTTTTCATTGTAAGCTGGACCGCCTTGGCCGGAAACATTGTTACTGATCAAACAGGAAGACAAAATCGCCGGCCCAACATTGTACAAAGCGCCGCCGTCGCCACCTTGCCCACTAGGACCGCCATTAATGGAACCCTGGCCCCCAATGCCCCCAACGTTAACCGCCAAAAGGGAAGCGGCCATGATCAGGGAACCAGCGTTTGCAATAGCGCCGTTACCCCCGTTTCCGCCGTTGCCATAGGCATAGCCGGCATTGCCACCTGAACCACAGAAATTAGTCAGAACGGTGCAGACATCCACCGAAAGCAGGCCGGTATTGTAAACGGCCGAACCACTCCCGCCGTTGCCGCCATTCCCAGAAAAATAGGCACCCTGTCCACCCGCTCCGGAGCGATTGCCGGTTAAAACGGAGCTGACGATAACGCAATTGCCTGCATTATAAATGCCACCACCAGCGCCGCCATCAAGGCCAACGGCGCCTGCGGCGGCGGAATTGGACTCCACCAGAGAACCAGATAACGTCGCAAAGCCGACATTATAGAGGCCACCGCCATCACCACCACTAACGTTGCCGATGAGCAAACAATCATCCAAGGTCAAAGTTCCCGAATTGAAAATGCCACCCCCTGACTGGCCGGTAGCCGGAGAACCGGAGGTCAGCACAAGGTCAACTAACGTAAGCTGAGCGTTTGAGGATACGTCAAAGAGGCGGTCTCCCAACGAAGACGCGTCAATAACAACCGTGGGATAAGAGGCCCCAACAATAAGCAGATCACCATTGGTTACGGCCAGAGCGCCAGCATATCCGGGAGCCGGCTTAGCAGAGGATAGAATCAAATTATAAACCGCAGCAGAAAGGACAATGCTATTGACGCCGCCAAGGACATTGGCGGCAATAACGGCACCACGCAAACTCGTCACGTTGGTGGAATCCGTCGGGTCCGTCACCAAGAAGGACCCAGCATGACTGGACACAGCCAGAGCCAAACAAAGCCAGAGCACGACTAGTTTCATAAGTGTTCCTAAAGAATCCAAATGAAAAACCCCACCGATTCCGACCGACTTCAACACCAACATCAAGCCCGTGCTACAGAGAGAGCAACTACTCACCTGGGATTTCCCGTTTGGTTTCTGGTTCATGACCAACGTGAGCCCTTTCGTGATTTTCCTCCTGCACCACCCAGAAAGAGGCAAACCTTGTGAACCGGTTTGCCATCGAGAGATGCAAAATCAATGCCGGTCTTGGAACGCCCCATAATGGATACCGTATCGGAAACCAAATCGGTGGAAGCGTGCGGAATTGCCATGCCAGACCCAATCCCCGTGCTCATGGCTGACTCCCGTTTTTTTACCGCCTCCGTGACAGCCTGGCAATTTTCGGGTGCCACCAGCCCCGCTGCGACCAGGTGATTGATCAATTCATCAATAGCCTGCCAGCGGTCGGCCGCCTGCAGCTCCACCATCATTTTTTCCCGTGCTCGCGGATGACCGCCAGCATGGCGTCGGCGTCGGGAGCTTTTTCGAGGGCTTCGCGGAAATCGGCTTTGTGCAAAAGTTTGGCGATGTTGGCGAGGGTGTGGAGGTGCTTCTGAAACTGGCCTTGCGGCACGAGGAACAACATGACGAGCTTTACCGGCTGGTTGTCGAGCGCGTCGAAGTTGACGCCCTTGCCGGAGCGGCCCAGCGCCCCTACCACTTCGTAAATCAGGTCCGTAGACGCGTGCGGGATGCCAATGCCGAAACCAATGCCGGTGGACATTGAGGTCTCGCGTTTTTTTACGGCGGCGGTCACTGCGTCGCGGTCGCCAGGCTGAATCTTGCCCGTGGCCACCAAATTGCCAATGAGTTCGTCAATGGCTTCCCAGCGGTTGACCGCTTTGAGGTCAGGGACAATTTGCTCGCGTCCCAAGATATCGGCTAAATCCATAACTTAAATGAGGATGAATGCAAACACGGTCACATTTCAAGACTGAATTACTCACAAATTTTAAAAATTTCGTTTTCTCAGATGACTTTTTTAAGCCATTCCAAAGTCAACCCCGTGTATTCCGCCCACAACCCCAGCGCATCCAGGATGTGAACCCGTGAGGTGAGCAGCGGAATTCCCAGCAGCAGCACACAGACGTTGCCTAGATATATCACCACGGCGGAGAATAGCCAGCCTTGGCTGGTAATATCGGATTGCCGGGTCTGGAGCACATGAAATGTAAGGGTGACGTGAAACGCATACGCCGCGCCCACCGCCAGGTGAAAAAATACGAGGTAGTTGTGCCAGTTCCAGACCAAATGGCCGAGGGCAAACACCAAAATGACAATGACCGCATACAACGGGAAAAAATACGGGGCCAGCGCGATGATAAAATTGGTCTTGGAAATGACCACATGCCCGCCGGCCGAGGTGACTTTCAGTTTTTTGACCTGTCCGCCAAATAAATACGTCCAGAGCGCATGGGTGAGTTCATGGCCCAGGACGTAAATCCACATGGGCTTGGGCAGCATCGAAAAAACGACCAGCCAACAGGCCGCGCCGGCCAGCATGGGCACCCAGACGGTGTCTGCACCATAGCCCGCGCGCAACACATGGCCCAGCGCCCGCGCCGCGCCGGCACAGACCGGCAGCAGCGCAATGGCAATCAACATTTTTACCCATTTGGGCATGCGGAAAAGAATTCAAAATTCATCCGGCGGAAGCGAGTTTAAACCGCAGGGCGCCATTTTGGACTTTGAACTTTTTGGTTTGGGCTTAAAATTCGCGCGATGACACAAAACGAAGTTCTGCAAGTTTTCCGCGATTCCGGCGCACTGCTGGAAGGCCATTTCATCCTGCGTAGCGGTCTCCACAGCCGGCAATTTTTCCAATGCGCCCTCGCGCTCCAGCAAATGCCCGCCGTGGAAAAACTCGGCGCGGCGCTCGCCGCCAAGGTCAAGCCGCTTGGTGCCGTCACGGTCGTGGCTCCGGCGATGGGCGGGCTGGTGATTGGCCAGGAAGTGGCGCGGCAACTCGGTTTGCGATTTATTTTCGTGGAAAAAGAGGAAGGCAAGCTGGTCCTGCGGCGCGGCTTCAAAATCGCCCCCGGCGAAAAAATCCTGATCGTGGAAGATGTCGTGACCAAAGGCGGTCGCGTGCAGGAAACCATGGATATTGTCCGCGCCCACAACGGCAACGTAACCGGCGTGGCCATGGTGGTGGATCGTTCCAACGGCCAGACCCAACTGGGCGTGCCGCAATTCAGCCTGATTGCCCTCCAGGTCGAGACGTTTGATCCGAACAACCTGCCGCCCGACCTTGCCAAAACTCCGGCGGTGAAGCCGGGCAGCAAATAATTTTAACCCGGTCCAACGCGAGGAACGAACAAGGCGCGGCCAAATCCATGGCCGCGCCTTGTTATTTTAAAATGGTTCGCTGACGGTTTACTTGGAAGCCGGCAACGGGCGAATCTTGATATTGCGGAAGGAAACCGAGCCGTGGTCGCCTTGCAAGGCGATGTAACCGGAGTCGGCTTTGGCAAAGAACGGCATCTTGGCAAATTTGCTCTTGGCCACGCGCTCCTTGAAATCGTCGCTGCCGAGGACGTATTCAAAATATTTCACGCCGTTGATTTCGTGGATGCATTTATCCGGGCTGATGACCAAGCGCACATGATTCCATTCGCCCACGGGTTTGGTGGCGTCCAGGATTTTGCCGGTGGCCGGGTCGACCGGCGGTTGATAGAGCGCATAAAGCCAGCCACAGCGGACGGGGTCGGCGGCCTTGACGTTGTCTTCCAGTTGAAATTCAGGCCCGGTGGCCCAAACGCGACTGCCGTCATCAGTGACGTGAAACATAATGCCGCTGTTGCCGGCCTCCGTGATGTTGTAATCCAGTTGCAGCTCGAACCAGCCGAACTTGTCCGTGGTCACAATGTCGCCGGCGTTGTGCGGGTCGGCACAGACCAACATGCCGTCCTTGACCTGCCAGCCGGGCCGAACGCCCTCTTGCTTGAAATTATGCCAGCCGGTGAAACTCGTGCCGTCGAACAACAATTTCCAGCCGGCGGCTTTTTCAGCATCCGTCAGCGTATTGGTTTGCGCGTCGTCAGCGGCCAGCAACGGCATCGCACTGAGACAAATTCCAGCCAGAATCGATAAATAGTGGGATTTCATAGTCTGGTAAATCATGCGCAGAAGCTTCGCCTGGCTCAATCATTTCCTGCCAAAAATTGGCGCACCGCGTTGCATCAAATTAAAAGACACCCGAGGGGTTGCAGGCTGGGTAACCGAAAGTAGTCGTTGACTCATGGGAAAAAGACACCTGAAAAAGCGGTGT
>Ga0265327_10001591_pt1 | contig 27691 bp, 19 predicted proteins | sample 41621metaG_FD_202089 | JGI IMG/M metagenome (GOLD analysis project Ga0265327, IMG submission 202089) | Rhizosphere microbial communities from Carex aquatilis grown in University of Washington, Seatle, WA, United States - 4-16-21 metaG | ecosystem: Host-associated > Plants > Roots > Rhizosphere...
CGGAGTAGAAGAAGCGTCAGTGGAAATTGTGTGGGACCCGCCGTGGCATCAATCGATGATTACAGCGGATGGGAGAAAAATTCTTGGTTTGGAATAAACAGGAAGCGCGAGATTCGGATTTGGAATTTTAAGAAAGAGACACGCATGAAAAAAATCACTTTGTTGATCGCCCTTTTGTTGGTCGTTAATTCCGTTCATGCCCAGGACTGGGCGAAAGCAAAATTGGCCAAGTCGCCGCGGCACCCGGAATGGGCAAAGGTGAAACATGGCAGTCGCACGATCGATTGTTTCATCGTTTATCCGGAGGTGAAAGAAAAGGCGACGGCGGTCCTGGTTGTCCCTGAGGTGTTCGGGATGACCGATTGGGTGCGCAGCGCGGCGGACGAGGTCGCGGCTGCTGGTTACATCGCGATCGTGCCCGATCTGTGGTCGGGAAAACAATATGAGGATGTGAACGGCGCGATTAAAGCGACTTACGCTCTGCCGGAGAAACAAGTTACCGCCGATTTAGACGCAGCTGCTAAATATGTTCTCAGTTTGCCGTCGTGTAATGGACAACTCGTCGTCGCTGGATTTTGCTGGGGCGGCGGACAATCATTCAAATATGCGACGCACAATACGAAGGTGAAGGCGTCATTCGTTTTCTACGGATCGCCCGTGGACAAGAAAGAGATGGCGAAAATTCAATGCCCTGTTTACGGATTTTATGGCGGAAATGACAACCGCATTACTTCAACGGTTTCCTCGACAACTGAGCAGATGAAGAGTCTAGGCAAAGATTATGAGCCGGTGACCTACGAAGGCGCTGGCCATGGCTTCATGCGCGCGGGCGAAGCGCCGGACGCGAACGAAGCCAACAAGAAAGCGCACGACGAAGCGTGGCAGCGGTGGAAGGAACTACTGAAAAAGTATCAGTAAGAAGACGCTCTCCTTCTCACTTCTCCGAGATCGACAGGATCTTCGCTGCCGTTCCTTTCGATTCGGCAACCTGTGCTTTGAAGGTCCAATCCTTGTGGGCATCGATGAATTGAGTGTAGTCAGTAGTGGTGCCGACCTTCTCGCCGTTCGCATCTAAGACATCCAACAGAACTTTCACGCCGAAGCGTTGGCGGTCAGTATCATTGCGGATGGTGCCGACGGCATAAGTCAACCGGCTATTGGGAGTTTTAGCGAAAGCGACCGGGCCAGGCTTGAGGCCGTTCCAAAAATCCGGTTCCGGCTCAGGCTTTGGATGTGTTACCACTGCGGTCGTCGATTTTAATTTGGTATCTATAAGTTCCGTCTGTTGTCGCCGCAACTCGCCCAATCGCTTCAACAAAACGAAACCACCGACGAAAACCAATACCGCGACGACGATGAGGATCCACATCAGGGGTTTGGACGACTTCCGGGTTGTGGCGGTGGGTTCTTGATTCGGCAGCGTGACTGTTCGCGCAGAACTGGCCAATTGTGTTTTATCCCCGCAATGCGGGCAACGGATCCATATGCCCACACCTTCGGATGGAAACTCAATGTGTCCGCCGCAGTGCTGGCATAAACATTTTGAATGAAGCTGGGTTTCAGACATCGACTATTTTCTTAGACGGAAATACTGAGGCACTGGTGACATCGGCAACGCCACGACAAATTGCGAACCGGTGGTGGCCGGTGAATTCGTCACCGAGCTCCAGTTGTTGGTCGATGAAAGATTGGTCGACGTTTGCAGGCTGAAGCCGGTTGATGCAGTTGGCCACGCGATTTGAATTTGGGTGCTCGTGTTGGTTATCTGCAACGTCGGGATTTGCACGGGTTGCGTCGCCAGCCACAACGACGCGTTTAAAATGAGAATGCCCGCGGTCGTGCTGGTGTCGGCGTAGCCCTGGCTGAAATATAACGTATCACCTGGATCGCCTGTGCCGTCGTCAAAAGGCGAACTGTCGCCCGAAGCGACCACTTTGCCGCTGCCATACGTCGCATAGACGATCACGCCATTGTTAATTCCGTGCGTGGAACTGCTCCACATCGCGACTTTGACACTCGAATTTTGCGCGGTATTGATCGTGATGCTTGAACCATTGTTATATGGGAAATCGATGCCGGCCCCAGCCGGGCCATGCGTGATAGGATCTGACATATTCGAATCGGCCTGCGCGAAGTCGCCCGTGAGATTGTCGCCATTGAAAGAAATGCCGAACGGATTGTTCGCAACGGAATTGGTCATCAAGGCGTTGAGGACCTGAACGGCATCTGCGCCGTCGTTATTGCGATCGGACTGCCCGTGATCAGAGACGATGAACAAACCGCCGCCATCGTGAACGAAATTCACAATGGCAGCTTTTTCGGTCGCCGTGAAAAGTATGTTCGGTTCGACCAGCACGAACACATTGTAATTGGTAAGGTCCTGTGGATTGGTGCCGTCTTTGTATGTGATGTGGCCATTGTAAGGCAACGTTTCGACGCTGTGACCGTGCTTTACCAAATCGACGGCCCACGCTGAAAGGGCGCCTTCCCAATAGGTTTCTGCCGTATTCGCGGTGATGCCCGAAGCAGCAGGCGTGGGATAGCGTTGCGGATTGGATTCAGAACCCGCCCCGGGCGTGCCGGAGCCATCACTGGCCGCGCTAATTTTTAAATTGTGTAGATCAGCATCGACGACCCAGTCGGCATTGCCGGCCATTTCGGCCTTGGTCGCGTCAAAGAGAAAAACGGCGGCAGAACAGGGGATGGCAGCCGTAATCAGTAAGACGAAAACAAGGGCAAAGGGCAACGACCGCATCTGGGGATTTTGGGCTAAATTCCCATCAACTTCAATGTTTCCCGGAGCAAAATGAGGTCTTCTGGATAAGTGAGCGCGCCAAAAGCTTTGCCATTGCGCCGTTCGCCGATTATATACACCCAACTAAATTTATGCCGCCACGCGACGATTCTGCCTTAAAACCAACGGGCCATCATTTGGGACTAGCCGGTAGGACTGGAAAAAAGCTCCTCGTCGCCAACCGCAGTGAAATCGCCATCCGCGTGTTTCGCGCGGCGACTGAGCTCGGCTTGCGCACTGTTGCGATTTACGCACAGGAAGATCGGCTGAGCATTCATCGTTTTAAAGCGGACGAAGCGTATCTGGTCGGCGAAGGCAAAGGCCCGGTCGGCGCGTATCTCGACATTCCTGGAATTGTCGCATTGGCGAAAGAACACAACGTCGATCTCATTCATCCGGGCTATGGATTTCTTTCTGAAAACGCCGAGTTCGCTCGTGCCTGTCGCGCGGCTGGGATTGAGTTCGTCGGACCGCGCGCGGATTTGCTGGAGTTGATGGGTGATAAAGTCGCTGCTCGCGCGCTTGCCAAGCGTGTCGGCGTGGCAACGCTGCCAGGAACTGAAGATCCAGTCGAAGATCGTTCCAAGGCGTTAAAGATCGCCAAAGAAATCGGTTTCCCGCTGATTATCAAAGCGGCGTTCGGAGGCGGTGGCCGAGGGATGCGCGTCGTTCATAAAGCCGACGATCTGGAACATCTTCTCGATGAAGCCCAGGGCGAAGCCGGTCGCGCTTTTGGTAATCCTGCTGTTTTTCTCGAAAAATACATCCCGCGCGCCAAGCACATCGAGGTGCAGATTTTGGGCGATCGTCATGGCAACGTGCTTCATTTGCACGAGCGTGATTGCTCGGTGCAGCGTCGTCACCAGAAAGTTGTCGAAATTGCGCCATCTATCGATCTCGACGAAAAAGTGCGCCATGAATTGTGCGAGGCCGCCGTCCACATGGCACGCGAAGCCAAGTACGACAACGCCGGCACGGTCGAGTTCCTCTACGATATCGATTCGAAAAACTGGTACTTCATCGAAGTCAATCCGCGCATCCAGGTCGAACACACCGTCACCGAAGTCATCACGGGCGTTGACCTTGTTCGCTCGCAAATATTGATCGCGCAAGGCCACACTTTGCACGACGCGCAAGTTAACCTGCCGCAGCAGGGGCAGATCCCGCGCATTGGCTGCGCCGTGCAGTGCCGCGTCACGACCGAAGATCCGGAAAACAAATTCACACCCGACTACGGCAAGATTCTCAATTACCGTTCTGCGGGTGGTCTCGGAATTCGTCTCGACGGTGGCATGGGCGATTCGGGTAGTGTGATTACGCCGTTTTACGATTCCTTGCTGGTTAAAATTACGGCGTCCGGCTCCAGTTTCGAAATGGCCCTGGCGCGCATGGATCGCGCGCTGCGCGAATTTCGTATCCGCGGCGTTAAGACGAATATTCCCTTTCTTGAAAACGTCATCTCGAATCCCATCTTCCTTTCCGGTCAGGCAACCACGACGTTGATCGACACGACGCCGGAACTGTTCACGTTCAAAGGTCGGCGCGATCGCGCGACGAAATTGTTGAATTTCCTATCCGATGTCGTGGTGAACGGAAATCCCACGGCCAAGGGGTACATTCCCAAGAGTGCGTTGCTTCCCGCAACTACACCGGATTGTGACGGCAAGCAAACGCCGCCTCCAGGCACGCGGCAATTGCTCCTGGAACTGGGACCGAAAAAATTTGCCGAGTGGACGCGCAAACAGAAGCGTCTGCTTGTTACCGACACGACCTTCCGCGACGGCCATCAATCCTTGCTTGCAACGCGCGTGCGCACTTACGACATGCTGGAGATCGCTGACGCTGTCGCGCGGCTCACGCCGAAACTGTTCAGTCTCGAGATGTGGGGCGGCGCGACGTTTGACACGTCGATGCGGTTCCTTCGCGAGGATCCATGGGAACGCCTTCGCCAACTCCGCGCACACATTCCGAATATCTGTTTCCAGATGCTCTTCCGCGGTTCCAACGCCGTCGGTTACTCAAATTATCCCGACAACGTCTGCGCCGGTTTCGTCAAACACGCCGCCGCAAACGGTATCGATATCTTCCGTATTTTCGACTCGCTCAACTACGCGCCGAATTTGAAAGTTGCGATGGAGGCAGTGCAAAACACGCACGCGATTTGCGAGGCGGCCATCTGTTATACCGGCGATATCCTCGATCCGAAGCGCACGAAGTATTCGCTCAAGTATTACATCAAGTTCGCGAAAGAGCTGGAAAAGATGGGTGCGCATTTCCTTGCCATCAAAGACATGGCCGGGCTTTGCCGTCCGTTCGCCGCTTACACTTTGGTGAAAGCATTGAAAGAAGAAGTCGGCCTGCCGATCCATTTTCACACGCACGACACCAGCGGCATTAATTCCGGCTCGATCGTCAAAGCCAGCGAAGCTGGCGTCGACGTCGTCGATCTCGCTATCGCGTCAATGAGCGGGTCGACCAGTCAACCGAACCTTAATTCTCTCGTCGCCACCCTTGCGAACACCCCGCGCGATACCGGTCTCGATCTGGATGCGCTGAACGAGTTTTCTGATTATTGGGAAGAAGTCGCTAAATTCTACGCGCCGTTCGACACTGCCCCACGCAGCGGCAGCGCCGAAGTTTACGAACACGAAATGCCCGGCGGCCAATACACCAATTTGAAGGAACAAGCCGCGAGCATGGGCCTGGGCCAGCGCTGGCACGAAATCGCCCGCACTTACGCCGAAGTGAACGACCTTTTCGGCGACATCGTCAAAGTTACGCCGAGCAGCAAAGTTGTCGGCGACATGGCGATGTTCCTCATCACGCGCGGCATCAAACCTGCCGATGTTTTAAATCTCGATCCTGGCACGACGCCGTTCCCGGCTTCCGTGATCGATATGTTGATGGGCAATCTCGGGCAGCCCGTCGGCGGTTGGCCGAAGAAATTGCAAAAGATCGTCCTTGGCGATCGCAAACCTCTGCGTGGCCGCCCGGGCGCGAGTCTCAAGCCGTTGAATCTCGACAAAGTTCGCGATGAGGTTGCCACCAAGACCAAACGCCCTGCCAACGAGGACGATCTTTACAGTTATTTGATGTATCCGGAAGTGTTCACCGAATTTGCCCGGTTCGAACGCGATTACAGCGACGTCAGTGTCCTGCCGACGAATGCATTCTTCTACGGCCTTAAGCCTGGTGAAGAAATTTCCGTCGACATCGAAGAAGGTAAAACACTTTTCATCAAACTGATCAACGTCGGCGCGCCTGACAAAGACGGGCGTCGCACCGTCACTTACGAATTGAACGGCATGCCGCGCGAAGCGACTGTCGTCGACAAATCTCTTGGCATTAAAGCGAAAGCCCGCGCCAAAGCTGACCCGGCGGATCCGCAGCAACTGGGCGCACCGATTCCCGGCCTGATCACGGCATTGTCCGCAACTGTTGGCGCGAAAGTCGCGAAGGGTGAAAAACTGGTAACTCTCGAAGCGATGAAGATGCAGACCACCATTTACGCTGCGACGGATGGAACTGTGGACAAAATCTTCGTCGCCGTCGGCGACACGGTGGAGAGCAAAGATTTGTTGGTCAAATTGCGAGCCTGAGAAGTTTATCGAAGTAATTCTTTGATAGTTTCGTCATGAACGGAGATGGTGCTGATCATTTCCGCCATTTCCAGGGCTTCCTTTCGCATTCCGCACTTCAAGAAGGTGCGGGCGCATTCCACCGCCGCGCCATCGCTGGTGCTTATGATGGAGATTTCTTGGATAGCCTCGCGAGCCAGTGCGGTGTCGCGAGCCAGTGCGGCCTCTTTAGCGATGACGGCGATGGCTTCGTCGCGTGTTGATAGTGTCGTCATGGACAACGCCAATTTTAACTTTGCCCGGAGGTCGTCTGTCGTTTCAGCGATGCGTTTGCGTAGTGCGGGTCTTGTAAGTTCGGAAGTGCCAAACGGCTTGGTCTGAATATTTGAAAAGACCCGCTCTTGCAGAAGGCGTTTCAAAATCAGGAAGTGAGCAATGTTCGTCTTCGGAAATTGGATGGTTCCGTAAAAATGCCGCCCCTCTCGCCCATCTATGTGGAAGAATCCGGAGCTTTCGTCCGCTTCGTTTCGACTCCAGTTTCCTTCATTGTCCACGCCCACGATCGTGACTTCGTATTTTGGATCAAAGTCGTAGTCGCAGTCCGCGATGACCGCGTCTTGGCCCAAAGGTTCGGCTTGCTTAAACCGGAACTCTCCGCCGTTTGTTGTCAGTGTGGTGCCCGCCTGGATTTGAGTGACCTCCTGCCACTGTCCGGTCCCATATTTCACCGAGACATCGACGGAACCGCCTTCACTAAGATATCTGCGAAGGTCTCCAGAGCTATTGTCGTTGAAGTAGAGGATACAACCAAAGTCTCCTCCACTCGCCGCTCCGCTGCCAAATTGCAAAGCTTTCGGCAATTTGACATCCACGTCCAAAATGCGTGGCTTATCCTTTGAGTTAACGACGACAGCAAATGCACTGGTGGCGGAATATTTCAACCACTCTTCGTTCATGGCAACCGGGTTGCCATTCTTGTCCCACCAGGTGTAAGGCCAACGGTCCGGTTGCCCGATTGCGCCGATTGAAATCGGCCCATTGTCGGGTCGCGGGTGATCGACCTCAAACGCGACAACCAGGTAGCGAGTATCTGTAGCAGATCGGACAGATGGGATCAAAACGGCGAGATTGGCAGAAGTGGAAAAGATGTTGGTGGAGCGAATACTTGCTCGAATTTTTGGGAAGGGAGAACTCTGCGGATTCAGATTATGATTCACATTGAATTCCGTGCGAAAGACGAAGTCATCGGCAGAGCTTCGCACGCCGAAAAACCCCGATACGTTCCCGCCACCGCTCAAATCGTTGGCCCGGCTATACGAAATAGAAAACGACTGCCGCGGCCACATGTGAATGGTCTGACGGTTTTCCGCGAGCAAGCCCGGGTTGGGCGACATCGCGTTCGTCAATGCAGTCAACATCTCGTCCGAGAGTTCGGCGATTTGCCAGGCAGCGTTCGTTCCGGCCACAGAACGATTTTCGCGCGGGATCGCCGCATCAGTTTTCTTCGCGTCCGCTTCAAAAACGCGGCATCGCACCTTCGCAAACTCCGTCTGAGGCTGAGCCATTGAATGGTTGACTTTCGTGACATGCACGACATTCGGTATAACCAGCAACAGTGCTATAGCGACAATTCCCAGGGCCAAAATCGAAATTCCAACGACCGGCCACCAGCCGAACTGTCGTTTGGGAGATTGTAGCGGCGGTGCGCCATTGGGAGTTTTTACAGCGCGCCAAACTTTCCGGCATATCAGAAAAATAAGAGGAGCACAGGTCACGATGCTCAGCCCGACCCAAATGGCAGTCAGCAAATGATCGCCACCGCGGTTCTTCAGCCACTCAGGCATCACGGGGCTCATTGCAAAAAGTTTGAAGCCCACGAACCAGCCAAAGAATATTATTCCAGCGACAACCAGCATCGGAAACAACAGCGCGTCAAACATCGCGAGCCCTAACCCATATATTCTCCCTGCAGACCGCCGAATTTCAAAAATCGCAACCCAGCCGCAAATAGTTACTCCGAACGGTGCGGTGAATGTGAAAAGCCCAAGCACCCAATTTGATCGCAAAGCAAACCGCCATGTTGGTTCAATTGATGCGGGTGAAGAAATCGGCATCGAAACTGTGTGCCAAAAAAATGGGATCAAAATGACTGGCACCATCATCGCAAACAGCGCAGCCCAAACGGCTCCAATAATCGCGCTCCTCGACAATTTCGCATTGACGCCCGCCTCGACCGATGGCTCCCAACTTTTCCCGGCAACATTTTTTGGCTGCGCGGCCAGGGGCGGAACTTCGCGCGGCGGACTGGATGCAGAAGAATGCGCCGCGTTGTCGGGCGTGCTCACGACTGTTTCGACAGCCGTCTTGACCTGACTTGCCTGTTGATAGCGCAGTCCAGGCTCCTTCTCCAACGTGCGCAAAACGATTTCGTCGAGTCGAACATCGATTTGCACTTTCTGCGACGGCGATGGGAAACGTCCCAGCGGTAATTCGCCCGTCAGCATCTCGTAAAACACCACGCCCAATGAGTAAATGTCAGCGCGGTGGTCAACTTCGAGCGGCCTCTCCAATTGCTCCGGCGCCATATATTGAGGCGTGCCCATCATCGCGTGAGTCTGCGTCAGCCCAAGGCCCGTGACTTCGCGTCCGGCAATTTTTGCCAAACCAAAGTCGGCGATTTTCACCCGGCCTTTTTTATCGATGAGAATATTTGCCGGTTTGATATCCCGATGCACCACGCCTTCATCGTGCGCGTACTGCAAGGCGTCACAAATTCTTGGCACAATGGCGAACGCTTCTTCGGGCGCGATCCGTTTTTTCGCGATCTGCATTTGGGAAAGGTTCAGTCCATCGACGAACTCCATCACGAGATAATAGAAGTCGCCTGCTTTTCCGGATTCATAAACCGCGACGATGTTGGGGTGATTGAGCCGGGCGAGAGCGCGCGCTTCGCGTGTGAAGCGTTCCGCAAATGCCGGGTCGCGGCTTAGTGCGGGTGACAATATTTTCAGCGCAACAAATCGATCGAGTTGAGGCTGCCGCGCCTTGTACACCACGCCCATACCGCCCTGCCCGAGAAGCTCTATGATTTCAAACTGCGGAAAAGATTTCGCAATCTCCGAAACCGGCAGGGCGGCTGGCGGTCGCTCCGAGCCTTCGGCAGTTCGAGTTTCAAATGCCGCCCGCGCCAGGCATTGCGGACACAAACCTTGCGGAGCGTCCGGCGCCATTTCATTTCGGCATTGTGGACAAATTCTTTTGGTGTTGAAGGGCATCACCGGCGGGACCGGGCCGCTCGGCGTGTGACGTTTCCAAAGCCAAACGATGATGACAATTGCCGCAACTGGAAGCGCGACCATCACAAATAATGAGATCAAAATGATGATCAGCTCGCCGCCGCTGAGTCCCAAAACTGCCATGAATGGATTTAAGTGCATAACCGAGTTTTTCCCGGCATTCGATGCCGGAGTTTATCTCTTTCCATCCCTTACAGAAGAAAATCCGGTCGAAGGTTACGAAGTTTTTTCAATTTGTTGGCTACGAGAAGCTGAGTACGGAAAACAAATGCATCAGTTCTTCTTCAACTTCCTCGCGAGTGTTCACCGTTTCCGCAATTTCCAATCGCAGCACTTCACGGTAACGCCGCCGCAAACGATGAGCTGCCACTTTGATTGCACCCTCGCTGCTGCCAAGCCGTTTCGCGATCGTGGCGTAAGCAGTGCCTCCCTGGTCTCCGTTGATCGTCGATTTCAATTCCTCGTACAATTGCATCTTGCCTTCAGATTCGTATTCGGCGGCCAGTCGTTGCAGCGTCCGGTCCAGCAAAGTCATCGCCCAGCGCCGTTCGAAAATTTTGTCTGCGCTCAGACCGTCCGCTGGTTCGAAGCGATACGTATTCTCCGCGGCATCCCGATCAATCGAGATCACCGTCGTCCCGCCCCCGCGCTTCTGCGCATTCGCGCGGTCCCATTCGTTCGCCAAAAAATGTTTCAATGCTGCGACCAAAAACGACCGGAACTTTCCTTTGGACTGATCAACGTCCGCGAGATAATTGCGTTCGAGCAGCCGCGCGAAAAACGCCTGCGTCAAATCCTCCGCATCGTGCGGGTTGCGTCCTTGCCGCCGCACGTAGGCATAGAGCGGATACCAATAATTTCGACACAGCGTCTCCAGCGCTTCGCTTGATTGTGGCGAACGCTGATCACGCGCAGACAGAACCACCGACCATCGCGTCGCCGCGAACGGTGCGCGCCCCGAAGATTTAGGTTTAGTTGTGGTCACTCTTGGATCCTTTGTTCAGTCGATGACCAGCTGCCATGGTGTCACTCGACACTAGAGAACGCCGTCGCGAAGTTCAAACCGGAAACACTACGGTCGGATTTTCATTGAGACTTCGCGCCAACGTGCTTTGCTCTTGAACGATGAACAAAGCCATCACCTTCATTTTGTTCGCTCTTGCTTTATGCGGTTCCGTGCGCGCCGCTGAATGCTTCGAGAAATACACTTTGGGTTACGACGCGCCGATAGACGCCAAACTCCAAACCCAACTTGAAAAAATCGATTCCACGCTCAGGGCGCAACTCGAAATAAAACCGGACCAACGATCGGTTGGTATCCTCGACCTGAAAACCTGCCGGCTCGCCATGATTAATCCCGACCATGGTGACTATGCCGCCAGCGTTGCCAAAGTCGGCATTCTTCTGGCCTATTTCCAGCTCCATCCCGAAGCTGCGACGAATATCGATCCCATCGCCAAACACGAACTCGGTCGTATGGCCAAAGCCTCTGATAACGAAATGGCCTCAAAATATTCCCACGAACTTGGCCTCAAAAAAATCCAATCGGTCCTGAACAGCTACGACCTCTACAATACCAACCACGGCGGGGGCATCTGGGTCGGCAAACACTACGGCAAAGGCGATGAGCGCTATGGCGATCCCATCGGCGACAACTCCCATGCCGCCACCGTCCGCCAGCTCCTGCGATACTTCCTCTGGCTCGAACAAGGCAAACTCGTTTCGCCCGCCGCATCCAAAACCATGCGTGAGATTTTCGCCTCACCCGACATCCCGCACGACGACATCAAATTTGTGAAAGGTCTCGCCGGCAGAAATCTCCAAATCATCCGCAAATGGGGTACATGGCAGGATTGGCTTCACGACAGCGCCATCATCACCGGTCCGAATCGTCATTACATTCTAGTCGCGATGACCCGCAATCCGAAAGGCGACGACTATTTGGTAGATCTTTCCAAACGAGTCGATGACATCATGACTACTTCGCCACAATGAACCGTATTTTCATTTTATTCCTGTGCGCCCTAATCCCGGCGTGCGCCGAGGCAAAAGATCTGTATTCGATCCGCACGATGTCGGAGCAAGAACTGTTACAGACTTATACGACGATGCTCCGGGACGCCTGCCGACACGGCGACCAATTCTTTACCAACACAGCCACTGACCCACGGATTGGCCGCTGGTACACGGGGGCGAGCGGCGAGCAAGGTATTCGCCCTATGTGTGGAATGGTCCTGGCCAACGCCGCCCTTTTAGAATATTCCGACGTCCTCACCCAGGCCGAACGCGAGGAATACAAAAGCAAAACTCTCGCCACACTGCGTTACCTCGTCTCCACTCACGTCACCGGCACCCAAAAATGTCCCGACGGCAAGCGGTGGGGCAATCATTGGCAGTCCGCATTTTGGGGCGCAACCGCTACTTTCGGCGCGTGGCTGATCTGGGATGATCTTGACGCCCAACTTCAAAAAGACGTCGAACGTGTTATCGCTCACGAATCCGACCGCTTCCTCAACACCAGACCACCCGGCGGCAGTTTCAACGACACCAAAGCCGAAGAAAACGGTTGGAACCTCACTTGCATTGCCATCGCGGCAACCATGTTTCCAAATCACGCCCACGCCGCTGCATGGAAACAAAAAGCGATCGAGTACATGGTGAACACTCTCTCCGCACCGCAAGACGCCACGAACGCTACAATGGTGGACGGTCGCAAAATCAGTGATTGGTTTTCCGGCGCCAATGTCCATTCAGACTTCACCTTGGAAAACCACGGCTTCTTTCATCCATCCTACATCGCCTGCAGCTCTTATTTCCTTACCCAAACGGCGATGTACTTCACTTACGCACACCAGCCCATTCCTCAGGCCGCCACCCATCATCTCCTCGAGACCTGGCAAATGTATCAAAAATTCATCCTGCCCAACGGCGAAGCTGCCTATCCGCAAGGCATGGATTGGGAACTCCACAATCTGCCTTACTTTAACCTCTTCGCGTCACTGGCCAGCTATCAGAAGGATCCACTCGCTGCACGCATGGAGTCTCGATCCCTTCAATACTTCCGCGCCTGGCAGGAAATGGCGGGCGATGGCAGCCTCACCTTTCCTGGCTCCAGATTCGGATTCACGCGGCATGCCTGCACCATCGACCAACTCACCTGGGCCTTTCTCGCCCACAAAATCTTCGGCCCATCAACGCAGGAAATTTCCGCGCAAGCCGTCGAATCAACTGTCGACGGCGTGAACACCTACAACGAGGTTGGAATCATCACCCATCGCACCGCCAAAAAATTCGTCTCGTTTTCGTGGACAAACCACGTCATGGGAATGCTCGTGCCGATTGGCGCGGGTCATGAAGGCAACCCGGACTTCACCGTCCCCATCCGCGACGGATTCGTTGGCTCGTTCGAACTTTTGCCAAAAGGCGACACCAAGACACGCGTTCTCGAACATTCCTGGCAAAAAACGACGAACGGCTTTGAAACAACGGGGGTGCTTTTGCTAAACGGCGGACGGTTAAAACAAACCCTGAGCATAACCTCCATCGGCAACCAAACCATTGTCTATCAGGATCGCGTCACTGCTCTAACTAACGTCACAATCACCCAGGAGTATGGAGTTCCGGTCGGAATCGAAAACGACCAAATCACGGGCAACACCCGCCTCGTCCATTGCCAAAACAGTCAGACAAGTTTCGACGCCCTCAAGCCGCGTCCGCCGGTTGCGTTGTCCGGTTCATGGGCGAGCATCGACGATCGCCTCGGCCTTGTCAGCGTTATCGGTTCGGGCATGAGCTACCATCAAGCATCCGGTTATTCCCCCGGAATTTCGGTTTGCGCTGATACGTTAAATGCTTCCTATTCCGGCAAAACGCGGCGATTCAGAGCCGGTGATGAAGTTAGCCACCGCGTGGCCATTCTTTATACGGAAGTGACGCCAGAACAAACCGCTAAACTGGCCCGATCATTTAACATCAAGACAAAAGCCGACACGCACATGCTGGAATTCAAAGAGCCCGACGGATCCAGCGCAGAAATAAGCCTGCTTCGTTAGGGAAATGGGGGAAGCGGCGGCAGTGCACAGGCAACGGTATCGGGAACGATCAGAACATCAAAGGCGAGCCTTTTATAATTTGATGGAATTAGCCTTCAACCAGACGGCGTATTTAGCTTCGCTTAATCCGCGTGCGGCCAGAGCAAGGGTTTTCACTGTCGCTTCCGCTTCGTCAGCGCGAAATTCATAGCCGTTGATCTCAAGAAACACCACAGCCGCGGTAAAGCCAATCCGCTTGTTGCCGTCGAGAAACGGATGATTCCGCACGAGGCCACTTGCGTAGGCAGCCGCCAGTTCAAAGAGATCAGGTTTGGCGTAATGGAATTTCTGTCGCGGGCGATCCACCGCCGAATCGAGCGAGCCTCCGTCACGAATGCCAGCGAGCCCGCCGAATTCTGCGAGCAGTTGCTCTTGGATGGCCAAGACGGTTTCCCGCAACAACCATTGCGGTTCTTTCATTTGGCCAGTTCTCGGAGCGTGTTGCGATAGCGACGAATGACGCCCTCGGCCGACTTCATCTGTTTGACGAATTTCTCGTGGCCTTCGTTGGCTGGTGTGACGCGCAAGCTGCCATCGGGCGCTTCGGTCAAGGCGAGTGAGTCCCCAGCGCCTACTTTGAGTCGCAACAAAGCTTCCTTCGGTAACACGACTCCGACCGAATTGCCGACCTTGCGAAGCTTTAATTCGAGAACCATGTAGCAATGTAGTAACAAGAGTTATAACTTGCAAGGTGGGAACGCCGTCCGGAGAACCATACCTACATACCTCAAACGGGAAAAAAGCATTTTATCCCTCGGCTGGGGTAAATAGAAGACTTATCCTGAAAGAGGGGCGTTTTTTCTGAAGAACGTCTCGTTATGTGAACAAAGACGAGAGCGGTCGTTTGGCGCATGCCACGCCGTGTACGAGCAACACCACCAGGTTTTTGACAATGGCTTATTCCCAAAAGGTGAAAAAATGGGCTGTTTTGGGTGATTTCGGGAAAATGGGTCAAATACCCTTGATTCTATTGGTGAAAAGTGGTGGCAGGAGGCGGAATCGAACCGCCGACACAAGGATTTTCAGTCCTCTGCTCTACCGACTGAGCTATCCTGCCCCAGTCGTTGAAGTCTACGAGTCAAAAACCAAACTGCAAGGAGCAAAGTGAGTTGCGCGGTTCTCCGCGATGACAAAATCATGCACATCGCTTCAACATTCAAAAACTTACTCACAACTCATTCACATACTAAAACAACCAGTCCCCACCCTTGGCCTGCCTTCCAGTAAACCTGTTATTGACAATTTATGCCGTTTATATGCAGTGACTTGCGTCAAAAACGGCCTTTTCCCTGTTGACGGTGCATTCAACCGGCCCGTAAGCTATATTCTTATACCGGCATGGCTTGCCCAATTGCAGCCGCAGCCGCGATAATTTTTATGCCTGAAGGATATTGTGTTAAATGCAAGGCGAAGAAAGAGATCTCTGACGGCAAAGAAGAGATCATGAAGAACGGTCGCAAGGCCATCAAAGGCAAATGCCCCACTTGCGGTACCGTTATGTTTAAAATTTTGGGTGGCAAGGCTGCTCCGGCCCCGGCTCCGGCTGCTGAAGCTAAGAAAACCGAAAACGTTCCGGGCTGAAGTTTTTTACCGATATGTCCCAACAACTGGCTTACGTCATCATCACTCCTTACACGCTGCACAAGTCTCGCACGGGCGGTATCATTGCGCGTTTGATTACCCGCACCGGCCTCGAACTCGTGGGCGCGCGCATGTTCGCTCCCAGCGCGGAACTGGTGAAGCAATATTCTGACGTCATCATTTCCGCCAACGACCCGCAGGACCGCAAAATCCAGGAACTCATCCGCGATTACATCCTGCAAAATCTTTCGCCTGATCCGAAAACCGGCAAGCGCCGCCGTGCAATGATGCTTTTGTTCAAAGGTGAAGAAGCCGTTCGCAAAGTCCGCAGCGTCATCGGCAACATCAGCGCCGAGCGTCGTGGTGGCGAAACCATTCGCGATACCTACGGCGACCTTATCATGGACGAGCACGGCACCGTGAAATATTTCGAGCCAGCCGTCCTTGCCGCTCCGAACGCCGAAGAAGCGGAAATCAAGCTCAAGCTCTGGGCCAAATTTTCCGATACTGACGGTGGCCTTGCAGACATGGTGCTCACCTATGCGCCCGGCGAAACGCCACAACGCACGCTCGTCTTGATTAAGCCGGACAACTTCCGTTTCGCGACGGGCCGCCCTGGTAACGTCATCGATTTCTTGTCCCGCACCGGCCTTTACATCATCGGCATCAAAGTGCTCCGCATGAGCGTTGCCGACGCCATGGATTTCTATGGCCCCGTCCGCGAAGTCCTGCGCACCAAATTGAAAGACATGGTCGCTTCGAAATCGAAGACCGCCTTGGAAAAAGAATTCGGGTTTAAAATCGGTTCCGCCGAAGAAAAACAATTGGGCGACATCCTTGGTCCGGTTTTCGGCGACAACCAATTCGAGAACATCGTCAAATTCATGTCCGGCCGCGCACCGAGCGAAACCGACGAAGCTGCCCAGAAAAAGCCCGGCACCGAAAAGTGCATCGCGTTGATCTACGAAGGCGTCGAAGCCGTCCGCAAAATCCGCGACGTCCTTGGGCCGACCGATCCGTCGAAGGCGCCTCCCGGTTCCATTCGCCGCGAATTCGGTTCCAACATCATGGTCAATGCCGCTCACGCGAGTGATTCCGAAGAAAGCTCCGCGCGCGAAATGAAGATCGTGAAAGTGGACGAGAACAACTTCCGTCCGGTGGTCGAAGAGTTCTTCGGCAAGCTTTAAGCGATCCTGGTAGTTTGGAATGTCGCCGATTTCGTTTCGAAATCCGGCGACGCCTTTGAGTTTGGAACAGGCTTGGAACGCCGAAGCTCCCTGTTCCCTTTCTGCCTTTAGCCTTCGGCCTTGGAAGAATGGGGTGGCCGACGGGACTCGAACCCGCAACAACCAGAACCACAATCTGGGGATCTACCATTGATCTACGACCACCAACCAAGGCCGAATAACGTATGTTTCCGGGCGGGCATCGTCAAGCCGAAGCGTCGGCGATTGTCGGTCTTGTCCTTCGGAAATGTTGCAATGTTTCTGTCTATACTGCCAAGAGGGGGATGCAGAATCTTCACAAGACGTGGTAATCAACTGACCAGATATGGTAATGAGTTTACCAATGCTTTTAGCTTAAGCCATTGCAGGCCAATGCAATCCGATCGGTTGGCACGCCTTTAGCTAACGACCTTTTGTCTTGGAGCATACAGAACGATCGACTTCTTTCCGACGCCACATCGCCTTGGCCGTAGCCGTTATTGCTGCAGCCAGTTCGGTGAGCGAAAGCGCCTACTCACAAATCGCCAATGGCACCCGTAGCTTGACTCTGGCCGAAGCGAAGAACTTTGCCTTCCAACGGAATTGGGATTTGTTGGCGGCACGGAAAGGTATCGACATCGCGATCGCTCAGCGCGTTGTTGCCAAAGAATTTCCCAATCCGACGCTTGGAGCGTCGATCCAGAAGATCAATGTCGACACTCACCCGGCAAGCACCATTTATGGAAACGGGTATTGGGACCGCAACTACGACACCATTCTCGCGCTCAACCAGCTTTTTGAAATCGGTGGCAAACGCAAAGCCCGACAGGCAAGCGCGACCGCCAGCTTTGAACAAGCCCGCGCGCAATTATGGGACGCACGGCGCACGCTCGATCAAGCTGTGACCAAGGCTTACGTCGCGGCTTTGCTCGCCGAACAGAATGCCAAAAACCTGGCGACCTCGGCCCGGTCTTTGCGCAAGGAAGCAGAAATCGCCCAGTTGCGTTTCAAGAGTGGCGACATTTCACGCGCGGACAAATCCCAAATTGAAATCGCTGCCGATCGTTTCGCGCTCGACGCCGCCAGCAGCGAGAGCAGCGCAAAATCCGCGCGTATCGCCGTCGATGTCCTGATGGCTGAACCCCGTCCTGCCGGTGATTGGAAACCAGCGGACTCACTGGAATCTCTCGGCATCCAGTCGTTCGTTGATAACGGCGACAAGATAGGTGCCGCACGTCCTGACGTGCTCGCTGCACAGGCTGCGGTGAAAAAAGCTGAAGCCGATTTGAAATTACAGAAGGCGCTCCGCGTTCCCGATCCGACGGTCCTTGCGCAATACGAACACGAACCCCCTGACCAACCGAACACGATTGGCGTTAGTTTGTCCTTCCCGTTGCCGTTGTGGAATCGCAATCGCGGCAATATCAAAGCCGCTGAAGCGACGCGCGATCAGTTGCAGATGCAGTTGGAGAAATTGCGAGACCAGGTCTTCGCCGAAATCGCCACCGCTCAGACAATTTACGAGGACGCAACCGCGCGTTGGAAACAATACGAAAGCAACATCCGGCCAAAATCCCACGACGTGCTGAACACCGTTGAATTTGCCTACCGCAAAGGCGGCGCGTCGTTGTTGGATTTGCTCACCGCCGAGCGCAACGACAATGACATCCGCCTGGAGGCTGCAAAAGCTCTCGCTGACCGCGCCACCGCTGCGGCCGATTTGGCGGCCGCCAGGAACATTTCCGATTCAAAACTTCCGACCGAGAGAAAAAATTATGAAATTGTTAAATAGGTTTCTCGCGCTGGCGGTGGCGCTGAGCGTTACCGCGTGCAAGCACGAAGAAAAAGTGGCTGATGCCCCCGCCCCTAAAATCGAGGGCCAAAAGATCACCATGGCGGCCGATGCTCCGCAGGTATCCACGCTCGTGACCGAACCTGTTCAGGCCATGACCCAGATGCCGATGTCCATCGCCGGCCGATTGATGTGGAACGATGATTCGACCGTTCGCGTGTTTTCGCCACTGGCCGGCCGCGTCGCGAAAATTCTGGTAAACGTGGGACAGCAAATGAAGCCCGGTGAAGCGTTGGCTCAAATTGCATCCCCCGACTTTGACCAGGCACAGACAGACGAACGCAAAGCGCAAGTCGATTTGCAATTAAGCGAGCGGATCCTCGCACGCGTGAAGGATCTCTGCGAACACGGCGCGGCGGCGCAAAAAGACCTCGAAGCAGCCGAGGCCGACCACACCCGCGCGCTTTCTGAAAAAACGCGCACCGAAACACATCTTGCCTTTCTCGGTGGCAAGCTGGATGGCAACGATCAGGTGTTCACGCTGAAAGCGCCCATTGCTGGAACGATTGTTGAAAAGAGCATCAACCTGGGGCTGGAAGTGCGACCCGATGCGATGATGGCGAACGTTCCACAATATGCGCAGCCCCTATTTATTATATCCGATCCCCATTCGTTGTGGTTGCAGCTCGACGTCGCCGAATCCGAAGCCCCGTTGTTAAAGGCTGGTCAGGCATTGCGTGTGCAACCCCGCGCATATCCCGACAAAGTGATCGATGGCCGCATCGAAGTAATCGGTGACGCGCTCGACCCAAACACGCGCACCGTCAAAGTCCGTGCCGTCGTAGACAATGTCGATCGCCTGTTGAAAGCGGAAATGTATGTCACCGCTCAGATCCTCCTCGCGCCGAATGACAATGATAAAGGAGCCGTCGATGTTTCTGCCAAAGCCGTGTTTCTCCAGGACAATCATTATTTTGTTTTCGTGCAAAATGCGCCGGGACAATTTGAACGCCGCGCCGTGAAGGTGGCCGGAGATGGGCAGAATGGAAGAATTCCCGTGCGCGAAGGACTCACGCCCGGAGAGAAAGTCGTGACCGACGGCAGCTTGCTCTTGCAGGCGCTGCTTGATGGCCAGGACTCCTGAGCGTCTCGGAACCACCCCAAACATGATCCGACGCTTAACCTCATTCGCACTGCATCAGCCGCTGTTCACGTTGCTGCTGGCGGTGTTCTTCATCGCCGGTGGAATCTGGGCTTTTAAAACTTTGCCTATCGAAGCGTTCCCGGATGTTTCTGACATTCAGGTCCAGGTGATTACCCTTTATCCCGGACGCGCACCTGAAGAAGTCGAGAAACAGGTGACGATGCCGCTCGAAATTGCGTTGAGCGGAATGCCGCATTCGGTCCGTTTGTTCTCCCACACGCAATTCGGTTTGTCGTTCATCATGCTGACTTTCGATGACAAAGCGAACGACTACTTTGCGCGTCAACAGGTCGCGGAAAGATTGCAAGGCGTCGATCTGCCGCAGGGTGTCCAGCCGCAACTCGCGCCATTGTCGACGGCCATCGGCGAGATCTACCGCTATCGCTTGAAAGGGGACAAACGCTATTCCAGCACCGAGCTGCGTTCGCTGGAGGATTGGGTTGTCGAGCGCCACTTCAAAATGACGCCGGGCGTAGCCGATGTCGTCAGCATGGGCGGGATGATTAAGCAGTATGAGGTAAACCCCAACCTCAACCGCATGAAGGCCTACAACATCCCGCTCCAACAATTGTTCACGGCCCTCGGCCGCGGTAATGCCAACGTCGGCGGCGGTTACATGGAACACGGTTCGCAACAATTTCTCATTCGCGGCATTGGGCTGCTGCGCTCGCGTGATGACATCGGCAACATCGTCGTCGCCGAACGAAACGGCACCCCGATTCTCGTTAGAGATTTCTGCGACGTGAGCATCGGGTCCGTGCCGCGTCAGGGGATGGTCGGCCAGGATGGCGACGATGATATCGTCAACGGCATCGTCCTCATGCGCAAAGGCGAGAACCCATCCGAGGTTCTCAGTGGCGTGAAAGAAAAAGTCGAAGCGCTCAATAAATCCATCCTCCCGGCTGGCGTAAAAATTATTCCCTACTACGACCGCACCTGGTTGATCGATACAACGTTGAAGACCGTTTTCAAAAACCTGCTCGAAGGCGCGGTTCTGGTTAGCGCAGTCCTCCTCCTGTTTCTTGGAAATATTCGCGCCGCCGGAATTGTCGCCATCATGATCCCGTTGTCGTTGCTCGCGACATTCGTCGGCCTGACGTGGAAAGGCATCCCGGCCAACTTGCTTTCGCTCGGGGCGATGGACTTCGGCATCATCGTCGATGGCGCGGTGATCGTGGTGGAGAACATTTTCCGCCGCCTATCCGAAGCCGGCTCCGGCAAACACGACAAAGGCAGTGCTGGCTCCTACAATAAAAATAAATTCCTCAACACCATCCTGAATGCAACCGTGGAGGTCGGACGCCCCACCTTTTTCTCGATGCTCATCATCATCGTGGCGCACATTCCGATCTTCACCTTGCAACGGCATGAAGGTCGCATTTTTGCACCGATGGCGTACACCGTCGTATCGGCGTTAGTCGGTTCGTTGTTGTTCTCGCTGACACTCGTTCCGTTGCTGAGCTTTTATTTGCTCCGGCGCAATTTGCCCCACGAAGAAAACGCGCTCGTGCGATTCTGCAAACGCATTTACCAGCCGAGTCTCGAATGGGCGCTGGGCCATAAAAAAACGGTAGTCGTCGCCGGGTTGGCCGCGTTGGCCGCAAGCTTCGCCGTCGTGCCAAAACTCGGCACCGAATTTTTGCCCGAACTCAACGAAGGCCAGATTTGGGTCAATATCATGCTTCCGTCCAGCCTTTCATTGCAGGAAGCGACGCGCGAAATGGCGGAGGTCCGAAAACTCCTGAAGAGCTTTCCTGAAGTGCGTTCAGTCATCTCGAAAACGGGTCGGCCCGAAGATGGCACCGATCCGAAAACGCTGAACATGGCTGAGATATTCGTCGACGTTTATCCGCAAAACGAATGGAAACGCAAAATCAGCAAAGAGCAACTTATCGAGGAGATGGATAACAAACTCAATGCCTTGCCCGGCATCGACCAAAGCTTTTCGCAACCCATTCGCGACAACGTGCTCGAAAGCATTTCGCAGATCGACGGCCAGATTGTCGTAAAAGTGTTTGGCGAAGATCCGGCCGTGTTACAGGAAAAAGCACAGGCGGCTCTCGACGTTGTTTCCAAAGTCCGCGGTGTTGCCCGCGCCTTCATTGATCGCGCTGGAGAATCACCGCAGTTGCAAATCGAAGTGGACCGCGCCCGTGCTGCGCGTTACGGCCTTAATGTTTCCGATGTGCACGATGCCATCGAGACCGCTCTGGCCGGCAAAGCAGCCACCGAGCTATGGGAAGGTGAAAAACATTTTAGTGTGGTGGTGCGGTTGCGCGAGCAGGACAGAAACTTCGCCGACATTAAGCGCATGCTGGTCGATACGCCCGATGGCCTGCACGTGCCGCTGGAACAGGTCGCGAACTTTTCGACCAGGAGCGGCAGCATGAACATCAGCCGTGAATTCGGCACGCGCGTCAAAGCCATCGCGGTCTTCATTCGCGGGCGCGACATGGGGAGCATCGTCGAGGAAATGCAGCAGAAAATCGGCGCAATGAAATTTCCCCCTGGCTATTACGTGACCTGGAGCGGCGAATTCGAAAACCAACAACGGGCCATGAAACGACTGGCCATTATCGTGCCCATCAGCGTCTTTCTTATTTTCCTTCTCTTGTTCGATGCATTCAAATCCGTCAAGAGCGCCTCCCTGATTTTGATGAACGTGCCGTTTGCTCTGATCGGCGGTATCTTCGCGCTGCTGCTTACTGACATTCCCCTGAGCGTTTCCGCGTGCATCGGATTCATCGCCTTGTTTGGCCAGGCGGTTTTGAACGGCGTGGTGATGATCAGCTGTTTCACGCAATTGCGCGATGAAGGCCTTTCGATCCGCGATGCGGTTGTTCAAGGCGCCTTATTGCGCCTGCGCACTGTCATGATGACGGCGATGCTCGCGATGCTGGGCCTGCTGCCCATGGCGTTATCGCACGGGATCGGTTCGGAAACCCAAAAGCCGCTCGCGATCGTGATAATTGGCGGATTGCTTAGCGCGACGGCCCTGACTCTTTTTATGTTACCGATCGCTTACTCCTGGGTCGAAGGACGCGCTACCAATCAAAAACCGTGATCGCTTCCAGATCTTTGAATTTATTGCCAACTTTGATGTGCGGCGTAGTGCTCCCGTCATAATCCAGCACCCGGTGTTCGCCATTCTTTTCGATCATGAAAATGAGCGGGTCAACTATGGCGGCAATGATGAAATTCGATGGCTCCATCTTCACAACTACAACCGGTATGCCTCTGGCCGTCGTTTCGCCTTGCTTCACAAATTCAAAACCCACCGTCTCCGCGCGCGATAACGCAATATAATGGCACTTCACCGCCTTGCCGCTCATCAACTCACTCCAGTGCGCGACCAGACACGGGTTAATCATGTCGTTAACAACCGTATCCGGGCTGAGCGTTTCGCTCCCGGTCTTGCGTTTGTTGCCGTTCGTAAATTCGAAGACCAGCTTGGTCTCGCCGTCCTCTTGCACTACTTTCGCCGACCCCTTGCTGCCCGTCTGCAAATCATCCAGCGCGTACGAAACTAATTTATCGCCGTTATAAGTTAAGAACTCCCGTGCCGCAACTTTACCATCAGGCGACGTGAATGCCCGCGAAGCTTTCACCATATTCCCGTTCCGGCTCACGCTGCGTGTCAGCTTATACAGCACCAGCTTGCGATTCGAATTGCGTGCGTAAATAGTCGCGGTTTTAAACTCCGGCTGTTCGTATTTCGAAACAGTTTCGGCGGCCGTTGCCGACAAAACCGCGATGAGCAACCCTGCAAACGGAAATTTCATCGCAGTTCAATCGGCTATTCTGTCTTATATTGCAATTCCAAACCGGCCCGTGTTAGCTTGTTTTTGAATACTTTCTCCCGCATACTGATACCGGTCGACTTATGACAGTGCCCAAATCCGTTCCGAGCAGACGCGCGTCTGCGTTCACGCTAATCGAGCTTCTCGTGGTAATCGCCATTATCGCGATTCTTGCCTCCTTGCTCTTGCCCGCGCTCGGTCGCGCCAAAGACAAAGCCAAACGCATCTCCTGCCTGAACAACAGCAAACAAATGGGCATCGGCAGCCAGCTTTACGCCGACGACGACTACCGTGGCGCACTCACAGGCGTTGGAAATTTCATCGATGACGACCTGAATTGGCTTTACCCGAGCTACGTTAAGAACCTCAAATCATTTATCTGTCCTGGGACGCAAAACACACTCGCCAACAAACCTACCCCCTGTCAGACCTTCGGCGATGCAAACAACGACACTGGCATCGCACCCAATCAAGGGCCTGCTGTTCCTTTTTTTTCAGCCACTCGCAGTTCGCCTGACCGGATGCACGAATATCCGTCCTACATCACGCAACTCTCCAACAACGCGTTGAAGGGGCGCGAAGACAAGACCGGTGGAAGCAGCTACGAAGTCGCTGGCTTTTTCCACGCCCAGGACCTTTCCGCCAACGTCGGCACTCGTAAAACCCAGAAGTCAGTCGTCGGCTACACCTATCAACTCAACTACACCACTTATCCCCAGTACAACGTCGTCAACACCCGTGCCGGCGTCTCGGACGTTTGGCTCATCTACGACGCCGACGATGCCGACGCTTCCGACCCCACTCGTCTGAACGAAGACTTTCCCGACCCGGGCGACAATCACGGCATTCTCGGCGGTAACGTTGTTTTTGCCGATGGCCACGCCCAATTTATCTCGCGTAAACAGTATCTGCCTTCGTTCATCAAAGGCTGCGACGAAAACCACGGCGCAATCATCGGCGGCCTGCCGTGATCTAAGAGGGTAGGGTAGGTGGGGCCTATCGCTCGAGGCCGCTGCTTCTTGCAAACAATCCGCCTAGTAATACTTATTGCGGTAGTAAGTTACTTTCAACTGCTCCTGCGGCGGATACATTGCTGAAAACGCGTCCATCATATCCGGAATCCTCATCAACATCCACGGCGACAAATAATGCCCGCCGTTCTTGGTGTAAACGATGTTATCGGCGATAAACACCGACGAATGTATAATCTCGCCGTTCCCCCTTGAGACAAACACCAGGTCGCCGTAACGCGGGTCCGTGAACACCGGATAATAATCACTCTCCAAAGTCTTCCGCACCATCGCCGCGTTCGTGAACGCATTATCCGGCGGGTCCTTGAAAAAGTTAAACGACGTCCAATGACAATTATCGTGCTCCAACGGTTCCATCGACGGAAACGCAAACGTGTAAAGCCGCGCGGACGGCGCGGGCGGCAGCAGGTTGATCAAAGAAATCCGCGCCCCGCCGGGGACCTTCGTCAACGACTCGAACAACGGCCGCAGATCCTTCTCCAAACCGGCGTGCGCCCAATACTTCAACAACTCATCAACGTTTGAATTCTCGTCAACGGACAATTTCAGCAATAACGTCGACCGGCGCGAAACCGCTTTCGCCAACCGCCGCTTATCGTCGTAGGTTTGCAAGTTGCGCAAGACCAGTGGCAGGTCCGCGAAAAACTGCAGCTTCCCGTGCGGGTAAGAAAGTTGTTTCACCAACGCCACCGTCTCATCCGACACTCCGCTCTTGTCGAAGAACGTCTTCATGTCTTCCGATGGGAAAAAGAACACGTCCTGTTGCGACGAATTCTCCTGCCACTGCCCGAGCGTCGTGTAAATCGCCTCTCTCACCGTCGGCTTAAGCGCGATGATCAAATCCGTCGGCGCCGTCACATAAATGCCGTTCGCCGCCGGGTCCCACTTCGCGTTCGCCAATTGACTATGCTCACCCGTCGTCAACCCGGCGTGATCCAGCGTCGCCAACGCTGCGTCGCGATTCATGTTGCCGAAAAACCAGCGCGGGTCAGTCGATTCGAACGATTGAATCGACAAAAACTCTTCCGGCGTCTCGATCTTGATCGGAACGTATTCCAGCTTGCCCCAGGGACCGGGGTTGCAGGGTGTTGCTCCCTCCGAAGTCACCGCGGCGCTCGACGAACCGGCCATGCTATGCCAGTCGTGTTTCGCCAGGAAAAATCCGGCCCCGATGAAGTACGGAATGATCAGCACTAACAACAGCACCAACAAGCCCTTGCGCGGGATTTCGATGTGGACGCGAAAGCCGGATGACTCGGCGTCGGCTTTCTTGCGTTCGTTAGACTGGGGCTTGACCATCGGCTGTTGCGACAAAAGGGCAGGGTAGCTAACGCCTCACTTAGTCGCAAGGTGAAACCCTACCTTCCGGAGTGCGGACGTTCCCTGCGAGGCCGACGTTCGGCTTCGACTTACTTCGCGCCTTGATCAATCCACGCGCGCAGCAAACCGACCTGATCCTTCGTCAACGGCTTTGGCGGCGTAAAATTACGTCCACCCGAACCACCTTGGCCGTTCGGATGAGCTTGAGCGTTTTGTCCGCTTTGGCCGGCGCCACCAGCGGTAGAACCACCCGGACGACGGTTCTTATGCTTCGGCGGCATAGCGATTTCGTCATTCACCTGTGCGGCGGCCGCGACGATCAAACTCTTCGCGCTATCACCGGCGACAACCACCTTATCCTCACCGCCCTTGAGAATGCCTTCCTTGCTGTCCAGGCGCAGATGCGCTTTCGGACGTTCCGAACCGTGACAACGCACGCACGACGCTTTCATCAGCGGCGCGATATCCTTTTCATAAGTCACACCCTTTTGATCCGACGCCGGCGGCAACTTACTCGTATCGATCTTCGAAATATCCCAGGCCTCGTGCCCATGTTCAGCGGCAAAATTCGATGTAACGGCTGCCATGAGCAGACCGATGGTGAGAAACGTTCTTTTCATAATAGTCAGTGAATTGCGTGCTATGAGCAATTTAAGCACAGCACGCGTTGTAAATCAAACGGCGTTTGGTAAGGACGCGGCGCGTCGTCCCTAGAGGTGCGAGGCGGAGGTTCCGCCTACTCCACAAACTCCAACTCCATCCTCTTCGGAATCAACCCGGCCTCAAACGCCTGTCCGAGAAACCGTCGAATCGCCTCGCGCCCTTTGTCACCGTAATCGAGCGTCCAATGATTCACATACATCCCCACGAATTCGTCGGCGAGCTCCTTGCCCATATCGCGTGCATATTGCAATGCGTGCTCCACCGCTTCCGCGCGATGATCCAGGCTGTATTGGATACTGTTCGTCAAAATCGTCGAAATCTTGCTGCGCTCCGCTGCTGGAAACCGTTTGTGAATCACATTGCCGCCGAGCGGCAGCGGCAACCCGTCATTCTTGCTCTTAAACCACGCGCCCAAATCCTCGCAAAGCTCCAGCCCTTCATTTTTGAACGTGAGCTGCCCCTCATGAATGATCAGCCCGACCTCAGCCTTGCCCGCGCGCACCGCCGCAAAAATCTGGTCAAACGGAACGACGACGTAATTGATCTCCTTCGCCGGTTTGCCGAGCCAAAGCTGCAAGGCCAGAAACGCGCTCGTCATCGTGCCGGGCACCGCGATCCTCTTCGACGCGATCTCCGCCTTGGAAAACTTCTGTTTCGCCACCAACATCGGACCGTAACCATCCCCCATCGACGCCCCGCTCGGCAGCAGCGCGTATTTATCCGAGACATAAGCGTAAGCATGGATACTGATCGCCGTCACATCCAGCTCCCCGCGCGTGGCCCGTTCATTGAGCGTCTGGATATCTTGCAGGATGTGTTCGAATTTATAACCGCCGGCATCAATGCGATCCTTGGCCAGCCCAAAAAACATAAATGCATCATCCGGATCCGGCGAATGCCCAAGAGTAATCAACTGCGACATCGCGGCAGTTTGGGGTTCCGCTTTCGAAGTTTCAAGTTTGGTTGAAACCGGAGTTGAACCACCAAGCTGCGAAGACACCAAGACGGAGACAAATTGGCCGGGTGCGGTCCGCTCGCGTCGCCTGCTCAAAAAAAGCGGAAAAAAGTTACTGCGACTGGGTGTTACTGGGTGCGATTGGGTGCGACCAGGTGCTACTGGCTGGAGTTCAGTCGCACCCCAGTCGCAGTAGCTGTCGCAGTCAGTCGCACCAGCCTTTTCCCAGGCTGTCGCCGTTTGTGTGAATGATTCAATAATACACATACGGCTGAGTGTAGTGCGTTGGCTGAATGAAAGCTTCTTAGTGGATTGAAGTTTTTATTAAGAAAGCCGGAAACGGGCTGTCGAATGTCATTAGTTGGGACTGACACCTGCTCG
>Ga0265327_10001592_pt1 | contig 27689 bp, 25 predicted proteins | sample 41621metaG_FD_202089 | JGI IMG/M metagenome (GOLD analysis project Ga0265327, IMG submission 202089) | Rhizosphere microbial communities from Carex aquatilis grown in University of Washington, Seatle, WA, United States - 4-16-21 metaG | ecosystem: Host-associated > Plants > Roots > Rhizosphere...
ATTTAAAGCCTGTAATTCTGCATACCGCTTTTGCGCTAAGGCAATGAAATTTGCTTCCGTCATAGTTTAATTGGTTGGTTTACCAAATTTAATCTTTTTTTGAAGCGACAATTTTAAATGCACCCGCAAAAAATGAGGCAGGTTTATTATGAGTACGTGGAATATTTTATAATGACCTGATCAAAACCCGCCCCGCCCTGCTGCATTTAACTCAGCATCCGTGCAAGACACAATATGCTAAAATAGAGATGCCGGAATAACCCGAAATTAAGTTCAAGGCAGGACACTTGGACTATGCTGGCTTGAGCGCATTTTTTCCTTACCTTTTAAACGTCTGCGGAGTTTTCCGTAACATTAACCAACTTCCTCTACTCACCCGTCTTTCCGCTAACCACAATCTTACCCTTATCAGGCATAATTTTTAAAACATAAGGCTTGCCTGAATACGCTTTTTCAAATTGCCCCTGCAGGCAGGTTACATGATAATTAAACCCATACAACTGTGCATTAAGAATTTTGGGACGGATGGCAGTAAAGGGCAGATCTGCATTTGCTGCTGCGGTTAACTGCAACGCCCACTTAAAATCCGCATCGGCGGATGGGCTGCTAACCTCAAACTTATCTTCAAAAAAATGGATAGTAAATTTTTCCCCCGCGGCAGTTTGCCAATCAATTTGCAGTTGGTTTCCTGCGATTTCGCTTATTGTAAAGTTTTTACAGGCAATCTCTTGTTGGCTGCCATCGGGCAAAACCTGCACAAGCTTTAAGCCGGCAAGCATGTTTTTTCCGCTCCATTTATTACCGTCAACAAAGGGCAGGGTTTCATACACGCATTGGGTAGAGGTGCCGGGTGTATCAAGATAGGCAGAGCGCATTTTTTCATCAAACAAATGCACATCTCTTATACTTATTGAATCGTGGCTCCATAAAATACTGGCCCGGTAGTAACGGCTGTTATACCAAATGGCCTGGTGGCCTTTATTTAAATAATCTTCAGTAGCAGTTACCGCAGTTGCAGGCGTTAACGGATATTTCTGTTTAAACCATTTGCCGGAAGCTTCCATGGTCTCAACTGTTATTTTACCAAGCCTGCGCAGCGAGTCAAAAATAGGCGCCTGCATCTCAAGGCCTTTGCCCATGCTGCCCCAGGTAAACGAGTTTTCCTGCCCGGCCTGTGTATAGGCAAATGCAAGGCAGGCCCCATCCGTTAACGACTTCATAAACCATTCAACCCAGGTTTTATTTGCTCCTGCATGGCCGTACACCGGTTCAAGCGTTATAACAGACTGGCCGTTGCTGCCCAGGCCACTTTCATATTGATAAATAGGGTCGCTGCCCAGCATGCGAAAAACGGGCACATCTATTTGCCCCTGGGTGGTTTGTGCCGGCATATAGGCGTTAACCCTGCTTGGGTAATAAGCCTGGTTCCAATAACCGCCCCACAGGGTATAGCCGTCTGTACCTATCTGGTCTTTACAATTGGCAGAAGCAGCAATATGGTACTTATCGTACATGTACGCCAGCGAATATTCATCAATAAACCATGATGCAACTGTTGCAGGGTACTTGCCGAATATGCTTTTGAATTTAGACATGTATTCATCTACCAGTGCCAGTCTTTCTTTTGGTGTATAGCCTGTTGAAAACCCTACGTTGGCATGCCAGTCCCACGGGTAGCGCCCGCGCCACTTAATACCGGCCGCTTCTACATGCGGTTGGGTTATTTCCCACCAGGCGCCAACTTCGTCGCCCTGCGCAATGCGTGCTTTTAATAGTTGCTGGTATTTGGGGTCTATCAACGCATCATATTGCAGCAGGTAGGTTGCTGGTAACTTGTATTTGGAGAACAATTGTATTTGAGATACTACTGTTTGATACAGCACTTCCTCAGTGGTTGCAGAATCCCTTGGCTCAAGTTCACGTATGAAATTTACAATATTAACTATACGCTTTGGCTGTTGAGCATAGCTATTAAACAATACACCCAACAATAAAAAAGCAATCAAAATTCTGCGCAGCATACAACCTTATTTTAAAGCGTTAAAGGAAATGGTTACCTGGTTTGCAGCCATCCTGCACTGTCGGGGTGATTTTTATATAGAATAAAACATAATTCTTACTATGAGTCATGAACTATGAACCCTCCTCACAACGCATTCGGCTCCACATAGTTTTTCGACGCGTCATCAACTATCAATACCCAATCACTGCCCCGGCCTATAGATGTTGGCGTAAACTCCTTACCACCTGTATTATCAAATTCACCCAATGCAATACAGCGCCCATCCCTGGGGTTAAACCACCACCCTTTTAATTTTGCTGCGCTTATTACGCTGGTATTAATAGTTGTTTTTTTGCCATAGGGTATATACACCATCATAAAATCTTTGGCGGATGATACTGCGGCTATTTTATATTCCACACCCTCGGGATTATCTCCAACTATAATGGCCTGGTTCATCACCAATTTTTGCCAGTCGCGTTTCTCAAACATTTTGCGCATATAGCCCACTTCGTAAGCGCCGGGGTAATTCATTGCTACATGCCAGTTGGTGCGTGCATTATTTACCGGCTCCCGGCTTTCATCATACATCTGCCAAATATTATGGTCTCCGTAGGTATGGCCCGCACCGCCTGACAACATATTCCAATAAGCCGCCTCACGCGTATCAAAATTATCCATCCAGCCTTTTTTCTCAGGCTGAAAATCGTTAGGGTGGTCTTCGTAATTTGGTTCCCCGTTTATATGGGGCTTTGCAATGGCTAATTTATAGGCGTTTATATTGGCATTATAATCTGGCGAACCAACCCTGTGCCCCGTTTGACTCATGTGAAAATCTATCCAGTCATCATTAGCAAAAAAATCATAGGAGCTTCTTGCACCCGGCGGGTGAAATGTAAGCAGGTGCCTGCCCTTGTCAACACTTTTTATGCCTTGTGCCATTGCCCGGATTATAGCAAAGTGCGTTTCATTTTGCGGGGCGCGGTCGCCGCCGAGCACATATACCACATCTTTATCATAATATCTTTTAGCAATCCACTCACCGTATGTTTTGGCGTTGGCGGGCGTAAATATTTCAGGCCCCATACCCCACCTGTCTTTAAACCATTTATCTGCCCAGGTGGGCAGTAAAGCAATTATCAACCCGCGCTTATTGGCTTCATTAATTACCCAGTCAACGTGTTTAAAATAAGCTTCATTGGGTTTGGTGGGGTCATTGTCAATTAAAGGTTTATCACCATAGGCGTTCGGTGTGTTCAACCCGTCCAGTTCAGCCAGTGCAACAGCCTGTATCACGGTAAACCCTTTATCGGCACGGTTTTGCAGGTATTCCTTTGTTTCCTCGCGGTTTAAGCGATGAAAAAGCTCCCAGCCGGTATCGCCCAACCAAAAAAATGGCTTACCATCTTTTTTTACTAAATGGCGTTTATCATCACTAACCCTTAGTTGGGCATAACAAGGCAAAGTAAAAACGATAGTCCATGCAATAACAAGCAAACGCAGCATACCTGGCTTTTTAAAAATGTAGTTGAGCTTTAAAGGTATATGTTTAAAATGTGTAAACTAGCAACAACCAAAAGCTGATAAACATTAAATATGCCACGGCACGCCCGGCGCGTGTAAACAATAGTACTATTACTTCAACAAACTTTTTTACAAGTCTATTAAACATTTCGGCTATATGTGTGTTACTTAATATGATTATACGCTCGCCTGCCTTTTAAAATGTATGCTTTCATCCCGCGGCCTTGATAAAACACCTGAAATTAATTTATATAACCTAAAAAGGTAAACATGCAAGTTACTGCCGTTAACCACGCCGAAGAAAGTACGGCGCCGAACAACACAAATGCGGGCAAAAATAAGAATGCAAAAAAAGGCTTTGCCTCAATGAGCATGGAGAAAAAACGCGCCATAGCAAGCGCAGGCGGCAAAGCAGCTCATAAAAACGGCAATGCCCATAAGTTTGATTCAGCCAAGGCCATTGAGGCCGGCCGTAAAGGTGGCCAGGCCATCAGCCGTAACAGGGAACACATGGCTATGATCGGTAAAAAAGGCGGCGAAAACCGCAGTAAAAAGACCGGCCAAAAACAATATGGCGACCTGGTACAGGGGCGCGCAGGTACTGAATAACTATGAAATTTTAGAAAAAAGAGCGGCCATAAGCTGCTCTTTTTTTAAAACAAATTGCTGTCAATTAATTTTCTCAAAATAGTTGTTGGCCCCGTCAAAAAAGCTGGCGATAAACGCCACCTGGTTATCGCAGAACTGTATAGAGCCATACAGGTACGGGCTTTCTGCACTAAGTGTAAGCGCAGTTGAATTGCTTTCTAATTTCCATGTACCGCTGGTTAATACTGCGTTATCCTGTTTAACGGTAAAAGTTGCATCTGCATTAAAGGTTACTGTTATGTTTTTGTCGGCATTTATTACTTTACCATCACCGCCGACAACATGCGTCCATTTCCATGAGCCCTGCAGTTTGTTAACTATGGTTGCAGAATCGTAATTACTTGCTGAGCATGTCCAAAAAGCATATGGGTTGGATTCTGTTTTATGTTTTTTACAGCTAAAAAATAACGCGCAGGCAACAATTATTAAAAGGGCTGGTTTCATGGTAGTGTTTTGATACCTGACCAACAACTGACACAAATCGTTGCAGCATCTATAAGAATAATTTTATAAGTCACTGCATATCCTTAAACGCATCCAGCGCCTTGGAGGGTTTGCCATCTTCTCCCCAGGCGCTTAGGCCGTAATGGCTCCAGCTACGGGCGCCTTCCGGTTCCCAGTATATAAGGCCGAGGCCTTTGTTGCCCGGCACTTCTTTTACTTTTTTCTGTACTGCCATCAACAGGTCGTAAGTGTTTTGTACCTTAAAATCTTCACCGCCTACTTCAACCACCATCACTTCCTTACCATAACGTTCAGCCATGTCTTTAAGGTTATTGCCAAGGTCATCTATTGACAATGTATAGTCAGGGTTTCCTTTTAACCAGTATGGATAATATGACAGCCCTATTACATCGTACCGGGCGTGGTAAGCCGTTGCACTGTCAAACCAACGTCTAAACTTTGCATTGTTGCTGCCTTCATCAACATGCAGTATAACTTTGGTTGAAGGGCTTACTGCTTTTATAGCATCATACCCTTTATTAATAAGCTGCGAAAGTGTGCTCCAGTTTTTTGTGCTGCCTTCAGGGTAAATCATGCCACCAGCCGTTTCATTGCCCACCTGCACCCATTCAGGTTTAACGCGAGCAGCCTTAAGCGCACTCATTACATCAAAAGTGTAACTGTACAGGTCCTGCAATAAGGTAGTAAAATCATGGCCTTGCCATGCCTTTGGCTTCTTTTGTTTACCAGGGTCAGCCCAACTATCGCTGTAGTGAAAATCTATCATCACCTTCATACCCCATTTTTGAGCGCGCACGGCCATTGCAACGGTTTCATCTTTACTGCAATGCCCGCTGGCTTTGTCGCTATTTGGGTTAACCCATGTTCTTAAGCGAATGGTATTAATACCACGCTCTTTTAAAATTTTAAAGCAATCTTCTTCAACGCCATTACTATCATAAAATTTGTACCCGGTCGCTTCCATCTGCGGCAACCAGCCTATATCTGCACCTTTTGCAAAAAAGTTTGTTTTGCTTGTATGCAGTCCTTTGTTGGCGCTGCATGCATACAGCAATATAAAAGGTAAAATGATGGCAATTACTTTAAGTGGTTTATACATACGTTCAGGCTTTTATCAATTATTATTTCGCTGACTTTACAACATGCAAGAAACGCAATTTTCACAAGACAATAGCTTAATAAAAAACTTAGTTTGAAACAGCCGTGGAATGAACATTTAAGAGTGCAGCATTATGTATACACTTGTAATTTGCAATGATATTTTTTATATTTGAGTAAATTTATTTTATGGCTACAACGTTAAAAGAAGAAGTTTTGCAGATGATTGCGGAATTGGATGAAAATGCGTTGGCAGAAATAAAAGCCGAGATAGAATATATAAATAACCGCACTAAATACTTGACGAGTTGTCAACGGAAGATCGTGATGAATTATTAAGTATGGTTGCGGAGCCTGATGAGAAGGATGTTATGGTGCATGGCGAATATATTTATGCAACTTCCAGATGGCGTACCAGCTAATTGAAAAGAAATAGTTGTGGTTAAACTGTCTGCCCTACTGTTATATCTTGAACACGAATGGGGTATAACTACTGCAAGAAAATTTCAGGCTAATGTAGACAAGTACCTTGCGTTAATTGCTGAACATCCTTTCATCGGCATAAAATCGGGCATTGAGAATGTTAGAAGTGTTTTAGTAACTAAACATAACCGTATTTTTTATAAAATATCAGGCGGCAAAATTATTATCCTCAATATTACGATACCCGCATAAAGCCGGGCAAAAACCCTTACCAAAAAAGATAATCAATTATAGTTCTGCACCTCACAAGTCGTTCGTCCTGCTAAACGGCCAGGCGTTTCTAATAATACCTGCCTATCAAATGGTTCTCCACAATTACTTTCTTCAATTCCGCAGGGTCAAATGCTCCATTAACAGTATACACTATTTTACCGCCGGGTTCAACAAGCATAGTGTAGGGCAGCGCTCCCTGCCAGTTAGGGTCAATGGCCTCTATAAGCTTATATTTATCATCTATATTAAAAATGTAGTTGGCATTGCTGGCATATTGCTTTTTAAGAAACTGCAATGCCTTATCTTTTTTCGCGGGGTCATCAGCGCTTACCGTTATTAATTTAAAATCGCGGCCGCGATACATTTTATCAATATCCATAAGATCTTTAAATTCAGCAACACAAGGGCCGCACCATGTAGCCCATACATTAACCACCAGCAACTTATCAGTATTGTTTTTAAAAAGTGCTTTAAGACCGTCGGCCGCTATAGTATCAATTGTAACCGGCTCTTTTGCCCATGCTGCCTGCGCCTTTATCATCCAGTCGCTTTTTTCCTGCCATTTAATGCTGCAACCAAACACCTTGGTTGTTGTTACAGGTACTTCCTTACCTGCAAGCAATGCATCAATAGCATTGCGTGTATCAAAGCTGTTGGGTGTTAGCGTAGGTTTCTCAACATCGTCAACCCTGCCTGAATACCTCAACTTTCGTTCTGAATCAAAAATAAATACATGCGGTGTTGCTGTTGGCCCGTAGTTACGGCTTACCTCTTCTGTAGCACCATCAAACAGGTAAGGAAAATTGAATTTTTTATTTTTTGCGCGCAACTGCATTTCTTCGTACGTATCGCCCATATCGGTGTAACCAAGCTCACTAAGCTGTACTGATGCAGGGTCGTTGGGCATAATGGCTACAACAGCAACACCTTTGCTTTTATAGTCACTGGTAAGCTTTATTATGCGGTCCTCATAAGCTTGTGCTGTTGGGCAATGGTTGCAGGTAAAAATAATAACCAGCACTTTGGCATTTTTAAAGCTGGCAAGGTTGTACATTTTGCCATCAATACTTTTAAGGTTAAAGGCCGGGGCAGTTGAACCGATGGCTAAAGTAGGATGATCAATATGCGCCTGGTTAAAAGCTGGCATGCTAAACGCAAGCGGCAGCAACACCAGCAGCGCGGCGAGGTACTTATTGTTCATACAGCTTGTTTTATGCAATTACGGGCTTAAACAGGTAAACCCGTTGAGTAAATTGATAAACCAGGCAGTAATTTAATTATTTTTTACGTATTTAACGGTTATTTAGCCACTACCATTTTTATTAGTTTGCAATAGGCCCGAACAAAATATAAGTGTTGAAGCTGTGGATGCATGGTGAAGTGCTGCAATAGACATTATACGCTGTAATACAACACAATAACCCCCGAACGAAATTGTTTTATTTTGGTAAGCCGCATATTAAGCGTACCGGGCAGCGTAGCAAATAGCGGTTTACCTCCGCTTAATATTACCGGGTGCACCCAAAGTATATACTCATCAATAAGGCCGGGCGTCATTAAAGATGAAACAAGCGTACCACTGCCAAATATTATCATGTCTTTCCCCGGCAGTAGTTTTAGCTTTTGTAATTCACCATTAACATTTTTCTTTATAAGCTTTGAGTTATGCCACCGCAACCTGTTAAGCGTTTTTGAAACAACTATTTTGTTATAGTTGTTCATCATTTCAGCAAAAGCAATATCATCCCTTGCGTAGTTAAAATCGTTACTGTGGGCAGGCCAGTACGCAGCCATTGCACTGTAGGTATTACCCCCCAACAGTATGGTATCGGCTTTACTTAGCTGCTCGCAAAGGCTTTCGGCCATTTCATTCGTCCATTTGTCAAAATGCCAGTCAAGGTCACCGCCGGGTGCTGCTATAAAGCCGTCTACCGAAACGTTCATTGACACTATTATCTTTCGCATGCTGCCCGTTTATTAAACACAATACTGCACTCTTCTTTTACCTGAAAAACACCTTATCAGTCGCCCGATGGTTTGTAACAAAGTACAGCTATGCCACAATCAAATTGTTTGGCCTCAACCAGCTTAAGGCTCAACCTGCTATCCAGCGCATTAAAAATGGCCATGCCTTTACCAATAGCTGCAGGGTTAATAAACAGGTGGTATTCATCAACCAGGTTGTGCCTTATTAATGCTGCCGCAAAACTGCTGCCGCCGTAAGTAATAATATCACCGCCGGGTTGGTTTTTAATCGCCTGTATTTCTTCGGCAATGTCACCCGTTGCAATAGCAGTGTTGTCCCATTTACTTTCGTTAAGTGTTTTGGTAAAAACAACCTTTGGCGCGGTTACCATTTTCTCACTAAACTCATCTTTGGTGGCGGGGTTTTCAACATACGCCTTCCAGTGTGGTATAAAGCCCTCTGCCAGCTTGCGGCCCATAACAATAGAATCAACCGGTGCGGTTAACCCTTTTACATAATCTTTTATATCATCGCCCCAGTTCCATGTCATCCAGTCCATTTCGCTGTTTGGGCCGGCAACAAAGCCATCAACACTTAGCTGCATTTGCAGTTTAAGTTTTCTCATATTAGCCTATTTTATGCATACAAAAGTATTTATGATAGCGACACCCTGCAGTGTATGGTTGCGACTAAAGGCGGGCTGTTTGCGACAATACCGCCGCAGGTGTTTTTGTATATGTTATTATACATAACTTGCATATAAACAGGAAATACTTTAAAGATTGTATTAAATAACAGCCGATGAAACACATAAGCATACTGGTACCAAACGAAGCAGTGCCCGCAGCCATTGTTGACCCACGTTATATGTTTACTGCGGTTAACCAATTTTTACAACAGGCCGGTGAGGAACCGGCGTTTATTGTTGAACTGGTGGGCGCCGCCAGGCACGTGCCGCTTACCGGCGGAACATTTACCGTTAATACCGATAAACTGTTGAGCGAGGTTACCCGTACCGACCTGGTGATTATACCCGCCATATCAAGCGACCTGCAAAAGTCAATTGAAAGCAACAGGGAGCTTTTACCCTGGGTGGTTGAGCAGTATAACAATGGCGCTGAAGTAGCTTCTTTATGCATTGGTGCTTTTTTGCTGGCGTCAACAGGTTTGCTTAACGGCAAGGAATGTAGCACACATTGGTTGTTTGCCAACGAGTTTAGGGATATGTTTCCCAATGTTACACTTACTGACGGAACTATTGTTACCGAAAGCAACGGCCTTTACTCAAGCGGCGGCGCAAGCAGCTATTGGAATTTATTGCTGCATATAATTGAAAAATACGCCGGCCGCCAAATGGCTATACGCGCATCAAAGTTTTTTGCTATTGAAATTGACCGTAAAACACAGTCTCCTTTTATAATGTTCAACGGCCAGAAAAAGCATGAGGACGAGCCGATAAAACAGGCGCAGGAATATATTGAAAAGAACCTTGCCGAGAAGCTGTCTGTTGAGGAACTTGCCTCAAAGTTTGCTATTGGCCGCAGGCATTTTGAAAGAAGGTTTAAAAAGGCCACCAGCAATACACCATCTGAATACATACAGCGCGTGCGCATTGAAGCCGCCAAAAAGCACCTTGAAAACAGCCGCAAAAATGTGAATGAAGTAATGTATGATGTTGGCTATAGCGACAACAAGGCTTTTAGAACTGTGTTTAAAAAAATAAGCGGCCTCTCCCCCGTTGATTATAAGCATAAATATAACCGCGAAGGTGCGGGTGTGAAATAACCTCACCCGGGCTTGATGGTAAGTTCGCTTCAAACCCCGCCACTACTGCCCCTGCTTTTTATACAAACCAACCAGGTCGCCCTGCGCCAGTATGTGGCCTTGCATAGCTTTTTCAAGTGCGGCTTTGTCTGTCGTTGTTTTATCAAGTTTTAGTTCAGTATCAAGCGCGTACACCATAAAGTGATAATGGTGCGTTCCGGTTGGCGGGCACATGCCAATATAACCAGCTTTTTTTGCGCCATTAAGGCCTTGATCGGCACCTTTATAATCTTCGTCAATTTTACCGCTAACGGGTATGTTGTACATTACCCAGTGTGTAAAGCCGCCTTGCATGGGGGCATCAGGATCGTGCAAAATAAGCGCCAGCGATTTTGCGCCTACCGGCAAACCTTTTACCTGTACAGGCGGGTTTATTTGTTTGCCCTCGCACGTGTATTTAGACGGAATGCTGCCATTGTTTTGAAAGCTGGAACTGGTAACAGTAAGTGTTGTGGCCGTTTTAAATGATGCCAGAACAATAATACCTGCTGCAACTACGGTTAATAATTTTAGCAAACGCATAAGTGTTTTTTTAATTAATAATAGGCAACAATGATACGCTGCCTTAATATAAACCGCAAAACCCCGGTAACAGTTTATATTTTTTAAAAAAAAGGCAATTTTTTTGGTGATGGCACCCGCTCGTCTTTCAAAAGAGGCAGTGATGTGATAAAAATCATCACCCCATTTAATTTTAATTTCTTTAAAAAAATACCCTAAAAAGGTTAGATTTCGTAAATAAAACTTTGTCTACCTTTAGTTTTGCTATTTCACAATAAAGTGTTGACTAACCTAAAACGCTCATTATGCCTAATGTTACTATTACAATTGAGAACGACAATACTCCTGATGTTGACATGAAAGTCAGGGTTATTGTGTATGATCCAAAAGCCAATTTGCCAACCCCGCAAATGCACTCCGCACATTACACGCTGGAATCCACGTGCGCCGAAAAAGTGTTGAATGCCATTAAAGAGGATGCAGGCATTTACCCGTTATACAGCGGGCATACCGGTTACTTTAGGCCGTTGCCAACCACAACTAATGAGCAGCCGCTTACGCTTAAAGAAAAGCAGGTTTTGCAGTTGTTAAGCAAAGGCCACAGCTACAAAATGATTGCAAAAGAGCTGAACAAAAGCGTTGAAACTATTCGCGTGCAAATTAAAAGCGTTTACAAAAAGTTGCAGGTGTGCAGCAATACGCAGGCGGTAATTAAAGCTATTAACGGCGGCGTTTTGTAACGGGTTTTTAGTTCTTTGGTCCGGGTTTTATGTTTTTGGTTTTGAGTTTTTAGTTACATCTTCAGCATATTTCATCTTTTCCCCAATTTAAAATTTGTCAGTTTACTTACGCGCAGAACGTTATAGTTTATTGCGGTACAGGCCATCTTTTGTCTATTTCGGTAGCTTCATAAGACGAGTTTTTTATCTACCCCATAACAATCTGCCCCTATAATTGTTATCCTTATAAACAACATTATGCAGGCAGCATTACAACCGCAACAGGCACAGGCAATAAAAGCAGCGATGGAAGAATTGGGGCAACAAACAATTACGGTAGACGGCGCAAAAGTTGAAGCCTGCAATTGCTATTACTTTTCGCTTAACCCACCACATGTTTTATTTAATGATAATTGCCCGGAGGTGCTGAAGGAGGAGATACGGTCTATTTTTAAGTACTACGAAGTTGAATTGCCACTGGCTAATTCTTAAATTCCTGTGATATCATTAACCCTCTCATACCACCGTCAAGTATGGCAATGCCTACTTTGGTAAAGGCCGGGTTAAGAATATTGGCGCGGTGCCCGGGTGAATGCATTAACCCGTTATGCGCAATAGGTAAGGTTTGCGCAAGCGCAAGATTCTCGCCTGCCGTAGTATAGTCAATATTTGCTTCATGCATGCGTATAAAAGGGTCTTTACCCTCGGGGGTTAGGTGCGAAAAATAACCTCTTTCAAACATATCCTGGCTGTGTGCCCGGGCTGCGGCCGTTAATGCACTGTCCATTTGCAGGGGTTGCAAATGTTGCGTTGCCCTTTCGTTATTTATAAGCTGCAGCATTTGCGCTTCAAGGTCTGGCCTTGGTGTAAAATGCGTGGTAGTATAGTTAAGCGGTATAAAATCATTCTTACCGGGTTCAACGGTAAGGCCTGCAATTGTTTTATTAATAGCAGAATCAAGCACCGGCGACATACTATTTTCAAGCAGGGTGGCCTGCATAGTAAGCTGGTTGGTTACTTTGCTGGTTTTTGCCTGCCTTGCCAATTCATCACTTAACGGCAACACCATTAATACCAGGGCAATAATAGTTGCTGTAATAAGGCCATTTATTATACCTGGCAATATGCCCATTACTTTATTGGCAAGGCTTTTTTGCGCAGTATATGGTATTTGCCTTATAATTAAACCGCATACAAAAGCAAATACAAGCCTTAATGCAATAAAGGTGAATAAAAAGGCCACAGCATTTAACCATACGCCCAGCGATGGAAACATTTTTGAAAAAGCAACTGCGATAAAAGGGAACAAGACAAAACTCAGCAAAATGCTGCTGATCCACGCAATAAGGTCAATAAGGCCAAGAATAAAGCCACGCCGCCACCCTGCCGCTGCATAAAGCACCACAACAAGTATCAGCAATACATCTATCCAGTTTATCATTTCAGGCGGAATAACAGGTTTGTTATCTCAATTGTTTTGCCAAACTAAGGCCTGGGGTATGCATTTTCATTGTGTAGCGGACAGGGGACTGCAGATAAAGTTATTGAATTTATGAATAAAACGCATTGTAAAATAATCGTGCGCCATTCAGTATTATCAACCTTCCGTTAAATTATTACCAAATAGTTTTACAAGCCGTGTTATGGCTATAACACCAACTGCTACGCCAAATATTGCGGTTAATGAGTTAACCAGTATTGACTTTGTTTTGGGCGTTAGCTTATTCATTTCTTTTTCAACGGCCTGGCCTGCTGCACGTAAAATAATTTCTTCTCCTATCATAACATGTGTGTTTACAGCAAAACAATACCTAAACCATGCCAAAACGCCCGCGCTTAAAAAACCACACTGTGTAAACCAACACGACTGGCAAACAAGCATGACTTTGCTTGTTAAATCCATACCATCTTTACATCCTGCCAAATCTCCGTCTTATCTTACAAATGCCATAGCCACGCCTCCATCCACATTTAGTACGTTACCAGTTGATTTATTTAAAAGCCCCCCTACCAACGCAAAGCATGCATTGGCAATATCAACCGGCAGAATAATTTCGTTTAACAAAGTACGTTTAGCGTAGTAGGCAGGCAGCTCCCCAACGGTTACACCATAAGCTTTTGCGCGGCCTTCGGCCCATGCGCCTGCCCATATTTTACTGTCGCTTATTACTGCATCAGGATTTACCACGTTTACACGAATATGATCTTTACCCAATTCTGCCGCATTAAGCCTGCTTAAATGCAGTTGTGCCGCTTTCGCGCTGCCATAACCCGCATTATTAGGGCCGCTAACCAGCGCATTTTTGCTTACAATATTCAGCACATCGCCGCCAAAATCCTGCTTACGCATTATGTTAACACCGGCCTGGGTTACTGTAAACTGCCCTTTTACCAATATATCATACAACAGGTCCCAGTCCTTTTCAGTATGTTCTTCAATTGGCTTTGATATTGAAATGCCCGCGCAGTTAACTATTATATCAACACCGCCAAAAGCAAGTGCCGCTGTATTAAATGCCTCAGTAATTGAAGATGCACTTGTAACATCAAGCAATGCCGCCGCAAAAACATCTTTACCATATTGTTTGGCAAACTCCTCTTTGGCTAAAGCAAGCCTGCCTTCATCATTATCATTTATCACCACAACAGCGCCTTCGTCGGCAAATTTTTTGGCTATTGCTTTACCAATACCACCGGCGCTGCCGGTAACAAGCGCAACCCTGCCACTTAGCGCCTTGGGCTTTGGCATACGTTGCAGTTTGGCTTCTTCAAGCAGCCAGTATTCAATATTAAACGCTTCCTGCCGCGGTAACGATGTGTACTCACTTACCGCTTCAGAGCCCTTCATTACATTAATGGCGTTTATGTAAAACTCTGCCGCAACGCGTGCAGTTTGCTTGTCTTTTGCAAAAGTGAACATGCCCACACCAGGGTATAGTATTACTACAGGGTTGGGATCGCGTATAGCAGGACTGTTGGCATGTTTGCAGGTGTTGTAATAGTCAGCATACATTTGCCTGTATGCTTCAAACTGCGGTGTTATTTTTTGTTTGATAGCTGAAGAATCGCTAACATCTTCACCTGCCGTTAAAGCCAGAACCAGCGGGCTTATTTTGGTGCGTAAAAAATGGTCGGGACAGCTTGTGCCCATAGGCGCCAGCCTGTCAAGATCATTTGAATTAATGAATTGTAACACGCGGTCATCATCGGTAAAATGGCCAACCATAGCTCCTACCCCTGAAGCAGCGTTTTTAGATGCCGTTTCAGAACACAACCCACGTAAAACAGGTGCAAGCAGGGAAGCTTTGTGTAACCTTTCTTCTTTAGCTAAGGATTCAATTTTTTGGCCGCCAAATATGGGCCCTTTTTTACCATAATTATCTTCCAGGTACTGTGCACATTTTTCAATTACTTCAAGTGTGTTTATATAGCTTTCGTAAGCCGTATCTCCCCAGGTGAATAAACCGTGCGAGCCAAGCATTATGCCGCGTATGCCGGCATTCTCATCAAGGCAGCGTTTTAACTCAAGCCCAAGTTCAAAACCGGGGCGGCGCCATTCAACCCAGCCTATTTTTCCATCAAACAGGTCTTTTGTTATTTGCTTGCCATCTTTAGCTGCTGCAATAGCTATAGCTGCATCAGGGTGAAGATGGTCAATATGTTTAAAGGGCAGAAAGCCGTGCAAAGGCGTATCGATAGACGGTGCTTTTGAAGCCAGGTCGTATATGCAATGGTTAAACAACTCTACCATTTCATCCTCATGCTCAATACCCCGGTACACGTTGGTAAGGCTGCGAAGCCTGTCAACATACAATGCAGCAAGGCCGCTCCGCTTCATAGTGCCCAAATCGCCGCCGCTGCCCTTAACCCACATTACTTCAACCTCTTTGCCGGTCAACGGGTCCTTAGTTATAGCCTTGCAACTGGTATTGCCTCCGCCATAATTGGTTAGCCTGAGGTCTGCGCCCAGCAGGTTCGACCTGTACACCAATAATGCAACTTCATCGCCTGCAAGTTCAGCCGCTTTAGCATCATTCCACAGGTAGCTAACATGTTTAAAACCGCCAACCTCTAAAGGGGAGTTTTGAAACTGGTTTACATAATTAATCTTCATACATCTATGTTTGGTGGCCTTGCCTCCGTTCCCTCTCCATGTAGCGGGGTGAACAGAGGCACCGCCTGTTCGTACATTAATCTTTACGCCTGTTTTATTTAAATCAAATATTTTTCAAATCTTTTTATTTCACAAAGCGTTTTTACTTGCCCGCTCTTTTTTCGATGAATATTGAGGATTGAAAATTTTTTCTTTTGTAAAAGTCTTAAGTCTCCGCCTTTTCCTCCTATGGTTCCACCACTTTAATGCCTACCGGCCCCAACATGCCTGCGGGCATCAAGGTTTTTTCAGCGCCTTTAAACTGTACATATTTCGGGTTGCCTTTTACAGCCTCGCCAATAAATGCATTGCGGTTTGTGGGCGATACCTGCACCTCAATATTATTAACCCCTTCCTTTAAATATTGTGAAATATCAAGCTGGTAAGGCACCCAAATTTTTTCACCTGCATGCTTGCCGTTTACGTATACATCGGCAGTATAATATACGGTACCCATATCGAGATAGTATTTATTCTTCTCGTCTTTAGGCCCCATTTTAAATGACGTTTTATAACTTGTTTTGCCGGCATACTTAAAAGTATTGTTATCAGTTAGGTTGAACAGGGTGCTTTTATTTATAACTGCATCTCCGGCCTTAATGGTCCAGTTGCTGTCAAGCGCCATAAATAGTGCAGCACCCTGCATATTGTCTGGTGCGGGCGTTAATATTTCGTCACCCAGTTTATTTTTTGACAGGTAAACTATAACAGCGCTATACGGTTTTATAGTTGTACCAATACCCGTTAATGAGTTTTCAGTACCTACAACGCCGCCGGTTTCAGCATCCAAAAAATAATAGCCTTTAAATGATTTATCTACTGATAGAGAAACGGTTTGGTATTTATCGCTCATGTTCCAGATAAATTGTATACGACTGCCATCACTCATCTCCCTTTCAATCTGCCTTGTAAAACTGTATTCATCATTAAACTGTACGGCAGGGTGCAGGCTTTTTGCCCATGCTGCAACATCGTTAATATTTGCGGCAGATGTGGTGGTATGCTGTTTTACCACTCCATCCATCAACTGCTTTGTTGCAGCATCGTTTTGCCGGTAGTTTAAAAAAGATGGCTGCTTTGCCGGCGCACCGCCTGCTATTAATATATTTATATGCTGCGCAAGCTTGCTTAGGCTTTGCGCTGTAGGCAACTGAATATAAGGTGCGTTGCTAATTACCAGCGCACTATATGCGTTACCGCGAATGTTTATTTTATCGCCGGCAGCAACAGCCTGCTGCAACGATGCATCGTTTACAAACTCCCATGTTATGCCAAGTGCCTCAAGCTTGTTTACAACTGGCCACAACTGCCTGTACCACTCGCTTACAACACTTTTATCGTTATTAACAGCAGGTGCAGTTGATTCTGCCTCAATACCTTTAAAATAGCCATAAGGCATTATTTCATCAGGGTTATTAATTACCTGGGATGGTGCAAGGTTGTTGAATGGAAAGTACACCAGCACATCGCTATGAGGTTTGCCTGAGCGAAGCGCATATTGCGTGCGGGTAATGTATTGGTTAATTGCTTTTGTTTCAGCCCAGAAAGGGGAGCTTTCGTTGATGTTAGATGAAAAATTAATAAAAGGCATTACCGCGTTGGAAAAGGGGCTCCATCCTTCTGTGCCATATTCACCTGTTTGGTATTTGTAGGGCGTACCATGATAAACAATTTCGTTAATACCCGATGCAAAAGCCTTATCTGCCAGCAACCTTATTTTTTGAGGTGTCATTGTTTCTGCCCTGGTTTGAAAAACAAATGACTCCTGCGTAACAACCGGTTTATTGTACAGGTGCGCACCGGATGTAATGAGCTTTACAAAACCCTCGCTGTTGGCGCCTTCCAGTTGTTCTGCTTCAGGTATATCCGCAGCGCCGCTGTTACCTATAACATCCATCTTAACACCATAGGCCTGGGTGCGGTGCAGCATACCTCTTTTTTCAAACCAATGGTCGCTGGGCAATATAAACTGGTTGCGCATAAGGTCGCTAACGGTAAGGTCGTAATCGTATTGCAGGCGCCAGTCTTCGTCGTCAAATACATAAGCGGGTTTTTGCCCGGGCATTAAAAACGATGCGTAAGCATTGTTGTACCCTTTTTGCATATTTGCAGGCAGGTAAGGGGTAATATCATAACCGCGCGACTGCTTAAAATACGAAGGGAAGTTTTGGCTGAAATGCCTGTCGGCCATAAACTCGTAGCTATCATTAAATACTGCCCGCAGCGGCCTGCTGTAATAACCGGGAAGCCCTGTGCGTGGGCCAAACAGGTGATTATAAGCTACCATTACCTTGTTTGAATCAAGCGGGTCTGCCACAAAACCCATAGGCTTTGACGCAATGCCTTTTGGTATTTCACCGTCCGGTGCGCTCCAAAAAGCAATAATCACCCAGTTGCTGCCTGCAGGCGCCTGCCAGTTTATTTTACCATTAGTGGCAGAAGATGTTATATCCTGCACGCTGCTTTCGTCCAAATATGTTTGCGTACCTTCTTTTTTTGCAAATTTTGCGGCTACTATCGCCTGTAGTTTTGCCAGTGAAGCGTCTGTTTTTTGAAAGAGGCTAAAGCCAGGCGCAAGCTCCTTACCTTCCTGCGGGGCCGGGCGCGGCACATCAATATTAGCCTGCGTGCCACCCGGCACAGACGCTTCCGCATATTGAAGGGTGAGCACACTGCTGTCCTGCGTTACAAACGGGCCGCCCATAGGCCAGCCGCTACCGGCATTCATATCAACCGTTAATGATGAAAGTTTTGCCTGCTCCATAACCGCCGCTACATGGCTGTAGAAGGATGCGCTGTCCCAGCTAAACTGACGGCCCAACTGGTCAGCCGATCCCCTGGGGTTAAGCCCGGGTGAAAAAGGTTCAATTTCCACACCTGCAAAACCATTGGCTGCAAATATTTTTATTTCGCGCTGTAACTCCTCGTTGGTAACGTCGTTGCCGGGCCACCACCAGCGGGTAAAAGGACCGAAGGCGCGTGGTGCGGTTTTAAAAACATTGGGTTCAAAGTCATATACCGGAAACCAGGCATCAACGCCGGTTTTGGGCGGCGGTGCAAAATTGCCATGCTTAAAAGCAAGCAAGCAAAATGCAGCCACAGAAAAAACAAAAAAAATAACGCGTTTAAAATTTTTAACCCTCATGTGACTTAAAATTTCGGTGTTATTGGTTTCATTGAATTACCCAAACCTACCAGGAGTACCGACAGGATGATGGTAAAGATACCAACCGTTATTGTTATACGCGTTTTACGGCTTACCCCTTTCCATTCTTTTAATACTATGCCCCACATGTTTGCTATTAATATAATAAATGCCATGTGCACTATCCAGCTGCTGGCGCCGTTGCCCAGCCTGCTTTCGCCCATGCCATAAAAAAAGAACTGTAAAAACCACGTTGTGCCAGCCAGTGCAGAAAAAAGATAATTTGTTGTAAGCGGTGTTTGGCGGTTGGTGTAATCGCCAAAGGTTTTGTTGCGTGCGTTCAATAACATACACCATATAAAGTTAGTGGCCAGGCCGCCCCATAGCAACACAACATATGTTACATTATTTTGATAAAGAAAGTTGCCTGCTTCAGTTGGGTGTGCAGCCTTCCATAAGTTATTAGCAACATCGGCCATTGGCTTGCCGGCTTCAATGCCAAAATTAAAACAGGCGCTTAGTATGCCTGATATAATAGCTACAGTTAAGCCTTTTGTTAGACTAAAATCTGCCACGCTTTTTTTCTGTTCTTCGGCAGACAGTTCTTTTTCCTTCAGCATCCCTGCCCTGCCACATATATAAATACCGAGCAAACAAACTATTATGCCAGATAATACCAACTGCCCCCAATGGGTAGTAAGCATATCGTTAAAAGTTGTTTTGCCGGGCGTGCTTACAAAATTGTAATAGATTGATGGAACCAGCGCCCCGAAAGCGGAACAAAAACCCAGCACTACTGAATTACCCAGCGACATGCCCAGGTACCTTACCCCCAAACCATAGGTTAAGCCACCAACGCCCCATAACACCCCAAACATAATTGTATAGCCAATTACGCTACCCGGTGTATTACGAATAATATCGGCAAAGCCGGGAATAGTTAACCATGCTGCCAACGGCGGCACAATAAGCCATGAGAACAGCCCGCCAACTATCCAATAGCTTTCCCAGTGCCAGCCTTTAACTTTTTTAAAGGGCATGTAAAAGCTGCCGGAGGCAAAGCCGCCGATGAAGTGGAATATGATACCGAGGAGTTTATCCATTGCTTCGTTTATGTTTAAGGAGCTGACAGATGATAGGTGACAACTGCCGGTGTGCGACTAATAAGACGCAGCCTGCCAAGACAGTTTTGACACCATTGGATTTTTTCTCAAAAAGTGAATATATCACCTATCTATCAATCATTCTTAATTTTTGTCTTTTTTCGCCAATGTTGGTGGTTTTATTGACATTGAATCACCTCATTGCATTTAGTCAATAAGATACTGCTCTCATCGTCCTGCTGCTCTGAATTCGCTCCAGGAATGTTTCAGCAATTTTTTTCGCTTCGGCCAAGATATTCTGCCAATTCATCATTTAAAAGCGAAACATCCCATCGTAAGTTGCTAAGGTAATCAGCATGACGATGCAGGCTTGTCAACCACATCTATCAAATATCTTCCAGACATGATCATCACGCCAACAGCGTGATAAATAAAAGCTAACAACCTATCACTCATTCAAACCCTTAATCACTGGTCCGGTCTACTTCTTCACTTCAAAATGATACTTACCACTACCCACATTTAATAACACATACCCCTTTTCGTTGCCGGTTAACTGTATATCTTTTACCGATGATATGGCGGTGCCACTTTCCGTTACCCCATCGGCGCTTTTAGCAGGTATATAAATTGTGGCAGTGGTATTTGCCGGTATTTCAACATCCATTGTTATTGCACCGTTCTCTTTCTTCCACGCATTGCTTAGAGTACCGTAATATGTTTGCAGGCTGGCGCCGGCGCTTGTAAGGCCATCACCAATGTGTGGCTTTATTTTTATGTGTTTATAGCCAACGCCGTCTTCGTAGGTATCTATGCCTACCACGCTTCTATACATCCAGTCGCCGATGGCGCCGTAGCTGTAGTGGTTAAATGAGTTCATGCTGGGTGTTTCAAATGTACTGTCTGGCTTAATGCCATCCCAGCGTTCCCAAATAGTAGTTGCTCCCATTTTTACCGGATACAACCATGACGGGTATGTTTCCTGCAGCAGCAGTTTGTAAGCAACATCATCATAACCATATCTTGTTAATACATGGCATAAATACGGCGTACCCAAAAAACCTGTTGTAAGGTGGTTGCCATAACTTTTTACATTTTCCGCAAGCCTGTCACCTGCCTGCTGGCGCAGGTTTTCGGGCAACATGTCGAAATTTAAGGCCAGTACATACGCCGTTTGCGTGCCCGATACCAGGCCGCCGTTTGGCGTTACATACTCCTTCATAAAGGCATCTTTCACATGTTGCAGCAACTGGGTATAGGTGTTTACATCATCTGTATTGCCCAATACTTTTGCTGCGTTTATAACCAGTTGAATGGAGTTTGCATAAAAACATTGTGCAATTAAATATTTATTGGTAACCGCAGCGCGGCCATCGTTATCATCATCCGGGCGGTAAAACAACCAGTCGCCAAAATGAAAGCCTGTGTTCCACAAATCATTCTTGCTATTCTTCTGCATATAGCCTACCCATGCCTTCATGCTGTTGTATTGTGCAGCCAATATGTTTTTATCACCGTAAGCCAAATACATATTCCAGGGAACGATGGTTGAAACATCTGCCCAACCGGTGCTGCCCCCTGCCCCATCGCCCAACACATTAGGAATAACAAATGGCACTGAACCAGATGGCTGCTGGTCTGCCTCAACATCTTTTAACCATTTGGCGAAAAAGTTATTTACATTCATGTTAAACGTAGCAGTGCGGCTAAACACCTGTGCATCACCCGTCCAGCCGAGGCGTTCATCCCTTTGCGGGCAATCAGTAGGCACATCAAGAAAGTTGCCTTTCTGTCCCCATTGAATATTATGCTGCAGTTGGTTTACCATCGCGTTTGATGAAGTGAATGTGCCGGTTGGCTGCATATCGCTATACAACGTAACTGCGGAAAAATTGTCAAGGTTAATTTCGGCGGGGTAGCCTTCAATTTTTATATACCTAAAACCATGAAAAGTAAAATGCGGTTCAAATGTTTCTTCGCTGCCGCCTTTTAAAATAAACTCGTCCTCAGCCTTTGCAGAACGAAGATTAGTTGTATAAAAATTACCGTTCTTGTCAAGCACTTCGGCATGCCAAAGGCTTATTTTATCGCCTGCGTTACCTTTAACTTTAATAACTACCCAGCCTACCAGGTTTTGGCCAAAGTCAATTACCTGCTCGCCGGCAGGGGTTTTGAACACATGCAGGGCTTTAAAAACTTCGTGCTTTCTAACAGGTTCGTTGTAGGTAGCTACCAAAGTACTGTTGTCTGCAGCAATAAGTTTAACGCCTGCCCAGCCGGCATCACTAAATGCGGCAGTTGCCCAACCCGCTTTTTCAAGCCTGGCGTCAATGGTTTCACCATCATAAAGTTCTGAATTCAGAATGGAGCCTGTAGATGATTTCCAGCTATCGTCGGTTATAATGCTTTCTTTTGTGCCGTCGGCATAAGTTATATCAACCTGCATTAGCAATGCAAGTGTTTTGCCATAAAAATTATTTTGCCCGCTAAAGCCTATATAGCCCCTGTACCACCCGCTGCCAAGCATTACGCCAATTGCATTAGCGCCGCTTTTAATCATTTTTGTTACGTCGTAGGTTTGGTATTGCAGGCGTTTTTTGTAAGCTGTCCAGCCTGGTGTTAAATACGCGTCACCTATACGCTGGCCGTTAATTTGCGCTTCGTACAAACCGTGTGCAGTTATATAGGCCGTAGCAGAAATTACCTGTTTTTTTGCAGTAAACTGTTTACGCAGCAAAGGGCTTGGCCTTGCCTGTTCGTCACCTCCGGCTGTTATCCATTTAGCTTTCCAATCACCGGCATTTAGCAATGCCATTTGCCACCAGCCCAAATTGCTCCATTCAGATGGCTTGCCGTCATTATCCCACACCCTAACCTGCCAGTAATATTTTTTGCCTGCTTGAAGCGCGGTACCTTTATAAGCCACATGCACTGATGAATCTGACATTACCTTGCCGGAACTCCATGTAAAGTTTGTAGATTTTTTAAGCGGCGACACATTAGTGCTAACCTGTATTTCGTAGGCGGTTTGGCTAACGCCCCGTTTATCAGCAGCCAGTTGCCAGCTAAAACGTGGCACGGCAACATCGAGCCCTATTGGATCGCTAAGATTTTCAACCAGCAGGTTTTTCACTTTTAACTGCGAAAAACAAACAATGTATACCTGTGCTAATAATAACGTGCACAACAGCTTTTTCATGGCAAGGTTTTGATGAAATAGAACTAGCACTAACCAGGGCTTTTTCGCAGAGCCCTATCAATCCTCACCTTGCGGCGAGGAGACACAATAAATTATGTCGAAAAGATATGCTTTTGAAATCCTGGTTGAACTAACAGACTAAGCAAAGCACTAAAGTAAGCACGGGGGTGTATTAAACCATCATGGGCTGTGCTGAGGAAAGCAGAGATGACAGTTGACAGTATGTGAGAGCTGACGCCCGTTGCACTAAACCTCATACCACATCCCCTTCATCTGTCAACTACTTGCTTAACTCGCCTTTTATCTTATCAAGCCAAGCCTGCTGTTGGGGTTTGTTTATTGAGTGCTGGGTTTCCTGGTCGTACTGCTGCTGCATGGCATCTACCTGCCGCATAATAGTGTCAAAAATATTTTTAAGGTCTTTGTCAATGGTGTTAAAGTTGGTTATTTTATATGCATCAAATGCCTGTTGCAACTTTTTGGCAAATATCTCGGCTATATCAAAATGGCCGCGCTCGTGGGCCATAAGGGCATCATCTGCCTGTGGTTTTTTCCACGATAAATTTTTATCAAAATAGCAGCTAACCTGCGCATGCAATATGGCGCCTGAATAAGTATAGGTATAACTGATAACTGAATGTGTTAGCGCCCAATGCTGCGACGAGGCAATTGGGGCAGCCTTAAAATCGTTCCATGTAAGGGTATAGCCGGGGCGCCAGTTTATGGTATCCTGGCAAAAAGAACGGTGTTGCAAACAAACAAAAATAATAACAAGAGTAACAACTGCTTTCTTCATAGCTAAGAAATGCTTAGGGCATCAAATTACGGGCGCCTTATAATTATTTTACGGGCGCAAATATATTAAAAACAAGAAAGCTAAAAAACCTGTTGTGTTTATTGGTATTATACAGCAGCCGCCGGTTACAAAGTTCAGCCGGCATAACATCTTTCACAAAAATTGCATCCTTTTGGGCATTTGCAGTAACCTGTTCAAAATGCCAGTTCTTCCAGTTGCTTTTTAATTTTTTCAAGCCAGGTTTTTTGCATGTCTTTATTGAGGGAAAATTCTGTTTCCTTCTCGTATTCCTGCTGCATTTCGGCACGCTGCTGCATTATTGCGCTAAATATCTTTTTTAAATCGGGGCCAATGGTCTCTTTCACCGGCTTATATGCAGCAAATGCAATCCTTAGCTTTCGCGCAAAAATTTCAGAGATGTCAAAATGCCCCCGTTCATGAATTAACAGGGCATCGCCGGGAGTGCCCTTTTTCCATGAATCGGTTCTTTCAAAAAAACAATTTATTTTGTACGCTATCCCCGTATCGGCAATTGAATAACCATAAGTTACTGAAGAGCTGGTTTCTGAAACGTGGTACGAGTTGGTATCTGGCGCTGCCTTAAAATCGTCCCAGGTAAGTTTATAGCCCGGCCGCCAATTTATGGTATCCTGGCAAAAACAACTGCTGGTTGCCCCGAGCAAAAGGATGATAAAAGCAGGTATTAATATTTTCATAGAGCTGTGGTTGATGAAATACTGTGGTTGATGAAATATGGCCGTGGTTATAGTTTTTACGTGCTTAAAGGTACAGAAAATATAACTTGCTATATTGCGGGTGGAAAGAGCGGGTGCAGATGGCACATGCCAGGGGACCGTTGACAGTAAATGACTTTAAATAACAGCCGGGTAACTTATTAATTAAACATTCAAAACAAATAGCATTGCCATCAGAAAACATATATACTCTTATTAGTATTGACGAGCACAGCGTAACGCCCAAATATGTGCAGCTTACCAACAGCATTTTAAAGGCTATTGAAACAGGTAAAATTGAAAAAGGCTACCTGCTGCCCAGCATAAACGACCTTAGCTATGAATTGGAAATAAGCCGCGATACCGCTGAACGTGCTTACCGCCATTTAAAACACCAGGGCATAATTGGTTCAGTGCCGGGCAAGGGTTATTTTGTAACCAAAACCGAGGTAAAGCAAAGCATTCGGGTGTTTTTGCTGTTTAATAAACTTAGCACGCATAAGAAAATTATTTACGATTCATTTATAGAAGCCCTGGGCGAAAATGCTGTAATTGATTTTTACATATACAATAATGACTTTACCCTTTTTAAAAAGCTTTTACTTAACCGCAAAGGCGATTATACGCACTATGTTATTATTCCCCATTTTATGAAGGGTGAGGAAAACGCGCATGATATTATAAATAACATACCCAAAGAAAAGCTTGTATTGATGGATAAGCTTATACCCGGTGTTACAGGCGAGTATGCCGCAGTGTATGAGAACTTTGAAAAAGATATTTACGAAGCGCTTAAAGAGGCGCTTGAAAAGCTAAGCAGGTACCACACACTAAAGATCATCTTTCCTGATTATACATATCACCCGCAGGAAATTATTAAAGGTTTTATTCGTTTTTGCACCCAATACGCTTTTAGCTATGCTGTAGTAAGTAACATGGACAGCGAAACAATTGAACCCGGCACCGTTTACATTAGCCTTATGGAAAACGACCTGGTGCAACTGATTGAAAAAATACTGGCAAGCGGGCTAAAAGTTAGTAAAGATGTTGGGGTAATATCTTATAACGAAACACCGCTTAAAAAAATAATACTAAAAGGCATAACCACTATTAGCACAGATTTTCACCTGATGGGTGAAAAAGCTGCGCAGCTTATTTTGCAAAAGAGCGAGGAACATGTGGAGATACCGTTTTATTTAACAATGAGGGAATCGCTGTAACTATCTTAACACAGTGCTGCCTGCATTTTAAATAACTAATAATTAGCTAAATTTCGGCGGGATTACGCAGTTAATAAATTACCCTTTATCTTTATGCTTCAAATTATTATCAATTTAGACCACATGAAAAAAGCGTTCTTATTTGTTATTGCAATATTTATTTCAGCCGCTGCTTTTGCCCAGCCCGGTACTGATACAGTAAGCTACCTTTCTAATCACAACATTCCCAAAATCTCTTTAATACAGGGTGACAGCAGCATTTTTACCAATAGCGGCATACCTAAAAATAAGCCGGTTGTTATTATATACTTTAGCCCTGAGTGCGGCCACTGCCAGCTTACAGCGCAGGAAATAAATAATGATATAGACAATTTAAAAGATGCGTTTTTTATCTGGGTAAGCTATTTTCCTGTACCAGAGATAAAAGATTTTGCTATTAAATACAAACTGGCCGATTACCCCAACTTTAAGTTTGGCCGCGACCCGCGCTATGCCATACCCAGCTTTTATAAAGTAAAATTTACCCCTTTTATGGCCGTTTACGGCAAAAATGGCAAGTTGGTGCAAACATTTGACCAGGGTACAACACCCGAAGTATTGGGAAAACTTATAAAAGAGAATTCATAATTGTACAGGGTTACTCCCCTACCTTTGCACCGCAAAAAATTTTCTAACGCCCCGTGTGCCGCCGGCGTACGGGATTAAACATTTTGAATATATGAAAGTTACCGTAGTTGGCGCCGGTGCAGTAGGTGCAACCTGTGCTGATAATATTGCCCGTAAAGAACTTTGCCAGGAACTGGTTTTACTGGACATTAAAGAGGGTATTGCTGAAGGCAAGGCGCAGGATATGATGCAAACCGCAGCATTATTAGGCTTTGATACCCGTATTACCGGCAGCACCAACGACTATTCAAAAACGGCAGGTAGCGATGTGGTAGTGGTTACCAGCGGTTTACCCCGTAAACCCGGCATGACCCGCGAAGAGCTTATTGGCGTTAACGCAGGCATTGTTAGGGGTGTTACACAAAATATTCTGCAAAATTCTCCTGATGCTATTATTATTATCATCAGCAACCCAATGGATACCATGACGTACCTGGCCCTTAACAGCGCCGGTGTACCTAAAAACCGTATTATTGGCATGGGCGGCGCTTTAGACAGCGCCCGTTTTAAATACCAGCTTAGCACACAGTTAGGCTGTAGCCCTGCTGACCTTAATGCTACCGTAATTGGCGGCCATGGCGACACAACCATGATACCATTGATACGCTTTGCAACATGGAACAGCGTGCCTGTTACAAAACTGCTTAGCAAAAACCAGCAGGACCAGATTGTTGCTGATACTATGGTTGGCGGCGCTACATTAACCAAATTAATTGGCACTTCAGCGTGGTATGCACCAGGTGCAGCAGGCGCATCGCTTGTTGAAAGCATTGTGCGCGACGAAAAGAAACTGATAAGCTGCTGCGTTGCGCTTGACGGCGAATATGGCCAAAGCGATATTTGCCTGGGTGTACCGGTAGTGATTGGCAAAAACGGCTGGGAAAAAATAGTTGACTACGGCCTTAACGAAGAAGAACAAGCATTGTTTAACAAGAGCGCTGATGCAGTTAGGAACATGAATGATGTGCTGAAGACGCTGTAGAGGAAAGTGAGGTTCATGGCTTATAGTTCATGGTTCATGGTTGAAGAAGGAAAAAGCGGTATGTTACGCAGGTGCATGACAGCTTATAAATATGGATTTATACAACAAAGGGGCCGTCTCAGAAGTTTTCCGAGGCGGCCTTTTTAATTGGCAGGTTATGCAGCTAAGTGCCGTATAATTTTTAGGAGGTCGTATTTTAAGGAAGAATAAAATGGCAATGGGTGTTTTTGAGAGGATTTTTCAGCGTT
>Ga0265327_10001593_pt1 | contig 27670 bp, 23 predicted proteins | sample 41621metaG_FD_202089 | JGI IMG/M metagenome (GOLD analysis project Ga0265327, IMG submission 202089) | Rhizosphere microbial communities from Carex aquatilis grown in University of Washington, Seatle, WA, United States - 4-16-21 metaG | ecosystem: Host-associated > Plants > Roots > Rhizosphere...
GGCTGTATCGCGCGCTGACCGAGGCCAAGGAGCCGCTGGGCGTCACCGACCGCGCGCTGTCAGTGTTGCACGCGCTGCTGTCGTTCCATCAGGAGACGGCGCTGACGCTGCCGGCAAGCGACTCGAAGTCGGCCGAAGCTGATTCGTCCGCCCCCGGCATTGTCGTGTTCCCCTCGAACAGGGAACTTTCGATCCGCGCTCACGGCATGGCGCCGGCGACGCTGCGACGCCATTTGGCCTGCCTTGTCGACGCGGGGCTGATCATCCGGCGCGATTCTCCGAACGGCAAACGCTTTGCCCGGAGAGGGCAGGGGGGAGCGATCGAGGACGCCTTCGGTTTCGACCTCATGCCGCTCGTCGCGCGCGCCGCCGAAATCGAAAACCTCGCCGAGGAGGTGCGCGCCGAAAACCGCGCGACGGCGCTGCTGCGCGAAAAAATCACGCTGACACGACGCGACATCGCGAAGATGATCGCGACCGGCATGGAGGAGGGCGTTCCAGGCGACTGGGAAGGTTTTCATCTGCGCTATGCGACGCTCTCCGGCCGCTACGCGCGCAATCTTTTGCGTCCCGATTTGGAGGCTTTGGCGAGCGAATTGACTGCCCTTGCCGCCGAAATCCGTAAGCTGCTGGAGAATCACGTAAAACCCCAAAATATGAGCGGCAATGAGTCCCAAAGTGAGCGCCACATACAGAATCAAACTACAAATATATTTGAACTTGAACCTAGCCTTCGAGAAGGCGGAGGCGAACCGTCCGATCTCGACGACCAGCAACCCGGGGCTCCATCGACGCCAGAGCCCGAGATCTTGGGAACGGAGGAGCAGAAGCCTGAGCAAAAGCCCAGTGCTGTGCGAACCTATCCACTCGGGATGGTGCTGGAGGCCTGTCCCGATATCCTCGACTTCGCTTCGGGCGGAATCTCGTCGTGGCGCGATCTTGCGACGACCGCTGCAGTGGTTCGAAAGGCGATTGGCGTTTCGCCGGACGCCTGGGCGCAGGCTCTGGAGGTCTTGGGCGAGCACGACACGTCGATCGTCATCGCCGCGATACTGCAGCGGGGGGAGGAAATCAAAAGCGCCGGCGGCTATCTGCGCGTTTTGACCGCGAAGGCGAGGGCAGGGGAGTTTTCGCTCGGTCCCGTGTTGATGGCGCTGTTGCGCGGCAAGGCGGCAAAGGCCGCGCGAGAACGCAAGCGGGCAGGGTGATTGGACGGTTTGCAGAGGCTCGCGACAGCGCGAATGGCGCCCCGCTTCCTCGCCCGAGACAAAACTGGTCGATTACGTCATTCTCGACGCATGATCCGAGCCATTCCAGGAGGTTGCCGATGACGATAGACGCCGCAGCTCAGCTGGCAATTTTGGCGGATGCGCTGACCGAGATCGTCGATTTGGCGACGGCCGACCCCAAGACCGTGGCGCCGGCGGAGCAAGTCCTGGCGCGGGCAGGGGACGTCGCCGCCGAAGCGCTTGCCGCGGCCGCGACTTACGGCCGGTTGCCGCCGTTCGCCGGCGCCGCCGAGATGCCGGATGAGGCGGCGAATCCCGCTGCGCCGGCGTCGCCATGACGGCGCTTTAAGGTTCTATTAACCATAAAACCGCCGGGGGTGTCGGGTGTTTTCTGTGTCCGATAACTCGGGTTACCGGGCATGGAGGGGAAGCCTCGCAGAATCAGGACATGTAGCTCGCGTTCCTTGAGCGGCCAGCCCCGAAAATCGGATCCAGGCGTCGGTTTTTCGCGCTTCATTCTGTGCACTGCCCCCAGCCAAACGCCCCTTGGCGCGGGCTCTGCAAGCGCCGCGTGACCGGCCGGGTCAGAACGCGGCAGCGGATTTTCTCCGGCGATTCCGGGGCGGCGGCCCAGTCCGGCTGTACAGGGGGTCCATGTAAACAGACGGCGATAGTCCATGGGCCGGCGCGGTTGCGCCCCGCCTGCGTCGGCGCTGAAGCGATCGGATTTAGAGTCTTGACACTCGGATAGGCTAGCTGCATAATCAGTCTAGTTACTAGACTGATCAAGAAACTGGACTCGATGCCGTGAACCTGCCGCTTCCTGAGAAGGCCGCATCCGCCCGCTGGGGTCCGGAGCGTCGCCTTGAATTCATCGACTTCCGCCTACTTTGGGAGGGGACGATCAATCGCGGCGAGCTCGTCGATTTTTTCGGGATATCGATCCAACAGGCATCTTCTGATCTTTCCCGGTATATAGAACAGGCGCCGGCCAACCTTTTGTATGATAAGAGTGCAAAGACATACCGAGCGACGGCTGATTTCAAGCCGCTGCTTTCCCGCAGCGACGCGCAGCATTTCCTGAGTCAGCTGGGCGACCTGACGACCGGTGCCGCGCCCGCAGCCGCCCTGTTCATAGGTTGGCGCCCTCCCTGCGACGTAGTTCGCTATCCCTCCCGCTCCGTCGAGACTGCCACGTTGCTGCGCCTACTCTGGGCTATACGCGACCGCGAGGATGTCTACGTCCTATATCAATCCATGCGCCAGCCGACCGCGACGGTGCGGTGGATCGCCCCACATGCCCTGGCGAGTGACGGTTTGCGCTGGCATGTGCGAGCGTGGTGTTACGAAAACGAGGATTTCCGGGATTTCGTTCTCTCTCGCGTGCAACGCGTCATGGGCACCCGCGCGAGCACTGCAGAATCGACCCAAGACGAGAGCTGGCATAGCCGCATCGACGTAATAGTCCGTCCTCGTGCTGGGCTATCGGATGGACAGAGGTCGGCCATAGAGATCGATTATGGCATGACGAACGGGCGACTAGTGTTGCACTGCAGAAGAGCGCTGGCTTTCTACGTTATACGTCAATTGCAATTGGATCGACCGCTCGGGGCGACGATTGTCGAACAGCCTCTGGAGCTAGAAAACCGCTCCGAATTGTCGCCCTTTATCGAGGCAGGCAGGAAATTACCCGAAACTGCCTCCACTACTACTCAATTCGCGGAAGGAACCTTAAAATGAGTGACGCCAACCACCCACCTTACCATTTCTTTGTAGATGGCAAGAAGTACGAGAGCGAGAAGTCACACGTCTCCGGTCTTGAAATCAAGACAAAGGCCAGCGTGGAGGGCAACTACCAACTCTATCTCGAGGAAGAAGGCGAAACGCCAGACCGCGCGATCTCCGATGGGGACACTGTGAGCCTGGAGGATCGCGTAAAGCACTTCTTCGCCGTTCCGCCCGCGACCTTCGGCGGGCGTAAAGCATGATCTCCGAGCAACTTACGAGCTTGAGGGAGCGGCTCGCGAAGAAAAGTCCCGCATCGGAAGTCGTGCTGACGCCAATGAGTAATGGCGGCACCCTCGTCAAGGTCACCCAGGTTGTTCTGGTTGAGGGCTGGAACCGACCGAAGGCGGATATACTTTTCGTGGCGCCCCCCGGTTATCCGAACGCAGCGCCGGACTGTTTTTGGGTAGAACCGGCGGGCCTGCGACTCGCCAATGGCGCTACCCCTCAGAATACGAACGATTCGAATCCCATCCCTGGGGACACGCAACCGGGGCGTAGCACGACCTGGTTTTCGTGGCATGTCCAGGGCTGGAATCCCAACAAGAGTTCGCTGTACGGATACTATCGGCTGATTACCGATCGCCTAAAGCCCGCACGATGACCAACGAACTCTGCTTCACCTCGAAGGATCTAGAAAGCTTACGCGGCGCGCTCTTGCCGTCTGAAGTGGAACGCTGTGCAGTCCTATTCGCTGCGGAGAGCCGCCGGTCCAATGGACAAGTGCGGCTTCTCGTTCGCGAAATCGACTATCCGGAACAAGTCGACTATTCGAGTCAGGGCGATGACCACGCGGAGCTCTCACCGGCGTTCGTTGCACGGGTTGCGAAGAAAGCCCTAAGGAGCCAGTTAACTCTGGTGTTTGTCCACACGCATCCGGGCAGTCAGCCGCCGATGTTTTCGATTGTCGACGATCGCGGGGAGAGAATCCTCGGAAAATTCCTATTTTGCCGTGGTCTCGACAGGCAACATGCAGCCCTTGTGATGAGTGACGGAGGATTGCGCGCACGTCGCCTCGGCTACGATGAGGAGATGCGGGTGGTGGCACTCGGGCCGAAATACACCGTGGAATTCGATCCGGGGCTCGAGGAAGTGGACTACTCACCAGTCTTCGATCGTCAGGTGCGGGCATTCGGTGCGGCGGGCCAGGCACGCCTCGGACGCCTGCGGGTTGCCATAGTCGGCCTGGGCGGGACGGGCTCGATGGCGGCACAACAGCTAGTGCATCTCGGCGTCCGGCGTTTCATACTGGTCGATCCAGACATTGTGGAAGAAACCAACTTAAACCGCGTCGTAGGCGCGACGCGTTTGGACGTGGACCAACCTAAGGTGTCGGTGGCGGCTCGCTATCTGCGGAGCTTCCTCGAAGGGGTAGCTATCGAAGCCGTCGTGGGTGATGTCATCCACGATAATGTCGCACGTCGTCTCATAGATGCGGATCTAATCTTTTGCTGTACTGATTCGCATGGTAGCCGCTCGATCGTGCAACAAGTCGCATACCAACACTTAATCCCGTGTATCGACCTCGGCTCAACGATTACGCAGGCGGCCGATCGTATCACAGGCATCTTCGGCCGTGTTCAGCTCCTCACGCCGGGACTCCCCTGTCTCTGGTGCAGCGAGCTGTTGGACGCCGCCGAAGTGCGTCGCGACATGATGAATGAATCGGAGCGCCGGCTCGATCCGTATATCGTCGGCGGCCGCGAACCCGCGCCGTCGGTGATCTCCTTGAATGGGACCGTCGTATCGCTGGCGGTGTCGATGTTGCTCGGAATCGTCGCCGGTGCCCCCATCGACGCGACCCACGTTATCTACAACGCGAGCGCTTCGACGCTTCGATCGGTCCGAGGCTCTGCCCAGGATAATTGCTTCATGTGCTCTGGAAGGGGCGCCTTGGCCTGGGGTACCGACAGACCCTTGTTTACGAGGCGTGACTGAGGATGGCGATCTTTGAGTTTTCGGCCGGGCCAACACGGAAGCGAATCGGTTTCGTTCGAAACGCGCCGCCAGACGAAGCGCGGACGGCGTTCGAACAGCGAGGCTACGATTGCTATTTGCTGGATGATGCAGCGCTGCAGGTGCCTGGCACGATCGCTGTGACGGACTCAGTCATCATTTCCCAACAACCGGAAAAGCCTTCGCATTTCAAACAGGATCTGGAGATCTTTTCGGACCTCCTGAATTATGATTGCCGGCTCTACTTGCGTTACCACCCGGATCTGGGCTCGCAAGCTCTCGTGCTTGACACCTTGAGCTCGCTCAAATTGCCGCCGTCCGGCTTCGACAAATCCGAAATACATCGTTTTTCGCCGGAGTGGTTCGATCCTGCGATACCGCTCTTCGCACCCTTCGTGCATATACTGGGCGTGGATGCTCAGAAGCCATGTGCCGGCTGGCGACGGCTGGCAAACCTGATCGCCAGCAATCCCGCGGACCGGCCGCCGAACCCGGACCTCGCGATCGACCCTCGGACCGCTGGCGCGGCGGGGAATAACTTAGCTCACGAACGTGAGTTGCTGCATTTGACCAATGAAAGAGAGCTGCTGTTGAAGCGTGCGTTCTGGAATTGTTCATCGATCGATCTCTTTCCGAAAACCGAGGGCATGTCGGGCGTGGACGCTTTCGAGGCGTTCGCCCACCCTGACAAGAATGTTGTCGGCAACCAGGCACCTTACAGATGCTTCGTGAAACTTGGCCCACGCGTAAAGGTGGCGCGCGAATTCGAGAAATATCGGACCACCGCACTTGAGAACGTGCCCTTCCACTTGGGCCCGCGGTTGCGCGCGGACCGGTGCGTGCTCGGCAGGTCGCAGGGCCTCATCACGTGCGATTACGTTGTAGGCGCTGAGACGTTGCGCGATTGCATTCGGGACGGCCGGGGGGTTCACGTCATCGGCAACCTGTTCAATCAGACGCTCATCTCATGGCGCCGCGCCGCCACTGAGGAGCCGCGTCCTCTTCATGTTTTTCTAATTGAGCATCTCCGCGAACGCAGCGTCATACCTGTGCATCGCGAGCGGCTCATAGAGTCCTATGGCGCGACGAAGACTCTCGATGAATTAAGAGAAGTCATGGCAAAAGGACGCCCCAGCCAGCCAGTCCTGGTCGGAGTGATCCATGGCGATCTGCACGCGACTAATGTCCTCGTGCGTATGAACGACGCAGTGATCATCGATCTTGAGCGGATCGCCGCCGGGCAGCCACTCCTGCTTGATGCTGCCTCTCTAGAGGGCGGCCTATTCGTAGACGGATTTGTTGGGGACCGCAGATCCGCGGAAGACGTGCTCGACTCAATAGAGTCGCTTTACACCGCAGAAGCCCTGGCGCAGGATGACCATTATTGCAACCCCGCGAACAGGTCAGCGTGGTTCGTAGACAGCGTTCGTCAGATCCGCATGCAAGCTGGGCAGATGGAGCTCCAGCCTTATCAGTATGGCTGGACGCTGGCGGCTGTCCTGCTGAAGAAGGCTTGCAACCCCGAACACCTGCCGGAGGACGGAGAAGCCGGAGCCGCAGGCTCAGGAAAACTGAGTCGCGAAGACGTGCGGGCCATGGCTTTCGTCCTCGCCGAAAGAATAATTCTCAGATTGTCTGAAAAGAGCGAGATCAGCTCATCATGAAGAACCACAACATTTTGCTAAAGGCCGAACTCGATTCCCGCGTCGGCGCTGCCGATTTGCTGGACGCGCCAGGTGACGCTGTACTTGTCACGCGCGGAAAACCGCGCTGGCTTCTGCTCCGATGCCCGTGCGGCTGCGGTGAGGAGATTCCCGTGAACCTCGACGCCCGCGCCGGCAAGGCCTGGCGCCTCTATCGTGGGTCAACCTCGGGCCTCACGCTGTTTCCATCAGTCTGGCGCGATACGGGCTGTGAAAGTCATTTCGTTATTTGGCGAGACCGAATCCTGATGTTCGGTTCTGAGCGCGCTTCGGCTACCTCCCCGCGTGAAAGCCTCGACCTCGTGACTCTGTCGAAGCGTGTGCTGGAGGCTTGGCCCCACGGCCGCATGGTCTCCTACGTCGACGTCGCGGATTCGTTGCAAGAAATTCCCTGGGACGTTTTGGAGGCTTGCAGGGACCTCGAAAAGGTAGGAGTGCTGGTCGAGGGCACCGGCGATCAACAGGGAACGTTTCGTCGGACGTCGTTGAAACATGAAGCATTAGACTGATCTCGCGAAGTGCTTCTCTAATCGAGCCGGTTGGCCAAGCCACTCGATGAGCAGCGAGGAATTATACGGTCGCCGGCTGATTGACTCGACGTGCGTGGATTTACGCTGACTGTCCACGGACGGAAGCAAGAAACCGGCGACGACGACAACGGAAACGCATCACAGGCGCCGCGTGCGCGCGGCGCGCCCAAGATATTGTCACCACCGACTGCGCGCCAAGTCCTCCAGAATGCTACCTTGTCACTTAAAGAAGCACGACAGTTCGTCTGCCATCGTTTGGACGAGAAGGCTACGATCCAGAAACAGGTTCCTCATTTCGCAACTCGTTTCGGCGATCAGAAGACATCCATGGCACGCGGCACCATGGGTTGCTCGATCTCCGCTCCTGTCGTCCGGTTCATGATCGGCACAAACGGGGTCGTTTGAGCAAATCCGCAGGCGGTCCAATGCGCTTTTGAGGATGTCAGCAAATCTTGGGGCCGTAGCGACGAGACCGCCGAGAGTGCCCTGCGCACCGGCACTCGCGGTGTAGATGAGGATCCCGCAGCGGTCGATATCGCCACCGCCTCGCGTGCTGGACAGCGCGTAGACCCTCTCCTTCAGTGAACTGGCCGGATAGCCGCAATCCAGCGCGATCTCAGCCATCAACGCGTGTGAGATACTGTGGAGAAGGACGTAGGGCGTTCCTGGATAGGCAGGCGCCTTCCCGGCGAACCGCTTTTGCCAGTGCCCGTAACCGGCCAGGAGCTTTTGATTGCGTAAGGTGGTGGCCTCTTTTTGTAACCATTCGTTGATCGCTGCTGCGTCAAAGTGGATGAAAATGCCTTCACCAAACTGCTCGATCGCAGGCAACCAGTCCGCGTCCCGCGAGATTGGCGCGCCACGAACGCTCAACTGAATATCTTCAATGTCGCCATCAGACCCCGTCGGCGCAGCTTCAAATCGCGTGAAGCCATATAGGCACGACACCTCTCTCAGGCGATGCACCGCGACTAGGTTCTTGATCCCCGACAGATCGATCCCAGCATCGGGGTCTGCCCAAGCCGCGCGCGGGAGCGTTTGCGCATAGAGTTTTGCGGTTGGATGGTTCGCGCCGATCTCGGAACGGCCGCTTGCAAACGTATCGAACTCGGACAGCTTTGGTGAACGTGTGGCGTCTGATTTAGCGCCGTCACGAATACTCTGTAGCCTATCGAAAATATCGCCGTCCGAATAAGGGCCGAGAGACGCCGACACCTTCGGATTGAATTTTTTTGCTTGAGCGACGTCTTGGACTGTTTGGACGCCCGCCAGATCTCCCGATAGCTCGTCAACAAGCTGGCTGAGTTCATCCTCCTCGGTCGGAAGCGAAATCACCGTGTGAACCTGCGGGAAATAAGTGTTCGTCGCAGTTCGTGTGAGCAACTTGAGATTGTCACCGCAGCCTTCAGGGTCCCGGTCAAGCAGCCACGGCCGCTCACCGCGGCATTTGCCGAGACGGCCAGGCTGAAAGGTGTCTTGAAGCGACAAACGGCGGCCACAACCGCAGACGATGCTGGTGTCAGCGGGGTCCGCGCTGGTTCCCTTTTCCTCCACCCACATCGGCTCGTGGCATGCCCCCGAACCGTGGACCACCCACCGCCAGTCGATGTCTTGGAGATGCCCTTTGTCGCATGCGCAGACGAAGCGGATTGGCGTCACATCACTTTTCCGCCCGTCATCGTATTGGAATCTGCGACGGCCTTTGCTGTCGAGGTCTTGCCAACGCACCAACCGCCGACGCCGGCTCGATTTGGCGCCAGAGGTATTCGTTTCCACCTGCTCGCAGATAAACCACGTCGGGAAGATCGGCGCCGCGACGCCACGAGGAATGCCATCCCTTGCATCAACCGACGTGGGTGGTGTGCGCAAGGTTAGACGCGCTGCCGGGTCGAGGCGTCCTTGCTCCTTAAGGATTTGCTCCAGGCGCATCGTTAGGCGCGGCTCCGGAAGCGTTGTGAAGGCGTTGCCCTTCATGTCCCATTGTTCGAGCCCACCCACCACGACGGATCGCGTCGGCAGGTCGATCATCGCGCCAGGACCAAAGGTCGATATTAACTGGCTTAGCCGTTGCGCATTCTTGGTCATGCGAGATCATCCGCGTTCGCGATCGTGTTTCCGTTGGGATCCCTGACCTTCAGGGTGACGTTGGGTTCAACGTCGCGCATGGAACGTCCGGCCACGAAGCGGCGGTGGGGTTCCGGCAGATTGGCTATTTCCGGCTCTAGCGGCATGTGCAGGAGCCGATGCGGACTCTTCTTCTTGGCATACGCAAAGGCGTTTCCGCCGGCGGCTTGTTCGTCGGCAGTCTCTATCCAGGCATCCAAGATGTCGTCGATCAGTGTTGCGAGGGCCGCTCGGCCACCCGCGACCATTCGCTCGGGCGCCCGATCGACGATGAAGTCACGCACCAAATTTCGAGTCCCAACACTGTTCTTCAATTCATTGACCGCGACATCCGGTGTGAGCGCGGCATCCACATGTCGCGCCGCCGCGACCACGACTGCGGCCAGGGCGCGATCCAGCGCCCGTGCCGCCCATGGCGTGACGCTTGTCGCTTCAACCGCACGGTAGAAGGTGCGATGGAATTGTCCGAACTGCTCGAAATGCATGCGGTCGCGGGGCTTGTGCAGATTAAGAACCGCGAGCACGAGGCCCGGTCGGGAATGATCTCGACCTACTCGGCTGGTTGCCTGGATGTACTCCGCGGCGGTTTTTGGCTGGCCCTGCACGAGCATCAGCCCGAGGCGCGTGATATCGAGACCAACGGAGATCATATTGGTTGCGAGGGCGACATCGACGGTTTCGGCATCCCGACCAAAGATGGCCTCGAGGCGTTGCTTCGCTTTCGCGACCTCATCTGTCGAAACGCGAGAGGTTAATTCCATCGGCTCTTTGACGGCGCGATCGGCAAAGGGGCTATCGGCCGGATCGACGCGGCGGCGCTGGGCGCCGTAGCGGGCGGCGCGATCGCGGACTTCATCCTCGACAATCCGACGTGCGCCTCCCAACTCGCGCAACGCGTTGAAATAGCAAAGCGCCGTCATGTACGGATCCGCAGGATTTCGGGCTTTCGCGTCAACGGGAATATTCGCGTCGTATGCTGCCTGCGCGGCGGCGACGAGCGTCGTCAGAGAACGAAGGAACACGAGTTTCGGGCCACGACCTTGCGCCGCGATCCCGAGATAAAGCCGGGCAGGATTGATCGTTGACGGGACGGTGCGCGCGAAGAAGCTGTCGACGCGATCGATTCCCGGGGGCGGAAAAATGCTCGTGGTGTCGCGGTCAAACAGAGCGGCGATTTGATCGGCGGCGCGTCTTACCGTGGCGGTCGAAGCCACGATCTTTGGGCGCACACGATTCTCGCCGGAGCCTCGCGAGGCGAGCTGATCAATCGCGGCTTCATACAGCCCGGCAACCGTTCCAAGTGGTCCGGCGATGAGGTGGAGTTCGTCCTGGATGATGAGGTCAGGCGGATCAAGAGACCAGCCGTTGCCGAGAGGCCGGCCCTCGCCTGGTTCGGCCGCACCATAAAAGCCGAACCCATCTTCGAAACGATCAACGTGCCCGAAGAAAGCGCCCGTCTCGCCAACCCAAGGCAAAGCGGCGAATTTGTCGACAGTAGCGATCAGGAACGCGGGCAAGCGCCGGTAGATCGGCTCATCGACCGTAAGGATCGGCAGCGGCCGATTCCTGCTGAATTCGCAGGCGGTGTTGGCGCAGCGGATTTCCAGATTGGTCGGCGCATGCTCGTTCGGTATGCAAGAAAACGATGACGGCGTGAATTCCGTTCCGCACCAAGGACAAGCCTTTAGCGGCGCTGGCGCTCGTTTGTCGCGCCCATTGCGGTAGCGCCGAATACGACCGACAGCGGTCGTCTCGTCCGACTTTCCCTTGCCGCCGAGCTTATTGGGAGACGCGTCGGAGCCAACCCACAGGCCGATCTCTATAGGCCAGTCGCCAAGCATTCGGCGGCCGCGGTCATCAACGTTCTTGGCGTCGGTGCGCATAAGCTCCAGCGCGCAGACGACACCAGCGGCGCGGGCGAGCTGGTCGAGCGTAAGAAGGCGCAGCGTGTAACGCATGATGACGGCGACGCCGGCGCCGAGCACGCCCGATCCGCCCAGTCGCCGGTGTGCAATCACCAGCGCCGCGAGGCCCAGATAGGCTTCGGTCTTGCCGCCGCCTGTCGGGAAAAAGAGCAGGTCCGCCGTCTCACGATCAATATGAGTTCGGTCGATCAGCCCGGCCATGTTGAGCAGCACAAAGGCGAGCTGGAACGGCCGCCATTGCGGTTCGTCGAGAGCGCTCGGATCGCCGGTCGCGCCGGCGACACGACGGCGTGCGGCCATGGAAACGGAGAGATTCATGAAGCGGAACGCCGTGCGGGCCTTCGCGTCCGTTGCGAGGATCTCGATGCCCGTCGCAATCCGGTTCTTCGCCGTCTCCATCTCGGCAATGAGGCGTTCGCCGGTCTCGCGGCGGCGCGTGGGAAGACCCGCGAGCTTCTTACGCTCGGCGTCGATCCAAATTCCATAAAGGACAGGCAGATCAGCCAAGGCGGCGCGGAGTCCGGCGCCATCGCTCTCGGCCAACTGCGCGAGAGCCTCCATACCGAACGTTACCTGCGCCTTGAATTCAGCATCCTCATTCGGCGCAACGCGTTCGACCTCCGCCGATGGCAGCGGATCGGTCCACACACGCGTCACGCCGCTGACGCCGTCTTCTGAGATGTCCCATCCAGCGGCCGCGTTTCGTCCCACGGCCCATTCACGCATGTCGCGATAGTGCAGATCGGCTATCCGCAGGTCCCAATCCTGCGCGCGATAGCCCGACAGGTCGCGACGCGGACGGAACCCCGTTTCGCTGACAAGTTCGAGCCGCGCCTGAAAGGCGTAGCTGACATCAGCGTAGAAGCGATGAACGGTAGCCCGCCGATTGACGAGGAAAACAGTGAGAGCGCGCACGCGCTCAGTCTTCCCGTCCGGCGTCGTGTAACTGAACAGGCGCGAATGCGTTTCCAACACGAGGCCGCCGCCCCGGCGTTGCTCGGCCGCACTATCCGGCACGACGATTGGACCGCCGCGGCCGTCTTTGACGAGAAGAACGACGACTCGGTCTTTCGGGCTCCGAACCCATTCGACCAAGGGCCGCTCCGTGCGCTTGGGCTTGCCATCCTCGCCAAGCTCCCCAGCCAACGGCTCCGGCAGGAGGATCGCTTCAGGCAATGGCGGTTCGGTTCGATAGTCGCCCCAGGAAACGCGGGCTTCGATCGAAGTGACATCCGGATCGAGCAACACCGTGAGTCCGACAGAGGATGGCAGAAAGCGCCGGCGAGCGTTCGGCGCCTCGGGCTCCTCGTTATCGGTCGCGGCGCCGCCGACGCCGTCCGCGTCCGGCTCCTCGACGTCGATTTCCATCTCTTCCTGAGCGGACGGATCGTTCGCGTTATCATCCCCATCGAGGGTCAACGGATCCTCTGCGGGTGCGAGAAATCCGGCCAGATACCAGCGTGCCGGGCTTTCGTTCAGCCGCTCGTTGGCCAGATCGGCGTCCTGTGGCCCCGGGCCGATGAGGTCGCGACGAAAGACGTCCACGATATGGGCGCGAATATCGACTGAGTTCGTCATGATCGCCCAAGTCCCTCTGAGATAAACAACTCTCCAAGGACCCTTTCGAGCCACTTGGTCGTGTAAGCCAATTTCAGGGCCTCTCTCGGTCGGTGGCCTGCACCGTCGAGAAGGGCTTCCAGAGCGATCAGCCGATCCTTGAGCCCAAGCCGAACGCCGAAACGCATGCTGGCCTTGTCAGGCCCACACAGAACCCACGCATCGGTCCGCGTCAGCGCGTGTGCCCACAAACTCCGCTCGCCAACGTCAAGCGCGATGTCGGGCGCTCGAACCGCCACGACGGCGCGCTGCGCATCTTCCACCGGATGGACAGCCTTGAGCGACGCCACGAGCTGCGCAGCATCGATCCGCAACTCTGGCCGCCGTCGCTGAAACCCGGTCTGCGTTTCGGTCACGCAATCCTCAACCGTCTCGACGCTGTAGCCGCTCGAAAGCGCGCGCCATGACCCCACCCGGAAACACTCCAGGATGGCGTTGGTATCGATGAGAACGGGACCGTGGTGGCGAGCCATGAGACCTCACAGCTCGACAGGGGACGGAACCCCATGCGTTGCGAAGAGGTCGGCAAGATCATCGACGGTCAGGTCGAGAAGAGCGCTCGCTCGTCGTGCCGAGACGCGGCCTTCGTCAACGGCGAGGCCGATCACTTCCATGAAGGGTTTCGAGAACGGCGGCGGCAGAACCACCGGACCGGCGTCCCGTCCGTTGTTGCGCAGAGCCGCGTCCGAAATCGTGCGCGCCACAGCGGGTTTCAACCGGTCCAGCGCGACAAGGCGCCATTTCAACGCCGAAGCCGTGACCTGAAGCTCATCCGCCACGGCATTCAATCGGCCGGCAAGCTCACCCGCGGCGATCTCCGACCAATCGCCAAACCGATCGAGCACGGGCGTTGGCATCAGAACTGCCGACGCGAAATTATTGGCTAGCTGCTCGACGCGATTGCCGCCGGTCTCCCGCGCTTCCTCGGAATGCTCCGGCGGCATGGCGTCCCAGGTGAGGATATGGAAGAGCTCGTGCGCCAGGTCGAAGTGACGTCGTCCCTCGACCTCGTGCCGATTGATCAGCACCACATCCAGTTCCGGCAGGCGGCACGCCGCGCCGGAAATGCCCTGGAAAGCATCCACCATGAGCACGAGGATGCCCAACTCGCGCTCCATGACCTCGACGAGGCGCTTCGCCGGCACGTCGCCAAGCTCGAACTCCGTGACGAAGCGCTCGCCGGCTTCCATGGCGTCTTCGAACCGCTGATGCCGCGTGATGCCGAGCGACCGGCGCAGCAGCGGCGTGGATCGGCCGACCTGCGGCGCGATCGCGCGGAATGCGGCGATCCAGCGCCCTGCGCTCCGCTCATAGGCGCTCAGCTTCTGCGGACCGACATCGGTTTGCCGCCACGAAAACCGCCCCTCACCGACAAGCAGGAATGGGTCGGTGAAGTAGTCCAGAGACGCGCCGAGTTTCTCGACGGCGAGGACAAGCTCCTCGGCCGTCACCCGCCGCTCGCCGGTCTCGATCGCTGAAACCGTCTGGCGGTCCTTGAAGCCAAACAGGCGCGCAAGGTCGTCCTGCGAGAGCCTTCGCTCCTCGCGCAACGCCTTGATCCTCGCTCCTATGAAATTCGTGGTCATGACCGTCTCCCCGAATGGGTATAATCTTGCAAATAGCCGATTGCAAGATTATCTTGCGTTAACGAGGTCGGGTCGGTCGGCCTTTGACCCATGGAGGTTCCTATGACGGATAAGCGGGTATTCATCGAGCGCCGCCCCGGCGAGGGCGATTTTGCGGTGCGTAAACCAGGCTCGGATCGGGCGAGCGTTGTCACGCCGACGCAGCGGGAAGCGATCGATTGGGCAAAAGAACGGGGCGCTACGCCCCTTGTCGAGCGCGTGCGGGAAACCAAGGGCGGTAGCCCTGACAAGTGGCGCAAGCCCTGACAGCGCAAGGCGGGGAACGCTCATTCGCCTTCCCCGTCCTCAATCTCCTCATCATCCCCTTCATCCGCAGCCACCAGTCCGGCGGCGCGTTCCTGGGCGGCGCGGGCGGCGTTGAGGGCGAGGAGGCGCGCGAGGACTTCGTCCTTGAATTCGGCGGGCCAGTCGAGGCGGGTTTTCGGCGTTTTGCCTTCGTCGGCGTCCTGCTCGATAAATTCGGGCGCGGCTCGCTCCACCAGATCGTCCCAGCCATAGGCGCGCAGCACGGCGGCATCCATCTCGGCATGGAGCGCGCGCAGGCGACCGATATCGGCGGCGTTCTCGCCGCGCGCATGGAAGCGATTGTAGGTCTTGGTCAGTCCCTCATTGCGGTCGATCATCACTTGCGCGCGGAAAGCGTGATAGGCCTCACCTGCGGCTTCGAGCGCAAGGTTGGTTTCAAAATTGAGTGGGAATGGAAAGGTTCTAAAGCAGTCTGAGGGAGCGTAGCGAAGTCGGTCTTCAAGAGTTGAAGAAAAAAACCAAGCCCAACACTCGTGAATACGAGATTGGAGCAAAGCCATTGGACCAAAACCCGATAACGCAAAAACAATTAGGGCGTGCGAATATACTAAATTTGAGGGCAAAAGGCCAAATGATAAATGGGGTGCGGCACCTGCATTGGTCACCCAAACTCTATCCATTGTTGAAATAGTATTATAAAGGCCGCGCGGCGCACGGCCGTAACGCCACCAAAACTTTTTCCTCTTTCGACCATCCGCATTATTACCAAGCTTGTCTCTGTCTGGTTTCACCAGTCGTCTCACGATGCCGAGCAGACTTGGCCAATCTTCCGCTACTGGCTCAGAAAAATCGGAAGGGACAATTCCTGCATCGATCGCGGCCTCCCTTTCCTTCAAAGACATCGTATTCCATGATTTAAGACTCGTTTCCCGATGTAGTGGAAAGTCTGCGAAGTCGATTGTATAGCGATGGTGAGCATGAGTTGGCGAGTTGTTGACTTCTTCGCCCCCAATGTAAGGAAAAATCCGCTCTGCATTTAGAGGGTTGTTGGCGATCAACGTCCGCATCGTCTCAAGACTTTCCGCCTCGCCCTTGGCGGCGGCGACGTCATCGAAGGTGAAGCCCATACCCAGCACATAAGAGCCAACAAACGCCTTGCCGGAATTGGCTGCCAGCGCCACGGGCGAGGTATCAAGATCGCCCTCCACGAGATAAGCCGAGATGCGGCGCGCCTGCCGCGCATCGAGCACAGGCGACGCCGCTTCGCCTTTAACAATATGCACGACTGACACCACCACCGCTGCCTCACCCGGCCATTTCAGCCGCCGAGTGGCGCGGAGAATCGCGCCGCCATCAGCGATGATTTTGGTCAGTCCGGAAGCACGCGTGTCGCCCTGTCCAATAGTGTTAGTGGCGATCAGTCCGAATACACCACCTGGCCTCAAAAGACCGAAAGCGCGACGGAAAAAATGCGCCACCAAATCGGCGTTGCCATGCGCGCCGGCGTGCAGTGTTTGCAGCCAGGGCAGGAAGTTCTTGGCGCTGCCACCGACGATCGTGTTCTTGCCCGCGAAGGGCGGATTGCCGACGATGCCGTCGAACCCGCCATTGTCGCGCGCGAAGACCTCGGGGAACTCGATCTGCCAATGGAACGGCGTAATGCCGCGTTCGCCCGCGCGCAGCCTGGACGCCGCCGCTTCCAACAAATCCCAGCGGGGCGGATGCCCGGACATCTGGCTTTCGATATCAGCGCGCGCTTTTTCCCGCGCCTTGGCTTTCTCGGCGACGAAGAAGGCGGAGACCACTGCATCGCCCATCGTGCGAATGGGCGAGACTTCGGATTCGAGATTGCGGTGCCGCGCCTCCTGAATGGCGCGCATCGTATCATCCGGCGCGTTCTGGATTTCGGCACGCCCCTGCATCGCCTTCGCCACCTTGTCGCGCACCAGTTGCCGGAACAGCGGCAGGCCGGGCTTTGTCTCGTCCCAGTTTGCCGCCGCGATCTGCGCCGTCGTGAGGCCCACAAGGCTGTCACCGCATTTCAGCGCGTGATCGAGGAAGGTGAATTCATGGTCGCGGGCCAGCGTAGCGAGCCACAGCGAGAGCCGCGCCAGATCGACCGCGCGCGGGTTCTTGTCGACGCCATAAAGGCAGCGCTGCGCCACGAGGCGGCGGGCATGAAGCTCCTCGTCCTCATCCGTTGGGATTTTCGGACGGCTGGAAGGCCAGCGCGCCCAGGCGGCGACCAGCCGCTCGCCAATCGCGCGGCAGGCCTCGACCAGAAAGGCGCCCGAACCCATGGCGGGGTCACACACCTTCAGAGCCAGCACCTGATCGGGGGTCGCGTCCGGACCCAGTCGGGCAAACGTCGGCTCCAGCGCATATTTGACTATCGGCGCCGTAAGCGACCTTGGTGTGTAGTGGCTGCCAGTTCGCCGCCGTTCGCCGGTTGGCTGCAGGATCGGTGTGCCCGACGCGACAACCCTTTTCTTGGGAGAGCCACGCTCATCGACCAGCCCGTCGAGCGCCGCCGCGAGGTCTTCGACGCTCTTCGCTTCCTCAACCGGCTTGCCTTGAGCCGCCGTCAGGGCGCGTCCTGCACTATCTTTGAGGTCCTTGATCCGGTCCTTGCCCTTCTTCGCGAGAAGGCTATCGAGCGCGACGAACACCGGCGTCTTGTTGTTCTTTCCCGCTTTGATGGCGAGCACCCGGCTCTGGGCGGACTCGACGGTGAAACCCATGACGGTCTCGTAGACCGAACCGATCTGTTCGACATCGAGGGTCCGGTAGGACAGACGTTCGCGATCCGCGTCACGAAGCTTCAGGGTCATGAGCCCTTCGAGGATGCGCAGCAGACACCCATCCGACACGGTGAGAATCCGGGCCGGCTCATCCTTCGAGGTGCGTCCTTCAAGGAATGGGAATTCGTCCGGATCGAACAGCTTGCCACCGCGCGCCTGCACGAAGCCGGTCTTGTGACCTTTGTGGATCAAGCGAAACAGCGCCAGCAAGCCGCCCCATCCACCGCGGCGCTCATCCATCGTGTCGGGATTGAGCGTGGCGTCTTCCGTGAGCTTCGCGTAGAGCCCGCGAACCGAATAGCTCGTCTCGTAAATCTCCCGCGCCCGCGCATCGGACCGCGACGGCAGGAGGTCCCGGTCCTCTGCGTAGAGCACGAAAACCAGACGCATGAGAACCGAGAGCAGCCCTTCATAGAGATGGTCGGGGCGGCTCGATGCGAGTTCGCGGACGAGCGTCGGCTCCGCGCTGTCCAGACCGCGCAACAGCTCGTGGAGCGCGCCGAGAACTTGTTCGGCCAGGGCGGTCGAAACCAGCGCCTGGGCATCGCGACTATGCTTCAGGAGCGCCGGCAGCCGCCGGTCATCGGCATCGGAAAAGAGCCGGAACCGATCAAGCAGGAGTTTCAGTCCGCCAAGCATCGGCCGTCCGGCCACCATCGCCATGGGTCGGATCGGAAAGCTCTGATGGCCCGACGTCTCACCGCGCGGCGCATAGATCAGCCGAAACTCGGGATAGTACCGAACCTCGCCATCCTTGCGCTCGTCGCGCTCGGAAATCAGCAGGCCGGCGAAAACGCCCGTATCACGCAACAGCCGCTCAAAACGCTGATGCGGCGTCGCCTCCCAGCCGTCGAGAGCGTTCCGGGCATCGGGATCGACGCTAGGCGCCTCGATACGAACGAGAAGTTGCCAGGGGCGATCTCCCTCCCCAAGTTCGGCGACCGCCCATGTCGGTCGAAGCGTGGTGCCATGCTCCGGGAGCGCCACGAGCAATTCATCGGGAATGGCCGGGCCGCCCGGCGCGCCGGCGACGTAGCGCGCTTCCCAGCCGAGCACCTTCTCGACAAAGGCCCAGGGATCGGTCAGGGCCGGCTTGGAAAGGTCCGAGCCGATAATCTCGGCAACCTGGCCGGTGTCGATCGGGGTCTGCCTGAGCGGCAAAAGCCCCAATTCCTTGAGGAGGGTCGGCGCGACGACAAGGCCCACCGGCGGAACATGGTCGAGCCATTCGAGATCGGGATCGCGATAGATTTCCGCAGCCATCGTGCTTACCCCGACATCGGCCAGAGATAGACAAGGCCGACGGGTTCCAGGCGATGCGCCCGCACCTCATAGGAGTCGCGAAGACGCTTCGGTTCATCGCGCAATTCACGTTCAAGTCGAGTCAGGCGGCCTTCCCAATGTCGGCGGTCGGCCTCCCGCTCGCGCCGTTCCTCGGGCACGAGATCGAGGGTGAGCTGATTGGGGTCGAACTCCTTTGCCGCCTTCGCGATACGCGATCGCTGCTGTTCAAGCAGGTCGGACAACGACCGCGCTTCCTCCTCGCCACGCTTTTGGAGTTGCGCCGTAACCGTCGTGAGTCGCTCAGCGGCGAACTTTTCCAACGTCGGCACGAGGTCGGCAATATCTTTGGCGACCAGAGCTTGGATACGAGCAACGGCTGCGCCTGGCGCTTCACGCGCGTCGCGCAGCGCCGCTTCAAGCTGATTGAGGGTCTTCTCCTCGCCGCTTTCGCCCAAGGGACGGAGCGGCTTGCGGTCGCGTTCCGATTCCGTCCAGATAGCGGTGATGGGAATGACCTCCTCATGTAGCCGCGCCGCTCCGGCGCCAAAGACCGCCAAGCGCCCCATCAGCACGACGCGGGGTTGCGCGCCCGGCCCATAGATGACGGAAACGCGCGACAGTTTCGATTGAAACCCCTGGCTGAGGAAGCGGGAGAGAAGGCGTCGCACAAGCCGGTGCTCGAGATGCACCTGCACCACGTTCGGCGCATCCGGGCCATTTTGATCATCTCCCAGGATAGGCGGCTTGAAGGAAATCGAACGGATCGGCGCATCGCGTCGCCAGTCGCCCAGGCGCTCGCCACGCTTGCGCGGCCGAACTCGCAGATCGTCGAAAGCATCGTCCCAGCCAGCGTCTTTGGTGAACGCGGGATCGCTGGGATCGAGGCGGTATGTTTCCACGTTGCCGACCGACGCGCCACGGGCGTCGTCGAGCACGTAGCCCGCGCGCGATAACGCCGCCGCCGCCACGCGATGCAAATCGTCCGGGTCAACACCGACGCGTTCCCGCGAGCGTTCGAGCGCGCGCTGAAGATCGGTCTGCTCTTTTAGCAATCGTTCGTGCCGCACGCGTTCGTCATCGTCCATCTCGGCGCGCGCACGATTGAGCCGTTCCGCGTCGCTTTCCTCAGCAATGGCCCGAGCGATCGCCGCGCCCTGTCCGCGCAAAATGCCGCCTTCGGCCAGACGCTTCGCTATGCGGTCCTCGATCACCTGGCCGACCGATCCGAGCTGTTCGCGGATGGTCTCCGTCTTCCGGACCAACGCCTCCAATACGATGTCGGCTTCACGCTGCTCGTAGCGGAAGTATCGACAAATGACTTGCTTCGCCGGCTGAAGTTTACGATCGATGCGGCCGTTGCGCTGTTCCAGTCGGGAGGGGTTCCACGGTAGGTCGAAATGAATCAGGTCAGAGCAATAGCTTTGAAGGTTGATGCCTTCGCGAGCCGCGTCAGTGCAGATCAGGATTCGCAACGGTTCAACGTTCGGATCAGCGTTGAATGCCCGCTTTACCTCTTCCCTTCGATCCGATCCTGTCGCGCCGGTGAAGACGCCAATTCTCTCGTCGGCGCGATGCGTGTCCGACACCGCCTCTCGCAGGCGCCGTTCGAGCCACCGCCGCGTGTCCTCGTACTCTGTGAAAATGATAAGACGCCGGCGATTCCAGTTTTGGCCGGTGAAAAGGTTCGCTTTGATCCAATCGGTCGACCAGCGCACCCGGGCGTCGGGCCCCGACGCGAACCGGTCTGCTATGGCCAACATGTCGTCGACCGCAGCAAGTTCGCTGCGGAGGTCGCCTTTGGCCGCGTCGGCAACGCCGAGGGCTGAGGCGGCCTCCGCCGTCGCGTCGTCATCCGCATCGATGGTCTTCTCAGCCCGCTCGTCCTCAAGCCCAAGTTCGGCGCTGTCTTCACTCCCCGGGCCGCCCACAAACGCAAGGGCAGCGGCGGCGACCAGTCCGGCCTCTTCGCCGTCGAGCATCCGCTGCAAAGTCGCCCGGTGGACCCTCAGCGTCCGCGCGAACGCGGCAACCGAAGACAGGAGCCGCTGCTGGAGACCGACAAAGGCCAACTTCGCCATCGACGCCTTTTGGGTCGGAAGATTGGCGATGCGCCGCATCCGCATCTCGCCGTAGGCGGCAAGCTGTCGGGCGAGTTCCAGTTCAGGCGCGTCTTCCGGCAGACCATCGATGCGAACCGCCTCGATGATCCGCTCCGGAAAAGCCTCGCCAAGACGGCGAAGATCGGCCTTGAGCCGCCGGACCATGACGGGCTCAAGGTCCTTTGGGCGAACCTCGACACCGCGCGTGAATCGCTGGGGATCAAGCATCTCAAGCAAAGCCGAGAAGCTGTTCGAGTGCCCATTGTGTGGCGTGGCTGTCAGGAACAGGCGGTGCTCGAACCGCTCGCCGAGTTCACGGACGGCTTTCGTGAGCTGGCTTGAGATTGCGTATCGAATGCCAGCCGCCGGGGCGGCGTGATGCGCCTCGTCCAGCACGAAAAGCGCGCGGGCGCGAAACTCGCCGAGCACGTCACGGAGGCCGGCCGCATAGACTTCATCCGTGAGGAGACGGTGCGAGACGATGAAGCGCGAGCCAGTCGCCCAAGGGTTCACGGAGAAGCCCCGAAGCCGGCGCATCTCGCCAATCCGCTCCCTGTCGATTATTTCGAACGAAAGTCCGAATTTCGCTTCCAGCTCGTCCTTCCACTGGATCGTCATCGCAGGCGGGGCAGCAATGACGATGAAATCGATCCGGCGCCGGAGCAAAAGCTCGCGCGCGACCAGACCTGCCTCGACGGTCTTGCCCAGGCCCACGTCATCCGCGATCAACAGATTCACGCGCGGAAGTCGCAACGCCTTGCGCAGAGGCAGGAGTTGGTAGGCATCGAGCCGAATGCCCGCCCGAAACGGCGCTTGCATCAAATCGCGGTCAGCCGCGGTCGCGGATCGCCATCTTATCGCGCGAAGGTGGGCGGCCAATACCTCGGCCCGGTCTGGAAGGCCGGCGCCGACATTCCGCCATCCATCTTCATCGAGCACGACGGCGCCGATTTCGGCATCCCAGAGGATTTCAAGCCGCTCGCCCTGAGCATCGTCAGATATGCAAGAGAGATTGAGCGTCTGAAGGTCGTTGGCTTCGCCCTGGACCTCTTCGACCAGCCAAGGCCGGCCTCGAAGCTCGACGAAGCTTCCCGGTTCGATGGTCGCCCCAACAGATCGTTGCATCATTTGTCTCGGTTCTAAGGGGCGTCAATTTATCCACGACGTCGGGCGGTTTTGCCAATTCACCCATGACGCATCAATCTTGGCTGGAAACCACCATTCAGCATAGCCAAAACCCCGACCGCTTTCCAATCAGATTCGAGGCGTCTCATTTTTCGCCGACCGCAATTCGCCCGGCGACGTTCCTATACGCCCCAATATTTCAATTGACTAATTGCTAATAGCCGCTTTTGGACCTTAGCCGGTACGCCCTCAACGATCTTGAGGCGACTGTTAATTGCGCCGATCTATGGTATATGGTGTAGCGTCGTAACTGGAGCCCTCCATGACCTCCCGCAATTTTTTCGTCATCTCAGGCAATGTCGCGCAAAAGCCCCGGCAATTCGTGGGCAAAGCGCCAAAAACCGTCGTCACCGTCGCCGTCGACGAATTCTGGACCGACAGACAATCGGGCGAGCGGAAAAAGCGCACGGAATTCCTGACCGCCTTCACCTTCAATGCGAAGATCGGCGCGTTCCTGGTCGACAAGGTGAATATCGGCGATCAAATCACGATCGACGGCCACGTTCGCGCCAACAGCTATGAGAGAAACGGCGAGAAGATTTACACGATGGACCTCGAAATCGCCCGCCTCGACGCGCATCCCGCGCGCACCGACCGCGCTCTCGACGACGAAGCCGCGTGAGCCATCTTCACAAAATCCTCTTGGCGGCGGCCTTGTGTTTCCGGGGCTTCGCGGCGTTCGCCGAAAACGCGGCAGCTGAGGGCGTCTACACGCCCAAAGCATTGACGCAATCGGCTCCCATGCGCGTTGAAGTCGTCGACGGCGTGACGTTTCGCGATATCGAAACCGGGCTGGAGTTCCGCCTGTTCGGCGTCGACGCGTGTCAGCGTGATCAGGTCGCCAATCTTGGGCGCCAGCCCTGGCAGTGCGGCGTCGCCGCGATCGCCTGGCTCACGACCGCCACCCTCAATAAATGGGTTTCCTGCAACGCCTTGCGCGAAAAGGACGGGCGGCGCATTGCCCGCTGTTCATCCTCCGAACATGCCGATCTTGCTGGCGACATGATCAAGGACGGCCTCGCCGTATGCCTTCCAGACAGCGAGGACCAGCGCGTGCGCTCCTACGCCCAAGACCAGGAACAGGCGCGCAAAGCATACAAGGGCCTGTGGTCCAGCCAATTCGCCATGCCATGGGACTATCGCGCCAAGCAGGGGTCGAGTCGCAAAAACGATCCATAGCGCCCTCTGTTTTTCGCCCTTGCGTTCGCACAGGGAAAGTATGTATTCACTAAATCATAAACCGTAGTGGAGCGCCCCATGTCCCGCGCCGTCAGATTTGGCGTCCTCGCCCCGATCGCCGCCTTTCTGAGCGGTTGCGAGACGCCGCCGCCCGCCGCCTTGGTTGCGCCGCCGCCGGTGTGCGACCGGCTCTATACGCCGGCCGAGATCACTCCCGGACGCCTCCAATATGCGCGCGAGCCCGACGCCTTCGCGCCCGTCCTTACCGATCGCGTCGCTTATCCGACGCAGGAACAGGCCAACAACGCCTTTGACCGCGATAACATGGCGAGTTCCTACCCAACCAAGGGGCCATATGTCATTCGGGCCAGCGACCCTTTGCCCGCCGAGCACCGCGCGATGAGTCTTCGCCTCTTCGCTTGCAAGCCGGGCGTGCTGAACAGCGTGACTGGCCGCATTGTTGACCCGCGCGGAAAGGCCGTTCATTGCGCGACCGATTTTCTCGACGGGCAGGGCAGGCGGCTTTCTCGGGAAACTGTAAATTTCTATTACGCTGCAGGCGCATGGCGGATGCTCGAGACCAATGCGCCATCCACGCCGGCGGCTTGGATCAATCCAGAACGCTCCCCGAGCGATTCTTTCTCCTGGTTTCCGTTCGGCAAAAGATCGACGCCCTATTGAAAATGAGGGTCCCTCGCAACGCGCAAAATCATTGCGAGGCGCCGGCCGACAAGGCCGGGGCGGAGGTCGTCTGATCGGACAGTCCATTTTCCTTGAGCTTTGCGTCTCATTCTGCAATCGGACTTTCCACGCGCAATAAAGCATTGGCGCCGTTGACGTCGCGTAGCCGCGCCGCCATGCGCCGCGCCACGACCATGGCAGGCCGCGTCACCCATTTTTCGAGGCACAGCGCCGCCAACATCGCGCCGATCGTGGCAAGCGCCGCCACCGCGCAGGGCGGCGCCTGTTCGAGCAGCGCTGCCCGCAGCCCGCTGAGAACCGGCAAGTGGACGAGATAGATCGAAAAGGATCGTTCGCCTATCCAGCGCAGCGGCTTGGCGCCGAAGGGCGCGCGGGCGCCTATGTCTCCGCCTCTTCCCGCCACGACAATCCCGAAGATCACGGCGACCGCCACCAGACCGACGCCCGTCCCGCCGATCGACAGGACACGCGCCAGCACCGCGGCGACCAGCAGCCAATAGGTCGCAAGCCCGAGCCCGATTTTTGGAATGAGCTTCAGCCACTCGGCCCGCTGGCGCGTTTCCAGACCGATCAGGACGCCGACAAGCAGCGCGTCAGGACGCAGCGCCCACCAGAACCCGCCCCAGGGCCGCGAAAGCAGCGCCCCGGCCGTCAGAGCCAGCGAGACGCTCATCCACAGCCAGCGCCGGGGCAGCGCCGCCAGGAACGGCGCCAGCGCGTAGAATTGCATTTCCAGGCCGAGTGACCAAAAATGCGAAGAGAGCAGGGGATCGCCACATCCCTCACTGCCGGCAAAGCAGGCCGCCCAATAAAAATTGCCGAGGAACGCGGCGGCGGCGATCAGATCCTCAAAGCGCAGCCCGTGCAACGCGCCGAGGCGCCACGCGAGATAGAGCGCGCCTATCGTCATCCAGGTCGAAGCGCCAATGCGGATCATGCGTCCCGCCCAAAACGCCGCCGCGCCGCGCCAAAATCCGCCAGCTCTCGCTACAGATTGCGCGGCGCGCGGGGCAATCAAAAAGCCTGAAATCACGAAGAACAGATCGACGCCCACCCCAAACGCGGGTACCAGAAACACCCGCGCCAGCGGGAAATCGTTCGCGAACACGAGCGCGACGTGAGAGGCCAGCACGGCGCAGATCGCGAGCCCCCGCAGCTCGTCGAGCAGCGCGTCTCGGTTCTCCTTCAGTGGGCTCGACATTGGCGGAACGGCGTCCAAAATTTCATTTACTGCGCTATATCATATAGCTTATAAGCTACAACGCACAAAACGACACGCCGCCGAGCAGGGGACGAACTCTCTTCATGCGCAAGTTTTTCATCCGTTTCGGTCTCGCCGCGACGATTCTGTTCTCGGCGCCGTCCCTGGCGCAAGAAGCGTCCTTGACGCCGAATCCCGACAAATGGCGCCCCGTCGTCTATCGCGACCTTCAAATCCCCGGTCCGCTTGACGCGCCCTTCACCGGCATTTGGGCGGATATGATCGACAGCAACAACCGTCGCTATGCCGCCGTTGGCGACGGCCGATACGCAGTCGGCAACGCGCCGGCGCGTGAAGCCCATTTTGTCGTGCGCGGCGGCGACAAAATCGCCATGCTGAGCGTCCTCAATATCGCGACCGGGTGCAAGACGATCGCAGCCGACGCCGCGACCAACATCAACGTCAAGATGTGTCCGATGCGTCTCGCCTTTTGGCAAGGCCTAAGAGGCAATGTTCGGCAGGCGCAGGGCTGCTATCTCGAGCCTGGCGCAGAGCCGGGGAATTTTACACCTGACCCCAGCTATGCCGTCTCCTACGCCTCCTATGACGTCGCCACAAAGAGCATCAAATTGGGCGTCATTCTTGCTCACAAGGCGGTCGAGAAATGTTCTCAGATCGTCCCGCTCTATCAGAAGTAGGAGGACCCCTTGTTCGCTGCGATTTGGAAAACCGTGCAGAAGGCGATCAATTTCATTTCCTATGTGCTGCTTGCGATGGCGATCTTTTTCGCCGTTACCGGCATCGTTTTCCCGTTCGTCTATGGCCCCAACGAAATCATGGCCTCCATCGGGCGCTTCGCGATCGCAATCCCCACATTCATCGTCGGCGGCTATCTACAGCTTTTGGTTACGCCCACGCGCCGTTCGCGCCTGCGTTATGACCCCGCTCTGATCGACGACAATGAAAGCCGTTTGCAGTCCGTCCAATCCGTCGCCGCGATCGACGCGGCGCACGCTCACATGCGAGACCAACAGCTGGCGTGGTGGGTCAACCATCGCGGCTGATTTAATCCAACGGCGACGCCTCAGCCTGTTTCCGGCAAGCCAACCGTTTTTGGCGGCGCGCTCGGTTCGCTGCTGTCGCCTCGAGCCGAGCTTGCTCGGGCGCGCTCTGGCCATGCTCTTCGAGCAATGTCGTCGCCACGCGTTCAGCCGAAACATTTCGCTAAACCCGCGCGGCGCCTTTGCCGCGATGGGAGACGGTAAAACCGTCTCTCGCTAATGCCCTTGGCTATTCGATTGTTCGCGCAAGAGCATCAGCTCTCGCGCCGCTTTTTCGTCGAGCGTTGCGCGTTTGCAGCGCCAGAACACACAAGCCCAGTAAATCAGATCGTTCGGCCTCTGTTCGAACACGGCCTCCACAACGAATTTTGCCACCAACAATGTCAACCGCTCATTGTCGCCGCCACAATATTCAATGAGAAATTTCGACGTTTGTCGTGCGGTCCTCGTGATCCGCTGCTTCCCGTCGATCAAATGTCCTTCATCAATCATGGCGGCCTCCAATCATCAACGCTACCCGCCGTATCGGCCGGGTGTCGATAACGTCGAAGTGCAGCGCGCGCGCCTAGGACATAGCCAACGCCACCCGGATGGTAGGAGGCCTTCACTTCAAGGTTATCAAGCCTCGTCCCCGCAATCCGAGGGGCCTGCATTTTGGCGCGATCCGTTTGTTTTTTTTAAGGTGGAAAGTGCGGATTTTCCCCGGCAGTTCCGTCTACATTCGACAGGCGATTGCGCGCCAATCGCCGTCGAGCGCGTGCGGAGTGGTGGTGGGGTGGAGCAAGCCCCGGTGCGGCGGCGCCCGCAAGGGCGGCCGACGTGCGCAACGTGGTTGCATCGAGCGGCGGCATGCGCGCCGCGACGTGCGACCGACTTGCTGCAGGGGAAAGGTCAAGGCGGGACTTGCAGCGCCAGGGGAGGCGGAGCTCCCCCGTGAGCGGCTATTCCAAGCGAGCAATGCGGCTTATGACGCCGCCCACTTCGCGACGCGTCATAAGCCCGTTTCGGCATGCGTTAAAAAGTGTGACGTTTTTGAACGCGTTCGCAGGGGTAGCGCCGCTATCGCTTTTTGCCCGAGGTCGCTCCGACCTTCTTTTTTGTCTTTGCCGGGGCCTTTGGCGGAGGCGCGGCCTTTTTAGGCTCTTCTTTTTTCTCGGCGGGTTCCGCAGCCGCCGATTGAGGCGCCTTCGGCTCTATGCTTTGCATCGAGAATTTGTTCGAATCGACCCTGATCGTGCTGGCCCTTTGATGCGCCACGAGTGTGTTCACCTGCCCAAGATCGATGTCTTGACCGGCGAGCCAGCCCCGCACGATCTTTTCGTCGAGGCCCATCATTTCCCAGCCGGACAGTCCCAAAGCCTCGCCGGTGCGAGTTATCGTGTGAGCCGTGGGATTCC
>Ga0265327_10001594_pt1 | contig 27668 bp, 28 predicted proteins | sample 41621metaG_FD_202089 | JGI IMG/M metagenome (GOLD analysis project Ga0265327, IMG submission 202089) | Rhizosphere microbial communities from Carex aquatilis grown in University of Washington, Seatle, WA, United States - 4-16-21 metaG | ecosystem: Host-associated > Plants > Roots > Rhizosphere...
CGAGGAGATGGAGGAGCGCGACGCGCATTATCTCTCGGTGCTCGGCACCAGAAAGCGCGCGCTCTCGCAGATCAAGCCCTCGGTCGAGCCGCCCAAGAAGGGAAGCGACGCCAAGGTGCTCGAGGCCGTCGAGGAGCTTGTCGAAGATCCGGCCTTCCCCGATCTCGTCGAGGATCTCTTGGACGCGCTGGGCAAGGGCTATTCGGCCGTCGAGATCCTCTGGGGCGAGGGGGCGGAGCCCTGGAAGACACCGGTCTATGTCTGGCGCGACCCGAAATATTTCACCTTCGACTATATCTCGCGCTCGGAGCTGCGCCTGGCGCGCCTCGGCACGATCGACGGCGATCCGCTCGACCCTTGGAAATTCATCGTCCACACGCCCCGCAACAAGGCGGGCATTCCGATCCGTGGCGGCTTCGCGCGGCTCAACGCCTGGTCGTTCCTGCTCAAGAGTTTTTCCCTGAAGGACTGGGCGTCCTTTCTCGACGTCTTCGGCATGCCGATCCGGCTCGGCAAATATCACCCCTCCGCCACGGCCGAGGACAGGCGCAAGCTTTTGCAGGCGGTCACGCAGATCGCGTCGGACGCCGCCGCCATCATCCCCGAGAGCATGGTCATCGAGCTGCTCGAGGCGAAGACAGGCGGTCCGGGAACCGTCACGCCCTTCGAGGGGCTCTGCCGTTTCCTCGACGAGCAAATGTCGAAGCTCATTCTCGGGCAGACGATGACGGTCGAGAACGGCGGCTCGCTCGCGCAGGCGCAGGTGCACAATCAGATCCGCATCGACATTCTGCAGGCCGACGCGCGCCAGCTCGCGGCGACGCTCAATGCGCAATTGATCGAACCCTTCGTGCGCTTCAATTTCGGCGACGAGGCCCCGCTGCCCCGCATAATTTTCCCCGTGGCGGAGCCGCAGGATGTGGCGGCGCTCTCCAATGCGCTGTCGCTCACCGTGCCGCTGGGACTGAAGGTCAAGGCCGACGAGGTGCGCGACAAGCTGGGGCTCACCGCGCCCGAGGAGGGCGACGAGGTGCTGAAGCCCCAGCCGGCCCCGGCCGGAGGGCTGAAGCCCGATCGCAACAAGGGCCTCGCCGACGCCGCCGCCAATCTGGAGCTGCTGTTCGAAAGGCTTGGCGTTGGCTGCCCGGCCTGCGGCGAGAAGAAGACGCGCCTCGAGCGCAATCAAGAGGAGCCCTCCGCCGACGCGCTTGATCGGCTCGGCGAGGAAGAGAGCGCCGATTGGGAAGAGGCGCTCGGGCCGACCGTGCAGGACGTGCTCGACGCGGCGCGCGGCGCCAAGTCTTACGACGAGTTTCAGGCGGCTTTGAACGGGCTTTACGCGACGCTCGACACGAACGCGCTGCAAAAGCGTCTCGCCATCACCGGCGCGATCGGGCGGGGTTATGGGCTGGCGAAGGGCAAGCGGGATTAGCGGGCGGCGAGTAGCGAATAGCTCTACTCGCTACTCGCCATTCGCTGCTCGCTCCCCATGGAGAGAACATGGCTGACGCCTCCGACCCCTTCGCCCCCGAGGCCTTCCAGAAACCGCCGCGCGAGGTCACGCGCTTCTTCAATGAGAAGAAGCTCGAGCCCTCCTGGCATTGGCAGGACGTCTGGGGCGAGGAGCATGCGCACGCCTTCACCGTGGCGAAGACGGCAGGCTATGACGTGCTGGGCGACATTCGCGACGCGGTGAAGAAGGCGCTCGACGAGCGCCAGGACTTCGAGCAGTTCCGCGCCGGGCTCGAGCCCATCCTCAAATCCAAGGGGTGGTGGGGCAAAGCCTCCGCCGTCGATCCACTCACGGGCAAAAGCCAAGAGGTGCAACTCGGCTCGGCGCGCCGCCTCAAGACGATCTATTGGGCGAATATCGAGACGGCCTATGCGGCGGGCGATTGGGAGCGCAGCTGGCGCACGCGAAAGGCGCTGCCCTATCTCGAATATCTGATCTCCACGGCCGCGCACAAAAGGCTCGAGCATCTGGCGCAGGTCGGCACGGTCGAGCCCGTCGAGAGCCCCTATTGGGACAGCTGGTATCCGCCCTCGGCCTGGGGCTGCCAATGCCGCGTGCGGCAGATCTCGCAGATGGAGGCCGAAACGCGCCCGCGCTTCGGCCAGACGCCGGAGGACTTAGGGAGCCGCGAGTTCGTCAATAAGCGCACGGGCGAGGTGCAGCGCGTGCCCAATGGAATCGATCCGGGCTGGCACACCAATCCCGGCAAGACGCGCATGAAGGCCGCCGCCGATCTTATCGGCGGCCGGCTCGACGCCATGCCCGAGGACATCCGCCGCATCGCGGCGACGGACCTCGCCGACGGCCATATGTTCCGCCTCATCGCCTCGGGGGGCTTTCCCTTCGATCCCGCCTCGCTCGATCCCGAGATGATCAATCGCGGCCAGATCGCGCTGCCCTTCGCGAGCCTGCCGAAGAAGATCGCCAGCGAGCTGGGCTCGACGGCGCGCACGCTGCGCCTCTCGGCGAAGGACGCGGCCTCGATCGACGCGGTGCCGGAGGATTATGCGCTCGTGCAGACGATCCTCGATCATGGGAAGGTCGCGAGCGAGGGAACAGTCGAGGCGGAGATCGACGGGGAGGTCCGGCGCTTGAAGCTGCGCGTCGAGGCGGGCGGCGCGGCGGTCTATCTGGAGGGGATGGAAGGAGCGAGTGGCGAGTAGCGAATAGAGCTCTATTCGCCATTCGCAGAGAAGCCCCGTGACGGGCCTCAATCGTTTTCGACCGGCGAGTGGACGCGGCGACGCGAAAAATGCGCCGGTGGCGTTCAATGATGCTTTAACGTCGAAGCTGGAGGCGAGGGCCGCATCGCTCTTGCGCGGCGCAGCCTGCTAGCCACCTTCGCGGATGAATTCGACAAGGCCTGTGGTGAAGCCGATCGCCAGGGCCACGGGGAACCAGACGGGAGCAGTGACCCACCAAAAGACGCGCTGCGCGGGCTCGGGAATGTCCATGTCTGTTCTCCTTCCTTCGGGTCACGGGCTTTCGATCAGCACGGCTTCACCATCGCCGTCCTTGGCGACGGCGCCACTCGAGTTGCTCCTTACGAGAAGTGTTCGACGATCTTGCCAGCCCCATTGCCGCCAGCGCCGCCAAGAGCCGGGGTTCCACCGTTTTGGACGCAGCCGGCCCCGCCGCCGGCCGCGCCAAGCGCGCCTGCTCCGCCAGCGCCCGCGGACGTGGCATGTGAGCCGCCGCCGCCGCCGCCCGAGCCCGGAGCCAAGGGGATGGCGCTGGCGTTTGTCGGTAGGTTTCCGTTGCTGCCATTAACTCCTGTTGCCCCGGCTAAGCCCCCAGCGACGGCCGCCAGCGTTGGCGGATAGATCGATCCACCCGCTCCACCCGAGAACATGCCGTTACCTGCGGAGATGCCGCCGCCCGCGCCGCCGCCCGACGCCGCAAGCGCACCGCCAACCACCGCGCCGTTCGGCCCTACAGCTCCGTTTGCGCCGCCAGCCCCGGATGTCGGTTGGTTGGGCATTGTCGCAGCCGCGCCGAAGGTGCCGGAGCCTCCCGCAATACCAAAGATTCCGCCAGCGATCCCTCCTGTCGCGCTCGTCGCGTTTCCGCCAGCGCCCTGAGTGCCGGCGCTTCCGCCGCCGCCAGAGTTGCCCGCTAACTGCCCACCGGCACCGCCTCCTCCTGGACCCGCCCACAGATAGTAAGTCGTTCCGTTCCAGAGATAGCTCGCCTGTCCTCCACCGCCGTTTCCGCCGGCAGAGCTAGATCCCGTCGCTGCCGCGCCAGCCGCGCCGCCAGCGCCGATATATACAGACAGGGTTCCGGTAAGCGCGGAAACCTGCATCTCTGCGGCCTTCACAAAAGAAGCGCCGCCGCCAGAGCCGCCAGAACATGCGTTGCTTGTGGCCTGCTCTGCACCACCGCCGCCACCGCCACCACCACCGAGCAAGAAGACTTCAATCCACTTTGCGCCGACGCTCGCCGTGTAAGTGACAGGAGAGCCGGTATAGGAATAGCTGATAATGTTCGTCGCGGTTGGCGCGGAGGGCGCTCCACCATCGGACATGCAGTTATGCGTGGCGTCATATCCCAGCGCGTCGCCATTCGTGATCGAGCCGCAGAGCGGCGGCATGAACTGACCGTTCGCACCAACCGCGCCGCCAGGAAACGCGATCGCGTTACTCGTCGAGCCGCCGATCAGGTTGATCGGTGTGCTGGTGAGCGTGATGTTTGCCGGCGTCGCGAAATTTGCAGCCAGCGTATAGCCATTTCCCGTCGTTCCCGAGAGTTGCGACGTGAACAAGAGCGTCGATCCGTCGACGGCGTAGCTCATCTTGGCGGTGAGCGTGGATGTCGAGATATTCCACGCGTTCACGGCGTTCTGTAGGGTCGCCGCAAGCGTCGCGCCGATCTGCACTTGGAACGTCGTTGTGACGGTGCTCTTGAACGTCCAGACGTCACCGTCGAGCGTGATCGTATCTCCGTCGGCCGGCTGCCCGGAGAGGGTCGCGCCGCGCCAAGCGTGGACGCCGTTGCCGATGAACCCGTGCAGGCCCCAGAGTATTCCGGCAGGGTCAAGAGCAATAGGAGACGCCGCATAGGGGAGCGTTTGTGCGTTAAACAGATTCACCCAGCTCTCGTTGCCGCCGGCGACGGGAGCGACTTCAGCCCATTCGTCTCCCGGCATGCCGTTGCCGAATAGCAGCGCGTCAGTCGAATCAAAGGACGCGTTGGCCGCGCCCGCATTGAGCGTGACGACCGGATTGCCTGCGGTATCCAGACCGACGAGCAGCGCGTCGGGGCTCCCTGGATAGGTTCCCGAGGAAGCAGCAGCGGCGGGAGCAGCTAGCGTGACGACGAGAGTTCCTGTGTCACAGGATGTCACGCCGGCGATGAACGTCGATGACGTGTAGTCGTAGATATTACTTCCCGCCGTGACGCCGGTGCAGGACGCGACTGCAATAGTCGAGGCTCCAGACGCCCATGACGCCGTCGCCGCAACAGAGGCCGGCGTCGTGCAGGACTTAACTGCGCCAAGCCATTTCGAGTTCTTCGAATCGTAGGCGTTGTTGCCGGCCGCGACGCCCGTGCAGGACGCTACGGAGATCTGCGTTGTCGCCGAGGCCCAGGCCGCTACCGCCGCAACAGAGGTCGGCGTCGTCGACGTCGGTGCGCCGGTCGACTTGTTGATGTGGATCTCGTGGCCGCCCTTTGGCTCTCCGATCGAGAAGCCGAAGTTGAAGCTCGGAATGGCGGTGTTCGCGACGCCGAAGCCCGCGTCAGAGCGGCCGACCCAGCCGAGAGCCGGCGACGATATCCAGGGAAGCGTGTAATTACTGCTGTTACTCTGCGTGATCGCGCCACGCGACGGGTCGTAGAGAAAGAGGAGCTGGTTCAGGCTGCTCGCGCAGCTCGAGGCGAACGCCAGGAGAAAATAGGACTGCGACTCGTTCGAGATCAAAACGCCTGGTTCCGTGCCCTGGCCGCAGAATTTCCAAGTTCCCTCAAAGAGGCCGCGTCCGATGCCGGGACCGTCTCCAGGATCAGGCGCGATAGCGGAGCCGAGATGACCCATGCCCAAGGATCCAGTCACCGCGTTAGGCGGCGTGGAGAACGGAGCATTCTGATCCATGCACTCCCAGTCGTTGCCGGCGACGTATTCACCGACAGACCATTCGTAGTTTTGCAATCCGCAGTTGAAGATGCGCGGATAGGTGCAAACGCCAGACTCCCAGCACTCAGAAAGGCTTCCAGAATGAAGCGAGCCGACGCCGCCGAACAGCACCTGATCGACGAAATAAGAGTAGGCGAAAAAATTATCCTTAACGACACCGCCGCCTGTGTTGTCGCCAGAGTCGAATAGACCGATGATCGTGTTTTCGGTGCCATTGTGGCTGATGTCCGAGAACACACAATTCAGCGCTGGAGCCATTGCCGAGTCGCAAGGGAAGTTGATCCCGGTTGGAAAGCCAACGACGAAATTATCGCTAACGGCGGCGTTTTGCAGAATGTCGATGCCCTGCGGAATCAACCAGAGGTTCTGGGGCGTGGAGCCATCGCCGCTGAGCGCAACCGGACTATAGATATTGACCTTTGATGGATCGACAGTCGGGAGCTCGCGTGGATCATAGAATGTGAACGTGCGCGTTGCGCCCGAGACCGTGACACCCTTAACGAGGGTTCCGAACGGGTAAGGCCCCCAGACCATGTCGCCAGGACGCAGCGCAGACAGCGGCGACGAGCCAATCGACACATTCGACGCCGTCGTCGTGGCTTTCTGCGAGAGCGTGTAATTTCCGGAGGCGTCTATAGAGAGCACCGTCGAGAAGATCGGAACAATCGGAACAATCGGCGTCGATGTGGTGCCTGCTGTGATCGTGTCGCCAACCGCGGGCAGAGACCCTTGCGAGCAGCTCGACACCGTCATTGTGGGCGACCCACTCGTGAAGCTCGCCGTGCAGAGATTAGGTAGTTTCTCCGTCGCGGCGCTCACTCCCGCCGTCGTCACGAATTGATGCGCGAGCGCCGCAGGCAAACGCCAGACAGCCAGATTGTGCGGGCCGTAGACGACGAAGGGAGGACCGCCGGTCACGGCCTGCGGCAGCGTGTGCAACTTATCAGGTGTGCGGAGATAGTAAGCCGCGACATCCCCAGGCAGCGTCGCAGCGCCAGTATGGGCGATCGTCTCATTGACAGTGCCGATGCGCACGACGTCGCCGACCTGGAGCGAGCCAGTTTGCGTCGTGACGTGCATGACGGAGCCGTAAACGAAGGCGATTCCCGACCACGTTCTCGGCGTATAGGAGCAAGTTCCAGAGCAGGTGTAATTCGGGTAGGTTCCGCCGCTCACTGTGCCGACGAGCGTCCCGCCAAAATCACTGCGACCATAGTAAATCGACGCGCCGACGGGAATCTTGGTTGCTTGGGAGATATCGGTCGAGACGACGAAATTCCCGCCCGAAATCGATCCTAGAAAAGCAGCGGTCGATGGCACGGTCAGCGGATGCGCGGAGTCGACGGTGAGCGTATTACTCGTCATCGGCCCCGTAACTGTCGCACCGCCCTGCGTCACGACACCCCAATCGTCCGTGATGGTGGTGTTAAGGTTGTATTTCCAACCCGTCGTCGCGATGATTCCGTCGCCCGCCGCCCAATTCTGCACGGGAATGTCGCCGATCGTGTTGGGCGCACGCGTGTTGGTGATGACCTGTGAACCGGTATAGGCGGTCGAGATCGTGCTCAGATTATTGGTGAAGCTGCCGACCGAGAAGACGCCGCAGTTACGAAAATGAGCACCGGCGACACCGTTATCCCAGGGAGAAAAGCCGCCCGTGTCGATGCGAACTCCGGTCACGCCCGCGGCGAAGGCGAGATAGACCGAGGGCGTTCTGTAGGTATTGACGCCCTCGCAATAGATTTCTCCAGCATGCGACTCATCCAGCGTCTTCGAGAAGTAATAGACGCTCGGCGTCGCGCCGGCGACGATCGTCTGGCTCGTGTCGGTCCGACTGGCGGCTTGCGAGAGTACGTAAGTTCCCGCGCCGCCCGCTGTGGGCGCGGAGATGATCGACGTGAAAATCGGCAGAATCGGAGTCGGCGAGGTCTGAGTCGTCAGAATGACTTCGTTCGCCGCAAGCGTTCCCGACGAACAGCCGGAAACGGTCATGATGTTCGACTGAGCGGTAAAGGACGCCGTGCAGCTCGCCTGCGAGCTGCTGCCTGGAATGACCGGGAAATAGACGCGCTTGCCCGTCGCGCGGACGGCGTTGATATAAGGCAGAAGCGGCGCGTTATCGAAGCCGCCGCCCGCTGTGACGCAAGTCTGCACGCCCGCGACGGGACCGCAGATGCTCGTCGCCGCGACGGCGTCGGGAGCGACGTTGGCGAGTTTCCCCGAGGTGTCCCAGCCGGCCATGTAGCCAGGCATCGAGCCGGGGATCGCGTGGCCGACGCTGAAGAGCGCGGGGTCGGCGGTGACCAGCACATTGGTCGGCGTCGAGGTCCGCGCCCGCGCCCAGATGTGCTGCGCGCCGGTGAAATCATTGGACGCGCCGACGTTGAGATAGGTCGTGGGATCGCCGGACGGGGGCGCCGTCGGCGTCGACGGGTCGGAAACCGCGAATTGCGCCTCACCGCCGGGGAATTGATTTTGGACCGTGGCCGGCCCGGCCCCGAGATCGGTCCAGCTCCCCTGGGAGAGCGAGACCGTTGCGGCCTGCGCCGCGCCCGCTGCGAAAAGCGCCGCGATCGCCAGCGCCCAGAGCCCGTTTCTCATCCGCATGAGTGCTTCCCCTCGGGCGCATAGCCCGTCGTATTCGACGGACGTCCGAGAGGACGCCCGAAGGGAATGCTAGCGAAGGGCTTAGCGGGGGATGTCCCGACAGCTGTCGGGACTTTGGCGGGAGGGGAACTTTGCGACTTTGCACCGTCCAAAACGGAGGCGCAAGCCCTCATGCCGACACCGGATCGCCCCAACTCGGAACGTAAGCGCAGTCCGCCGCAGAGCGCGGCGGACATGCGCTTCTTCGATCCCGTGGCGTTGAATTTCGAAGGCCATGCGCCTGCGCCCTGGCAGCGCGTCGTGCCGCCGGGCGCGGAGGTCAAGGGCCGGGACGATCGGCGATTTCAATTCGCCGATCGCGCCGCGCTCGTTTCCGCCTTCAACGCCTCCATCCCCGTGCCCGTCGACTTCAACCACGCGGAATTCTTGAAAGCCCCGCAGGGCGACGAAAGCCCCGCCGCCGGCTGGATGGAGGAGCTGCGCCTCTCTTCCGATGGCAGTATCGAGGCGCGCATCGAATGGAACGCCTCCGGCGCCGAGGCTATCGCCACACGCGCCTATCGCTTCCTCTCGCCGGTGTTTCGCGTCGACGCCAAGGGCGCGGTGAAAAGCATCGCCGGCGCGGGCCTCGTCAACCGTCCCAATCTCGATCTGCCGGCGCTGAACGCCGAGGGAGAAAGCACGATGAAAGGTCTCTTGAAGAAGCTCGGGCTCGCCGAGGAGACGAGCGAGAGCGACGCGATCGCGGCCGTCGAGCGCCTGCAGACGCAGGCGAACGCCACGCGGGTCGACCTCTCCACTTACGTGCCGCGCGCCGATTACGAGCTCGCGCTCAATTCCGCCAAGGAGGCGAAAGACGCTCTCGCCAAGCGCGACGCCGACGAATTCAAGGCCAAGGCGCAAGCTCTCGTCGACGGCGCTATTCAATCCGGCAAGGTCGCGCCGGCCTCGCGCGAGCATTGGCTGGCGCTCTGCGCCGATCAAAGCGGGCTCGAGCGCGTGGAGAAGCTCATCGGCGCGCAGCCCTCGCATTTCAAGTCGGCCGTCGATCCCTCGCGCAAGCCGCCGGAAGGCGACGCGCCCGCGCTCAACGCCGAGCAGAAGAAGATGCTCGCCGCCTGCGGGATCACGGAGGAGTCCTATCTCGCGTCGCAGAAAGAGCTCGAGGCGCGCCGCGCCGCCGTGGCGTGAGCCCGCAATCACAGGAGACGTAACTCATGGCTCTCACCGCCCCGCGCGCCACGGCGCAAATCCAGAACCCCGAGAAGCGCAATCTGCCCGTCGCCGCCAATGTGGCGGTCTGGCAGGGCGGCCTCGCCATGCTCGTCGGCGGCTATGTGAAGCCCGGCGCCGTCGCGACCGGCGGCCTCGGCGTCGGCCGCTTCAGCGCTTCCGTCTCCAACATCGGCGGCGCGGCCGGCGCGGTCTCGGTCGATGTGCGCACGGGCGTCTTCAAATTCTTCAACTCGTCTGGGGGCGACGCGATCACCAACGCCAATATCGGCGCGACCGTCTACATCGTCGACGACGAGACCGTGGCGCTCACCAACGGCTCCGGGACGCGCTCTCCGGCCGGGACCGTCTTCCTCGTCGACCCCGACGACAACGGCGTCTTCGTCGACTTCGCCTGAGCGAACGGCGAGTAGCGAATAGAGCTGCTCGCCACTCCCCACTCGCCATTCGCTACTCGCTGGCCGGAGGCCAAAATGCTCATCAACGCCACCAATCTCGACTTCCTCTACACGACGCTCAGCGCCGGCTATCGCGACGGCTTTGCGGGCGTCACGCCCATGTGGGACCGTGTCGCGACAATGGCGCCCTCGGGCGGCCGCACACAGGCCTACACCTGGCTCGGCCAGTTCCCGCTGCTGCGCGAATGGCTCGGCGAGCGCCAGGTCAAAAGCCTCGAGGCTCTGGCCTACACGCTCACGAACAAGAAGTTCGAGGCGACCGTCTCCGTGCCGCGCGACGACATCGAGGACGACGTCTGGCAGACCTACGCCTCGCTCTCGAAGGAATATGGGCGCGCCGCCGCGACGCACCCCGATCTCGAGATCTTCGGCAAGCTGCAGACCGGCGCGACCGATCTCTGCTACGACGGCCAGCCCTTCTTCTCGGCCAACCATCCGGTCGGCATCGAAGGCCAGACGCCGATCGCGCTCGCCTCCAACATCCAGACGGGCTCGTCGCCCCGCTGGTATTTGCTCGACACGACGCGCGCCCTGAAGCCGATGCTCTATCAGAAGCGCTCGGACTATCAGTTCGTGTCGAAGCTCGACCCGCAGTCCTCCGACCATGTGTTCATGACGGACGAGTTCCTCTACGGCATCCGCGGCCGTATGGCGCCAGGCTATGGCTTCTGGCAGATGGCGTTCCAATCCGCCGCGCCGGTCACCGCCGCCAATGTCACGGCCGCCTATACGGCGATGACGCAGCTGCAATCGAACGAGGGCCGCAAGCTCGGCCTGAAGCCGAACCTCATGCTCTGTGGGCCTTCGACCTATTTCGCGGCGCGCGCGCTCATCAAGGCGCAGATGATCAACGCCACCTCGAACACGCTCTACGAGCTCGTCGAGGTCGTCAACGTTCCGTATCTCGACTGAGCGAATGGCGAATGGCGAGTGGCGAATGGACGCCGGCTCGCCGCTCGCTTTCTCCCGCAAACCCACGCTCGCGAACCCCAGCTGAGGCCCCATGGCGAAGCCCCCTGCAAAACCGCAAGACGACGAGGCTCCCGCCTCCCCCTGGAAAACCGAGCTGCCCTTCGTCTCGGTCGTCTCGACGACCGGGCGCGACTATTGGGCGATCGGCCGCAAGTTCCATCCCCGCGAGCCGACGCTCATCGCGAAGGCCGATCTCCCCAACGACGAGGCGCAGGCGCTCGTCGCCGATCCCTGGGTCGTCGTGAGCGAGGTCCCAGGGCCGGAGAAGCCGGCGGAAAAGCCGGCCGCCTAAACATTACCCCGAGAGGGCGGTCTGGCACGGCTCGCAAGGCTTCCAGCACTCTTTGAGGACGGGGCGGATGATCCCGCGCCGTAGGGCATAGTCCGCCGCCCGCACCCATCATCCCCAGGAGGCGTGTTTGTTTACCAGGATGATCATCGAGCGCCTCGAAATCCTCGAACGAAAGGTCGCAAAGATCATGTCTACCGAAACCGATCTCGAAACCGTCCTCGCCACGATCAAGGCGGACATCGCCACCTATCAGGGCGCCGTCGCCTCGCAGTTCTCTTCGCTGCACGCGCAGCTCACGGCGCTGCAGACGCAGGCCGCGGCCGGCAGCCCCGTCTCGCAGGCGCAGCTCGACGTGCTCGTCGCCTCGGCGCAGGCGGTCGACGCCCAGATCAAGGCCGCTCCGACGGCCTGATAATCCGGCCGCCAAAAGCCGGACCGCGAGCCCAGCGGCAAGGGCCAGGGGGTGAAATGCCCCCACCATTCCCCCAATCAGGCGGCTCCCATGCCCTACGCGCAGCAAAGCGACATCGCCGCCAAATGGGGCGATCAATTCGCGCTCGCCGCGACCGATAGCGGCGGCAATTCCATCGACGCTTCGCGCGTCGCGACGGCGCTTTCGGCGGCTTCCGCGCTCATCGATGGCTATCTCGTGCAGCGCTACAATCTGCCGGTCAACGCCACGCCCGACGGCGCGACGCTGCTGACAAAACTCTGCTGCGACCTCGCCATGGGGGAGCTCGCCGTCGACCCCGGCTCGCGCACCGAGATCGTCTGCAAATCCGTCGAGGAGGCGCACAACTTCCTAAAGCGCGTCGCCGACGGCTCGACCGCCATTCCCGAAATTCCGCAGCCCGGCGTCGATCCCGGCCCGCAAGAGGCCGTCATGGTCGCAAACACGCGCGAGCTGACGATGCGCAATCTGCGAGGCTTGTGATGGATGGAGTGTCCATCTCCGTCGAGCTGCGCGGCTTCGAGGCGGCCGAGCTGAAATTGCAGCGGCTCGAGCAGATCGTGCTCGGCGCCGAGCTTATGGACGCGCTCGGGCGCCTGGGCCAGCAGCAGACGAAGCGCCGCATCGAGGTGGAGAAGACGACGCCCGATGGCGCGGCCTGGCCGCGCACGCGGGACGGACGCGGCGCGCTCTTCGTCACGGGCGCGCATCTCGACCGCTCCATCGATTACGAGGCCTCGGCGACCGAGGCGCGCTGGGGCTCGGGCTTTATCGGCGCGCGCGTGCATCAATATGGCGCGGTCATCACGCCGAAAAATGCGAAAGTCCTCGCCTTCGTCCAGGGCGGCCAGCATTTCTTCGCCAAGAAGGTCACGATCCCCTCGCGCGCCTATGTCGGCATGAGCGAGGCGAACAAGACCGAGATGGTCGACGTCGCCGCGCGCTTCGTCGCGGGAGCCGCGGCGTGACCGGAACTCTCCCGCATCTGCCGACGAGCCTCGACGATTTCCGCGACGCGGTCGTCTCCACGATCCAAGCGGCCATGCCGGGCGTGGATGTGGCCGGGCACAATGGCGCCTTCGGCGAGAAGGACATCCAGATTTTCGGGGCCAAGGCCCCGGCCGTGCGCGTCGCCGTGCTCGGCTGGAGCCTCGAGGAACTGAACGCCGTCGGCATCGTCGTGCCGGTCAAATGCTCCGCCGTTCTCGTCACGGCCGACGCGAAGGCGGACGACGGAAAGATCCTGCCGCGCGACCGCGCGCAGCTCGTGCTCGGCACGCAGCTCGCGATCCTCCTGAACTCGTCGCGCTTCGGCTTCAACCTCACCAAGCAGCCAGCGCAGGTGAAGGGCGAGAACCGCTATGAGGCGTCCTTCTTCGCCAAAGGCCTGGCGCTCATGGAGGTGACCTGGACGAGCAAGACCACCTTCGGCGTGCAGGCCGCCCAGCAGCTGGGCGCGCTCGCGCAGGTCTATGTGAACGGGACGCTGCTGCTCGATCCCGCTGACACGGGCGCCGATGTTCCCCTCGCCCCGCCCAACGCGCCCTTCACGCCGCCGGAGGGATCGTAGCCATGCGCCGGAAAAGTGGGAACCGGTTTTCCGATAAGCGCATGGCGGGAGAGCGCTAATGCAGGGCTATGTCGCGCTCGCCGACCATTTGCGGCTGCAAAAGACCGTCGATGATCTGGCCTTCCAGGTCGCGGAGTCGCATCGGCGCATCGCCAATCTGCTCACGCCGGGCACGGTGAAAAGCTTCGATCCGCAAAAGGGCGCCGTCGTCGACGTGGGCTTCGAGACGCATCAGATCGAGCACGGCATGCACAGCGGCACGGGCAAGGACTGGCAGCCCTTGAAGGAGGGCCAGAAGGTCACGGTGCTCTGCCCCTCGGGCGATTTTAGCAACGCCTTCATCATTCCCGGCGGATTTCACGATCAGAACCCCGCGCCCTCGCAATCGGCGGGAGAGGACATTCGCGGGCAGCGCGGGACGGACGACAAGCCCGTGCGCCTCATCACCACGGACACGTCCTCGACGCTCGACAATCAGGCGAAGCAGACGAGCGTCACGGCGGGCGACGGGATCGCCTCGCTCACCAACGCCGGCAAGAAGACGAGCGTCAACGCCGGCGACAAGGTGGCGGAGCTCGTCAACGACGGCGAGAAATCTTTCGTGCGCGCCCGCAAGAGCGGCTGCGTCACCTGCGAGGTCACGGACCAGCAGAAGTTCCTCATCGTGGTGGGCCAGGGCTCGAGCCAGAAGGCCTATTACATCGACCCCTCCGTGCTGCGTGAGACCAGCATTCCCAGCTAATTGAAAGGAACCTTCAATGGCCGTTCAAGCCGTTCGACGCCTGCCGCAGCCGGGAACGCCGCCCGTGGGCGCGGTCACGCATCTCTATTGTGTCATCAAGGCCGGTCCGGCCGGCGTGCGCATCCTGGGGCAGCGCATCGCACTCGGCCAGGTGTTCAGCGCCATCGAGAGCCAGGTCGACAGCCTGTTGCGCGAGGGCTGGGTCGTCGCCTCGCCTGCGGGCGCGACGGCCGGGCAGATCCTCACCTCCTCCACGACGCCGGCGCTCCCCGTCTGGGCCGCGCCGAGCTACACGCCGCCGAGCTGATCCATGAGCCGGGTCGGGATCTCGCGCAGGAACGGAACGGTTTTGACCGGCTGGGACGAATGCCGCCAGTCGATCGAGGTCATCGCCTCCACGGCGATCGGCTCGCTCGTGCTCAACCGTTCCTTCGGCTCGAAGATTCCGTCGCTCGTCGACGCGCCCATGTCGCCGCCCGCCATGATGGCGCATTTCATGGCGATCGCCGAGGCCCTGCGCAAATGGGAGCCGGGCTATCGGCTGAAATCCATCGCGTTGAATTCGGCGTCGTCGTCGGGCGCGGTGAGCTTCACGCTCGCGGGCGTCTTCTATCCCAATGGCCATCTCGGCGATTACTCCATCGCCGAATATGGGCGCGGGACCGGCGTCATGGCCGTGCTCGCGGCAAGCGGGGGCGTGGGATGACGATCTCCTACACCACGCTCGATCTCTCGACACTGCCGGCCCCCTGGGCCGTCGAGCCCTGGACATTCGACGCGATCCTCTCGGACAGCGTCACGAATTTCCTCTCCTACTGGTCCGCGGCGCAGGCCAAGGACCCGACGCTCCCCGCCTACACTGTGCAGACGCTCAAGGGGAACCCGGTCAATTTCGTGCTCTCGGCCGGGGCCTTTCGCGAAGGACTGCTGCGCCAGCGCGTGAACGAAGCCGTGCTGCAGGTCATGTGGGCGTCGAGCACGGGAAGCGATCTCGATCAGCTCGGCGCGCTCGTGGGCCTGGGCCGTCGCACGATCACGCCGGAAGACGACACGACGACGCCGATCACGCCCGCCGTCATGGAGAGCGACGCGGAATTTCGCGCGCGAGGTCCGTTCGCTCTGGACGCCACGGCCATCGGCTTTGCGGGCGGGACCTATCGCTCCATCGTGCTTTCGGCCTCCCCCGCCGTAAAGGCCGTCGCCATTGTGCGCGGCGCGCCGGGCGAGGTCGCGCTCATCCTGCAGGGGCGCAACGCCGACGGCTCGATCGCGGACGCCGACGCCGCCGCCGTGCGCGCCATCATCGTCGAGAACGACCAGCTCACCGATGTCGTCTCCGTGCGCTCGGCCGCGCCGCTGCCCTATGCGATCGTCGCCCATGTCACCGTGCCGCCCGGCCCGGCGATCGGCCCCGTGCAGGCGACGGCCGTCGCGGGCCTCACGGGCGCCGCGAGCGCGCTGCAGATCATCGGCGCCAATGTGCCGACCGATGCGCTCATCGCCGCGGGGCGCCTGCCGGCCATGGCGAAATTCACGCTCGTCTCGCCCCCGGCCGACCTCGTCGTCGCGCCGGACCAAATCTCTTACGCGACCTCCGTCACCGTGAATGTGAGCGTCGTCGATGAGTGACGTCCTCTCCCTCCTCCCGTCGAACGCGTCGAGGCTCGAGCGCGCGCTGGAGATGGCGTCGAGCGAGCGCGACGCGCTCCCCATCGAGCTCATCTTCGAGGTCTGGGACCCACAGACCTGCCCGGCGCATCTGCTGCCCTATCTCGCCTGGGGCCTCGGGCTCGAAATCTGGTCGGATCAATGGAGCGAGGCGAAGCAGCGCGCGACCATCGCCAAAATCTGGAAGTTGAAGCGCGACAAGACAACTTTGCGCGGCATCGGCGGCTATCTCGACCTCGTCGACGCCGCGATCGTCAAGGCCGTCCGGCCCAGAGACAAGGTCTTCGCCGTCGACAGCTTCACCCCCGAAGAGCAGGCGGCCTATGAGGCGGCGCTGCCGCAGGTGAGAATCTTCCCGATGGCGCAGAGCTTCCCTTGCATGCCCGGCATGGACTTCTGGGGGAAGGGCGCGCTGGGTTATGGCCTCGCCTTCACCCTGGATGATGCGGGCGAGCGTTTCGCCGAGCGCGGCGAGTTCATCGAAAACGGCGTTACGACGCGCTGTGTCGTAACGGGGGCGGGCGTGGGTGCGCTCGACCGCTCCTATCTCGTGCGGCTGGCGGGGCCCGCGCCGGGGAACGACTTCTTCGCCGATCATTCGGCGCTGGGCCAATCGACGCTCTATCCGGATGACGCGGGGGCGAAGGTCATCGCCGTCGATCCGGACCCGGCCGCGCTGCATTTCGCCGTGCCATCGGGGCTCGCGCCGACGACGGTGCGCCCGCTGGACGAGGCGGATGTGGTCCCGGTCGGGATCTGCGAGGCCTTCGACTTTTTCGTCGTCGGGCGCGACGTGATCTATCCCGACGACGCGGCGGAGCACATCTACCAGCTGCTCCGCTTCTACGATCCTTCGGCCGTGATCTCGGCGCGCGGCTATGGCGTCTCCTTCTGGGATTGGAGCAGCTTCGGCTGCGCGCCCTTCACGAGCTGGCTCACGCTCGACGTGCGGCTCGACGGCGTCCCCTGGGGCTTCCCCGGCCCCTTGGGTCTCGGCGTCGTCTACGACCCGGACCTCACGCCGCTCTGGGACGCGCTCTGGGCCGTGCGCGTCGCGCAGGCCGCGCGCGACGACATCTTCGTCTCGACCACGACGGAACACGCAATCGAATTCGTCTCCGGCCGCGCCTTCGGGGCCTGGAGCTTCGGCGACTATGAGAGGATCGTCTGATGGAACAGAAAGTCAATTTCGCCCAGTATCAGCAAGTCCGGACCTCCGACCTCGCCAATATCCAGGACTATGCCGAGGCGAGCCTCGACGACGTCGTCTATGACACGCTCGTCTCCGACATGCGCTTCTCCGGGCTGCTCGCCACGCAATCGGGGCCGGCGGCGATCTCCGTCGCGACGGGCCGGCTTTACGTCGGCGGCAAGGTCTATTTCATCCCCTCGACCTCCTCCTTCGACTTCACGACGCAGCTCCCCGTCGCGGCGAAGAAGATCGTGCTGCTCACGGCCTGGGGATCGGAGGCCGACACCAATGTCGAGCCGGTGAATTTCCTCAACGTCACCCAATCGACGCCGCAGGCTCCGGTCTACACGCCGCAGAATGTCGCGACGACGCATGCGCGCGTCCTCAATCTCGGCACGGCCATCGGCGTCGAGGCGCCCTCGCCCTCCGATCCGGTCATCTCGGGCACGTTGCTCGCCATCGCGCGCGTGGTGCTTGCGCCGACGGGCGTCGTCTCGGTGACCATGCTGACCGCGAACGAGGTCCCGAACCTCGAGGATGTGGACGGGCGCGTCGGCGCGCTCGAGGCCTGGGAGGCCGTGGCGGCGCCCGAGATCGCCTCGCTCCTCGCCATCATCGCGCGCCTCTCCAACGACGCCAACAACACCGTCAATCAGGCGCTCATCGGCCGCATGCTGGCGCGCATCGCCGTGCTCGACAGCAAGAACGGCGTGCCGACCAACGCGGCCGACAGCTGGGCGGATTTCTTCCTCGATCCGACGACCTCGGAGCTCACGGACCCGCTCTCCAATTGTGCGGTCGCCGAGGGCGTGCGCTTCCCCGACGCGGGGGCGGCGGACGCCGCGATCCAGCTCTTCAACCCGCTCAATCCGCTGGCCTCGATCGCCGGCAATGTGCTCTTCCCGGCCTACACGGAAAATCTGCGCGCGACCGTCGGCCCGCAGACGGGCAGCCAGCAGATCTCCGCCTACACCTATCAGACGACGAGCTTCGTGCAGCTCACGATGACGCGCACGCGCACGCGCTGGGGCACGCCCTTCACCGTCTGCACCAATTCGGCCTTCTGGTCCTCGGGGAGCTACGATCCGACGACGCAGATCTTCAAGCTGCCCTCGGGCGAGACCTTCTCGCTCAATCCGGCCGACGCGCAGAAGGCGCTCATCAACCATCAGATGGTGCGGCTCACCGAATATTGGGTCGACAATTGGCAGGTGCCCTATTGGGACGTCGTCTCCTCGACGACGACGCTCTCGGGCGCCTCGGTGCAGGAGACTTTTCCGGTCGGGCAGGACATGTGGTGCTCGTCGATCGCGGCGCAGTTCACGCAGCTCGACAGCTCCGGCCCGGTCACGCTCTATCTCTGCGCCACGACGCCGACGGGCGAGGTCGACCCAACCCAAGTGCTGGGCCAGGTCACCGTGCTCTTCGCCAATCTCACGACGCAGGGCAAGGTCAAGTTCACCTTCCCGACGCCAGTCTATCTGCAGGCGGGCAATCGCTACGGCTTCCGGCTCGTGACGGCCGCCAATCACTATGTGGCGACGGCGGCGGGAACGGCCTTCCCCAACGGCATGTTCTTCGGGATCGTGGGCGGCGTCGCCATCCCCGATCCGACGCATCATCTCGTCTTCGATCTCTACGCCTGCAAGTTCAGCCAGTCGCTCGTCGCGATCGACCTCGTGGGCCTGCAGCTCTCGGGCGGCATTTGCGGCATCGACATTCTGGCGCGCTCGATCGCGCCCTCCTCGACGAGCCTCACCTTCGTGGTGCAGTCAGGCGGGCAATGGATCCCGCTCTCGGCGGCGACGGCCGGGCAGCTCAACTCGGGGGGCGCGCTGCCGCCGCTCCTGCCATTCCGCGCGATCTTCTCCGGCACGCCGGACATGATGCCCTGCCTCGACCTCCTGAACTCCAATGTGCACGTCAACCGGCCGGGCACGGCCTACACGAACATCTGGCCACATGGCGGCCAGGCGATCCCGGCGCCCTCGACGCAGATCCGCCAGACGATCCGCTACGAGAATTGGAACGCGGCCTATCACACGGCCTCCTGCTCGCTCCTGACCGGGACGGGCTTCTCCACGGTGACCGCGCCCTCCTCCTACAGCGACGTGAATAATCCCGACGGCTCGCTCGAGCGCACCTATGTCTGGAACCTCGGCTCGGCCATCTCGAGCTTCAAGTTCAAATCCGTGGGCGCGACCTCGACGCCGCTCATCGTGTTCCACGAGGCGTGGGTGAAGGGCTGGTCGTTGTAGGAATAGCGAATGGCGAGTGGCGAATGGAGCTCTGCTCGCTACTCGCTATGAGCCAATCACCCATCAAGGAGAAAACCGATGTCCGAAGCCAAAACCGATCCCGCCCCCATTTCCTGGGCCGGCTATTTCGAGGTGACTCTTAATCGCGCCGCCGTCGTCGAGGGGCATGTCTACCGACCGCGCGAAAGGCATGTCGTGGACGCCGCGACGCTGAAGGCGCTGGGCGACGCCGTCGAGACGCAGACGCCCGCCAAGTAACGAGGACATCTCATGGCGCTTCCGCCCGACATCGATTTCGAGAAGGACCCCGCCGCCTCGCCCAGTCGCATGAACAAGGCGATGACGGCGCTCGACTGGCGCATCAAGGCGCTCGAGGTCTATCGTCCCGGCCTCGACGCGCTCTTGAACCAGCTCCAGCAGATCGGGCTCGACCGGCTCGACGCCGCGCTGCGGCCGGTCTACGACCAGCTCACGGCCTGGAGCCTCGCGGGCGTCACGGGACCCGCCGGACCCGCCGGGCCTGCGGGCGCGGCCGGCGCCAATGGCTCCCCCGGCGCGCCTGGGTCTGTCGGGCCGGCAGGTCCAGCAGGACCGCAGGGGCCGCAAGGGATCGTCGGCGCGTCCGGCGCGACGGGCCCGATGGGCCCCACGGGCCAGCCCGCGCGGCAGACCGTGCTCGCGGGGCCGGTCGACGGCAATGGCTTCCCGAATTTCCTGCCGGCGACGTCAGGATCGCTCTCGCTCACGACGCAGAACATCTCGGGGTCCAATCCGCTCATCGTCTCGGCGGCGCAGGGCTTCTCCGCGCAGGGGGGCGTCGACAATGTCGTGGGGCTCGGCGCCAATGTGACCTGGTCTGGCCTGCCGGCGAACTCCACGGTCTTTCTCTTCGTCAATGCGAGCACGGGCGCGCCGGTCTGGATCGGGATCGCGCCCCTCTATCAGAACGCCGCGCCCTCCGTTTCGAACTACCAGTTCACCTTCCAGATCGCGTCGATGACCGGCTATCTCGGCAATGGGACGGCGGCCGTGGCGACGCCGCTCGTCTGCGTCGGCGAATGCGTGACGAACGCGAGCTCGGTGACCTCGACGGTCGCCTACGCCTATCGCGGCGCCTATGACTCCGGATGGACGCAGAACCTGCCGGGGACCAGCACGTCGGTCTCCTTCAACAGCAATCTCGGCGTCAAGGATGCGGTCTTCGGCTTCATCGCCGAATGCACGACGGCGACGCAGGGCTTTTCCGTCGGCGATCAGCTCGATGTGTTTTTGAATGGCGGTTTCTATTCTGCCGGCGGCACGAGAAATCAGTCGTGGATCTCGACCTATAATTCGACGCCGACCATCTTCCCCAAGGGTGGCGGCTCCCTCGCCACGGTGACCACGACAAGCTGGAAATACAAGCTCATCGCTAAGCGGAGGTGGTGACCATGTCGACGCTCTGGACCGATGGAAACGGCTATTTCTACTCGGGCGACAAGCGCCCCGGCGATCGCGCGGCGAGCGACGCCGAGGTCGCGGCCTGGAGCGCGGCGCATCCCTCCATGCCGGGCTCCGTCGCCGTCGTCTCGGCCGGGACGACGGCGCTCTCGGGGACCTATGCGATCGACCCGGACACGCGCGCCGAGATGGCGGAGATCGTCACCTACATCATCCAGCACAGCGCTTTTCCCGCCGGGCTCTCGGCGCTGCCCTGGGCGGACAGCTCGGGGGCCTATCACAGCTTCGCGACGCCCGCCGCCTTCGTCGGCTTCGCCACGGCCATCGCGGATTATGTGACGGCCGTGCGGCTGGGGAGCAGTCCGGTGACGCCGCTCAATATCGCGTGAGCGAATGGCGAATAGCGAGTGGCGAGTAGAGGCCGTTCGCCATTCGCTACTCCCGACATATGTCGGGGCGCTGATTTCCGGGGGGAGCCCGTAGCTTCCCCGCAATCGAAGCGCGCGTCAAGGGCGCTTGAAGGGGCCTGAAATGACCGCATCGCCCAATCAATTCTTCCATGGCGCCGAGGTCGTCGACGTCGTTCAGCCGATCGACGCGCTGACGATCAACGACCAGGCGGCGATCGGCCTCATCGGCACCGCGCCGGGCGCCGACCTCTCGGTCTTCCCCTATCACACGCCGGTGCTCTTGAATTCCGCGCCGCTCAAGGCGCAGAGCCTCGGGAATACGGGCACGCTGCCGCAGGCCATCGCCGACATTTATCTGCAGACGGGCGCGCATGTCGTCGTCGTCAACGTTCCCTCGCATAGCGATCTCGGCGCGCAATTCACCGAGATCATCGGCTCGGCCGCGGCGCAGAACGGCGTGCACGCTTTTCTGCACGCGGGCGCGCTGGTCGGCGTGCGCCCCAAGACGCTCGTCGCGCCGGGCTTCACCTCGCAGCTCGTGGCGAACCCCTCGGCTCCCTCGACGCTACTCGCCAATCCGGTCGTCTCGGCGCTGATCGGCATCGCCGAGGCGCTGCGGGGCCGCGTCTATGCCTCCACGCCCTCGACCTCCGACACGGACGCGCTGGCCTACGCCGAGATGTATTCTTCCGACCGGCTGGAGATGTTCTATCCGCAGCTCATGCAGTGGGACAGCCAGGGCTCGAACAGCTACATCCCCGTGCCCATGGAAGCCTCCATGGCCGGCCTGACCGCCTGGGTGCATTACAATCTCGGCTATTGGCAAAGCCCATCGAACAAGGTGGTGCAATGCGGCGGGCCCTCGGCCCCGGTGCAGTGGGACAACACCTATACGAGCGAGGCGAACGACCTCAACGCGGCCTTCATCACGACGCTCATCAACATGGGGGCGGAGCTCGGCGCGGGGCTCCCGACCGGCTGGCGGCGCTGGGGAAACCGCGCCGCCGACGGCACTTTCGAGAGCGTGCGCACCACGCGCGACGCGATCGACGAGGCGCTCATCGCCTATTCGCTCAAATGGCTGGACGTGACGCCGTCGCCCCAGATCCTCAACGACATGTGCTACTCGATCACTCTGTTCTTCCGGCAGCTGCAATCGGACGGCGCGATCCTCGGCGGCCGCATCTGGATGGCCCCGGAGGATAACGTCTACACGGACATGGCGAACGGCGTTTACCGCTTCCGCATCGATCCGACGCCGGCCGCGCCCATGGAGCATGTGACCTATCTGGCGCAGCTCAACGACAATTATTACGCCAATCTCGTCGACACTTTCGGGGCGCTGATCGCCAGCAATTCCTCGTCCTCGGCGTTCGGAGGCTAGACCATGGGCGCCTTCTCCCTCGATTTCATCCCGCAGCAGTTCTCGACGACGCTGAACGGCTATCAGGTCGCGGGCTCCTGCGACCGCATCAACATGCCGCGCATCGACTTCGACACGGTCTCGCACCGCGGCGGCGGCATGATCGGCCCGCGCGAGATGCGGCTCGGGATCAAGCTCATCGAGTGGTCTGTCTCCTTCATCTCCTTCGACCCGCAGATCCTCGGGCTCGGCGCGGCGAAGAACGCGGTCTTCTCGGCCTCGGGCTACATGGACGGCGACGCCAATGCGACGCACACCTGGAGCCTGCAGACGATCGGCAGCCCCAAGAAATTCGACCCGGGCCGCTTCGAGCCGGGACGCAAGATCGAGCTCAATCTCGACATCACCTGCGTCGCGGCGCTGCTCAAGATCGATAGTTCCATCGTCTACGACATCGACGTGCTGAACGGCGTCTTCGCCTTCAACGGCGTCGACGGCTATCCGGCGATCAAGACGGCGCTCGGCCTCGCCTGACCCCACACGAAAAACCTCGCACGACCTTCCCCTTTTTCAGAAACAGGAGACCGCCATGGCTCTGTCCCCCGATCTTCAGCCCGCCACCGCCACGTCTGCGGCTCCCGCCGATGCGCCGCTCGAAGCGGCTCCGGCCGCCGCCGCCGCCGCCGCGCCGGAGACGCCGGCCCCTGTCAACTTCGACACGGGTGGCTCCTGGCCGGTCGAGGCCGTGACGCTCGACCATCCCTTCATTTTCGCGGGCGCGACCTATGCGGGCTACAGCTTCCGCACGCCCTCGGGCGCCGAGATGACGGCGTTCATGGGCGGGGGCCTCACCACGGTCGATTTCGCTGGGATGCTCTCCGGGCTCTCGGCCAGTGTGATGGCGAAGATGCATGGCGCGGATTTTCGCGTGCTCGTCGGCAAGGTCGGCGCTTTTTTGCGCTGAGCCCGAAGAACCTCCCCGAGGTTCTCGACGACATCGGGCTCGCCTTCCCCTATGCGCGGCGCGACGTCGCCGCGCTCCCGCTCAACGCCATTCTGCGGCTGCACCGCCGGGCCATCGACCATCTCGCCGCGCTCTATAGGAGACCCGCATGAGCGGCGCGATGTCCGTCGAGATGATCCTCAAGCTGGTCGACCAGTTCGTCGGCCCTCTGCGCAGCGCCGAAAGCGAGCTCAAGAATTTCGAGCGCACGGCCAAGGAGCTGCAAGGCTCCTCGGCGCAGGGCGGCAAGCGCCGCGCCGCCGACTGGGTCGAGGAGCAGCGCGCGCTGCGGGCGGCGCAGGGCGATCTGGAGGGCTATCGCCGCAAGCTCGATCAGGTCCGCGAGGCGCAGCTCGCCCTCGTCGAGGCCTGGGCATCGCGCAAGCTCGCCCAGGGGGCCGAGGGGCTCGCCCATCGGGCCTTCGAGGCCGGCAAGGAGGGCGCGCACAGCGAGGCCTCGCTGATCTCCCAGGGCAACAGCCCCGAGGACATCGCCGAAATCCAGAAGCGCGCCGCCGCGCTCTCGCGCCAGTTCAAGCAATTCGACCGCTCGACGATCGAGAGCATGATCGCCGACGCCAAGACCTTTGTGGGCACGCTGGAGCATGCGTCGGAAGCCATGCCGGAGCTTCTGCAGCTCCGCCAGATCCAGCAGGGCCTGCATGGCCGCACCTCCGACAAGGACTTCGGCTATCTCGCGAAAGCCTTGGAGCAGGGCGGCGTCGCCAATGATCCGGCGAAACGCGCGGCGCGCACCGATACTTTCGCGCGCTGGATGCAGGTCTATCGCGACACTTTCTCGGTCGACGACATCAATCAATTCTACCAGGGGCTCAAGGGCCCGATCGCGCGCTCGCTCTCGGAGAATTTTCTGCGCGGCGCGGGCGGTCACTTCATCCAGGAGATGGGCGGCCACGCCTTCGGCAATGCGCTGACCCAAATGGACGCGGCGATCACGGCCGGCCGCATGCAGCCGCGCGCGGCGGCCGAGATGAAGGAGCTGGGGCTGCTGCGCGCCGGCAAATTCGTCCCGGGCGGTCCCTTCGGCGTGCGCGCCGTCATGCCCGGCGGCGTCGAGGGCGGCGATCTCTTCCGCCACGATCCGCAGCGCTGGGTCGAGGAGGTGCTGGCGCCCAAGCTCGCGAAGCTGAAGCCGGAGAAGCGCGAGGAGGCGATCTCCGCGCTCTTCACCGATCAGACGAGCCGCAACATCGTCGACAAGCTCCTCAATCAGAGCGCCGTCATCGCCAAGGACGCCGCGCAGATCGCGGGCGCGCCGGGACGCGAGAAGGGCGCGGGGATCTGGGACACGAAGGACCCGGCCATGGGCTTCTCGGCCTTCGGGTCGCAGTTCAAGAACATCATGCGCGACGCGGGCAAGGCTCCGACGGAATGGGCGAACTCGGCGGCGGCGAAGGGCGCGGCCTGGCTCTCGGCCGTGGGCAAGGCTTCAGAAGAGCATCCGACGGCCGCGACGCTCGGCGTCGGGGCCGGCGCGGCGGGTCTGGGCTATGGCGCCTGGAAGCTCGGCTCGGCCGCGCTGGAGCGCTCGCTCGGGCTTTTGCGCGGGACGGGCGCCGCGGCCGAAGGCGCGCAGGGACTTTCGACCGGCGGCAAGCTCTCCTCCGTGCTCAAGGGCTTGGGCGACGGGATCAAGGAGGGGGCGAAGCTCGCCGAGGGCGACCTCGGACTCAATCCCGGCGCCATGGCCTCGATCGGCAAGAGCCTGCTCTCGGCGCTCGGCAAGGGCCTGCTCGCCGGCATCGCGACCGAGGCCGCGAGCTACGGCATCGACAAGCTTTTCGGCGGCCGCGAGCAGCTCGCCAAGGACCGCGCCAACATCAACGCCAAGGCGTCGGAATGGTGGAACACGAAGGGGGCGAAGGAGCTTTCGCTCGTCTCCTCGGCGCATGCGGAGGAGCATCCTACGGCGGCGGCCGGCGGCGGAACGCCGGCCTCGCAGGCCGTGGAGGCGGCGAAGTCGCTCAACGCCACGACGATCGCGCCCAAGGTCGACATGTCCGGCTTCGAGCAGGTGACGAGCAAGACGAATGAGGCGAAGGCGGCGCTCGACAAGCTTTCCGGGACGATCGTCAAGATCAACGTCGACGCCTCGGGTCTCGACCAGGTGGTCTCCAAGGCGGCGGCGGCGCAGGCCGCGATCTCCAAGCTCGGCGCATCCGCGCGCGCCGCTTCGGCCGGCGTCTCGCCGGGGCTCGGGTCTCTGCATGACGGACCGGAGCAGCATTGATGAAACTGAGCCAATATCTGCGCAAGAACTCGGTCGGCTACGCCCATTGGTGCCCGGCCTGCAAGGAGACGCATAGCTTCTTCGTCGATCAGCCCACGCGAGGCGGCGCGCGCTGGAGCTTCGACGGCAATGTCGAGCGGCCGACCTTCAATCCCAGCATGAACATCAGAACGGGGCCGCGCCCGACGGTCCCGGTCGGGAGGCCCGACGCCGGGCAGATCGACGTCTGCCACTATTTCCTGCACGCCGGAAAGCTGCAGTTCTGCCCTGACAGCACGCACGCTCTTGCTGGGAAGACGGTCGATCTGCCGCCGCTCCCGCCTGAGCCTGGGGAGCGCTGATGGCTGGCGAGGTCCTTCTGGCCTGGGGGCCGCATCTCTTCACCGTGGGCTCCATGTCCTATGAGGAGCTGGAGCGCCGCGCCGCCGGCCGCTGGATGGATCACGAGATCATCGGGCGAAGGCCGGCCGGACAATATCTCGGCCCCGGCCTCGAGCCCGTGCGAGTCATCGGCTGCGTCTTTCCCCTGGAGATGACGGGCGGCGAGGACGCCATGATCCAGGCGCTCATGGCCGATGTCTCCGTCGGCCAGGTCTATTCGCTCATCGCCATGTCCGGCGACGTCATCGGCGTCTATCGCTGCCAGGTCGCGCAGAAGCGCGGCAGCTTAGCTACGAGCTGGGGCGCGGATCAGCGCATCCTCTACGAATTCACCTTCCTGCCGCAAGAAGACGCGGGGCAGGTCTTTGGGTCCTGGCCATAGGAGAAGCGCGATGGGCTATGTGGACGGCGGTCATCTCAAGGCCTTCATCGAGCGGGTCGAGAAGCTCGAGGAGGAGAAGCGCTCCATCGGCGACGACATCAAGGATGTCTATGCCGAGGCGAAGAGCATGGGCTTCGATCCCGGCGTGATGCGCAAGATCGTCTCGCTGCGCCGCCAGGACAGCGGCCGCCGCGAGGAGGAGGCGAACATCCTCGAGCTTTATCTGCAAACGCTGGGGATGGCGTGATGCCCACGAGCTATGTGACGCAGCAGGGCGATATGGTCGACGCCATCGCCTATGTGCATTACGGGACCGAGCATGGCGGGACGGCCGAGGCGATCCTCGCCGCCAATCCCGGCCTCGCCGCGCACGGCCCTGTGCTGCCGCCCAATCTCCGGCTCACCCTCCCTGATCTTCCGGCGCCCGCGACCCCGCAGCTCGCGCAAGTGAGCCTTTACTCATGACGCCCGAGGTCACCGTCTCGCTCGGCGGCAATGCGCTCGGCGCGGTGGCGCAGCGCGCGCTTTCCGGCCGCATCATCGAGTCGGACGGGGAGAAGGCCGACGAGCTCATGCTCGAGGTCTCCAATTTCGACGGCCGCCTGCAAAAGCCCAAGACCGGGCAGACCGTGACCGTCTCGCTCGGCTGGAAGGAGATCGGCACGATCAAGGTCGGCCAGTTCACCATCCTCAACGTCTCGAAGCGCGGGCCGAAGGCGGTGTTTCTGATCTCCGGCCATTCCGCCGATCTCGCCAAGACGCTGAAAGGTAGCAAGCGGCGCGGCTGGAAGGACCCGAAGAAACTGGGCGACGTGTTCAAGGACATCGCCCAGGACAATCAGCTTTCCCCGCAGATCGACCAGGCGGTGCAGCAGATCAAGATCGAGACGATCGTCGCTCAGACGGACGAGAGCGACATGCATCTCATGACGCGCCTCGCGCGCCATCACGATCTGATCGCCAAGGTGCAGGACGGCAATCTCGTCGTCGTGCCGCGCGGCAAGGGCACGGCCGCCTCCGGCCAGGCCATGGGTTCCGTGACCGTGACGCCGCAGGACACCTCGGGCGAGTTTTCCTTCGACTATAACGACCGAAATGAGCGCGGCCATTCCAAGGGCACGCAGTTCGAGCGCGGCAAGGCCAAGCGCAACAGCAAGAAGAGCCAGTCCGGATCGAGCCAGGGGAGCGACTCTCCCGACTGGACGCACGCTCATATTTTCGGGGGCTCGGACGAGGCGCAGCGCCACGCCGACGGCCGCAAGGGCAAGTTCGACCGCGACACGGCGCGGGTTCACCTGCCGCTGCGGCCAGGGCTGACCGGCGTCGCGCCGGGCGGCGTCATCCAGA
>Ga0265327_10001595_pt1 | contig 27662 bp, 21 predicted proteins | sample 41621metaG_FD_202089 | JGI IMG/M metagenome (GOLD analysis project Ga0265327, IMG submission 202089) | Rhizosphere microbial communities from Carex aquatilis grown in University of Washington, Seatle, WA, United States - 4-16-21 metaG | ecosystem: Host-associated > Plants > Roots > Rhizosphere...
GCCTTTACAAACGCTACGAATAGCGGATGTGGATTGACTACCGTGCTTTTATATTCGGGATGAAATTGTACGCCGATAAAAAATTTATTGGCTGGAATTTCAATTATTTCGACAAGATTCGTTTCGGGATTTACGCCCGATGCGATCATACCGGCAGTTTCGTACGCTTTTAAATATTCGTTGTTAAATTCGTAACGATGACGATGGCGTTCGCTTATTTCAATTTTTTTATAAGCCTTTGCTGCGGTTGTTCCTTCTTTTAAAACACATTGGTAAGCGCCCAGACGCATTGTGCCGCCTTTGTCGGTAACGCCTTTTTGTTGCTCCATAATATCGATTACTGCATGAGGCGTCGGGCGATACATTTCGCGTGAGTGTGCATCTTTCAACCCAAGAACATTTCTGCCAAATTCAATAACTGCGCATTGCATTCCAAGACAGACGCCGAAAAACGGAATATTATTTTCGCGCGCAAATTTTGCTGCCAATATTTTGCCTTCCACACCGCGACTGCCAAAACCCGGAGCAACTAAAATACCGTTTAATCCGCCAAGTATTTCTGTTAGATTGCTTTCATTTAATTTCTCCGAATGTATCATTTTTAAATTGACTTTACATTCGTTAACCGAACCTGCATGTATAAATGCTTCGGCAATTGATTTGTAAGCGTCGGGTAATTCAGTATATTTTCCAATCAAACCAATGGTAACGTCGTATTTTGGGTTTTTAAAGCGCGACAAAAATTCGTTCCACGTTTTTAAATCTGGCTCTTCCGATTTTAATCCAAATTTTTCAAGAACTGTCGCGTCTAAATTTTCCGCTTGCATTAAAATCGGTACTTCGTAAATTGTCGAAACATCAATCGATTCAATAACGGCTTTTATATTGACGTTGCAAAAACGGGCGACTTTATTTTTAATCTCGGCATTTAAAGGATGCTCAGTACGCAAAACCAGAATATCGGGTTGTACGCCGTTTTCTAATAATAATTTTACCGAGTGTTGTGTAGGTTTTGTTTTTAATTCGTGCGAAGCCGATAAATATGGTACTAATGTCAAATGAATAACTAAAGCGTCAGCGCCAATTTCCCATTTCATCTGACGTACAGCTTCGATGTATGGCAACGATTCAATGTCGCCAACTGTGCCGCCAATTTCGGTAATTACAAAATCGAATTTGTGTTTCGAACCAAGTAATAAAATGCGTCGTTTAATTTCGTCGGTTATGTGCGGAACAACTTGCACTGTCTTGCCAAGATAATCGCCGCGTCGTTCTTTGTTGATGACTGTCTGATAAATTCTGCCGGTTGTAACATTATTGTCTTGCGTGGTCGGGACATTTAAAAATCGTTCGTAGTGTCCAAGGTCGAGATCGGTTTCTGCGCCGTCTTCTGTAACGTAACATTCGCCATGCTCGTAAGGATTCATGGTTCCGGGATCGATGTTCAGGTATGGATCGAGTTTTTGAATTGTAACTGAATAGCCGCGCGCCTGCAGCAGTTTACCCAGCGAAGCTGAAATAATGCCTTTGCCCAACGATGACGTAACGCCGCCTGTTACAAATATATATTTAGTTCCGGCCACTTTTAAAATTTTTAAAGTTTCAGCGCGCAAATATAAACAAAATTTTTATTGTTTCGACTTTTGCTTTTGAAACAAACCTGTTAAAAAATAAAAATTGTTAATTTGAAAATTGATTTTTCAAAAAGTTTAGCCAACAACCTGAATATTTTTTGTTTTGGCAATTTCGCGGATATGCAATTTTATTTTCTGGACGCTTTTTAACGAAACCCAATTCAGACCGATTTTATTTGATTTGTTATCTTGTCCAAAAACCAAAATTGACGATGCTTTCATTTCTATTTTCTTAATGTCGTTCCAAGCAAGTTTTGATGCTTTTGTAAGAAACCTGAATTTGAATTCAATTTCTGTTTCGTTGATTCTGATAAATTGTTTATTGCGAAAAGGAAATACATTAAAAGCTTGCAATAGATAAGTTAATCCCCAAACCGGATAAAAAGTTAAATAAAAATAATCTTTGTGCATCGAAATGCGCAAATATATTCCTATTAAAGAAAAAAGAATAAATAAACTGCCGGAAACAATGAGTGTAATTTTCCAGCCTCTTGATAGTGATGGTTTTTCGTTAAAATCGATAAATAAATTTTCCATGTTATAATTCTTTTGACCTTGCTGCAAACCAGCAATTAATTATGTTTTGCGTTTCTTTAACTGTTTCGTTTAATTGTTTTAAATAAAAATCGATATCTGATGTTCGTTGTTTGATAGCGGTAATAATTCCTGTAAATTTTTTCAAGTCTTCCAGACCTTGTATACCATTTTTCTCGGTAAACTCGCTAATGTTTAAACTTAAAAGTAATTGCGATTTTTGATAAACGGTTTCGGTAAACGATTTATGGGTGTTAAGGTATTCGCCGACTTCGTTATAAAATTCGCTTATCTTTTCTGTACATTCTTTTGTTTTTGCAGAAATCAAAATGTCGGCGCTACCATTCTGGCTGAAATTGTTATATGCGTCTTCCAGAATTTGTTTGTCTTCTTTAATAAGCGATATAAAACTTTGAATAGAATTTATCAAATCATCATTCCGTAGATTTGATTCGTCAGTATAAAATTCGAGATATTCTTTAAAATCATCGGCAAATGAAGAATCGAAAATTGTAAAATCGCTTTGTTGTGTCATTGGTTCTTTAATATGTTAACATAATTTTATTGTGCTGCATTGTCCATTATCCATTGTCAATTTACTTTTCGTCGTCAAAATGATTTTTCTCTTTTAGAAATTCTTCCCAATCCTTTTCCCATTCGTCGATGTGATCTTTACACCAGCAATATTCGCTTCCAAAAGGACATTTCGATGGATCATAACAACAGAACTCCCATGTATGCGTCCAACCAGACCAATATTGAAATTTTTCTTTAAGCTGTTCGACAAATAATTCGTATTGACGCTTTTCGGGAAGTTTATCCGGAAAAATTGGTTCGATAGAATAGGCTTTCCAAAGTGCGTGAAATTCTGCAGCAAGTTGATTTATATTTTCGCTGCTAAGTTTGTCTGATGGTGGAAAAATTTCTTTTGATAATCCGAACAATTTCGACATGGTAATAGCCGGACTGTTTTCGAGCGACTCCAGATATTCGGGATTCGTTCGATCGTCCGGCAATGTTACCTTTGGCGCTTTTGACGCCGCATTGCGCATGTCACCAACTAATTGTTCGACGTATCGTTGCATGAAAATTATTTTCGACAAAATTAATCTTTTGTTTCAAATATCAAATTTTTTCGTGCTAATTTAAAATGTTGAGCATTTGCATAAATTTCTAAGTTTAAAATCTCAAAAAATTACTTTTCAATTGATTCGGAAAATTAAGAAAAAAATATTTACTTTGTAATTAGTTTATTTTAAAATAATGATAGTTGAAAGACAATGAATTTTGACATAAAACTAATTGAAAACACAGACTTTGGTTCATATATTTTAAAGGATATGTATTCATTTTATTCAAATGCAGCCGCAGTTTGTTTTGAAGAAAATAGATTTTCAGGTACAGCTTCTTTAATTGTTGATTTTACGGAGCAAACAATATTCCAATTAAATTGGGAATGTTTAAGTTTGCAAGTTAAGGATATGCACAATGATTTAATCTATGCAGCTGAACAAGGTGCTTATTGCATTGCTTTTCTTATAATACATAAATTGACAAATTATAAAATAATTAGACAAGCAAAAAGAAAAACCGGTTTTGATTATTGGCTTGGCGATAAAGAAGAAAACTTACCTTTTACAAATAAAGCAATATTAGAAGTCTCTGGATTATTGAAAGGAAACAAAAATCAAATCAATCAAAGAATGGCGATGAAGGAAATACAAATCAAGCAAAGTGATGGATTGCATTTGCCATCTTTTATTGTTATTACTGAATTTAGTGAACCCATTTCAAAAGTTGTAAAAAATGAAAAATATTGATTCGCTACACAATGAAGCAATGGTGATAGCTCAAAAGGCTTTTATTGCGCAAAAAAATGGTAATGAAAAAGATTTTATCAAATTATCAAAGGATGCTTTTTTGCTTGAAAAGCAAGCTGCAATGACTTTGAAAGATAAATTTGATATCGAACCTAATAGAGCAATTTTATTTAAAAGCGCTGCTTTTTTGGCGTTTGATGCAAAGGAATATAATGAATGCAAAGATATGAGAAAATATGCATTAAGCGGTGATCCTTATCCTGAAATAAAAATTGAACTCGAAGAATTGAAATTCGCTGTTTTTGAAAAATTAAAAAATCAATGGAGCGTTATCAATTCTTCTAACACTAAAATTGCAACATTAATTCAAAAAAAACATTCATTGCTTGCATCGTAAATTTATGGAGACTATTTCTTTTTATTCATATAAAGGTGGCGTTGGCAGAACATTAGCACTTGCAAACATAGCCAATTATTTATTAAAAATGAATTTACAGGTATGTGTTATAGATTTTGATTTAGAAGCACCGGGGTTACATTATAAATTATCAGAAAAATCGGTAATTAGTTTAGAAAAAGGAGGCATTGTTGATTTAATTCATGATTTTTATATAAATCAAAATGCTGAAATTAGCATTAAGGAATATACTATACCTATTAAGCAAAAATCGAATAAAGGAAACCTTTTTTTCATACCGGCTGGAAATGTCATATCTAATGAATACTGGCGAAAATTATCTGAAATAAATTGGCCAGATTTACTTTATACTAAAGAACGATATGGTTTGTTTTTTTTTCTACAACTTCGGGAATTAATTAAAAATGAATTAAAGCCCGATTATTTATTAATAGATAGCCGAACCGGTATCACTGAAATTGGTGGTATTTGCACCGCTTTACTTGCCGATAAAGTTCTTTTTTTACTTACAAACAATCAAGAAAATGTTGACGGCATAAATAATGTTTCTCAGGCAATTTCTAAAGTACCACGTTTTGAAGGAATGAAACCAATTGAAAAATATTACGCTTTAACCCGTATTCCTAAAGAAATTGACGATAAAGTAATCGAAAATATTGCATCACAAATTAAAGACGATAAATTTACCGAGCGTTTAGTAAAAATATATTCCGACCGTGAATTAGAACTTGCTGAAACAGTACCTCTAAGCCAAAAGCAGATAGACAACAGACCATTAACTACCAGCTATCTCGATTTGTTTACAAAAATTGTTGGCATTGAACAAATTGAAAAGCATATTGATGTTCTTATTGAAAGTATTAGCAACGAAGAACCTGCAAATGCGATTGCCGAATTAGAAAATTTATCGAAAGCTATATTAAATACTAAGATTGATGAAGCTTTGTTGGATATTTGCTTGAAAACGAACAACAAGAAAAACTTTGTTGAAGCTTTTAATTCATATTATAAAAAAATGAATATGGGTGTTGAGACGAAGTATATTAAAGATTATATAGAGTGTATTCTTGCTCAGGACGTTTCTTTAGATTTATCAATCATTGAAAATTATATTAATATGAAGGATAAAAAGGATGTCAAACATACTAAATTAAACCTCTTTTATTTTTACTTTAGGCAAAAAAATTATAGGAGAGCAAAAGAACTTTCTATAGAATTATTAGATACGAATTTCAAAATTGATATGTTTCGTAATTTATTTGTCATATTTAATAGGACGAAAGATATAAATTTAGTAAATGTTTTTAAAGAATATGAAAAAGATATTTTAGAAGATTACGAATTACAATTATTATATTGTGATTTTATTTACGAATTAAAAGATACTAGCACACTTATAAAAATTATAGACAATACAGAATTTCGAACTTATTTGATTGAAAAAGAACCGTATCTTTCTTATAATGTTTTCTCAGAAATATTTAACGATAAAATAATATTTAATATTTATGATGATTTGATCGACAAATATGTAATGAATTCAAACGTCGAAAATCTTAAATTTATAGGTTATTTGTATAAATTATTTCCAACAAAATTTAAAAGTTTTAAACAAAAAATTAAAAATCATTCTAAATATAAAATCGTTATTAATGAAATAAATAAGATGAAAAATGAATTAAAGTTAGAAAATGGAAAAATAATTTATGAAAAACAACCAATAAGCTTGTTAGAATTAGCCGACTTTATTAAGAAAAGACCATTTAGATTTTAGAACACATTTTACTCCTTTAAATTATTCCCTTCCAGCGGCACTTCCATTGGATATTCGCCGTCGAAACAAGCGCGGCAGAAACCTTTGGTTTGTCCGGTAGCTTCCATTAAACCTTCCAGCGAAAGATAAGCCAACGAATCAACTTCGAGAATTTCTTTAATTTCGGCGACTGTGTGATTTGCACCAATCAACTGCGCGCGCGAAGGTGTGTCAATTCCAAAATGACAAGGATGCGTAACCGGTGGAGATACAATGCGCAAATGAACTTCTTTTGCGCCCGATTTTTTCAGCATGTCAACAATTCGTTTTATTGTCGTACCGCGAACAATTGAATCGTCAATAATAACAATGCGTTTGCCTTCAACATTTTTCTTTAAGACATTCAATTTTATGCGGACAGCCATTTCGCGCAACTTTTGATTAGGCTGAATAAATGTACGACCTATATAACGATTTTTGACCATACCGATTCCATACGGAATACCACTTGCTTCAGAAAAACCAATTGCTCCCGGAATACCAGAATCGGGTACGGCAATAACACGGTCTGCGTCAACCGGCGCTTCACGGGCAAGAATTTTTCCGGTTTTAAAACGGAACGAATTTGCCGTGATACCGTCCAAAATACTGTCAGGTCGCGCCAAATAAACCAATTCGAAAATACACATGCTTTTGCGAATCCATTTATTTGTTTTGATGCTTTGCAATCCGTTTTTATCGATGATGACAATTTCACCGGGTTCAATGTCGCGTATAAAATCAGCACCAATCGTGTCGAGTGCGCAGGTTTCTGATGCAAGAAAATAAGTGTCATCTTTTAATCCGACGCACAAGGGTCGTAAACCAAAAGCATCGCGCACACCGATTAATTGATTGTCAACCATCATTACCAAGGCATAAGCGCCTTTGACAATTTCCATAATGTTTTTGATGGCGCTGACTGTATCGGCTTTGTGATAACGTGCAAATAGATTGGCAATAACTTCGGTGTCGATGGTTGTTTGGAAAATAACGCCTTCGTCTTCCATTATGTCGCGAAGTGCGGCAGCGTTTACCAGATTTCCGTTGTGTGCCAGCGCAATTGCTCCGCGTCGGTATTTTACAACCAATGGCTGAACATTTTGTGGGACATTGTCGCCGGTTGTGGAATACCGCACATGACCAATTCCTATGTGTCCTTTGAGCTTAGCAAGCGTTTCGTCATTAAAAACTTCGGAGACAAGTCCCATCTGTTTGTGCAGGTCAACGGTTGTTCCATTGTAAACTGCAATACCTGCACTTTCTTGTCCGCGATGTTGCAAAGCGTACAAACCGTAATAAATATAATCTGCAATATTTTCGTCGTTTGGTGAGTAAACGCCCATAACGCCGCATTGGTCGTGAAAATGGTCATCCATGGTATAAAGAATTAATAATTGGTTTATAAAATTAACCCTGACAAAGTTTTAAACTTTGTCAGGGTTACCGGTTGTTTATAATGTTTCGACTCTACGCAAAACTTCCTGATATGTTGCTTTGACATTTCCCAAATCGCGGCGGAAACGGTCTTTGTCCATGCGCTCGTTGGTTTGTACGTCCCACAGACGGCAAGTGTCAGGCGAAATTTCGTCTGCCAGAATAATGCGACCGTGATAACGTCCAAATTCTAATTTGAAATCGACTAATTTCAATCCGAGTTTGATAAAAGTTTCTTTCAGTATTTCATTTATTTTAAAAGACGTTTGTTTGATAAATTCAACTTCTTGGTCGGTTGCTAATTTCATTGCTTTGATGTGATAGTCGTTCATAATCGGATCGCCGAGTTCGTCGCTTTTGTAGCAAAATTCGAGTACAATTGGTTCGAGAATTGTTCCGTCGGGCACACCAAGACGGCGTGTGAGCGAACCTGTTGCAATGTTTCGTACAATAACTTCAATCGGAACAATTTGTACTGCTTTTACAAACATTTGGCGGTCATCAATAAGCTCAACCAAATGATTTTCGACGCCTTGTTGCGTAAGAATGTTAAACATTTTTGCTGACATTTTGTTATTGACAATTCCTTTGTCGTCGATGGTTCCTTTTTTTTTGCCATCGAAAGCGGTGGCATCGTCTTTATATTGAATTAGAAAAACGTCCGGATCGGTTGTTTTAAAAACCTTCTTTGCTTTTCCTTCGTAAATTTGCTCTAATTTTTCCATATCAAAAAATGTGTTTAAAATTAATTTAATTTCCAGTCCGACATTACATTAATAGCTTCTTTCAGATAAATATCGTGTTTTAGTTCTTTGTGCCATTTTGTAATTTTCGCAATTTTGGTCGAATCGCCGGCAACAGCTGTTAAATCGTCTTTTGGTGCAACGAAACTAAGATCGGTTTCTTCTTTTTCGGCGTCTTCAAATTTTTTCGACTCTAATTTATCCGCTTTCAATTCTTCGCGGTATTTAGCCATGTTTAAACTTGCCGAAGTTTTGTCTTTTCGTTTTTTTAGATATTCGGCTTTTTCGTTAATCAGTGCAAACCGATTTATTTTTGATATACGTTTTTCGCTTGCAGTGCGCAATTTATTAATATCTTTTATAATATCTGATTTTTCATAGACAGCCGGTTTTATCTGATCATAAGGCATTGGATAATCGTTTTCTTTTTCGCCAAGGTCGAGTTTCTGATAAGGCTCTGGTAAAATAATATCTGGTATGACGCCTTTAAGTTGTGTTGTTCCGCCATTGATGCGATAAAATTTCTGAATCGTCATTTTGATTGAACCCAAAGGTTTATTCTCATTTGGTCCGCGAACCATATCGTCAAAATCAAAAATACGTTGTACCGAACCTTTTCCGTACGTGGTGGTGCTTCCCATAATAATTGCGCGGTTGTAATCTTGCATGGCTGCCGCAAGAATTTCGGATGCTGACGCACTGAAATAGTTTACCAGAATGATTAATTTGCCGGTATATTGTTGCTGTTCGTCTTTGTCGTCGAGTATGTATGGATTTCCTCCGCGCGATTTTACTTGTACAATCGGTCCTTTCTTTATAAAATATCCGCCCATGTTTACAGCGTCTTGCAACGAACCGCCGCCGTTGTTGCGTAAATCGAGAATAATGCCTTGAACGTTTTCTTTTTTCAATTTTTCAATTTCTTTTAAAACGTCAGTTGAACAAGCGCGACCGTTGTTTGCCTCGTTGAAATTGGCATAAAATTTTGGCAAGTAAATATAACCGTAACTGTTTTTTTCTGACTTGTCTTTGATGATTGCCGACTTTGCATAGGTTTCTTCCAAAACAACATCGTCGCGGATAATCGGAATTGCAAGAATATCGCCATTTATTTTTTTGACAGTCAACACGACTTTCGTTCCTTTTTTACCGCGAATCAAAAGCACGGCATCGTCCACGCGCATATCGACAATGTCAACAGGTTCCTGGTCGCCTTGTGCAACACGCAAAATCAGGTCGCCTTCTTTTAGCTGACCTTGTTTCCACGAAGCGCTTCCCGGAACAATTGATTCTACTTTGACATATCCGTCTTTTTCTGTCAACGTTGCACCAATGCCTTGGAATGTGCCCGACATTTCGATGTTGAAATTGTCTTTGTCTTTAGGCGCAAGATAATTGGTGTGCGGATCGTAAACGCTTGTGATGGCATTCAGAAAATCGGAATAACGGTCAGTACGATTTAGTTTTTCGATGCGATGGAAAAAGTCAGCATAAGTTTTGCGCACCTTTTGACGGGCTTGCGCTTCGAGCGTGTCCAACGGTTTTGATTTGATAACAGTGTCGTTATTTGCTTTGGCTTTTTCCTGAATTTCCAATTGATCAATAACGCGTGTCATAACCTGATATTTGAGCGACTTGCGCCAGTAATCGCGCAGTTCGATTGTGTCTTTTGCGAAAGGTAATTTTTCTTCGTCAAATTCGATTGTTTCGTCTTTGTCGAAAGTAAATGATTTTGATAGAATTTCTTTGTAATATTTTTCGGCATCGTGGGTACGTGTTTCAATTAAGCTGTTTGCAAGATCGAAAAATTCGAAAGTTTGATTTAATATTTCGTCGTCGATTTGAGTTTTATAAACAGTCAGTTGATCGACGTCTGGTTTTATTAAAAAACGTCGGTACATGTCAATGCGTTTTAAATAAAGATTGAAGACTTTTTCGGAAAACGCATCGTCTATTTTTACCGGTGCGAAATGTCCGTTTTGTAATGTGCGGTTTAAAATATCGAGGATAAGTTTTTCTTTGGGCGAACTGATATAGTAAATGAACGACGAAGTTGAAATTACGATGATTGCAAGTATCGTGATTTTTAAATATTTGAATGATTTCATGGAATTATTTTTTTGTTTGACTGATTGTTTCTGACTTTATTGATAAAACCAAATAAGTTTTATATGTTGCAAAAGTAGGAAAAAAAATAATTGTTTGAAAACTTTTTATGTGCGTGCAGATTTTGAAAAATGAAAGCGTTGGTAATAAAGAATCAAGCGTTTGTTAAATATTCATAAATCATATTTGGCTAATTTGCATCGATAATTCCGCATAAATCGTAAATCGAATTTGCTTCGGCGACAGGGGCGTTGTCTTTATAAATTTTCCAGCAATTTTGACTGATGCCCGATTCTAATTCAATTGCAACCGGAGCTTCGTTCGACTGTGCATAACCTTTGCGCTGCAATGCTTTTTCGGTTTGCCGGAAAATTGCGCTTTGTGGCTCTCCAATTATTCTGATTGGTTTTGTCGCTTTGATTTTGGTATTAAATTCACCGGAATGTTCGTCATAAATAGTATTTTGTAAACTGAAAAGTTGATTGTATTTATTGGTCAACGCTAAATCTTCTGGCGCGCCTTGGCAGACTTCGCCGGTTGGTAAAATGAGCCATATTTTATCAACGCGGTTAATGGCAAGGCTTAAATCGTGTGTCGAAAAAATAATGGTTTTGTTAAATTGACTGCACAATTGATGCAATATTCCGACAATTTCGAATTTGTTTGCAATGTCGAGAAACGCAGTTGGTTCGTCGAGAATAATTATTTGTGAATCTTGCGCGAGTGTGCGGGCAATCATTACTTTTTGTTTTTCGCCATCGCTTAGTTCGTTTATTTTTCTATTGACAAATTTTTGTAAATTGAGTGTTTCTATTGCAAAGTCGATATATTTTTTTTGACTTTGGTCGATGTAACCAAACCAGTTTGTGTAGGGATGACGTCCGATAGTAATTAATTCGTAAACGGTCAATTGATTGACGGCAATTTTTTCTGTCGAAACAAAACTTATCAGTTTTGCAAGTTCGTTTAAAGTAATGTTGTCCGAAATTTTGTTGTCGATAAAAATTTTGCCTTCGATTTTAGGAATCAATTTACAGATTGTTCGTAATAAAGTGCTTTTACCCATTCCGTTTGCGCCAATCAAAGCGAGTAATTCTCCTTTGCGGGTTGACAGATTTAAATTTTCTAAAATGAACAGCGACTTTGATTTGCCGTAATATCCGATTGAGAGATTTTCGATCCGAATAAAATTTTCTTTAGTAGCTGTCTGAAACATAAAAATTTAAATTGTACCAAAACATTTAAAATTTATTTTTCTTTCTGTTTCATATAAAGTTTTTTAATTGCATAAAATATACCACTTGCAAATAATGAGAAAATTCCACCATCAATTGGTATAACCGCAGGACCAGAAGGATCTCCTGCATCGGGAGGTTGCGCATAAGCACCAGAAAAAGTGAAAATTAGTAATGCAAAGAATATTATGAAAATTATATTTTTTCTGCTCATACAGTTCTTGTTACAATTGATTCAAATAAATCGCCTATTTTAACTTTTCGGTTAAATTCGTTATTCGTCAGGATAATCAAAAAGTATTCCCTAATAACGTATTATTTTCTATAAAATTTTTTTAAACTGGGTAATTTTAAAGCTTAACTAATATATATTAAGGTATATCACCAAAATAAAACAATTCGTCAAAAATATCATTTATAATTCGGCCATTATTTGCCTGAATTTTTCATTTGGTTTAAATCCTTTTCCATCGATCGACAACTCAGGATTAATGCCATGAACAAAATACATATCAATTTTACCTTTATTTTTTGCTTCAATTTTTCCACGATATTCGCATACAAAATAATCTTTAATCATTTTGTATGTATCGCCCGAAATATTGACACGACCAACTTCGCCTGCTGATTCCATACGCGAAGCAATGTTGACTGTATCGCCCCAAATGTCATAGGCAAATTTCTTTTTACCAACAACGCCGGCAACAACTTCGCCGGTATGAATACCGCAACGCAATTCCCAAACAGGTAAATCGTGTCCTGCTTTCCATTCATTCTCGTCATTCATATAACGTTGTATTTCTAAACCAGCCAATACGCAATCTACCGGATGACTTTTGTTTCGGATTGGCAGTCCGCCGGCGCACATGTAAGCGTCGCCAATGGTTTTTATTTTTTCGATATAAAATTTTTCGATAATTTCGTCAAATTTGACAAAGTGGGTATTTAGTTCCATGATAAGTTCTTGAGGTGTTAATTTTTCGCTTATCTTGGTAAATCCTTTGACATCGGTAAAAAGAACTGTTGCTTTTTTGTAGGAGCGCGGCGTTGCATAACCTTTTTCTTTCAACTCTTCGGTAGTTGACATTGGCAGAATGTTATTCAAAATAGAATCAGATTTATCTTTTTCTCTTTGAATAATTTGTTCTGCAACTTTAATTTTTGTTATGTCAGAATCGACAGCAACCAATTGTTTCAACATGTCGTATTCATCTAAGATTGGCGTCAATGTCGTTTGTATCCAGAGTAGCGAATCGTCTTTTGCCTTTGTTTGCGAAACATACACTATCGATTCTCTGGTTTCGCTGGCTTTTGTTATTGCGTTTTTTATGTCGGGGAAAGAACTTGTTTCGTAGATGTTATCGCCTCTGACTTCTTTAAATTCTTCGAGCGAGTAACCGAATACTTTTGTAAATGCTTCGTTAACCCATTCTATATTGCCGTCTTTATCGGCAATCATAATAGAATTATCTGTCTCGCGTGCAACGAGCGAAAGTTTTTCGAGTTGATGATTCATTTCTTCAAGACTTTCGGCTTGCGAGCGCAGTTCTTCCGATTGTTGTTCGACTTTTGCTTTTTCTTCGAGCAAAAGTAATGTTCGGCTTTGTACTTCGTCTTCGAGCATGATGCGCGTGTGCTTATGTTGCCGTTCGCGAATTTTAATTGTTCCGGCAACTATCGAACCTACAACACCCAAAACAATAAAGTAAAACCACCACGTAAAATAAAAGGGCGGTTTGATTGTAAAACTAAATGAAACCGGTTCTTTGTCCCAAACGCCATCGCTGTTGCAGGCGCGAACTTTAAATGTATAATGACCGTGCGGAATGTTCGAATAAGTCATTTCGCGTTTGGTGGTTATGGGCGACCACATATTATCAAATCCGTCGAGTATCCATTGATATGTGACTTTTTCGGGCGCTTTTAAATCGATGCCGACAAATTGAAATGACAAATGGTTTTGATTATACGGCAGTACCAGATTTACCGGTAACTTTGTTTTACGCGAAATACTGTCTGAATATATGTTCCAATCAGCGTCTTTAAAAAACAAACTTACTTTTTCGATGTGCGTTAGTGGTTGCAGTTTGTTTGGCAAATCTTCGTTGCGGTTATATTGTGTAACGCCTTTGACAGTACCAAACCAGATGAATCCTTTTGAATCTTCGAGCACTGCATTTAAGTTCGATTCTATTCCGCGATAACCTTCTACTTTGCTGTAAATTCTTATTGGCATTACAAATTTCGAATTTATATCGACGCGACAAATTCCCTTTTCTGTTCCGACCCAAAGCATATTTTGAGAGTCGCAGATTAAAAAATACACGTTGTTCGAATTTAAACCAGTCTTCATAGAAAAGGCTGAAACTTGCTTTCCGTCGAATTTGCAAATTCCGCCGCCAAATGTTCCAAACCAGATGTTGCCGGCTTTATCTTCGGTTATAGCCATTACCTGGTCGTTTGACAAACCGTCTTTCTTAGAAATATTGAAAACCTGATTTTCTAATAGCTTATTATTTTTGATTAAATCGGCAGCATTTATATCGGCAGGAATCATGTCAACGCCTGTGTTATCAGTACCAATCCATATATTTCCTTTTTTGTCTTTAAACAATGTGTAAATTGAGTTCGACGTCAAGCCTTCGTTTTTGGTAAGCGACGTAAATTTGTTACCGTCATAAATATTGATACCGCCGCCATAAGTTCCAATCCAGACGTAACCATTGTTGTCATTAATAATTGAATATGTTTTATTTGAAACGAGTCCGTCATTTGTTGTAAAACATTTCATGCGTTTACCGTCCCACACGCTAATGCCTTGGTCTTTCGAGCCGAACCAATAATTTCCGTTTTTGTCTTGATTGATGGAATATATAACATTGGAGTTCATTCCGTCTTTTGTGGAAAGATAGCTTAATTTGTTATCGACAAATTTACAAACGCCGCTTCCGCGCGTCCCGAACCAGATTGTTTTATTTTTATCTTCGAAAATCGACATCACCATCGATGTCAATCCATCTTCGTTCGAAATATGTTTGAATCGCTCACCGTCAAATTTTGATATACCCGCACCATCAGACCCAAGCCATATATTTCCGCCATTGTCGCGCAACATACACGTAATAAAATTATTTGGCAAACCGTTTGTCTGGTTAAAATAGTTAAACGATTTTCCATTGTACCGACAAACGCCTTTTCCATAGCTACCAAACCAAATGTTATTGGACTTATCCATTATAACGCTCGAAATATCATTACACATCAATCCATTGGATGTCGTTAAATTAATGAAAGTTATTCCGTCGAATTTGCTGGCGCCGGTATTTGTTGCAATCCAGATATTTCCATTTGCATCTTCGGCTATTGCATTAACTGTATTTCCTGCAAGACCTTCGGTTGTGGTATAATTTACAAATTGATTGTTTTCTAATTTGAACAAACCTTTGTTTTCGCTGCCAACATACAATTCTTTATTTTTTGAGACGTACAAACAATTGACAGTTGTGATTGATGCGTATTTTTTCAGGTTGACTTTCTCAAACTGGTTTTTGTTTAGTTTATACAATCCACTGTTTACTGAGCCAAACCACATGGTGCCGTTTTTGTCTTCGGTAATGCAAATAATGGTGTTGCTTTCTAATCCGTTTTTGTTGTTGTAATTTGTAAAATTTTTTCCGTCGTACTTGCTAACATAACCGTCTTTAGTGCCGAACCAAATATTGCCTGTATGATCTTGATAAATTGCGCGGATTTGATTGTTGCTCAAACCAAGTTCTGTATTATATTCAATAAAAGTAGTTCCGTCGAAACGGCAAACGCCGCCACCGTCGGTTCCAACCCAAAGATAGCCGCCTTTGTCTTCGTACAAAGCAAAAATCTGAGATTGCGATAAACCTTGCTCAATTGTAAATGTGCTAAAATTATATTGTTGTGCAAACACTGTTGCGCAACTTAAAAATATAATTATTACCACAATGATACGCTTCATAGCCCCGAATTTCTGAATTAATTATTAATATGATTTTAATTATCTATTTGTAAAAAAAATCGCGAAATTTTTTTGCTAATTTAATAAATAAAAAGAATAAACTGTAATTTGAAATAAAAAAAAATTCCAACTTCAAAAATTTAACAAATTAGATTTTGATAATCAAATTTTTGCAGAAATAAATTAACGAATCTCACCGATTGATGTAACAAATTTGCGGCGTTGGTTGCTAATTTTTATTTTTGTCAGAAATTATTTTTAATCGATGAGCAACGAAAAACAAAAATTATATCGCAGTTTTTTATTTCCTTTTATTTTTATTCTGTTTCTCTGGATAATAAAGTGGTCCGAATGGTATTTTGACTTCAGTCTGGTTGAATTGGGCGTCTATCCTAAAAAATTTTCTGGACTTGTCGGTTTGTTTTTCTATCCTTTGATTCATGCCGATTTTCAACATATTTTGTCGAACACAGTTCCATTATTTATTTTGTTATCGGGCGTTTTCTTTTTTTACAAAGAAGTTGCGTTTAATGTATTTTTTATTTCGTATTTTCTTTCGGGAATATTGATATGGCTTGGCGGACGACCATCGTATCACATTGGCGCCAGTGGTTTGATTTATGCTTTCGGTGCGTTTTTGTTTTTCAGTGGCGTTTTTCGCAAACATACCGGTTTGATGGCGGTGTCGTTGCTTGTCATTTTTATGTACGGCAGCATGGTTTGGTCAATGTTTCCATTTCCTTTTAAAGACCCGATTTCGTGGGAAGGACATTTGTTTGGGTTTCTGATTGGATTTGTGTTGGCGCTGAATTACCGGCAGATTGGCGAGCAACGAATCCGTTTCGACTGGGAAAACGAACCCGACGACGGCACACATTCGTACCGTGCACACATCGAAGCCTTAAAGACTGAAGAATTGTCATTAGAAAAAGATTTGACAGTTTTTGAAAATCAAAAATTAAATTCAAACGCAACGATTTATTCTTGGGGTACAACAAAACCTTGGAATGATTACAGCAGTTTTTCTAAAAAATATTTTTCGAACCGCGTACAAAAAATTTCTATTGACGCTGGATTTACCTGTCCAAATCGAGTCGGCACAAAAGGCGTTGGCGGTTGCACGTATTGCAACAACAAAACTTTTAATCCGTTTTATTGTTCGCCACAAAAAAGCGTAACGCAACAATTAAACGAAGGGATTGCTTTTTTCTCGGCAAAATATAAAACGCAAAAATATCTCGCGTATTTTCAAGCGTACTCCAATACTTATGCGCCTTTCGAAATATTAAGAGATTTGTTTGAAGAAGCATTGCTTTATCCTGACGTCATCGGTTTGGTTATTGCGACGCGACCAGATTGCGTCAATGAAAAAATTATAAATTATCTGTCAAGTTTAAGTCAGAAATATTATATTGTTGTCGAATTTGGAGTCGAAACATGCAGCAACAAAACTTTGGAACTTATAAACCGAGGTCATACTTGGGAAGAATCTTTGCAGGCAATTGAACAGACAACAAGTAGCGGAATTTTGACCGGCATACATTTGATCATTGGACTGCCAACTGAAACCAAAACCGATATTATAAACATGGCGCAACAAATTTCATGTCTGCCGTTGCACACGCTGAAACTGCACCAACTTCAAATTATTAAAAATACGCGGATGGCAGAAATGTTTTCGCAACATCCTGACTGGGTTATCAATTTCACTGCCGAAGAATATATCGACTTGGTTATCGACTTTGCCGAACAAATAAGTCCCAAAATAATTATTGAACGTTTTATTAGCGAAGCGCCGCCGGATATGATTATCAGTCCAAAATGGAACGGTCTTAAAAATTACGAGTTTGTAAGCAAACTTGAACAGCGGATGAATGACCGCAAAACTTGTCAGGGAAAGAATTTTGCGGTTTCGGTTGCGTAGTTTATTTGTTCAAATACGTTTTTCTAAATTCGGATTTTGAACTTTGGAAAGCATTTTTTTGTTCTTTGTTGCTGTCGTAAAACAAAATAAATTCGAGTTCGGCATTTGGATTCTCATATTCTTCGTCAAACTTTCTAACAATGTCGCCCGGATACACAAACGGACAACCAAACATAGAACCAAGTTTGAAATTAATTCCTTTTTTTATTTTTGTAGGCATATACGATTTGTAAACCAATTCGCTGCACACAACAGCATTTTTACCCGAAAAATCGAAATCAAAACCATAAGGCAATTTGTAATATTCAAACGATTTAAGTATTGCCAAAAATTTATCTTCGCGTGACAATTTTGGACGCAGCACCGCAAAATGATCAACATAAGCAATATTTTTTAGCGGACTTATAACGACGCCGGTTTTGGTTACAGATTCGATAATCGGAAAATTGTATTTGAAAATGCGCAAATATATTTTGGGATAATGTTTTAAAATGTATTTCGACGGTTTCATTCCGTGCAACATCGGCAATCCTTTGAAATACCGGTTTAAAAAAACAAGGTTGCCAATGAAAATTCCGCAATGCGTCCAGTAGCCCGAAATTACAGAGTTCTGAAAAACGTCGTCTTCGCGTTTGAACAAAATATCGCCGGGCTGAAGTTGCTTACGTATTTCGATAATTTGTTTGCGTTTTATTTTCCTTTCTTTTTTGGTTGACGTTGTATCTTTATTGACAATCATAGCGACCAAAGGTTTGGCAATTGTTTTAACCGGTAGCATGACGTATTTTAAAAAACTGCCGCTGTTTAATTGATTGATAATACTGTCGTGATAACTGTTGTCTTCGGTTAATGATGTAAAGCACAAATAATGGCTGTATGTCGAATCAATCGAAGCGTAACCATTCTGAAAAGTTTCAACATAAATTCTATCGGCGCTTTTGCTGTACGAAATTGATAAAATACTACTATCTGCAATGCCGCGTGTTTTTTCAATTTTATTTATTTTGTTGCGGTTATAAAAATACAAGAAGTCATTTTGCGTCCCAACAATCACTGCGCTGTCGTGTATTGTCAAAACCGAAGTAAATTTTGATTTTGTAAAATTTCTAAATTCTTTTGTTTTATCGGTAACTATTAGGTTGCTGTCAATTTTATATATGGTTGACGAATCGTTGCCGGCAATTGCCCAACATATTTTATGATTATTTGCGCTAACAATTTGTATTTTTTTTTCGACTGGCAATTTAAAATAAACGGAATCGTTCTGAGCTCGAATTGTTAAACTCAACACAAATAAAACAACTATTAAAAGTAGCTTAATCATAATTGATTGAATATGTAAGTAAAGAAAATTAGCTTTAGCAAAATTAATCAATCAAAACGGAAAAGAATTATTTTGCATACTTTAATAATGTATAAAATTTGAAACGATTTTTCAGTTTTGCCCTTTTATGTATCGAACAAATATAGCAATAAAAAATTATTCCTTCAGCATTTTATCAATAAAATATGGGCATTATTTGGTGGCTGACTTACTTGTAAAATAAGCAATTAAAGAATACACAGCGCCAATTATTAAAAGTTGAAATACAAAATTAATTAATGCGTCGCTACCGGAATGTGAATGATTGTCGATTTCGATAAATCTATAAACTGAAAAAGCCAGTGCAAATAAAAGTATTAGCCAACCGAATATTGAAACCGGAATGTAAAAAAGTCCTTTGCGTTTAAACCAAGTTAATTTCATTTTTTTATATTTTTAAAATAAGTAAATGATTAAAATAAATATCGAAATAAAAATTATTAAAACATTAAACCATACAGCATTCAAAAAGTTTATATTTTTTGGACTGCCGGACAGAAAATAAATTTTTTGGATAGTTATAAAGTTGAATATCATAAATACAATTGGCACAATCAGAAAAAATAAAACTGACGTTATTTTATCTTTACTTGCAAGTTCGTGAAGATTTGAAACCAACGTTGTACTTGGCATAAACACACTTTTCATTAAAAACATTGCAATGACAAAAAGTGGAATACTCAACCACCACCAACTGACAACAGATTTATCTTTTGCTCTGCTGATAGCGTTTGCTAACATTTCCTGATGTTTCAGATTTGAAACTTCGGGTTTCGACATCGAAAGTAAAGTTTCTTCAAAATTTTTATTTTCCATAATGATTAATGTTAAATGTTATTACATTTTTCGCGCAATTTTTCTGTGCCACGCGACAACAAAGATTTGAGCGTTCCTATATTGATATTTAAAATTTCTGAAATCGTTTTATTATCAAAACCTTCAAAATACCGCATCGAAATTACTTCCTGATATTTTACGGGCAATGTTTTTAAATTTTTTAAGACGGCTTGAAATTGTTCGTGTTTTTGCAATTCAATTTCCATTTCGGTTTTGTCGTCTTGCAAATAATTATTGAATAACGATTTATCATCGAAATTAATTCTTTCGAATAAACTTTGTTGTTTCCTTTTATTCCTGTAAAACAAATTTACTTCATTTGTTGCTATGCGATAAAGCCAGACTTTTACCGGAATACCTTTGTAATCGAAATTGTTAATATGTGTAAATGCTTTGGAAAAAGTATCGGCAGCAATGTCCGCCGATTCGTCGAAATTACCCGTTCGACGCAGTACATAACCGAAAATAGCTTTATAATACATTTCAAATAATTTTGAAAAATAAGAAGGATTATTTTTGATATTGTGCAATAATTCAATTTCGGTCATACTATTTTCAAATCAACTTTTATCAATAATACAAAAGTACCAAATTGGTTGCAATATTTTTGAAAATAAAAAAGCCGGATGGCTATTATGCAACATCCGGCTAAATAAATTATGAGAGAAAAATTATTTCTGTTCTTCTTTTTTCTTTTCTGCTAATTTCTTCAAAGTATCTTCCTGAATTTGTTTGCTTACAGGCATGTATTTAAAGAATTCCATCGAATAATTTGCACGACCGCTGGTTAAGTTACGCAATTGCGTGGTGTAACCAAACATTTCCATTAAAGGAACAAGACCGTTTAGTTTTTGTGCACCTTTGCGGAAACGACGCATTGATTCGATTTTACCACGACGACGGTTTAAGTTGCCAACCACGTCGCCAATATTTTCGTCGGGCGTATTGATTTCTATTTTCATCATTGGTTCCAACAGAATTGGATTGGCTTTCATAAAACCTTGCTTGAAACAAATAGAAGCGCAAATCTGGAATGCAAAATCCGACGAGTCAACAGGGTGGTAGCTGCCGTCGAGCAACACCACTTTAACGTCAACAACAGGGAATCCAGCCAATACACCCGTTTCAAGTGTCTTTTCAATACCTTTTTGTACCGACGGAATATATTCAGCCGGAATACGTCCGCCTTTAACTTTGTCAATAAATTCGAACCCTTTGCCATCGTTTGGTTCGATGCGCATAATGACGTGTGCAAACTGACCTTTACCACCGGTTTGTTTGGAGTGTTTGTAATCACATTCGCGTTCCATGGTAATTGTTTCGCGGAATGCAACTGACGGTTCGCCAACAATAACTTCAACACCAAATTCGTGTCGCAAACGGTCAATCATAATTTCGATATGAAGTTCGCCCATACCTGCAACGATTGTTTCTTCTGTTTCGTCGTCGAAACGTACATGAAATGAAGGATCTTCATTTGACAGTTTGTGTAATGCTTCGCCAAGTTTTTCCTGATCTTTACGTTTTGCAGGAACTATTTTCAATTCAATTACTGATGGTGGAATATGGATATTTTCTAAAAATAATGGATGAGCCGGATCGCAAAGCGTGTCGCCGGTTTTGGTAAGTTTCATACCAATCAAAGCTACAATGTCGCCCGGACCTGCTTCCGTCATTTCTTCGCGGTCTTTCGCACAGATGCGCAATATGCGACCAACGCGCTCATGTTTGTCTTTTGTCGAATTTAATAACTGCATTCCACTTTTAATTGTGCCCGAATATATTCGAACAAAAGTTTGCTGACCAACAAATGGATCGTGAATGAGTTTGAATGCCAAACCTGCAAATGGGTCTTTTGTCGTAGGATTACGATGATGCGATTTTTCCGGATCGTCAACATCAAGACCAACAACAGTGCCTTTATCAAGTGGCGACGGCAGATAATCAATAACTGCATCGAGCGCTAATTGTACGCCTTTGTTTTTGTAGGCAGCGCCGCACAAAACCGGAGTTATCAGTAATTTTAATGTTGCTTCGCGGACAGCACGTTTTAAACGGTCGGTCGAAACTTCTTTTTCGTCGAAGAACAATTGCATAATTTCGTCATCGAAATCGGCAAGTTTTTCAACTAAAAATGCACGTGCTTCTAATGTTTGTGCTTTATATTCTTCGGGTATTTCAATTTCAATCTGGTCGGTGTCAGTATAACTATATGCTTTGTTTGCAATAACATCAATAATACCAACAAATTTTTCTTCGGCGCCCATAGGTATTTGTATAGGAACGGCGTTTGCATCGAGTTGGTTGTTCATTTGATTGACAACTTCACCAAAATCGGCGCCTGTTCTGTCCATTTTATTAATCCAGGCAATACGTGGAACTTTGTAGCGGTCAGCCTGATTCCAAACAGTTTCTGATTGTGGCTCTACGCCACCAACAGCGCAAAACAAAGCAATCATTCCGTCAATAACGCGCAACGAACGTTCAACTTCGACAGTAAAATCGACGTGTCCCGGAGTGTCAATAATATTGATTTGCGAATTTTTCCAGAAACAAGTGATTGCTGCTGATGCAATGGTAATTCCTCGTTCCTGTTCTTGCTTCATAAAGTCCATGGTAGCAGCGCCATCATGCACTTCGCCGACTTTGCGGTTTACACCGGTGAAAAACAAAATTCTTTCGGTAACTGTTGTCTTGCCCGAGTCGATGTGGGCAGCAATACCGATGTTTCTTAATGTACTTAAAGGCATATTGTGTTAATTTAATAATTTCGTTGTCAAATAAAACTTGTTATACAATTTTTTTCGAAGCACTTATTTAAACTATTTCATCAAAATAAGTTTTCATAAAAAGGTCGCAAAAGTAAACCTTAATAACGAATTAAAAAAATATATTTTTATCTTTTATTAAAATGTTACAAAAATTTAATTTGCTGCTTGGTGAAAATTTTTAGAAATTCATGCTCCAGAAAAATTGCCAGTTTTGTCCCGGGAAATTGTCGAAAAGATATGAATAGCGAACGCCGACAGTAAAGAGCGCTTGCGGCATCAAAGATAAAGGTATAACATCGAATTTCAGTTCGGCACCGGCAGATCGATACAAATTTTTATCGTAATTGCTGCTGTATTTTTTATGTTCTGGGTCATAATAGTCATAACCTTTCAATAATCCATAATCACCAAACAAAGTTCCTTTTACACGTTTGACGTAAAGAAATGGTCCGAAGGCAAAGTCTGGATAAAAAATCGGAAAAGAATAATCGACAGAAATTTCGTTTGACGCTTTATAATAATACGCATCATAACCGCGTGGAAAAGCAAAATAACTTGCAAAAACATAATTCGTTAATGACTGTCGTTCTAAATATCCGCCCAATTTTAAATTGTCATGGTTGCCGATTCCGGGAAAATATACATTCGCAACCAACGATAACATTTCGGCAGCATAATCGCTTGCAAAAGGTGTGGAATGGTAAACGAGCTGAAACACCTGCGCGAAACGTGGACCAATATCTTTGCTGCTACCGTTTTTGACATTTGACAATAAAAGACTGTAAGTTAATGGGACTAAACTACCGTTTCCAAAATCGTACATGGTTGGCGATTGGTCAAGTCCGAGATGATTAATATTTGCAATGTCAGCGCTTAATGTAATTTTAGTCAAAAAATTTCCTTGCGAAAAATCAAGTGGAACACTCAGTCCAGCCGAAACCTGCGATTCAACCCAATTATTAATGCCAACCGTAGTTGGTGTATTTATGCTGACAGAACGTTGCGTTATTTCGCCAGATAAATTAATAATTGTAAACCATTTTGCATAAGCGACATTGAGAAAAGTTGCCGTATTTTTTTCGTTGGTATTGTAACTGACGCCGGCGCTAAAAGAAGTGGTATTTAAAACGTCGTTCGAATTTATAGAAAAACTAATAACCGGCGATGTTTCTGTCAACCACCAACTGTGGACATTTAAAGCGTGTACATTTGTATTATAATCGTTTACCGGATAATTATTCTTCGGAATCAAACTTTCGTCCATTATATTTTTGCTTTGTTCCTGCGCAACCAATGGCGCAAAATAATTGGTCTTATTTATTTTGACATTTTCAATTTTTGTCCACTTGGTCGAATCGATTTCAATTTGTGCGACATTATAACCGTCAACCGCATAGTCAGAATAAAGCATCGCTTTTTTGTCTGCCGAAATACACGGATTAAATGCGCCAAATTTCGAACAAGTTATTTGATATTGTTGCTTGTTGGTTACATTGATGCAATAAATATTGTCGATGCCCGAATAAGGCGAATTAAAAAAAACGTAATTGCCAGACATAACCGGAGCTGTAATATTTTCGGGCGACGCCGGAATTAAAATTTGTTGGCTACCGGTTTCGACATTCAATACGATCAAAGATTTTCCAACAAAACTTTGACTTGTAAAGACAATTAATTTGTCGTTATCAGAGAATGTCGGCATGGTAATAAAATCGTTTGCCGGATTTGCAAAACGTTTGATTTCTTTACCGGTTTGAGCGTCAAGTAAAACCAACGAACAATTACGCGCTTCGTCAAATTCGACGGCAACAATAATTTTTGCGTCGTGCGACAAATCGGGCGCAAATAATTTTGTATGATGCTCCAGACGACGAATATTTTTCGAGCGCAAATCCATCACACAAAGGTCAGAAAAACTGCGTTGCGCAAAACGGATGTCAGGAATTTGTTCTGCCCAAACCAAATGATTCGATTTGAACGGTATGCGCAAGGTTTCGGCTAAAGAAACGTTTGTCAGTTTTTCTTCGCGACCGCTTTTATACAATCGTACAATTTGTTGTGCATCATCTAAACCGTCTTTGATTGACAAAATTGTTGTATCGCTTTCGAACTGCGGATATTCGTAATTTGTCCAACCACGTTTGTGTTTCAGATTGATTTTTGCAAACGAAGTCAGATTCAAATTTTCCAATTGTTTCGACCAGATTTCTTTTAATTGTGTTGTCGTTTCGTTGTAGGTTTTGACCAATCCTTTGTGAGTATATTTTTTAAGCGCGTGGTTAAAAGTAAAAGGATAATACGTATTTCGAGTAGCTTTGTCGAGAATCAAATTGAGCGTGTCTATTCCATATTGTCGTTTTATAAAAGTTGTTAAATGATAACCAAGAACATAAAGGCTCGGATAATAATCTTTGTAAGACAAAAGGTACGCTTTGTAGTATGAAAAATTTTGATTGGATAAAATAGACGCACGCATGGGCATATCAAAACCGGGCATACGTCCGCGACCAACGCCGGTGAGCGCGGTTTCTGTGCAAACGGCGTCGCCTTCCCAAAACCAATCGGGAATAAAAATGGTCGGTAAAAAAATACCATTCTGACCATAAAAAATTGTCGCTAATCTGGTGAATCCCTGATTGAATTTATCGAATTGCGCGGTGTGTCGTCCTTCGTGCGAAGCCAGCATATTCAGCCATTCACCGGCGCCGGTAAACTGACTTTGCGGCGGCGTTCCGTACCAGAAAACCATGCGCGGCGACCATTGCACAAATCCATTTGACGTCGTACTTTGGTTCGCAATAATAATCGGATATTTTTTCGATTCATTTTTTAAAGTTTTATGCAAAGGCCAGTACAAAAATTCAATTGTGTTTGCCATTCGTTGACCGTCGGACAAAAGCTGGTCAGGAAAAATTACGGTAAAATTTTTTGTACTGATTTGCTTCCATTTTATATTGGGACTGAACTGCGTATTGTTTATTAAATTTTGTATATCCTGAGCAAAACCTGTTAACGAAATACAAATTGCAATTACTACTGCTACAACTTTTTTCATGAAATATTTTTAATGATTTATTTTGCAAAATATAATTTTCTATCCAAAACAAAATTAAACCATTTTTTGATATTCCAATTCGGGATAAGAAAAACCATTATAATTTATAGCCGAATTTGTATAAGCCCCACCCGGTGCAACAAATAAATAATCGCCTATTGAAATTTTCTGCGGAAGCATAATATTTTCTGCGAAAATGTCATGGCTGTCCATTGTCGGACCGGTAATTGTGAATGTTTCAAGTTTTGTTTCTGTTGAAATTTTATAAGGATAAATTATTGGGTATTGAAGTCCGCTTAAAATCCAATAGAACCCTTGACAAATGCCGGAATCGACAAAAATCCATTTTGTATTTTGACGTTCAATAATGTCATAAATGCGCAACATCAAAACGCCTGCGTTTGCAACCAGAAACGAACCGGGTTCGCAAATGACGCGCATGTTGTAATGATTACGAACTTGGTTAATTAGTTCAGAAATTTTATTCCAAATGATTTCCAGCGTTTTGTATTGATCGACATTGTGCGCTGGAAATCCACCGCCAAGATTTAAAAATTCGAGTTGAAAATCGTTGCGACTTAATTCATCGATAACTTCAGTCACTTGCTTAATTGTTTGAAACCAAGTATCAGCATTTTGGTTATTCCAACCTACGTGAATCGCCAATCCGCAAAAGTCGAGATTCAATTTTTTTGCATGTTTTGCCAAAACTAAAACGTCGTTTAAAGAAGCTCCGAATTTTTTTGTCAACTCCCACGATGCGCCAGCGTTGCTAATGGCAAGTCGCAAAAAAACGTTTGAGTGTGGCTCATATTTATTTATTTTTTCGAGTTCGGAAATTGAATCGAAAGCGAATGTTTTGACGCCGTATTTGTGCATCGCTGCCAGATGTTCAGGAATTTTAACCGGATTGCTGCAAATAATTTTGTCCGGATTAATTTTTAGATTTTCCAGCATTTTTAATTCACCAACCGATGCAATTTCAAAACCGGCACCACATGCGTAAAGGCGCTCCAAAATATTTGGAAAATTATTGGTTTTGACTGAATAATAAATGTCGCTGTCGAGAAAATTAAAAATTTGTTTAAGATATTTATAATTGAAAATGAGCGTTTCTTCCGAAAACAAAAATCGCGGTGTGCTTTTTTCGGTTTCGATAAAATGTTGAATCTTATTTTTTAATGACGGATGCAAATTTCTCATTTAGCTTGTAATGAAAATTATTTCTTGCCACAAAATTCAGTCAACACACCAAATGTTGATTTTGGATGCAGAAAACCAATGTGCAAACCTTCAGCGCCTTTGCGCGGCGTTTTGTCGATAAGTTGAATGCCGCTTTGCTGCGCTTCGTTTAATGCGCTGTCGATGTCGTCAACTGCAAAAGCAATGTGGTGTATGCCTTCGCCTTTTTTTTCAATAAACTTTCCAACTGCACCTTCAACGTCCGTCGATTCTAACAATTCAATTTTTGTTTGACCAATTATAAAAAACGCAGTCTTTACTTTTTGATCCGGCACTTCTTCTATGGCGTAACATTTTGTGCCCAAAATATTTTCCCAAAATTTAATGGATTCGTCAAGATTTTTTACTGCAATTCCGATATGTTCAATGTGTGTGGGTTTCATAAAAAAAATATTTATATTTGCACAGCAAAAATAGATATTGTAAAATGTTTTGCAATATTTCTATCAAAATCATTTTTTTTGGACAGCAATTTGAATGTAAATTTTTTGTTGAATGATTTTTCAAAATAAAAAAATAAAATTATGATTGAACTTCTTGAACAAATTCCCGGTCCGCAATTTTTGCTGGTATTTTTAATATATGCAATAGTCGTTTTTGTAATATTAAAAATAATGCAAAAAAGAATATTGACTAATGCAGCAACAGAAACTTCGAAGAATGTGGACATCGACGGATTGGAAGTTCTGATATTGAGTCAAGGAAACAGACCGCGCAATATTGTTATGACTGTTTTCTTTACACTCACTAACCGCGACATTAT
>Ga0265327_10001596_pt1 | contig 27613 bp, 14 predicted proteins | sample 41621metaG_FD_202089 | JGI IMG/M metagenome (GOLD analysis project Ga0265327, IMG submission 202089) | Rhizosphere microbial communities from Carex aquatilis grown in University of Washington, Seatle, WA, United States - 4-16-21 metaG | ecosystem: Host-associated > Plants > Roots > Rhizosphere...
ATTTCACGGTTCATACCGGCGCGTTCAACCACGTGATGAAGACCCAGCGCGGCCACGCCATCGTCGTGGAGAAGCCGTGGGCGGACTTCCATCGCTATGGTCTGATCTGGACGCCCGAGCGCCTGGAGTTCTTCTTCGACGGCGAGAAGGTCTCCGAGTTCGTCAACGACGGCCAGGGTCCCGCGCACTGGCCCTTCAATTCTCCGCAATACCTGATTGTGAATCTGGCGCTGGGCGGCGCCTGGGGCGGGCAGCGCGGGATCGACGACACGATATTCCCGGCGGAATTCCGGATCGACTACGTGCGGTACTGGCGGGCGCCGGCGAAATAGGTCGGAGGCGCGCACCTGGCGGAGCGGTCCGCGGCGGCACCGCTCCGGTGCTGGCCGGCGACCGGCGATGAGGGCTTGCGCCGGGCGCATCTCGGAGGAGGATTCCAGACGGTCGGCCCTTACCCCTTTTTTATTCTCAGCCATGTCGCAACTGACCATCCCGGTTCTGCTCGTCGTCAACTATCTCACGAACCCGCTCGGGGTTCACGATCCCGCGCCGCGTCTCGGCTGGCAGCTGGCGCCGGTCGACGGACGGCGCGGCCTCGCCCAATCCGCCTACGAGATCAAGGTGTCGTCGCGGCCGGACGGCGCGGCGGATTTGTGGGACAGCGGCCGGATCGAAAGCGATGCCTGCAGCCAGATTCCCTACGCGGGCAGGAAACTCCCTGCGCGCTCGCGGGCGTACTGGCAGGTCACGACCTGGGACGAGCATGGCCAGCCTTCCATGTCGCCGGTGGGCGCGGCCTTTTGGGAGACCGGCCTGTTGGAGCGCAGCGAATGGGTGGCGCATTGGATCGGCGCACCCTGGCACGGGGCCGGCCAGACTTCGGCGCGCGCGCCTTACCTGCGCAGGAATTTCCACCTCGCCGAGAAGCCGGTCAGCGCGCGCCTTTATATTACCGCCCTGGGATTGTACGAGGCCTATCTCAACGGCGGCCGGGTGGGGACCGACTGTTTCGCCCCGGGTTGGACCGATTACACCAAGCGCGTGCAATACCAGGTTTATGACGTCGGCGCCCAGCTTGTCGCCGGCGAGAACGTGATCGGCGCAATCCTGGGCGACGGCTGGTATTGCGGTCATGTCGCGCAGAAAGGCCGTCAGCTTTACGGCGACCGGCCGAAGCTGCTGGCCCAGCTTGAGGTGACCTTCGCCGACGGCCGGCGCGAGGTGGTGGCGACCGATGCCTCGTGGCAGCTGGCGGGCGGTCCGATCCTCGAAAACGACCTGCTGATGGGAGAGAGCTACGATGCCCGCCAGGAGCTGGCGGGTTGGCTGGATCACCGGCCGGCGGCGGGGGATTGGCAGCCCGCACGGGAATTTCCCGATCCGGGAATCGAATTGTCGCCGCGGCTCGATGGCTCGGTGCGGGCCCACGAGGACGTTGCGGCGATCGCAGCTCCGCGGGTTCTTTCCGGCTGGGGCAGCGCCCGGTTCATCTTCGACTTTGGCCAGAATCTCGTCGGCAACGTCACGCTGCGCGTCAAGGCCCCCGCGGGCACGACCGTCAAGCTGCGGTATGCCGAGATGCTCGACGCGGACGGCAACCTGTACACCGACAACCTGCGGATGGCGCGGGCCACCGATTTCTACACCTGCAAGGGCGATCCCGCGGGCGAGACCTGGACGCCGCGCTTCACTTTCCATGGATTTCGCTATGCCGAATTGAGCGGTCCGGCCGACGACCTGGATCCGGGACGCGACGCGCTCGTCGCCCATGTGCTGCACACGGATCTCCCGGCGGCGGGCGATTTCACGTGCAGCGATCCGCTCGTCAACCAGCTTCAGCACAACATCCAGTGGGGTCAGCGGAGCAACTACCTCGAGGTGCCGACCGACTGCCCGCAGCGCGACGAGCGCCTCGGCTGGACCGGGGACGCGCAGGCCTTCGTCCGCACGGGAACATGGAATCGCGATGTCGCCGCCTTTTTCACGAAGTGGCAGCGCGACATTGGCGACGCGCAGGGCAAGGACGGGTCGGTGCCGGCCGTGATCCCGGCGGTCGACCTCGCACCCGGCGACGGCGGTCCGGGCTGGGCCGACGCGGCGGTCATCTGCCCGTGGACGATCTACCAGTGTTATGGCGACCGGACGCTGCTCGAGCGGCACTTCGAGGAGTTGCGCCGGTTTGTGGATTTCCTCGGCGGGCAATCGCTGGAAGACATCCGGTTGCACCCCAACCTCGACAAATGGGCCGGTTTCGGCGACTGGCTCGCGCTCGATGGCAGCGGTCGAACTGAAGGCGGCACGCCGAAGGACCTGATCGCGACTGCCTACTACGCGTACGATGCGCGGCTCCTCGCCGGCATGGCCCGGGCCTTGGGCCAGGCCCGGGCTGCCGCCCAGTATGACGAGATCGCCGCGCGGGTCACGCGTGCCTTCCAGCGACGTTTTGTTACCGGGGACGGCCTCGTCGCCGGCAACACGCAGACCAGCTACGTCCTCGCGCTCCAGTTTGACCTCGTGCCGGCTGAGCTGCGGGGCCGGCTGACCGAGGAGCTAGTGCGGGACATCCGCCGGCGCGGCAACAAGCTCAGCACCGGATTTATCGGCACGCCGTACCTGCTTCATGTGCTGGCGCGCGAAGGCCAGCTCGACGTCGCCTACGACCTGCTGTTCCAAAAGGGGTGGCCGTCCTGGCTATATCCGGTGACACAGGGTGCGACTACCGTCTGGGAACGCTGGGACGGCTGGACGAAGGAGAAGGGTTTTCAGGACAAGGGCATGAATTCATTCAACCACTATGCCTACGGCGCCGTCGGCGACTGGCTATATCGAGTCGTCGCTGGCATCGAGCTCGATCCCGCGAAGCCGGGTTACAAACACATCTTCCTGCAGCCGCAGCCGGGCGGGCCGCTGACGTCGGCGCGCGCATCGCACCGTACGCCATACGGCGAGGTGGTGAGCTCCTGGCGCCGGAGCAAGGGCGGGTTTGAGTGGGATGTCATCGTTCCTCCGAACACGACCGCCACGGCCCGGCTGCCAGTGGCAGCGGATGCCGAGGTCAGCGAAGGCGGCGTGCCGCTGGTACGTGTGCCCGGAGTTTCTGGGGTCCAGATTTATCGTGGCGTCCCCACGTTCGAGTTGGTTTCAGGCGAGTACCACTTCAAGGCGACATGGCCGGAGTGAGATCAATGCGCTTCGCCATTTCCATCGAAGAGATTTCAGGCGGGGTCGACTGCCCTGAGCCCCTCGATTCCACGCGGGGCCTTAAGCGACGTCGAAACGGCTTGTCGAACGGGCCGACCCTGCCGCCCCTATCAGCCGGAACATATTCCATGAAAACATCGATCGCACCATTTGTCTTTGTCTGCCTGCTGCCGCTCTGCGCGGTGGCGGCGCCGACGGCGACGCACCCGTTTTGCCGGGTTGACGTCGACGGACGGGAATTGCCGCTCCACGAATTTCGCCAGGGCGCCTTCGGTGTATTCGAGCTGGCGCGGCCCGCGGAGATCACGGTGCACACCGCTTTCGACGCCCGCTGGGTCGACATCCGCCCGAAATCGGCCGCGCTGACCGCGGTCGTCGAGCCCGATCACCACACCATTCGGTTTCGCCTGGCCTCGGTTGTTCCCCTGACGGTCGAGTTCAATCGCGACCTCGAGCATGTGCTGCACCTTTTTGCCTATGCACCGGAGGTCGGTGCGCCCGTGTCCGGCACGCCCGGAGTTCGCTGGTTTGGCCCGGGTGAGCACGACGCCGGCCTCATCGATCTGCATGACGGCGAAACCCTGTATCTCGCGCCGGGCGCCTGGGTGAGGGGACACGTGCGCTCGATTGGCACCCACGACGTCGCGGTTCGCGGCCGCGGGGTGCTGGATGGCTCCGTTGGCGGGCTCGCGGGCGATCCCGCGGTGGTCGGACCGGGCACGGACGGAGAGCACAATATGATTTACCTGGAGCGCACGGAGCGGGCGAGAATCGAGGGCATCACCATTTTCAACAGCCCCGGCGCGTGGACGGTTTACCTTAACCGCAGCAACGGTGCGCGGATCGACGGGGTGCGCATCCTGAATCCCAGCGTCCACTACGGCGACGACGGATTCGACCTGGTGTCGTCGAGCGATGTGCTGCTGGAGAACAGCTTCGTGCGGACAAACGACGACTGCGTGGTGGTGAAGAACCTGGCGGACGTCGACACGCACGACATTACGGTCCGCCACGCCGTCCTCTGGAACATGCCCACGGGTGGCAACGGCCTTGAAATCGGTTTCGAGACCCGCCAGCAGCCGATCCACCGGGTGCGTTTCGAGGACATCGACATCATCCACGTGGAGCGGGGCTCGGCCATCAGCATACACAACGGCGATGCGGACACGGTCGAAGACGTGGTGTTCGACAACATTCGAGTTGAGGATGCCCGGCGCAAGCTGATCGATTTTGCGGTCGTCTACGCGCAATACGGGGCTGACCGGCCGGCCACCGACGCGGAAAATGCCCGGCGTTTGGACACCGGCGGCTTGTGGGACGGCCTCCTGGGCTACCCGCCGGCTGAGCAGAAAGCCCGGGCGGGATTTCGGGGCCGGATTCGAAATGTCCTCGTCAAGGACCTCCACGTCGTCGATGGGGCCCTGCCTTACAGCATCTTCGCCGGATTCGACGCGGACCACCCGGTCGCCGACGTGGTCGTCGAAGGCCTGCAACACCTCGGCCGGCCGATTCGCTCTCCCGAGGAGGGCAAATTCGTCATCGAGAACGCACCCGGATTTGTGCTCAGGCCGCAATGAAAACAGTGCATTGTGCGGCGGTTGATCTCGGGGCCACCAGCGGCCGGGTGATCGTGGGCAGTTGGACCGGACGGAGGCTCGAGCTGGCGGACATTCACCGTTTTCCCAACCAGTTTCGCTCAATGGGCGGACACGACTATTGGGATCTGCCGGGACTGTGGGGTGAGGTCAGGGCGGGGCTGCGGGAGGCCAAACGCCGGTTTCCCCGGCTCGCGTCGGTGGGGGTCGACACCTGGGGTGTCGACCATGTGTTGGTCAATGACGAGGGCCGGCTGGTTTTCCCGACGCACGCCTATCGCGATGCCCGCACGCAACCGGGTCTGGAACGACTCGCCAACACCCGGGCCGCCCTCGATCGAATCTACGCGGCGACGGGGATTCCGAATGTATTCTACAACACCAGCCTCCAGCTCGAGGAGACGATTGCGCATTGCCCGGCGGTGACCGACCTCGCGACCCGCTGCCTGTTCCTCGCGGATTATTTCAATTTTCTCCTCTCGGGCCGGATGGAAAATGAGATTTCGTTTGCCAGCACGTCCCAGTTGCTCGACGTGCACGGCACCGATTGGTCCCGCGCCACCCTCGATCATTTTCACATTCCCGCCACGTGGTTCGCCCCGCCGATCCTGGCCAACACGCGGCTTGGTCCCGTCCGGGGTTTCGCCGAGCTGAAGGGGGTGAAGGTCATCGCCGTTCCCGGCCACGACACGGCCTGCGCCTACGATGCGATGCCGGCCGATCCGGCGGGCGGCGATCTTTACATCAGCGCGGGCACCTGGTCGCTGGTCGGCTTTGAAAGCGACCGCCCGGTGCTCGGTCCCGGCGCGCTCGCCGCGCGGATCTCCAACGAGCGCACGGGTGACGGCCGGTACCGGCCGCTGACCAACGTCATCGGTCTGTGGCTGCTGGAGCAGACGCTCCGGGACTTCACGGCCCGGCCGAGTTCGAGCCGCGAGTGGGCCGCGCTCCTCGCCGCTGCGGGCCGGCTGCCGGCGCCGGCGCAGTTGCTCGACGTGGTGTCCGGGGAATTCGCCAATCCGCCGTCAATGCGCGCGGCCATCGACGCCCAGTTGACGAAGCGGAGGCTGTCCCGGCCGAAGACCCTGGCCGGCTATGTTCGGCTGATCTGCGATTCGCTCGGCCAGGGGCACGCCGACGCCCTGCGCGCCTTTGAAAAACTGGCCGGCCGCGAATTCCGCCGAATCCTGATGGTGGGAGGCGGTTCGAGGAACGGGCTGCTTTGCCAGGCCACCGCCGACGCGAGCGACCGGCCGGTGCATGCGTTTACGCTGGAGGGCACGGCCACCGGCAACATCGCCTCCCAGCTCATCGGCCTCGGTGCAGTCCGCAATCTCGCGGCATTTCGCGCGGTCCTTGGCCGGCAGCTCAAGCCCAGGGTGTACCTCCCCCGGCCGCGCTGAGGGCGCGGGGATGCACGTTGCGGAAATCGTACCCCGGTCGCCGTCGTCGCTCCGTTCCGTCGCCCGGGAACTCCGTCCGCCCAACGCGACATCGCCGCGCGCTTTCACTTGACGGTCCCACGGTCGCGCCGTTGCGAATACCGGGTTGCCGGCAACCCTCGGGTAGCCCCCGGCGATTCCACGATGTCACCGACACCCTCTGTCGTTTTTCTCGCAATCGCGCTGGCGCTGCTATGGCCGGGTTTTGCGGTCTCCGGTTGGGCGGAGGGGACGGCGGGAACCGAGGCCGGCGCCGCCTTTGCGGTCCAGGTGTCGGTGGACGCGGGCGAGCCGGTCGGCGAGATGACCCCGATCTGGCGATTCTTTGGATGTGACGAGCCGAATTACGCGACCATGAAGGACGGGCGCCGTCTGCTCGGCGAACTCGGCGAGCTGCGGCCGCGCAGCCTCTTTTTTCGTTCGCACAACCTGCTCTGCACCGGTGACGGCACGCCGGCCTACAAGTGGGGCAGCACCAATGTCTATAAGGAAGACGCGCGCGGCCGGGCGGTATATGACTGGACGATCGTGGACCGCATCTTCGACACGTACCTGGAGCGGGGGGTGCGTCCGTATGCGCAGATTGGGTTCATGCCGCGGGCACTGTCGGTGCGGCCCGAGCCGTACCAGCACGAATGGCGGCCGGGGCTTAACTACGATGTCATCGGAACCGGCTGGGCCTATCCGCCGACGGACTACGGCAAATGGGCGCAGCTCGTTTACGAGTGGGTCCGCCATTGCGTGGACCGGTATGGTCGGGCCGAGGTTGAGCAGTGGTATTGGGAGGTCTGGAACGAGGCCAACGGCCCGGCCTACTGGCACGCGTCGCCGGAGGAGTTCTACAAACTGCACGACTTTGCCGTCGACGCCGTCCGGCGGGCCCTCCCGACCGCCCGCGTGGGCGGGCCGGACGTAGCCGGCAGCGGCGGCAAGTTCATGGAGGATTTCCTGGCGCACTGCGCGAACGGCACCAACTACGCCACCGGCCGGACGGGCACGCCCACGGATTTTCTCTCGTTTCACGCCAAGGGACAGCCCTCGCTTGTCGACGGCCATGTGCGCCTCGGAATTGCTGCGCAGCTCGCGACCATCGACCGGGGCTTTGCGATGGTCGCCGCCGTTCCCGCGCTCAGATCCAAGCCAATCGTCATCGGCGAGTCCGATCCCGACGGCTGCGCGGCCTGCCTCGGTCCGCAGCTCGGCTACCGAGCGGGCACGATGTACTCCAGCTATACGGCGGCGAGCTTCGCGCGCAAATATGCCCTGGCGGACCGGCACGGGGTCAACCTGGAGGGCGCGCTGACCTGGGCCTTTGAATTCGAGGACCAGCCCTATTTTGCGGGACAACGGGTGCTGGCGACGAATGGAATTGATCTACCGGTGCTCAACGTGTTCCGGCTTTTCAGCCGGATGGGCGGTCGGCGGCTGCTGGTCGCGAGCACCGGTGAGGTGCCGCTTGACGCCATCATCCGCGACGGGGTCCGCGGCACGCCCGATGTGGCGGGATTGGCCAGCCTCGACGGGAACAGGCTGTGCGTCCTGCTCTGGCACTACCACGACGACGACCTGCCCGGACCGGATGCCCGCGTGACGCTCACCCTCACCCGCCTGCCGTCGTCAGGTGGCACGCTGCAGTTGACGCACTACCGGATCGACGCGACCCACAGCAACGCGTTCACCGCGTGGAAATCACTCGGTTCCCCGGTCGCGCCGAACGACTCCCAGTACGCGCAATTGCGGAAGGCCGGGCAGCTCGCCACCATCGAGGATTTCCCGCGGGCGGTAACCGTGACCGGCGGTGCCGCCACCCTTGCCGTCAATCTTCCGAGGCAGGCGGTCTCACTGCTCGTGCTGGGGCCCTAGCAGGAAGCACTCATTTTGCCGCAGATGCACACGGATGGACACAGAGGGGCCGTGGCGGCCTATTGAGGATTACCCGTCAGCGATACATCGTCCGGAACTTTTTTAGGGCGAGTCGTCCCTGACGAGCCGTCGATGAGCCGGCTCATCCGGAGGATTCGGCCTGCCCGGGCACCGTCACTTTTTATCGTAACGCTCGATCGCTGGATTGCCGCGTTGTCGCCGAGGCCACGCACTCGCCCCGGCGCGTCGTCACCGCTTGGGGTATTCGTCGTGATAGCGGACCCAGTCCTGCGCCATCTCGGGATCCTCGTCGCGACCCTTGGCGGTGAGGTCGAGGAAGCTGTAGGTTGTGTTCACGACCTCGATCCCGCGGGCGAGCGTCGAGTAGGTGTGATAGACGGACCGCCCGTCGCGGTAGAAAACGCTGAGGCCTTCGCGGTCCTCGATATCCATGCCCAGCGGCGCGTAGTTATAGACGGCCTGGCCGGCGCGGACTGTCTCCGGCTTGAAGGACACGCCAAGGTCGTAGTTGAAGTCGGTCCGGCCGGAGGACACCCATTTGAACTTCCAACTCATCCGGCGCCGGAATCGCGAGATCTTCTTCCACGGCGCGCGGGAGATGGCGACCAGCGTGGTGTCGCGCTGCCCGAGGTGGACGTTGGCGCCGTCGAAATGATCCGCCCAGAACGAGCAATGGGGACAACCGTCGTCGTCCTCCGGCGGAAACATGAAATGGTAGACGATCAACTGGCGCTTGCCGGCGAAGAGGTCCACCAGGCGCTCCACGCCCTCCGGACCGTCGAAGCGATAGTCCTTTTCGACCTTCTTCCAGGGCAGCGCCCGACGCTTCTTCTTCAGTTGATCATGCAGGCGCATGAGCTGCTTTTCCTCGACCAGCAACGCCTGGCGTGCGGCGTGCCAGGCGTTTGGTGAGACTACCTTGCGGGAGATCGAACCGGTGCGGGTCGTCAGCTTGGCCATGGGATTGGTCTCCTCATCGTGAGGGGCTTTGCCCCTGGGGGTTATCCGGCCGCTCGGGGCCGGTCAAATGAATCCGCGGCTCCCGCGGACGCAACTAAACCGGCGCGCTGAACGGCTCGCCGGAATCGATGACGTGCAGCGCCGACCGGTATTGCGGCTCAAATTCCGCGATCGAGCTGATGTTCAGGCCAAGATTTCGTATCAGCCCGTCCTTCAGGGCGTAGATCCAGCCGTGGACGGTCAAGGGCTGGCCGCGTTCCCAGGCGTCCCGGACTATCGTCGTCTGGCAGACGTTCGCCACCTGCTCAACCACGTTCAACTCGCAGAGGCGGTTCGTCCGCACCTGCTCACCCTGGACGGCGTGCACGCAGGTCCGGTGTTTTTCACACACATCCTGGACGTGTCGGAGCCAGTTGTCAGCCAGGCCGATCCGGTCGCAGCGCAGGGCCGCGCGGACGCCGCTGCAGCCATAGTGCCCGCAGACGATGAGGTGCTTAACCTTGAGGACGTCGATTGCGAACTGCATTACGGAAAGGCAATTCAGGTCGGTATGAACGACCACATTCGCGATATTGCGGTGCACGAACATTTCGCCGGGCAAGAGATTGACGATCTCGTTCGCCGGTACGCGGCTGTCGGAGCAGCCAATCCAAAGGTACTCCGGAGATTGCTGGCGGGAAAGCTTGAGGAAAAACTCGGGATCCTCCGCGCGAATGGCCTCGGACCACTCGCGGTTCTGCGCGAAAAGATGCTCTAGTTCAGCCATGGCGTGGCCGATGCTTTCGGAGTCCTCGACCTTGTCGATGGAAAACCTAGTTTGGGTCGGGGTTCAGGGTGCAGGAATATTATCAAAATATTATAGAATAACAGGTTGTAACGACGATGGTCTGGCTTGTCTGAGAGGCATCGGAGCAGTCGCGCTCGGATATACGGGGTTCGATGGTCGTGGCGAGTTCACTCCCGTCGGAAGCCGGTACCGATCGCCTGGTGGAGGCGGGGTGTCTGCCCTGAGCCGATCGAACGGGCCCCCATCCCGCAATTCCCGGACACCGGCACGCCTGCCCCGCGGGGTGAGGGCACCCCGCCCCCAAAAAGGGGATCGTAATTGCCACGCCGTCGCCTGGCCGCCGGCGCCAGGTGCCAGAGGGCATTGAGGATTCCCACCGAGGAAACTCCGATTGGCTTTTCCGCTGAGGCCCCGGTCGCGGAGTCATTTCAATTTCAACGCCTCCTGAAACTGCAGGTCGGCCTCGTCGAGGCGCCCGAGCTTGAAATAGGCGGCGCCCAGGTTGCGATGGGCCTCGACGTAGTTCGGGTTGATGGCCAGCGCCTGCTGGAAATGTCCGACCGCCTCGTCAACGTGGGCCGCCTCGAGCAGGGCGAGGCCGAGATTGTTGTGCGCCGGCGCCGATCGCGAATCGATTTCGAGGGCCCGCCGAAAATGGGCGATGGCCGGCTCGAGCCGGCCGTTTTGAAAAAAAACGTTTCCCAGGCTGATATGAGTTGTCGCCGTCGGCCGGCCCATTGTCAGCGCGTGCTCGAGTTCGGATATCGCGTCATCCGTCCGGCCTAGTTGGGCCAGCGCGGTGCCGAGGTTGGTGCGGGCCTCGACATTGCCGGGTTCGACGGACAGCGCCTGGTTGAACTGGCGTTCCGCGTCTGCAATGCGACCAGTCTGCATGAAGGCGTTGCCAAGAACGAGATGGGCGTTCGCCGAGTTGGCATCGATTGCCAGGCCTTTCCGGACGACGCCAATGGCTTCATCGATTTGCCCGACCTGCAGCAGCGCGGCGGCCAGCCGGGTGTGCGCCTCGGCGTTGTCGGGCTGGATGGCCAGCGCCGACCTGAACTCGGCCAGCGCTTCGAGCGGCCGACCCTTCGCCTGCAGGACGTAGCCGAGATTGGCGTGCGACGCCGCATTGCGCGGATTGAGCGCTACCGCTTGCTGGATTTCGTCCACCGCCTCGTCGACGCGACCCGCCCGCAGCAGGTCGGCACCGAGGTTGTTCCGCGCCATCCAGCACCGGGGGTTCCGGGCGATCGTGGTCCGCCAGAGCGTGTCCGCGTCGGCAAAAATCGCGCTTTGCCGCCAACTGAGGGCGCCCAGCCCGGCGATGGTCGCCGTCAGCGCGAGGCGCACCGCGATGCGTCCCGTGGGGTCCAGCCTTGCCTGAAGACCGGCCAGGCCTGCGACCACGGCCGGGATCAGAGCCGCCGCCGCCAGGTATTGGAAGTGGTCGGCGACGTAGGAGTACATGAACGGGAAGACGTCGACGAAGCCCAGCGCCGGGGAAAGCGTGCCGACGTACAGCAGGGCCGCCGCCAGCGGGCCCCGCATGCGCGAGCGGATGGCGAAGAGGGCGCCCAAGGCCGCGAGCAACGCGACCGGGAACAGGTATTGCCAGCCAACGTGGCGGTCGACGTCCCAATGGGGATAAATGAAATTCAGGTCGACCGGCACCGCGAGCTTCCCGAGGTAGAACCACGCGGCCCGCCCCGCCAGGAGGAAGCGCTCGACGATGCCCATCGAGTAGGCCTCGCCGGTCGCACCGATCGAGGTTCGTTCCATCCAGGCCGTCGTGAATCCGGCGACCGCAGACAGGACAAACCACGGCAGCAGCGGCCGCCAGTCGCACTTCCAGTCGAGCCGGCCGCGCCGCCACCAGATCACCACCAGGAGGGCGGCCGGCAGGGTGGCGGTCACGGTCTTGGTCGCCAGTGCCAGGACGAACAGTGCGGTGGCCAGCGAATAAGCCCCGGCGCGCCGCTCCGTGTCGAAACGAAGATAGGCCAGGGTCGAAAGGAAATACAGGACGGCCGACAGGGTGTTCTTCTGTTCGGAGACCCAGGCCACGGATTCGACGCAGACCGGATGCACCGCGAAGAGCAGGGCGGCAAACAGCGCGCCGGGCATGGCCAGGGTCCGCGTCACCCGAAGCAGCAGGAGTGCGGCGGTGGCGTGCAGGAGGACATTGAGCACGTGGTAACCGGCGCTCGAATCGCCGAAAAAGAAATGCTCGATCCAAAACGCACTGTGGAGGGCCGGGTAATATTGCTGCGTTGCGCCCGGCTCGAACCAAATGCGCCATAATCCGTGGAGCGAAAAGAGTTCCGGACGGGTAACGTGGGCGTCATCGTCCCACACGAAACCTGCGTGCCAGACGCGGGCGTAGACGCCGACGGTCAGGACGAACAGAAGCAGGCCGGGCAGCCAGAACGGGATGGAGGCGGCGCCGGCCGGCGCCTGACCCGAGCCAGCCGCGGCGGATCGCGATGGGGCGGGCGTGGCGATCGCCATGCTTGGTGTGTGCGGTTTCCTCTTTCCGCGGCTCATGGAAAACCACCATCTCCCCTGGCTTGGCGAATCCGCTCAAAGTCGCCACGCCCGAGCCGGGGAATTGCCGGGCCGGGACAACTGCGGACCGCGTCTGGGGAACCAGGCGCGCTGGTTGCGGGGTTGTTTTGCAGGCAGGCCACAGGTGAAGAGGAATTTGGCCGGCGGAGCAATCTTCCGCGTCATTCCGCAGTCCGATCCTACTCAAAACGTTCTCCTTGAAGGGCGGAGACAAGACGCAAGAACATTGCAACATAGTCTCGCCCTCCGCCCGTTCCTTTGCTTTGCTTGCTCATACGCGCTTCGGACCGCCTTTTGTGGACCTCCGACGAGTCGTATCCGCCGGCTGGATCGCTCCTTTGGCATCCAAATCGAAAAATCTGTGTCTTCCGCCTCGTTGGACCGCTACTTCCAGCGCCCGACGAGGTCCAACGCATTCCATGCGACTCCCTGCATTTCATCTCCTGGCGCTTTTGGTATTGTTGCCCTGGGTGGCGACGGCCGGCCGGGCGACCTCCGTGCTGGTCGACACCGTTCCGCTGACCGACGACGAGCTCTCCTGGATTGCGGCGCATCCGGTGATCCGAGCCGGGCACGATGCCAGCTACTCGCCGTATGCCGTGCTGGACTCCAAGGGGCGGATCGTCGGGATTGACCCGGACTACCTCGACCTGATCGCGAAGCGCACCGGTTTGAAATTTCAAAATGTCGTCCGGAACGACTGGGGGACGATGATCGACGACTTCAAATCCGGCCAGGTGGATCTCCTGCTCAGCCTCAACCACGCCCCTGAGCGGGAACAGTACCTGACCTACACGAAATCGTATGCGTTCGCCTACAACGTGTTCATCACCCGAAGCGACGAGCCCAATTTTTCCGCCCTCGGCGACATCGAGGGACACACCATTGCGATCCCGCGAGGGGAGCCGCGCCTGCGACGGGATCTCGAGCAGCGCGTGCCCGCCAACATGCTGGTTGAATACGGAACGCCTGCCGAATGTTACGAGGCGGTGGCCCGGGGCGACGTCCATGCGGCCATCGGCGACGTGGCCAACGCCTCGTACTTCATCCGGACCCATCGCCTGGCCAACTTGAAATTCGGCAGTGTGGTCTCCGCCACGTCGGAGATCTACATCGGCGTGCGGAAGGACTGGCCGATGCTCGCCCAGATCATCAACAAGGCGTTGTCGGGAATTTCCTCGGAGGACCAGCAACTGATCACCAATCGTTGGATCGCCGTCGACGCGGCCGCCGGCCGCTGGTGGGCCCGGGCCTTCAAGGTCGCCACGCTCGTCGCGGCCGTGGCGGTCGCCGTCTTCCTGCTCGCCTTCGTCTACAATCGCATCCTGGCGCGCGAACTGACCGAGCGCCGGCGCATCCAGGCCGAGTTGGAAAAGACCCGCGATCGCCTGATGGCGGCCAGCCAGGAGAAGAGCGAACTCATGCACATGGTCGCGCACGACCTGCGCAGTCCACTCGGCGCCATCCAGATCGGCCTGGAGTTGCTGCAACTCGATCCTCCGCTGGCCGAGTCGGCACGCGCCCTGACGGCCCGCAGGGTGAACGAGTCCGCCGACCTGATGGCGCGGCTGATCAACGACCTGCTCTCCACCCAGAACGTGGAGGAGGGGCGATTCTCGCTGAAGTTCAGCACCGACGACGCGGTCAAGCTCGCCCGGACCGCCGTTGGCTCGATGTACACGGTCGCGCAGCACAAGCAGATCACCATCGAGGCCAACCTGCCGTCCGAGCCGGTCGGGCTCACCACCGATTTTGTCGCGCTCCAGCAGGTGGTGGACAACCTGCTTTCCAACGCCGTCAAGTATTCGCCGCCCGGGGCGCGCGTGGATGTCACCCTGAAGGCCGAGGCGGGCCATTGCCGGTTTGAGGTGTGCGACCGCGGGCCGGGTGTGAGGCCCGAGGAGAGGGAAAAGATTTTCGAAAAGTTCCGGCGCGGCAGCGCCCAGCCGACGCAGGGCGAAAAATCGACGGGCCTCGGCCTGTGGATTGTGCGGCGGTTCGTGCTCGCGCTCTACGGTCGCGTCTGGTGCGAACCGGGCCCCGGCGGGCGGGGCTCGGTCTTCATTGTCGAGGTGCCGCTCGCGCCGCCGGCGACCTGACCATTGGCGAGCGGGTTCGCCAGAGGGAGGCCAGAGCGCAGGGATCCTGCGGACGAAACGCCGGAGCCGGCCGGCGCGCGGGGCGGCATCTTGGCGGACCAATTCAGGCGCGATTCCGCCGGCGGCGCCACCACTGCAGGGTCAGGAGCGCGGCACCGGCGCTCATCAGCCCGACCGTGCCGGGCTCGGGCACGGCCTGGAAGGAGATGCCGTTGGCGAGGTAGGTCACGGTGAAGTCGTACGGCACGCCCCCGAACGACGTCGCGAAGGCGCTGCCGGTAACCGGCAGGCCGTTGAGGAAGCCGCTCATGCCGCTGCCGCCGGAGGAAATCACGAAGATGTTGTAGATGGTGCCGGGGGCGGGCGCGCTGAGGAGAGTGACGTTCGCGGTCAGCAAGCCCGCGCCGATATCAACCACCGAGGTGGGATTCTGAAACACCAACTGGTCGGCGGTGGTGCCGCCGATGTCGATGTTCAGCGTGGAGGTGTTGATGACCGAGAAACCGCTGTTGACGAAGGTCAGCGTCCCAATGCCGTTGTTGCCCGGACTGAGAAATCCGGCGGCCAGCGCGAGATTGCCCGAGATGGTGCCGGCGCCCGTAATGACCCCGCCCGGCCCGTTGTTAAGGTTCCCGTTGGCGTAAAGAGTTCCGGATTGGATCTTGATCGTGCCGTTGTTGGTCAGCGGCGCGCCGATATAGAGGGCGCCGCCGTTGACCAGCACGGTGGCGCCGGGTGAATTCGTCACGGTGTCGGTGCTGTAATATCCCATGTAGAGGTAGGAGCCGGGGTTCACGGACACCGTGCCTTGGTTCACGAAGGAATTCCCGTAGAGATAGCCGGTGTTGGCGGACGTTTGCGTGATGGTGCCCTGGTTCGTGATGGTGCTTCCCGACGCGCCGTACAGGTAGATTCCTCCCGTGACCGAACTGGTGGGGTCAAGCGTCAGGCTGTAACCCGAGTTGACGTAGATGTCGCCATAACCCGTGGCCGAACCCAGGGTGAGGGCCTTGCCCGTCAGCGTGCTGTTCTGGCTCCAATAGAGCGTGGAATAATCGTTCAGGGTCGCATTGGCGCCGGTGAAGCTGGTTCCCCCGGCAAAGGTGACGTACGAACTGGCGGGCAGCGCGAGATCGCCATTGATGGTCACGGCATTGAGCGTGCCGCCCGAACCGGTGAACGCGAGGGCCCCCGGGGCGATGGTGCCGTTGCTGATGGTGCCGCCGTAAAGTTCGAAGGATCCGCCGCCGGGAGTGTTGAGCGTGGCCGCCGAATTGTCGAGAGTGTCGCTGAGATAAAGGTGGCCGCCGCCGGGTCCGATTTGGGAGTTGCCGAAGTCCGACGTCACGTTGGTTCCCACGAAAATGATGGAGCCGCCATTCTTCGCCGTGACGGTGCCCTGGTTGACGAGGTTGTGCGCGTAGAGGCGCGCGTTGGCGCCGTCGGCGGTCAAGGTGCCGCCGCTGGCGTTGGTGGTGGATTCGGCGCTGTAGTAGCCAAAATAGAAGCTCCCGTTGGCGCTCATCGTCAGGCTGCCTTGGTTGACGAGGGTGGGGGCGAAGAGGTAGCCCGTGGCCGAAGACGTCTGCGTGATGGTCCCCTGGTTGGTGAGAGTGGCGCCGGTATTGCCGTAGATATAGACGCCTCCGGTAATCGTCGTGGCGGCGTCGAGGGTCAGGCTGTTGTTGGCGCCAACCGCGATCACGCCGTAGGCGCCGGAGGTCACACCCATACTCACCGTCTTGCCGGCGAGGGTGCCGTTCTGGCTCCAATAGAGCGTGGCGTAGTCGCCCAAATTTGCGTTGGGCCCGGTGAAGGTGGTGCCCCCGGTGAAATAGACGTTGGCGCTCGGGCCGATTCCGAGGTCCCCCGTGTAGCTCACGGCGTTGAGGGTGCCGCCCTGGCTGGTGAAGGTGAGGGCGCCGGAGGCGACGGTGCCGTTGTTGATGGTGCCGCCGTAGAGCTCGTAGGTTCCCCCGGTCGGGGCGTTGAGGGTGGCGGCCGTATTGTCGAGGGTGCCGCCGAGGTAAAGGTGACCGCCGCCGGTCCCGATCTGGGCGTTGCCGAGATCCGCGGTGGCGTTGGCGCCGATGAAATCGACCAGGCCGCCGTTCTGCGCGGTGACAGTGCCCTGGTTGACCAGGCCGTGGGCGTAGAGGCGCGCGTTGGCACCGTCGGCCGTCAGGGTGCCACCGCTGCCGTTGGTGGTGGACTCGCCGTTGTAGTAGCCGAAGTAGAGGGAACTGTTGGCGCCGACGGTCACGCTGCCCTGATTGAGCAGCGTGGGTGCGTAGATGTAGCCCGTCCCAGTCAAGGAATCAACGATCGTACCCTGGTTCGTAATGGAAGCGCCGGTGGTGCCGTACAAATTGATCCCGCCGGCGAGGGCCGTGGCGGAATCGAGGGTCAGGCTGTTGTTGGTCCCGACCAGGATGGTACCATAGGCGCCGCTGGTGGAGCCCATGGTGAACGTCTTTCCCGCCAAGGTGCCATTCTGGTACCAGTAAAGCGCGGCGTAATCGCCCAAGGTCGCATTGGCGCCGGTGAACGTCGTGCCGCCGGTAAACGTGACGTACTGGCCGGTGCCAATCCCGAGGTTTCCCGTGTAAGTGACGGCGTTGAGGGTGCCGCCCTGATTGGTGAAGGCGAGTGCCCCGGAGGCAATGGTGCCGTTGCTGATGGTTCCGCCGTAGAGCTCGAAAACGCCGCCGGTCGGCGCGTTGAGGGTGGCGGCGGTGTTGTCCAGCGTGCCGTCGAGATACAGGTGGCCGCCGCCGGTGCCGATCTGGGCGTTGCCGAAATCCGCCGTCACGTTGTTGCCGATAAACTCAACGGTCCCGCCGTTTTGGGCGGTGACGGTGCCTTGATTGACCAGCCCGTGGGCGTTGAGGACGGTGTTGGCGCCGTCGGCCGTCAGCGTGGCGCCGGCCGCATTGGTGGTGGATTCGCCGTTGTAATAACCGAAATAGAGGTGTCCGCCACCGGTGACCGTGACGCTGCCCTGATTGATCAGGGTCGGGGCGTAGAGGTAACCCGTGCCGGCGGAATTTTGGATGATGGTTCCCTGGTTCGTGACGGTGGAGCCCGAGTTGCCGTAGATGTAGATGCCGCCCGTCACCGTTGTGGCCGAGCCGAGGGTCAGGCTGTTGTTCGTGCCGACGTCAATCACGCCGTAGCCGCCGCTGGTTGATCCCGTGGTGATCGTCTTGCCGGCGAGGGCGCCGTTCTGGTTCCAATAGAGCGTGCCGTAGTCGGCAATCGAGGCATTGGCGCCGGTGAAAGTCGTGCCGCCGGTGAAGGTGACATAGGCGCTGCTGCCGAGAGTGAGGTCCCCCGTGTAGGTGACGGCGTTGAGGGTGCCGCCCTGATTGGTGAAGGCGAGGGCGCCCGCGGCGACGGTACCGTTGTTGATGGTGCCGCCGTAGAGTTCAAACGCACCGCCGGTCGGAGCGTTGAGTGTGCTGGCGGCGTTGTTGAGCGTGCCCCCGAGGTAGAGGTGGCCGCCACCGGTGCCGATCTGCGCGTTGCCGAGATCCGCCGTGGCGTTGGCGCCGATGAAATCCACCATGCCGCCGTTCTGCGCCGTGACGGTGCCCTGGTTGACAAGGTCGTGGACGTAGAGCCGCGAGTTGGCGCCGTCGGCGGTCAGGGTGCCGCCGGTGGCGTTGGTGGTGGATTCGCCGTTGTAGTAGCCGAAATAAAACGCCCCGCCGCTCGTGACGGCCACGCTGCCCTGGTTGAGCAGGGTGGGGGCGAAAAGGTAGCCGGTCGCCGTTGACGTCTGGGTGATGGCGCCCTGGTTGGTGAGCGAGGCGCCGGTGGTGCCGTCGATATACACGCCTCCGGACACGGTCGTGGCGGAATCAAAGGTGAGGCTGTTGTTGGCCCCGACAATTATTTGGGCGTAGGTTCCCGCGGATCCGACGGCGATGTTCTTTCCGCCCAACGTTCCGTTTTGGCTCCAATAAAAATTCGCATAGTCGCCAAAGGTGGCGTTCGCGCCGGTGAAACTCGCGCCACCGGTGAACGTCGCCGTGGTGCTCGGCGCCATCGAGACGTCGCCGACGATTGTCGTGCCGTTGTAGGTCGTGTTGAGAACCGTCTGCCCGTTCAGCGTCGACAGTCCGACTTCGCCCAGCAGCGCGCACAAGGCGACAACGACCACCCGAAAAAACGTGGATTTATTCACCGGCGGCGTCTCCAACCGTCGATCGATTTTCAGGCAAGTGGCTTGCAGATACAAGGGAATATTTGACGCCCAGCCACGGGGATTGCCGGTGGATTCCGGGCCCCGTTTGGGCGATTTTTGCCTGCGATAGCCATAGCTGAACGGCCCGACCAATGGCCGCAAGAGGGCGCAGAACGGGCGGAAGCATGAGGCAGGAGCCTGCTTGCACGCGAATTGAGACCGTCGGAACGGCTTTACGCCGCGAACTATTTGCCCGAGCCTGCCGGGCGATCGTGCCGCGCTATACCGCCTCGTATATTCATGCGCCCGAAGTCTGGAGCGTCAGTGACGCCGACAACCCGAAGGTCGCGGCGTTGGCCTTGCTTCGCCGTGAGGCGCGCATCGGCCCCATCATCGTCAAGGTTCCGTTTGGCGGCGACGAGATGTTTTCCACCGTCGAGCTCATTGCCGAGGATGAAGGAGCCTTTGATGAGATAGTCCGCCGAAACCACGGGCTCGATGGCCAGTTGGAACTCATGGAACAGAAGCCGTGGATCGGGCGGTCGTATTTTCGTGTCCATTACGGGGGCGAGGCGTCGGCCGCCGTCGGGATTTCCGCCGACACGCCGGTCGAGGCGGCGGGCCTGTTCTTCAGCCTTCGCCCGACCCGGGAGGCCGTCTTCGTGAGCCTCGGCTCGAGCACGGAGTTCTTCACGACGGCACAGATTGTCGGCGCGCACCCCGAATGGGCCGACCTCCTCTCGGCGCCCGCCGAGCGAAAGTTGCAGGTCGCGACTTTGACCAGGAAGACCCGCCTCGTCGGTGCAGTGCCCGCCGATGAGTCCGCGCCTTTCGTCGTCAGATTGATTGCGCACAAATTCCTCTTCATTTTGCTCGCCGGGGTTGCCGGGCTGGTCTTCCTGTGGCTCTCGTAAATCGATCGACCTACCGGCGGGAACGGCGCTCGTCTTAGCAGCCTCGCCAAGCCGGCATCGATGAACGTAACTTCACGCCACGCCTGAACACCCGAGCCCATGGAAATCCTCGTCGCCCACGCTGAAACCGCCGCCGCCATCCTCCGCTGTCACCCGGTCATGGTGCAGCTGCGTCCCCACTTGCGGGAGGACGAATTCGTCGAACGGATCACCCGGCTGCGGGCGCAGGGTTACCGGCTCGCCTACCTCGAGGCCGGCGCGCGCATCCGCGCCCTCGCCGGCTATCGCTTCATGGAGATGCTGGCGTGGGGGCCGTTCTGCTACGTGGACGACCTCGTGACCGATGCCGACAGCCGCTCGCAGGCGTTCGGGCGCACGCTCTTCGACTGGGTCGCGGCCCGTGCCCGCGAGGCCGGCTGCCGCCAGTTGGAACTGGACTCCGGCGTCCAGCGTTTCGACGCCCACCGCTTCTACCTCGCGCGGCGGATGGCCATCAGTTGTCACCACTTTTCGCTGGCGCTCGCGGACGAGCGCAAGGCCTGACGCGGGGTCATGCGATCGCTTGGTGGAACGCGGCCTCTGGACGCGTTTCGAGCGCGCCCAGGGGTCGCGCTCCACCGCTGACGTCCTTTGGAAGATGCGTCAGCGCCGGCCCGACGATAGGCTTGCGCATTTCGGCAAGGGCGGCGAAAATTTCCGTCCCTTATGCACCTCCTGAAGCGTTCCTGTGTTGCGGCTGCACTGCTTGCCCTGCTTTCCGCCAGCCCTGCCTTTGCCCAGGCGAAACCCCCGGCGGCGCCCGGGCCCGCCGGCCAGTACAAGAATTTCGCAGTCGCCATTTACATTCCGGTGGCGGTCGTGCGCCACCTGGCCGACCCGGCCGTGCTCACCGCCGAGTGGCAGCGCATCAGCAGCCAGTTGAAGGTCGACAAGGTTTACATCGAACCCGAGCGCGACCGGCTCCTGGCCGACGATGCCACGATCGAGATGGTCAAGAAGTTCTTCCTCGACCACGGCGTGCGCGTCGCGGGCGGCATCACCTATTCCGACAACGCCGGCGTCGGCCAGTATCACTCGTTTTGTTACACCGATCCGACCGACCGGGCGTTCGTCAAGTTTGCGGCCGAACTGACGGCGCGGCATTTTGATGAGATCATCCTCGACGATTTCTTTTTTGTGACGACGAAGTATCCCTCGGACATCGCCGCCAAGGGGAAGCGGAGCTGGACCGATTACCGGCTCGACCTGATGAATGACGCCGGCCGGCTGCTGGTCGTCGGCGCGGCCCGCGCCGTGAACCCGCGGGTGAAGGTCACGATCAAATATCCCAACTGGTACGAGCATTTCGCGGGCCTCGGCTTCGACCTCGCCCAGGGACCGCAGATTTTCGACGGAATCTACACGGGGACCGAGACGCGCGATCCGAACAACACCGACCAGTACCTGCAGCAGTACGAGAGTTACCAGATCATCCGTTATTTCGAGAACATCGCACCGGGCCGCAATGGCGGCGGATGGGTGGACACGTACGCCTCGCTCTATGTCGACCGCTACGCGGAACAGTTGTGGGACACGATGTTTGCCAAGGCGCGCGAGATGACGTTGTTCAACTGGGAGGAATTGCTCGGGCCGGTCGCACCCGGTGAACGGCAGGGCTGGGCGGACAAGCCGACGACGTTCAACTACGCGGCGATGCTCAAGTATCGCCAGCCCGCCGCGGCGCCGACCGACGCGCCGCCCGCGACAATGGCCCGCGCGGCCGGCTACGCGCTGGACCAGGCCGATGCCGTCGTCGGCCACCTCGGGACTCCGATCGGGATCAAGAGCTACCGGCCGCCGCATGCCACCGGCGAGGATTTCCTGCACAATTACCTCGGGATGCTCGGCGTCCCGATCGAGATGACCCCGGCCTTTCCCGACGACGCCCCGGTGGTGCTGCTCACCGAGGACGCCAAGGGCGATCCCGACATCGTTGCGCACATCAAGCGTCACCTGCTCGCCGGCAAAACCGTGGTGGTCACCTCCGGCCTAGCCCAGGCCCTGCAGGGACGTGGGCTCGAGGAAATCGTCGAGCTCGAAACCAGCGGCCGCCGCTTCCTCGCCGACGGGTATTCGACGGGTTTCGGCCCCGGCAATCGCGCGGCCTTGACGAACAAGGCCACCGGCGCGCCGCCGATCCTGTTTCCGCAAATCGGCTTTCTCACCAACGATGCCTGGGCGCTCGTGAGCGCGATGTCCGACGGCAACGGCTACCCGCTGCTCCTGCTTGACCGATACGGCACGGAGGGCCGGCTTTTTGTTTGGACGATGCCCGACGACTTTCACAACCTCTATCATCTGCCGCCGCCGGTCGTCAGCGCGGTCAAGGATGTCCTGATGCAGGGCTTCCCGGTCCGCCTCGACGGTCCCAACCAGGTCGCACTGTTCGCCTACGACAACAACACGTTTGTCGTCGAATCGTACCTGCCCGGCGATGCGGATGTGAAAGTGCGCACTCTCGGCGCGGCGACGAAGCTGCGTGACGCGGCCACCGGCGAAATCCTCACCGGCCGGCCGCCGCCGGCTCCGGCCGGCCCGTGGCATCGGCCCGAAGAGCCGCGCATCGGCTTCGACGTGCATCTGGCGCCGCACAGTTTTCGCGTATTTGAAATCGTCCAGTAGGCCCCCGGCCGCGACTGCCTGGGGCGGAAGGCCGCCTCAGGACGCGTCCGCCGGCCTCTCGTCCCCGGGCTCATTCAGTTGAGCGCGAAATCCGCGGCGCACTGGTCCGCGCCAAAGGGTGGTCGCCGGTTTCCACCTCGGCGACTGGCGCGGGTGCGGACACCGACGCCCGGCCGATAGCCTGAGCCGGAACAATGCAGTTGAAACCACGGATTGCACGGAACACCCGGCTGATCCCGAGGATGAGCCGGGAACAAGAAGGCCGAGTCAATGGGTCACCGGAGGGTGCGGCCCGCCGAGACCCGGCTCTCGCACCCTATGCCTTCACCCGTGTTTTTCCGTGTGCCGAGCGAAGCGACATCTGCCAATCTGCGGCTACACTCGTCTGAATTATCCCGGCTGAGTCCTGCTCAAGCGCCGTGCTTGAGCAGGATGGAGCTGCGGTCGGCGCGCGCGATGTCGCTGAAGAACCGGCGCAGCTTGGGATAATCGGCGGCGGCGACGCGCACTTTGTTGAGTGTCACGGTGCGCCTCATGACCAGAGACCCCTGGACAACGGCAAAGGAAATCTCGTAGGCGCCGTACTCGGTGCTGAACGACGTCTTCGGCGGCACTTCGTCCACCGTATAGACGCCGCCCAGGTCGAGCGCGATCTCGTCGCGAATCATGACCGGATGCAGCTCGGCGGGCAGCTCGCGGGTGGTTTCGGAGAAGTTCGGCAGGTAGTGGCGGCTGAGCACGTCAAGCTTCACGACCGTGCCGCCGCCCTGGATCTGCTGGGCGAACCGCGGGTGAAAACAGGTGAACGCCAGCGTGCTCCGGCCATTGGCGCGATCGTCGTCGGTCTTCTTTTCCTGCACGGTGGCGCCCCGGAAGGCGTCGCTCAGTTCCGCGGTGACCAGGCGCTCGACCTTTTCCTGGCCGTCGGCGTCCTCGAACTTCCGGCGGAATTCGGCGGCAAACTGCCCCGAGGCGCCGATCTTTCCCTTGATCGTGACATCGCTTCCCGCCGACAGCGCGAGCGTCGCGCGGCGATCGACCACATAGTCGTCCCCGGGGGCGAACGCGGGCAGGTCGGTCAGCTCGTTGTTGCCGGCCACGGCGACGTGGACCTTGGTGCCCTGAAGGTAGAAGGGCAGGTCGCCGACCACGGTGTAGGGATCGGTCGGATCAAAGAAGAGCAGCCGGCCCCACTTGTCGGTTTTCAGTACGGCCGGCAGTTGCACGGTCTCGTCGACCGCGATGGCGAGAATCGCGTGGTTGAACTGGACGGGAGAGGGGAATTCCGGATGCACCGTGCGGCCGTTCTCGGGGTCGGCGAGCGCAATCACCCGGTGCGAGGGGATCCCGGCTTCGCGCAGCATCGCCATCAGCAGGTTGGCCTTGTCCTTGCAGTCGCCATAGCCCGTGGCGAACACGCTCGAGGCCTTGCGCGCCTTCCAGCCGAAGCCATGCTGCAGACCCTGGTTGATCTCGATGTACCGGACCTTTTGAACGTAGGCGCCCAGCGCCTTGATCCTGGCCAGCAGGTCCGGACAACCGGCGGTGAGCTCTCGCACCTTGGCGCCGACCTCCGGGCTGGAGTCGCATTGCCCGTTGTTCAACTGCTCGTACATGTCGGCCACCTCGCTCCAGCTGGCGAATGAGCGCGGGGCAAAGCCGTCGGCCCCGGCCGGGGCGGTCACTCCCACGATGACCTCGGCGTCGATGTGTGAGCCCGGCGCTTCGAGCACCTCGGCGGGCCGGTAGGGGCGGTCGGAGGCTGTCCAGGTCCAGAGGTGCGCGTCACGGGTGGCCGCAATCGGCGGGAACGGACCAAACATCCGGGACTGGAGTGCGAAGCCGGGCGGCAGGTTCACCGACACCTGCTCGGTGAGGGCGGGGAGTTTCTGCCCGAAATAGAACGGGCCGATCTGGGCGACCACAAGAGGGCCGCGCACCTTCGTCTCGCAGCCGAAGACGTCATTCGCGAGCGCCCTTTCCGAGAGGTTGATCTGGCGGCTGCGGAGTTCGTCGATCGCGGCGCCCGGCGAATTGGCGGCAATGTCCACCCAGTCGGACTTGGCGACGGGCTTTTCGATCCGGCCGTTCCGGACGAGCCACGCCTCCGCCGTCAGCACCTTGTCCGCGGCGCCGTTGTAGTACGCGCCGCCGTTGGCGTTTTCCCGTCCGTTGAAATGCAGAATCCGCACGGCGAAGCGGTGCGTGTCGGTGGCCACGCCGTGCGCGTCGATTTCAATCGTGTCCTCGTCCAGCAGGACGATGGCCGGCGCCTTACCCGCGTAGGCCGGGGTCGGCAGGTGGGCCAGGATGTTCAGCCACTCGGGGGACTCGTTGATGTCGCCCGCGGCGTCGGCGCCGCCGAATAGGGCGATCGCGAGCGCGGGAAGAATTGGCGAGGCGCGCATGGGGGGAGGACTATTTGGACGGTTCGGGCGTCGCCGTCGCGGGGGCCGGAGCCGGGGCCGGGGCGGGCGGCGGGGCGGGCGGCGCCGGCTTGAAGACGATGGCGTGCTCGTCCGACCGGTTGACGCCGTCCAGCAGCTTCTTCACCGCGGGATAGCTCGCGGCCTGGAAGGCGATTGCGCCATTCTCACCGAGCGCGAAATCGCGGCGGTAGGTCAGCACCCGGGACTTGGCCTTGTAGCCGACGACGTAGCGCACGCCCAGCGTGCCGGCCGGGTCGCCGACATTTGCGGGGGCGCTGGCCGCGTCGAGCGTGTAGCCCTCGGGCAGGGCGATCTCGATGTCGTCGTGCTCGCTCCAGGCATACGGGAAAAACACCGGATAAGCCCGGGTTTCCGAGCTGAACTGCGCCGGCGCGCCGTGGGAGAAGACATTGGGAACGAGAATGATCTTGGACCCGGCGAGATCGGCATAGCCGGGCACCTTCAGGTGGAAGCTGACGGCGAGCGGGAGCGTGTTGCCGCGCAGGTTGCGCCAGGTGAGCTCGCCGACCTCGGCGGAGGGCAGCAGCTTCGTGATCGACGCGCGATATTCGGTGTCGATCTCCGCCGGCTCCTTTTTCCGCCACGCCGCCTTCTTTTCGATTCCGGCGTGGCCCCCGATCGCTATCTCCACCGCGCCCTCGAGGTTGCCATCCGCGTCGATGGTGAAGCGGCCCTTGCGGGTCACCGGAGTCAGCGACGCCGGCGACACCGGAACCTGGGCGAAGAGGACGTCCTTGGAATCGCACATCAGTGCCGACGCGAGCTCGTTTTCCTTTTTGATCATGCCCGCCGGAATGTAGTAGTCGCCCGGCGAGTAGTACTGCCAGTGGTCGCCGACCCGGACCGCGACGAGCTCGTCCTGCACGAACAGCCAGCCGTTGGCGTTTCTCACCTCGAGGGTGATGTCGCGACTGGCGCTCCGGGCGAGCTTGATGGTGAAGCCGGCGCCGCGGGCGAGCGCGGCGAACAGCTCGTTGACATGGTGCGGATAGCCGCTGCCGCGTTTCAACGTGTCGTCTGGATCCTGCGGGGCGCCCTCGTCGACCTTTTTCCGGGCCTTCTGCAGATCGTCCGAATCGAAATAGTCGAAGTTGGTGACGTGCTCCTGGCAAAAGTCGTACAGCCGCTTGAGCTTTTCGTCGTCGCTGGCCGCGCCCCGGACCAATTCTGCCGCCTTGGCCTTGACGGCCGAGTCCGGCTTGGTCAACAGGCCGAAATCCTCGTCGAACTCGGAGGTGGCGGCCTTCCAGACGTCGTCGCCCGAGAACCAGCCCATGTAGTGCGAGGTGAACAGCACCACAAACCAGCCGCGGACGTCGCGCTCCGGGGCCATCTTCGGCTCCTCGTGAAAGGGCGCCAGGTTGCTGACGTCGAGCTCGACCTGGTAGCTGCTCAGCCGCTTCAGCTCCGCGCTGGGCTGGTTGAACGTGAGGATCCGGTAGTCGGCGGTGCTGCCGTTGACGACAAAGCTGAAATGGCGGATCGGAACTGCCTGCTGGCAGTACCACCAGTAGTAGGTGCCGGCATACATGGAGGTGTTTTCGGCCCACTTGACCTCGACGATGTCGCCGGCGGCGAGGTTCGGCACGGCGAGGGTTTTCCGGTTCCATTTGTAGCCGCCGACCTTGAGAAAAAGGCTGTCGTGAAAATCCTCCTTGCCGAGCACCGTCGACGTTCCGTTGGGCTTGGTTACGCGGGCCGCCAGGTCCCAGACATTGCCGTAGCCCGCCGGGTAGTCGATGTTGAGCACGCCGCTTTCCTCCGCGCCCTTCGGGCTGTAGATCTTGATCCGGGTGTCCTGGGTGGTCCAGGTGTCCACGCGCGAGGCCTCCAGGGTCTGTTTGGTGAAGATAACCTCGGCGCTTACGCCGGGATAGGCCTTGCACTCGGTGGCCGCGAGATCCTCGGGGGCGATCGGGGCCCAGTCAGGCTTGCCGTGGGCGGTGGCGTGCAGGCTGGTCGCGAGAACCAGCGCGGAAATGAAGTTCGCGGCGGGGAATGCTGGGCGCATGGCAGGACAGGTCGAGTCGCGGCCCGGGTGCATGACGCAAGCCGCGCAGGAGAACGGATGGGGTTGGAGGTGACATTCCCCGGGGCCCGACCGGGGAGGGTCGCCCGGGACTACAGCGAATCGGCACCTGGCCTGCAAGCGGGAGGCGGCCGGATTGACAGTCATACCAATTCCTAATGGCGCCCAAGCCATCCGCTTGCCGGCGACCGGGCCGGATGGCGCTTCGGCTGCGGCGCACGCAGGCCGGGCGCGTCTCAACGGGTGGCGCGGAAGCGGCGATTTGCGGGGCCGGCGGGACGAGGGGGGCAGGAGTCGCCGTCGAACCAGGTGCCCTCGACGAAGGTCGTCGTCGGGATCTCCGGCACGCCGAATTTGTTGTGCTGGAGCTGGCCGGCCAGGATTTCCACGGCCGCCGCCCCGACGGTGTTGTGATTCTGCCGGACCCCGGCGGTGACGCCGTTGGGCTCCTCAAGGAACACGTCGACAAACGCCAGGTCGCGCGGGACCCGCAGCCCCAGGCGGGCGAGCATCGGCAGGACGAAGGACGCCTTGCTGATCACCACCTCCGGCTGGTTTTTCGCCAGCCACCTGGCGAAGGCCGGGAAGTCCGGCACGACCGGGGCGTTGTTCTCGTTGAACCACCGCTCGATCGGGAGCGGCTCGGGAAAGATGTGGGCGGGCACCCGTTCCCGCGGCGCCAGGTGCTGCTGCTCGCACAGGAAGCCCGCGGTCCAAAGGTGGTCAACGGCGTGGTCCCAGCCGCGGTGCATGACAAAGCCGATCCGCCGGTAACCGGCCGCCATCACTTTCTGCATCGCCAGGCGCACGATGTCGCACTGGTTGTTGGTCACG
>Ga0265327_10001597_pt1 | contig 27556 bp, 28 predicted proteins | sample 41621metaG_FD_202089 | JGI IMG/M metagenome (GOLD analysis project Ga0265327, IMG submission 202089) | Rhizosphere microbial communities from Carex aquatilis grown in University of Washington, Seatle, WA, United States - 4-16-21 metaG | ecosystem: Host-associated > Plants > Roots > Rhizosphere...
ACTCAGAGGTACCGGTTTTGTTCCAGGTTCGCAAGATGTTCTCTTGCGGGGAGGAAAGGGGGTATAGCGAGGGCGGGCCAAGATGCAGATGCCGACCACAGCGGGCACAAAGGCTTTGGAATCAAAGATATCTACGCGATCGGGCTACCAAATCCGGATCGATGGCAGCCCGATACATGCGTCAATATCGGTCGCACCCACCTACGACCGATGCACAGGCCAGGGCCGCAACTCCGACAATGGGGGCGACACGCGTCCCAACCGCCTCGACAGGTTGGAAGGATCCATCTTCAAGGCCATGGCTGCCCTTCGAACCCCGCCGTGCTGTTGAACCGCGGCCCGCAGGCGTTCCGTCTCCTGGCTGTATCGAGACAGCTCCTGATCCTGAGCCGCCCACAATACACGAAGTCCATTGGCGGCCAGCCGCCAGCCCAACAGCCTGTCGCGCGCGATGTGTTAGGAGACGGCGGTCCGACGGGAAGAGCATTGTATTAGGTCGAAAGGCGAAGTGGGATAATGGCACCGGCCGGATGAGCCGCGTTTTGGGCGCCTCCCCTGCCGGAAGACGTGCAGGTCTTGACCATCACCTGGGAACGTGTCCGCTGAGCGCGGCGACGACCCAGGCCACGACGCTGGCCCCGCTTGGGAGAGACTCTGTGATCCGACGCTATGTGGGTTCGCTTTTCGGATGCCTTCTCGGCCTAGGGCTGACGGTGGCGCAGGCCGCGCCCCCCGGCGATCCGATCCTGGGAACCTGGAAGCTGAATGCTGAAAAATCGACGTTCACGCCAGGTCCGGGATGGCGGAGCCAGACGCGAGCATACCAGGTCATTCCCGCAGGGGTCTCAGTCACCTGGACAGGCGTTGATGCCGGCGGCGAGAGCATGCAGGTCAGTTACACCTATCAGTATGACGGCCGGGACTATCCGATGAAGGGTTCCGCCAGCTACGACACCTTGAATGCCGTGCGCATCGACGAGCGAACCGTCAGGTCGGAGGAGAAGCGAGACGGCAAGATCGTCGGCGTCGCCGTGCGAGCCGTCTCTCCGGATGGGAACCGCCTGACCATCACGGATGAGGGCACGAACAGGAAAGGTCAGAAATTCTCGCAGGTGCTGGTGTTCGACAGAGCGGCGACCAATTAAAGACAGCGCACGATGATCCCACGCGTTGGGAAGCGTCCGGCGAGGTGCTTGCAGGCCGTTGCCTGGCTCCTGTCGCGGTCTACGCGCCGGGCAACTATACGGGGCATTTGCCGTCGCCGGACTCATCGACACCGGAGCAATGCAATCCGCGATCAGCCTTCAACTCGGCGCCTTCCTGGGCCTACCCCATAGCGGCCAGAGCCACATCGCGTCTGCAACCCAGGGCCTTCAGATTGTTCCGCGCTTCTCCGCAACGCTCGAGTTTCTTCAGCCAGGTCTTGAGGGTAATGCATGGGTGCATCCCGACTTCCAGCTCGCGGAAATGCCTGCCCCTATGATCCCGACTCATTTGCTGATCGGAATGGATGTCATCGGGCTGGGCGAGCTAACGGTGCGGGACGGCGTGTGGAGGCTGAGACTGCCCGACTAGCTCGGCTTCATTGCCGCGCACTGGATCAGCGGCCAGGCGACGACCGGACTTCACTTCGCAAATCTCGACGGACGACATCATGAAGCTGCTGCTCACATCCGCCGGCATCAAGAACCCGAGCATCGAGACCGCGCTGGTCGGCCTGCTGGGCAAGCCGATCGCCGAGTGCAACGCCCTCTGCATTCCCACGGCGGGGTATGGGCACCCCCAGGGCAGTCCTGGCGGGGCATACCGGTTCATCACCGGCAAGGCCTCCACACCCATGTGCGAGCTGGGCTGGAAGTCCCTTGGCGTGCTGGAGCTGACCGCCCTGCCCAGCATCGGCGAAGATCGCTGGGTTCCCTGGGTCCGGGAGACGGACGCCCTGCTCGTCAATGGCGGCGACGCCCTGTACCTGAACCACTGGATGCGGCAGTCCGGGCTGGCGGACCTGGCGCCGTCCTTACCCAACCTGGTCTGGGTGGGACTGAGCGCCGGCAGCATGGTGATGAGCCCGCGCATCGGCGAGGACTTCGTCGGCTGGAAGCCGACCGGCGTTGAGGACCGCGCGCTGGGATGGGTCGATTTTTCGATCTTTCCGCACCTGGATCATCCTGCCCTGCCGGAGAACACCATGGCCGACGCGGAACGATGGGCGGCCGGGCTCGCCAATCCGTCCTATGCGATCTGTGACGACACGGCGATCAAGGTGGTGGACGGCGCCGTCGAAGTCATCTCCGAGGGCCACTGGAAGCTGTTCACCCCCTGATACCGTCTGGTCCCGGAACCTGCGGGGCGCCCGACGGCGCACCTACCTTCCCCGCGAAGCGGCGGGAGGCAGGGCCTATCGAGTCCCTCGCCAGGAGCAGACTCCGATCGAGGCCGGACCCGGCGACGGCGCCAGCGCCGGTTCACACCCCGCGCTTCAACCGGCTCCACTCGTGGCGGATGATCGTGCGGCCGAGGGCGATGACGTCATCCACTGACGCGGCCAGCTCTTCATCCCGCAACTCGTCGTGCTGGAGGTGGGCGAGGGCCGCAGCGAGCGCCGCGCCGAGGCGCTGGTGCTCCGGATCCGACGCGTTGGTCAGCAGACGGATCTCCGCCAGCGCCATGTAGGCCCGCTCGAATTTCTCGGCCAGGCTGAGGTTCGTCTGAACGGGACCTAGCCCGCCCTGCCACGACTCTATCGAATGGCGCTTGATCACCTGAGCCGCGTTCATCAGCGAAAGCAGCTCGGAGATCTGATGGCGAAAGGTCTCGATCCATTTCTGGCGATTGGTGGAGATGACGTTGGCCTTGAACTGGTGACGCGCAACCGAGAGCGTCACGAGCGGGCCCATGATGGACGCCACCAGCGCCGTCGTCGCGGTGATCAGGCTGATCTGGAAAGGCGACGGAGGAGACATCGCGGTGGCGCTCTCTCTGCCCTAGAGAGCCGCTTCCCAGGCGGACGACTTCGGATTGAGGGCGTCGGCCAGGAAGTCGAGGACGGCCCGCACCCCGGGAAGCAGACCGCGACGGGAGGTGAAGACCATGTGGACCACACCTTGCCGGCGCGTCCAGTCGGGAAGGATCCGCACGAGGCCGCCGCCTTCGAGGAGCTCGCGGCAGGACCATTCCGGAAGGGCGGCCACACCCACGCCGTCCGCCGCGGCGTCGCGGACGATCGAGAGGGAGCTTGAGGAGATCCTGGGCTCGTGGACCACCTCGATCTCCTCATCGCCCGCACGCTGCAGGATCCAGCGGTCGGGGCCGGTGGCGTCGGTGAGGCTCACGGTCGGATAGGTGGCGAGCGCCGCCGCGGACGCGGGGACACCGTGGTTCGCCAGAAGTTCCGGGCTCGCGACGAGAACGCCGGATGTGCGCGAGATCACCCTGAGCTGCAGGTCGCCGTCCGTGTCGAACACCTCCCGCACCCGGACCGCCACATCGACCCCCTCATCGATGAGATCGATACGCCGGTTGCTGACGATCACCTGCACCCGCAATTTGGGATGCTGGGCGAGCAGCCGCGGCAGGGACCGGCTGATCACCCGGTCGACGCCCGGCGGCGCGCTGACCCGCACCAGGCCCTGAGGCTCGCCCTTGCGCAGGAGCACGATGTCGTCGATTGCTTCGGCTTCGCTCATCGCCGCGCGGGCGTGCCGGAACACGTCCGCGCCGATATCCGTCACCTTGAAGCGACGGGTGGAGCGCTCGAGGAGCCGGACCCCAAGATCTTCCTCGAGCCCCGCGACGCGGCGGCTGAGTTTCGACTTCGGGGCGTCCAGCGCCCGCGCCGCCGCCGAGAAGCCTCCGTGGGTCACCACGGCGACAAATAGGTTGAGGTCGTTGAGGTCTTGCATGACGGGGTTCCCGCGTCTTTCTTCAAGGCTTGAGATCAGTGGGCGCCGCTGGTGTCGATCGGCCCCTTGGGCTTCGGCGCCAGCCAGATCAGCGTCGCGGCGAAGCCGAAGCAGATGGCGATGACCGCGAACATGTTGAGCGTCGCGAGCATCACGCTCTGGCCCTCGATCAGGTGGGTCAGCAGCTCGGTCACCTGATCGCGCGTGGCGCCGAGCGAGCGCATCCACTCCACCAGGCCCTCGCCGAAATGCATGACCCCGGCGAGCTCGGTCTGATTGTGCCGAGTGGCGTCCGACCAGCCGGTCTGCACCAGGGAGGTGGCGAAGGCGCCCGCCAGGGTCCTCATGAAGTTGGAGAGGCCCGCGGCGTTCGCCTGATCGTCGTGCGGGACGCTGGCCATGGCGAGGCCGGTGACCGGCACGAAGAACATCACCATGAACGGCCCGGTGAGCAGGGTCGGCCAGGCCATCTGCGCGAAGGTCACATCCGCATTGAAGCCCATTCGCCAGATGGAGATCAGGCCAAGGCCCACGATGCCGAGGCACACGATGAGGCGGGCGTCGATCTTCTCGACCGCCTTGCCGACCATGGGGGCGGTGAGCACGGCGAAGATGCCCATGATCCCCGTCGCGTAGCCCGCCCAGGTGGCCGTGTAGCCCATGTTGGTCTGCAGCCACAGCGGCAGCAGCACGATGCTGGCGAAGAAGGCGCCGAACCCCACCGAATAGGTCATGGCCGCCGCGACGAAGCCGCGATACCGGAAGATCTTCAAGTTTACGATCGGGTTCGCCTCGGTCAGCTCCCAGATCAGGAAGGCCAGGAAGCCGATGGCTGCGACGGCGCCGAGCCCGCAGATCTCCGGCGAGTTGAACCAGTCCTGGTTGCGGCCCTCGTCCAGGAGGATCTGCAGGGCGCCGACCCACACGATGAGCAGGCCCAGGCCCACGCCGTCGACCTTGGCCGGCAGGGCCGGGTCGGGCTGTCCGCGCAAGAGGAACATCAGCGCCGAGCCGCCAAGCACCGCCATGGGCACCATGATGTGGAAGATCCAGGGCCAGCCGACAGAGTCGCAGATGATTCCGCCCAGGATCGGGCCCGCCACGGGGCCAATCAGCGTGGTCATGGCCCAGATCACGGTGGCGAGGGTGGCCTTCTCCTTGGGGAAGATGCGCAGGAGCAGCATCTGGGAGAGCGGCATGATCGGACCGCCAACCAGACCCATGAGGACGCGCATGCCCAGCAGCATGCCGAGCGAATGCGATATGCCGCACAGGAACGAGGCGGCGGCGAAGCCCAGATAGCAGGCCAGGAAAACCCGTTGCGCGCCGAAGCGCCTGGCGAGGAAGCCCGTCAGCGGAACCGTGATCGCCTCGGCCACGGCGTAGGACGTGATCACCCAGGTGCCTTGGCTCGAAGAGATCCCAAGGTCGCCGGCGATCGTCGGCACCGAAACATTGGCGATGGTGGTGTTGAGCACCACGAGGAAGTTGCCGAGGCCGATAAGGATGGCCGCCGCGAACAGGGGAAGGCCGATCAGCGGCTTTGGGGCCGCTGAGACAACAGGCGTGGACATGTGATGCGCCCTTTGGAGGTCAGCCGGAATCAGCGCGAGACGTCGATATCGACGTCCATCGAGAGCCCGACCTTGAGCGGGTGGGCGGCGAGATCCTGAGGATCGATGGCGATACGCACCGGAAGCCGCTGCACGACCTTGATCCAGTTGCCGGTGGCGTTCTGGGCCGGGACGATGGCCATGGCCGCGCCGGTGCCGCCGGAGAAGCCGACCACGCGGCCGCGGTAGACCACCTTGCCGCCATAGAGGTCGCTCTTCAGCTCGGCGCGCTGGCCGGCGCGAACCTTGCCCAACTGCACTTCCTTGAAGTTGGCGCTCACATAGGCCTGCTGGACCGGAACCACGGTCATCAGCGGCGTGCCCGGCTGGACCATCTGGCCCACCTGCACGGTTCGCCGTGTCACCACGCCGTCGACGGGCGCCCGGACGACCGTGCGCTCCAGGGCCACTCTGGCCTGTTCCACGTGGGCGCGTGCGGCGGTGACTTCCGGGTTCTGATCGAGCGGCACGCCGGAGATCAGCGCGTCATTCGCCGCGTGCGCGCCCTGGGCCGCCGTGAGGTTCCCCTGCGCCTGGGCGTAGGCGGCCTGGGCCGCCTCGAGCGCGGTCTTGTAGGACGTGACCTCCTCGCCGGAGACGGCGCCGGTGCCGGCAAGCGGCTTGCGGCGGTCAAACTCGACCTGCGCGCGCTGGAGTTCGGCCTTGGCGCGGAGGATATCGGCCTCCCGGGCGGCGGTCTGACCGCTCAGGGCTCCGTTGTTGGCCTGGTATCCGCGCACCCGGCGCTCGATCTGGCCCAGGGCGGACTCCGCCTGCTGGAGCTCCAGACGGCGGTCTGCATCATCGAGGACGACCAGCACGTCGCCCTTGTTGACCGCCTGGGTGTCGACGACGCGCACCTCGGCCACGGGGCCGTTGGTCAGCGCCGTCACCTGGGCGGACTCGGCGTCGACATAGGCGTTGTCGGTCTGCACGTGCCTGGCGGCGACCGTGGTCTGGTAGACGGAAACGGCGGCGCCGACGAGAGCGACCGTTCCGGCCAGGCCGACAAAGAGCATCTTGCGCTTGCGCGTCGGGATGGCCGGCTGAGGTGCGGCGGCTTCGAGTTCGTGGGTGTCCAGGGGCTTGTTCATGGCAGTCTTCCTTCGAATGGGAGCGATTGATCAGGCGTGGAAGCCGCCGCCCAGGGCGCGCACCAGGGCGATGTCCAGGGTGAAGGCGCGCGTTTCGAGGTCGGCGACGGCGCGCCAGTTGGCGATCAGCGCGTCCTGGGCGCTGAGCACCTCGAGGTAGGTTCCGAGGCCGCGGGCATAGCGTTCGCGCGTCAGATCGTAGGCGTTGGTGGAGGCGGCGAGCGCCTCGCGGCTCTTGGTCAGTCGCGCGTCGAGGGCGCGTGCACTGACGGCGCTGTCCGCCACCTCCTGGAGGGCCTTGGTGAGGGTCTGGTCGTAGCTGGCGACGGCCTCATCGTACTGGGCGCGGGCGCCGCGATAGGCGCCCTGCAGGCGACCGGAATCGAAGATCGGAAGGGTGATCGCCGGTCCGATGCCGCCCATGTCGGATCCCGACCTCGACAGCATGTCCAGCCCCAGCGACTGGACGCCAATGAGGCCGGTCAGATTGACGTTCGGGTAGAAATCCGCCTTCGCGACCTTGATGCGTTTAGCCGCCGCCTCCGCGGTCAGCCGCGCTGCGACCACGTCGGGCCGGCGGCCGATGAGTTCGGCCTGCAGGTTGGCCGGCAGGCCGAAGGCGCGGATAGCGCCCGGGTTGGGCCGGGCGAACCTGAGGCCGCGATCGGGGCCCTGGCCGAGCAGCGCGGCGATGGCGTTGCGCTCGAGCCCGATCGCCTCGTCCAGGGCCGCGAGCTCGGCCTCCGCCGCCGCGCGCCCGGCATGGGCGCGCTCCAGGGCGGCCCGGGTTTCCAGGCCCTGGGCGCAGCGGGCCTCGATGAGTTGTTCGCTGTCGGCACGGACACGCAGCGCCGCCTCGGCGGCGTCGCGATCCGCATAGACCTGCGTCAGGTCCGCATAGGCCGCAGCGACGGCGGTGGAGAGCGTGAGCCGCGCCTGGGCTTCATCGGCCCTCGCCGCGTCGGCCTCCGAGGTCGCGGCGGCGAGCAGCGCGCGGTTCTTGCCGAAGAGATCGAGCTGCCAGTCAAGGCTCAGGCCCGCCTGACCGGCGTCATTCCACCCGTGGGGGACGGCCGCCTTCGGGACGCCGTTGTTGTAGCTCTGCTTCACTTCAGCGACCGAAGCGACCGCAGCAAGGTGGGGCCCCAGGGTCGAAGCCGCCGTTTCCCGGAAGGCCTCGGCCTGGCGCACGCGCGCCCTGGCCTTGGCGAGGTCCGGGCCGCCGGAGAGCGCCTCCCCGATCAAGTCGTTCAACTGGGGATCGCGATAGGCCGCCCACCAGCGGTCGGCCGGCCATTCGGCGGCTGGTGCGGCGAAGCTCTGGCTCGCCGCATAGGCGGCAGGCGCCTTGGGCTGCGGAGCGGGGCCGGTATGCGGGACGGAGGCGCAGGCCGACAGCGTCGCGGCGGCGCCGGCCATCAGGGTCAGGCGGGTGATCCGCGAACGGATGAGGTCTTGCATTGCAGCAATCTCGCGCTAAATGAAACGGTACGGTTTCGTTTCGATAAAGCGCGCCAATTGCGTCGTCAAGCGAAAAAGGTACTGTTGGGTTTCGAAATGGGAGTCGCCGCAAAGTGCGCGTGAAAACAGACGTCAAACGCCGCGAGATCGTGGCCATGGCCTGGGAGGTGTTCCGGGCGAAGGGGTTCGAAGGGGCCAGCATGTCCGACGTGGCGGACCGGTTCGGCGGCTCGAAGGCCACGCTCTATCGCTATTACAGCTCCAAGGAGGAGCTGTTCGCCGCAGCCCTCGAAGAGGCGCTGGCGGAGCAGAACGACGACGCCTATCAAAGGCTTTCCCGCGAGGGAGACCTCCGAGCGCGTCTGCTCGAATTCGCCGAAACCTATCTGAAGTTCCGGCTCACCCCAGAGATGATCGGCGTCCATCGCCTGATGATCGCCTCGGCCGAACGGTCGGACCTGAGCGCGGTGCTGCGCGCAGAATTCATAGATCCCAACTGGCGAAGGTTCGGCGTCGTCCTTGAGCGCGAAATGACCGCCGGTCGCCTGCGCAAGTCAGACCCCTACCTTGCGAGCATCCATTTCCGCGGCCTGGTGGAGGCCGACGTCCTGGAGCGCCGACTGAACGGCGAACGCCTGGTGACGAACGCCCAGGTCGAGACGGCGGTCAATGAGGGCGTGGCGGCGTTCCTGCGAGCCTATGCGCCTTAGGAGGCGCGACCCAGATCCAGGTGAAAGCCGGCGTCGCTCACCAGGGTGACGCCGGTGATGTGCTCGCTGCCTTCATCGGCCAGGAACACCACGCTCTTGGCGATGTCCTCCGGGGTCCCGGCGCGGCGCAACGGCGTGGCCGCCTCCTGCGCAGCGATGATCCGCTGCATCCCCGCCTCCCCCAACGGGTCGGAGAACCAACGGGTGGCGATGAAACCGGGGCAGACGGCATTCACCCGGATCTCCGGACCCAGAGCGCGCGCGAGCGAGAGCGTCAGGGTGTTGAGCGCGCCCTTCGAGCAGGCATAGGCCAGAGAGGATCCCACGCCGGTCAGGCCGGCGATGGAGGAAATGTTCACCACCGCCCCGAAGCCGACCTCCCGCATGTGCGGCGCGCAGGCGCGGATCATATGGAACGCGCCCAGGAGGTTGGTGCGATAGATATCCAGGAAGTCGTCGTCGCCGAGCGCCTCGAGGTCGCCCGCCGCCGCGAAGGTGGTGCGGCCAGCGTTGTTCACCAGCACGTCCACCCGCCCCCAACGCGCCACCGCCGCCTCGACCACCCCCCGGCAGGCCGCGTCGTCGCCGACGTCGCCCTGGACCGCGACGGCGTCAACGCCAAGGGCCCGGCAGGCCTCTGCGGTCGCTTCCGCCTCCGCCGCGCTGCGCGCGTAGTTGATCAGAACACGCGCGCCCCGGCCCGCCAGCGCCTGGCTCACCGCTGCGCCCAGTCCAGTCCCGCCCCCGGTCACGATCGCCACCCTGCCTGCCAGCGCCATGGTTCACCTTTTTCGATTCTAGTTGACGATTTCGTCAATTCATTTTATGAAGGCCGAGACGATGCAACTGAAGGCTCGCCCCATGGGCATTGCCGGCCAAAAATATCTGACCAAACCGTCAGGAGGAAACATGAGCACCATCAGGGTTGAGGACGTGGCGTTCGTGCGCTTTCGCGCGCCGGACCTGGGCGAGATGCGCGGCTTCCTCGAGGATTTCGGTCTGACCGTCGCCGAGGCGACAGATCGCCGCCTCGTGATGCGCGCCGCGAGCACGGCGCCCGTGCTGCACGTGACCGAACTCGGAGAACCCGGCTTCGCCGGCGTCGCGTTCCGCGCCGAGAGCACAGCGGAGCTTGAGCGCCTCGCCGCGACCGAAAGCGCCGCCATCGAGGATGTCGACCTGCCGGGCGGCGGCAAGGTCGTCCGTCTGGTCGACCCTGACGGCCACTGTGTCGAGATCGTCGCTGGACAGGCGAAGGCGGCTCCGCAGGGGCTTCCGACGCCGCAGCTCTGGAATCTCGCCGGCGAACGCCGGCGGCTCCGCGCAACAAAGCGCGTCGCCTCCGGCCCGGCGCACGTCGTCCGCCTCGGCCACGTGGTGCTGAATGTTTCCGACTTCCGCGCCTCCGAGCGTTGGTACAAGGACCGCTTCGGGTTCATCACCTCGGACGAGATACAGGTCTCGCCGGAGTTCGCGCTCGGGGCCTTTATGCGCTGTGACCGCGGCGCGACCCCGACCGACCACCACACCCTGTTCCTGGCGCAGAGCCCCAAGGGCCCCGGCTTCAACCACGCCGCCTTCGAGGTCGCAGACCTCGACGACCTGATGCTCGGTCACCAGCGCCTGAAGGACGCCGGACGCCACTCCGAGTGGGGCGTCGGCCGGCACATCCTCGGAAGCCAGGTCTTCGACTACTGGCGCGACCCCTGGGGTCACACCCTCGAGCACTGGACGGATGGCGACCTGTTCACCGCCGCCGACGGCTCAAGCATCGCCAGCCTGCAGGATCTCCTGGGCGTCCAGTGGGGCCCGCCCGCCCCGCCCACCATGGCCTGACCGGGAGAAATTGAGATGAAACTCGCCAACTTTGACAGCGGGTCCGGCCCGCAACTCGGCGCCGTCTCCGGCGACCGGATCGTTCCGCTGAACGCGGCCTCGCCCGGCCTCCCCGCCGACATGCTGGGCCTGATCGCCGCATGGCCGCGATTGGAAGCCGAGGTCCGGGCGATCGCGGCCGCTGGCGCTGGCGCCCTCGCCCTGGACCAGGTCCGCCTGCTGGCGCCCATCCGCAGGCCCGGGAAGATCATGGCGATCGGCCTCAACTACGCCGACCACATCGCCGAGAGCAAAATGGAGGCGCCCAAGGAGCAGGTCTGGTTCTCCAAGGCCTCCACCAGCGCCAACGGGCCGTTCGACCCGATTGAGGTGCCCAAGGTCTCGCCGTTCCTGGACTACGAGGCGGAGCTGGTCGCCGTCATCGGAAACGGGGGACGCCACATCTCTCGTGCGGACGCCCCCGCGGCGGTGTTCGGCTATTGCTGCGGCAACGACGCCACGGAGCGCGCCTGGCAGCACCGCACGCCGCAATGGGTGCTCGGCAAGTCCTTCGACACCCACGCCCCCTTTGGTCCATGGATCACCACGGCTGACGACATCCCCGACCCACATGCGCTGACGATCCGCGGCTACGTCAACGGCGAGCTGCGGCAGGATTCCAACACCCGCCATCTGGTCTTCGACATCTGGGACCAGATCGCCCAGCTCAGCTGCGCCATGACGCTGGAGCCCGGCGACCTGATCTTCACCGGCACCCCCGGCGGGATTGGCGCCGCCATGGATCCGCGCCAGTTCCTCAAGGCCGGGGACCGGGTCCGCGTCGAGATCGAAGGCCTGGGCGCCATCGACAATCCCTGCGCTGCGGAGGTCTGACATGTCTGACCATCCCTTCGACTGCGACGTCCTGGTGGTGGGTCTCGGGCCGGTGGGCGCGGCCATGGCCGCCCTGCTCGCCCGGCGGGGTGTCTCGGTGATCGCCATCGAACGCGACACCGTCGTCTACCCGCTGCCCCGCGCGGTGCACTTCGACCACGAGATCATGCGGCTGTTCCAGCAGCTGAGGATCGCCGACGAGGTCGCCCGTCATTCGTCGCCATTGCCGCCTTATGAATTTCGCACGGCGGACGGTCAGCTGCTCATGAGCTTCCCACCGGATCTGGAGGCGGCCAGCGGCTGGGCAGGCGGCTACATGTTCCACCAGCCCAGCCTGGAGGCGGCGCTGCGCGATATCCTGGCGACGGAACCGCAGGCCGAGGTGCGCCTCGGCTGGCGTTTCGAGGCGCTGGACCAGGACGCCGACGGGTTGACCGTGCGGGTGATCGGCCCTGAGGGATTGCGGGAGGTCCGCGCCCGCTATCTGGTGGGATGCGACGGCGCCTCCAGTCCCGTGCGCCAGGCGATCGGCGGAACCCTGTCGGACTATGGCTTCGACGAGCCCTGGCTGGTGGTGGACGTGAAGGTCCAGCCGGGCGCCCGCACGCCCAAGGTCAACCTCCAGGTCTGCGACCCCCAGCGGCCGACGACCTGCGTGCTGGCGGGCCCCGGGCGGCATCGCTGGGAATTCATGCTCCTGCCAGGCGAAACCGCCGAGGATGTGCTGCAGGACCCGCTCATCGAAGCCCTGCTCGCGCCCTGGGATTGCGGCGCGGTGGAGATCGAACGCCGCGCCGTCTACCGCTTCCACGGCCTGGTGGCCGAGACCTGGCGCGCGGGCAGAGTGCTGCTGGCCGGCGACGCCGCGCACCAGACCCCGCCCTTCGCCGGGCAGGGCATGTGCTCCGGGCTGCGCGACGCCGCCAACCTGGCCTGGAAGCTGGACGCAGTGCTCAAGGGTCAGGCCGACGAAGCCCTGCTCGACACCTATCAGCCGGAACGTGAGCCGCATGCCCGCGCACTCATTGAGCTCGCCATCGGCATGGGCCGAATCGTCTGCGCCCTGGACCCGGACGCCGCCGCGGCGCGCGACCAGCAGATGCTGGCCAACCAGGCCGCCGGCGCCCCGGCGCTGCCACCCCTGCGCACGGCCCCGTTCACCCAGGGCTGCATCGGGGCCGGCACGCCCGGCTCCGGCGCGCTTTTTCCCCAGCCGACCTGTGGCGAAGGTCCTCGTCGCCTTCGATTGGATGACGGCCTGGGCGAGGGCGCCTGGCTGATCAGCCGCCATCCCGCCGCGGGTGGCCCCGGGATCGTCCCGCGCCACCTCGGGGAACCGGTGCTCGCGCCTTTCCGGGACGATCTCCAGCGCTGGCTGGACGCGCACGGCGCCGAGGCGGTGCTGGTGCGCCCCGACCGCTACGTGTTCGGGACCGGCGAGCCCGAGGCCCTCGCCGCCGCCTGGGCGCTCGCCCTCAAGCCGCTTCGCCAGGCGGCGTAACTCAGCCCACGAGGACCCTATGACGCTTCGCCTCCACCATGCGCCCCTCGCCTGTTCGCTCGCCAGCCGCCTCGCGCTCTTCGAAAGCGGCCTCCCCCACGAGATCGTCTTCGTCGACACCGCCCGGGGGGCCCAGAAGGCGGACGCCTTTCTGCGCCTCAACCCGCGCGGCCAGGTTCCGGCGCTGGAGACCGGCGAGGGCGTTCTCACCGAATCCACGGCGATCCTGCCCTATATCGCCGACCTGGCGCCGAAGAAGCAGCTGTTCCCGCAGGTGGGGACCTTTGCGCGCGCTCAAGGCCAAAGCTGGCTTTCGTTTCTCTCCAGCACCCTGCACGCAGCGCTCGCCCGCGCCATGTTCCCGCCGCCGGGCTGCGACACCTCCGAGGCGCGGGAGGCTGCGCTGGCGCGCGTCGCCGCAGCCTACCAGGACGTCGACCGTCATCTGGAGGGCCGCGACCACCTGCTGGACGCGTTCAGTGTCTGCGATCTGTACCTGCTGGTCTTCGGCCTCTGGCGCGCCGCGCCGGCGCTGGCCGGCAAGACGCCCTCGCTTCCGAACCTGGACCGGTTCCAGCAGAACCTGCTTGCGCGACCGGGCCTGGGCGCCATCCTCGCGGAGGAAATGCAAATGCGCGCGAAGGCCTGAGAGTGGACGCTGAAGTGAGAGGGAGTCGGCGCGCCGAGCGCACTCGCGGCGCGCTGATCGCCGCCGGTCGCCGGCTGTTTTGCGATCGTCCCATAGACGCGGTCACGGTGGACACCATCGTTCAGATGGCCGGGGTCGCCAAAGGCAGCTTCTACAACCACTTCGCCGACCGCGAGACGCTGGTCCGCGCCATCTCGGCGGAGATCCGGGCCGGTGTAGAGCTCGCGATCGACCGTGCGAACACCGACATCAAAGATCCAGCCCGCAGGGTGGCCCGCGCCTGCTGCATCTATCTCCGCTTCGCCCTCGACGAACCCGAGAGGGCGGGATTCCTGGTGCGGATCCACAGCGGCCACACCTCGCTGGAGGCCCCGCTCAATCGCGGTCTCGTCGACGATATCTCGCAAGGCCTCGCAACCGGTCGCTTCAGGGTCGCAACCCTCCAGGCCGGAGTTCTCTACGTGCTCGGCGTGAACCAGATCGCCCTGGCCCAAATTGTTCAGGAGCCTTCGGCCACCGTGGCCGTCGGCCTGGCCCAACAGTTGTGCGCCATGATGCTCAGCGGCCTGCGGGTGCCGGATATGGACGCCGACCTTATCGCGGCGCAGGCCAGCGACGAGATCGTCCGCGCGGGGGCTTACGCCGCCGCCTTCCCTGAGCCGCAGGTAACGAATCCCTGCTGATCTGGCTGTGACGGATGGGCGATCTGCTGGCCTAACCCCCCGGCGGCGCCCTGCGGGGCTCCGCCACATCGGGTCGCCCCGGATCGGCGTAAAGATCGTGGTGCCTCGGGCAGAGAATCGCGGCGCCGAGCGACAGGGCAAGGGCGATCAGCGGCAGCGCCAGCATTGCGAAGGCCTTGGGGCGGGGCACGGGGGCGTCTTCCTCAATGCGCCAGCAGGCCGGCCCGCTCGCGGGCGATAAGCACTTCGAGACTCTTGCCGCGCCACAGGAGGTCCTCGGCCAGCCGTGCGGCCAGGTCGCGGACGCCCACACCGTAGAGAGCTCCACCTTGGGCGACGGCAAGCGAGAGGTCGCGAACGACCTGGATCGCGGCCTCAAGGGTCTCGATTTGCTCGACCGCGGCCGTCCGGGCCTCGAACATCAGCAACCGGGCGCGCTGGCCGGGGGCGGCCGGCGCGTCGGCCGCAACAGCGTCAGGCCGGGCCCCTACGCGCTCGTCGATCCTCACGACGTTCATTGCGGCCGTCCCGACGCATCGAGCCCGAACCGCCCGAAGCTCGCCACGTTGACGACGCCGTCGCGCCCGTCATCGAGGTCGCGCACCCAGGCCTTGTCGCCGCGCACCGCGAGAACCTCGAGCTTGAACGCTGCGTTTGGGCCCAGCATCACGATGTCGCCCTCGACGACCGATAACGCCCGGGCCGCGGGCCCGATGTCGAAGGGATCCAGGTAACTCATTGCAGGTCTCCGTCTTTGATCAGCCCCTCAGGGGGACGCCGCCCCGTCGTTGGGACGCAGCAGACCTACGCGGGCGACGGACACGCGATTAGCCGGCGAGCCTGGAACTCATCGTTCCAGCGCCGGAACAAGCGGCGGGCGCCGGCCGCCCGCGAGGCCGTGAGCTGATCGTTTCAGGTGGTGGAACGGAGCGTCTCGGAATGGCTGGCTACTGGCCGCACCGCCCTTCGCATAGCTCTGCGGCAGCCAAACACACCTGGCAGTTCAAGGAGAAAAACAAATGAAAGTCTCTCTCGCCTCCGTCGCCGCGTTCACCGGCCTCGCCCTCGCCGGCGCGGCCCACGCCCAATCCACCATCGCGCCGCAGTGGTACGTCCGCGGCGACGTCGGGGGCGCCTACCAGGACGAGATCAATTCGTCGTCCAAGGTGAAGGCCAAGTCCGGTTGGACTGTTGACGCCGCCGCCGGCCGGCAGATCGACAGCCACTTCCGGGCCGAAGGCGAACTGATCTACTCGGACGACAAGGCGAAGGTCGGGAACGGCTGGGTCAAGGTCTTGGCGGGCCTCGCCAACGGCTATTACGACTTCGACACCGGCACGAAGCTGAAGCCGTACATCGGCGCAGGCGTCGGCATCGGCCAGGTGAAGCTCGACGGCGGCGCGGTCCACGACGACGACACGGGCTTCGCCTACCAGCTGCTGACCGGTGTCGCCTATCCCATCAACGACAAGCTCTCGGCCCAGGTCGGTTACCGCTACCTCGGCGTCAACGACGTCAAGATCGGTTCGCGCGCCGACGCGGTCCGCGGCGACTACCATGACCAGGCGGTCACCTTCGGCCTCACCTACAAGTTCGGGTCCTAGGCACGCCTTAGCCCAGGACCCTGGCCCGGTGTTCCGCCCTCCCCCCCAGGCGGGACGCCGGGTCGCTTGCCATTGCGGCCAAGGGAAGGTCGCGCGCGCGCCGCCATCCCAAGGATCATCGACCGCCTGCCGACGCAGACCTGCCGCGTCGCGTGACCAGGTGGTTGTGATAATTTGACAATTGGCCCCGCCATCGGGCGATTTCAGCGCCAGCCCATTAAGCGAAGACGATTGTTCGGCCGGCCTCGATCAAGATCCGGTGCTCTACGTGCCAGCCCACCGCCCGCGCCAGGACGGTGCATTCCACATCGCGGCCGAGCTGCACCAGTTGGTCGGGGCTATGGCCGTGGTCCACCCGTTGGACCCCCTGCTCGATGATCGGCCCCTCGTCCAGGTCGGTGGTCACATAGTGCGCCGTGGCGCCTATGATCTTCACGCCCCGGGCATGGGCCTGATGATAGGGCTTGGCGCCTTTGAACCCAGGAAGGAAGGAATGGTGGATGTTGATGCAGCGTCCCGCCAGCCGAGCACAAAGCTCCGGGGAGAGGATCTGCATGTAGCGGGCCAGCACCACCAGGTCGACGTTCAGGTCTTCGGCCAGAGCCAGGAACGCGGCCTCCTGACCAGCCTTGGTGGCGGGCGTGACGGGCATGTGGTGGAAGGGCACGCCGCTCCACTCGGTGAATGACCGCAGGTCCTCGTGATTGGACATGACACCGACGATCTCCGCCGGCAGCAGGCCGGCGCGCCACCGGTGCAGCAGGTCGAACAGGCAGTGGCCGAACCTGGACACCGCGATCAGCACCCGGGGCTTCGCCGCGGCGTCGTGCAAGGACCAGGTCATGGCGAACTTCCGGGCGATCAGCTCGAACCCCGCCTTCAGCGCCTCAGGACCTGGCATGGCGCCGTCGGGCCGGAACACCGTGCGCATGTAGAACTGCGCGGCCATGGGGTCGTTGAAGTGATTGGATTCGACGATCGAGGCGTCATTGTCGGCCAGGAACCCCGACACCGCCGCCACCACGCCCTTACGGTCCGGACATTTCAGAATCAGGATGTAGCGCCCATCCGGGATCTTGGTCTTCACGTCAGGGCCTCCCCCGCCCGTCGCGGCGCCGGGCGAGACAACCAAGCCTTCGCGCCGGTCAAGCTGGCCAATCGAATTTTGTCGCCCGGCGATCTAATTTTTGCGGCTGGCCGCAGGGGTGGCCGGGTCCTATCCATGCCTATGGGCAGGCTTGAGCTTGGAGCGGCCATGACCGCGCGCGCGCGTCTATGAAGCGCTATTCCAGCCTGGGCCTGTTCAGGGCGGGCCTGAATGGCCACGCCTCCTGGCCCCGCGCCTGGCGCGACCCTCAGCCCAAGGCCCGCTATGACATCGTCATCGTCGGTGGCGGCGGCCATGGCCTGGCCACGGCCTACAATCTTGCTAAGCGCCATGGGCTGAAATCGGTGGCGGTGCTGGAGCGGGGCTGGATCGGCGGCGGCAATACCGGGCGCAACACCACCATCGTGCGCTCCAACTACCGCCAGCCGCAGTTGCAACGATTTCTGGAGCTGTCGCTGAAGCTCTGGGAAGGGATGACCGACGAGCTGAACTACAACGTGATGTTCAGCCCGCGAGGCGCCGTATTCCTTGGCCATTCCGACGGTGACATGACCCGCCTGGCCGAACGCGGCGACGCGCTGCGGGCCCAAGGCATCGACGCCGAGCTGATGAGCCGCGCAGAGGTGTCGCGTTTCATCCCGGTCCTCGACATGTCCCGGGAGGCGCGCTTCCCGATTCAGGGAGGACTGATCCAACGCCGAGGCGGCACGGCGCGGCACGACGCCGTGGCCTGGGGCTATGCCCGGGCCGCCGATGGTCTCGGCGTCGACATCATCCAGAACTGCGAGGTCACCGGCTTTTCCCTGCGCGGCGGCAAGGTGGAGGGGGTGCAGACCAGCCGCGGCGCCATTGCGGCCGACCGGGTGGGGATCTGCGTGGCGGGCAATAGCGGCCACGTGGCCGGCCTGGCCGGGCTCAAGCTACCCATCGAGAGTCACCTGTTGCAGGCCTTCGTCTCCGAACCGGTGAAACCAATGATCGACACCGTGATCATGTCCCAGTCGATCCACTGCTACATCAGCCAGTCCGACAAGGGCGAGATCGTGCTGGGCGGCGACCCGGACATGTATCCCACCTACTCCCAGCGCGGCGTGCCGATGCGCACCGAGGAGGTGGCGGGCCAGGCCATCGGCCTTGTGCCGGCCCTGTCGCGCCTGCGCATGCTCAGGTCGTGGTCCGGCACCACGGATATGAGCTTCGACGGCTCGCCGATTATCGGCGAGACCCCCGTAGAGGGGCTCTATCTCAATGGCGGCTGGTGTTACGGGGGCTTCAAGGCCACGCCCGGATCCGGCTGGGTGTTCGCCGACCACCTGGCCACCGGCCTGCCTCACCCGCTGGCCGCCCCCTTCGCCCTGAACCGCTTCGCCCGCGGCGCCACCATTGATGAGGCCGGAGTCGGGCCCAAGGCGCAGGACCGCTAGATGCTGCTCCTGGCCTGCCCCCATTGTGGTCCCCGCGCCCAGGCCGAATTCGTCTTCGACCGGGCGCTGGACGCCGTCCTGCCGTTGGACTCCACCCCCGAGGACGCCGTGGCGCGGCTCTACCTCAGGGATAACCCTCGCGGCTGGTCGTGGGAGCTGTGGCGCCACACCGCCGGCTGTGGCGCGTTCCTTCGCCTGCATCGCCACACCTTGACCCACGAGGTCCAGGCGGTTGAGCCTCTGGGCGGTGTGGCATGAGCAGCGGACGCATCCCCGCCGGTGGCCGCATCGACCGCACCCGGACCATCGCCTTCACCTTCGACGGCCAAACCTACGCAGGCCACCCGGGGGATAGCCTGGCCTCAGCCCTGATGGCCAACGGCGTCCAGCTCCTGGGTCGCAGCTTCAAATATCATCGGCCGCGGGGTGTGATGGCGGCCGGGGTTGAGGAACCCAATGCCCTGGTCGGGGTGGGAACCGGCGGACGGTTCGAGCCCAACACCCGCGCGACGGATCTCTACCTCTATGACGGCCTCGTCGCCGCCAGCCAGAACCGCTGGCCGTCGCTCAGCTTCGATCTTGGCGCGGCCATCGGGGCTTTCAGCCGCTTCACCCCGGCGGGCTTCTACTACAAGGCCTTCCTGGGCAAGCCGGGCCTGTGGAAGATCTACGAGCACGTCATCCGCCACGCCGCCGGCCTCGGCCAGCCGCCCAAGGCGCCCGATCCGGACAGCTATGATCATCGGGCAGCCTTCTGCGACGTGCTGGTGGTTGGCGCTGGCCCGGCGGGCCTCGCCGCCGCCCTGGCGGCGTCGGCGGCGGGCGCCCGGGTGATGCTGGTGGAACAGGATGCGGCGGCGGGCGGCGGCCTGCTGCGCGACCCCGCCGAGCTCGACGGCCAGGACTCCGACGCCTGGATCGCCGGCGCGATCGGGACGCTCGCCGCGCGCGGCGTCCGCGTCCTCACCCGCACCACCGCCATCGGCTATTGGGACCACGACCTGGTGACCCTCGCCCAGCGGCTCACCGAGCCCGGCCAGGCGCCCGCGCCGGGCACGCCGGCCCAGCGCCTGTGGCGGGTGCGGGCCAGGCGGGTGATCCTCGCCACGGGCGCGATCGAGCGGCCCCTGCCCTTCGCCGGCAACGACCGTCCAGGGGTCATGCTGGCCCAGGCGGTGCGGACCTATGTGACGCGGTTCGGGGTGTCGCCGGGACGCCGCGCGGTGATCGCCGCCTGCAATGACGACGCCTACCGCACCGCCATCGCCCTCGCCGAGGCCGGCTCCGAAATCGTCGCGATCCTCGACAGCCGCCCAGCCAGGGATTCCAGCATCATCCGCGCCGCCGGGGCGCGCTTTCCGGTCAGGTTCGAAGCTCAGCTTCTGGCGGCCCAGGGCGGCGCCGGCGGCGTGACCGGCGTCACGGCGGTCACCGCAGGCCGGCAATTGCACCTCACCTGCGACCTCGTCGCAATGTCCGGCGGCTTCTCGCCCGTCGCCCACCTGCACATGCAGGCCGGCGGGACCCTGGCCTGGGACGAGGCGTCCGGCGCATTCCGGCCCGAACAGGCGCGGCAGAACCAGAGCACTTCCGGCTCGGCTGCGGGCCTGGATGATCTCGGCGAGGTCCTGGCCCAAGGCTGGACCACGGGCCTTCAGGCCGCCGAGGGTCTGGGCCAGGCGCCACCCACCGGGTCCGCCCCGTCGGCGCGGCAGGCTTTCCCGGGGACGGCCGCCAGTGCTGCGATCGGCCTTTCTCCCGCCCCCGGAACCGACCTCAAGCACGCCTTCGTGGACTTCCAGAACGACGTCACCCTGGCCGATATCGACCTGGCCTGGCGGGAGGGCTACCGCTCGGTCGAGCACCTGAAACGCTACACCACGCTCGGCATGGCCACCGATCAGGGCAAGACCAGCAATATCGTGGGCCTCGCCCGCCTGGCCGCCAATGAGGGCCGCCCGGTCCCACAGGTGGGGCTCACCACCTTCCGGCCGCCCTACACCCCCGTGAGCCTGGGCGCCATGGCCGGCCATGCCACCGGCTTCCATATGGCCCCTCTGCGCCGGCCGGCGCTCTATGACCTGCATGCCGGGCGGGACCCGATCTGGCAGCCGGTGGGCTATTGGATGCGGCCCCGGGCCTATCCCCTGCCGGGGGAGGACCTGCACGCGGCGGCCATGCGCGAGGCCCGGGCCGTGCGAACCACTGTGGGCTGGGTGGACGTCTCCACCCTCGGCAAGTTCGAGATCGCCGGCCCGGACGCGGCGACTTTTCTCGAGCGCATCTGCGCCACCACCGTGGGCAAGCTCGCCCTGGGGCGCGGCCGCTACACCTTCATGCTGCGGGAAGACGGCCTGGTGATGGACGACGGAACGGTGTGGCGGATCGGGCCGGATCGCTACCTGCTCACCAGTTCCACCGGCGGGGCGGACCGTATGGCCCATCACCTGGCCTATGTGCGCCAGGTCCTCGCGCCCGAGCTGAAGGTGGCCGTCGCCGGGGTGCAGGAGCACTGGGCCGGGATCGCCGTGGCGGGTCCCCGGGCGACAGCCTTGCTGGCCGCCCTGGCTCCCGACCTGGACATCCCGCGCCACATGTCCCTGGCCCGCGCCACCGTCGCCGGGACTCCGGTGCTGGTCCTGGCGGCGAGCTATTCCGGCGAACGGGCCTTCGAGATCTACGCGGCCGCCCATGAGGCGGCGCCTGTCTGGACCGCCATCGAGGCGGCTGGCCGCGCCCTGGGCGGATATGCCTATGGCCTGGAGGCCCTGGAATTCCTGCGCATCGAGAAGGGCCATGTGGTGGTGGGCGGCGAGATCGACGGGCGGATGACCGCCCTGGACCTGGGCCTGAACCGGATCATGAATCCGGCCCGGCCCTTCATCGGCGCCGCGGCCCTGGAGAGGCCGGTTCTACAGGACCCCCGGGGGCGCCTGCGCCTGGTGGGCCTTGAATCGGACGGCCCGATCCCGGAGGGGTCCATGCTGGTCACGCACGCGCCGGGGGAGCCGGAAGGCCATGTGACCTCCGCCGGTCCCCGCGTGCTGGGCGAGGGGGCCGTGGCTCTGGCCTTCCTGCGCGACGGGGGCGCGCGGCTGGGGGAGACGCTCATCGCCTGGTCGCCGACCCGGGGCGTCAGCGCCCGGGCGCGGGTGGTCGAGCCGGTGTTCTACGACCCGGAAGGAGCGCGATATCGTGACTAAGCGCCTCCGTTTCCAGGCCGCACCACCTGAGACCCTGCTGCGGGTTGAGCTCTGGAGCGGCACGGCCGCGGTCTCGGCGCGGTTCGAGGCCGCCTATGGCCTCGCCCTGCCCGGCGCCGGACGCGCCGCCTCCTTTGACGCCCGCCGGATCATCTGGCGCGAGCCCGGCGCCTGGATGGTCCGGGCTGCTCGGGCCGAGCGTGACGCATTGCTGGAGCGCTTGTCGCAGATTGCGGCTTCGGACGGCGCGGTCACCGACATCTCGGGCGCGGCCGCCCGCTGCCGTCTGGAGGGCCAGGACTGGCGCATCCTGCTGACCCATGGCGGGGTGTTCGACGCCGAGGCCCCGGCCTTCGGCCCCGGCTGCGTGGCCGGCACGGTGGTGGAGCATATGGCCGTGCGGTTCGACGTGATCTCGGAGTCCGAGGTCGACGCCTATGTGGCGCCCAGCTACGCGCCCGACCTGTTCGCCTATTGGAGCTCGGTCGCCCGCGGCCTCGACGTCAGGGGCTAGGCGCCGGCGGGCTGGGTCAGGGCCGAGGCCGGCGTCCAGCCTCGCTGCTGGCGCCAGTCGGCGGGCAGGTCGGCGAAGCGATCCAGGGCCAGCTTGGACAGGTCGGTGAAGCTGCAGCGGCCCTCCAGCACCAGGTCGGCGACGGCGTGGCCGCTGGCCGGCGACAGGCCGAAGCCCACGCCTGACATGGTGGCCACCACGACATTGTCCGGGCTGGTGAGCCGGTCAATCACCGGCCGGCCATCCGGAGTGGTCTCGATCACCCCGGCCCAGCTGCGGATCACCCGCAGGTGTGCGGCCTTGGGCAGCAGTTCCGCCACCCGCTTGGCCAGGTTGCGCATCAAAGGCGTGGTCGGCCGCGCTGCGGGCCCCGCCGCATCCAGGTCGATCCATTCGTGCGGACCCCCGCCATAGGCGAGATTGCCCCTCAGGGTCTGGCGGCCATAGAGCCCATTGCCGTCCACCCCGCCGATGGCCATCAGCGGCGCCGGCTCGGTGACGATCATCTCCGCCCGGGCCGGCGCCATGGGAAGGTTGACGCCCAGCTGTTCCATCAGCATCCCGCCCTGGGGCCCGGCGGCCATGACCAGGACATCGCAGCCGAACTCGCCGCGGGGGGTCTTCACGCTGGTCACCCGCCCGCCCGTGGTCCCGAACCCGGTCACCGGCGCATGCTGCAGGATGCGGCCACCATGGTCTTGCAGCGCCCAGGCATAGGCCTGCACCGTCCGCTGGGGATTGGCGTGACCGCCGAACTTCAGATGGATGCCCCCCAGGCACTGGTCGCTCACCAGGGGCGCCGTCTCGATGGCCTGCCGGGCGTCCAGGTGCTCGGCGGTGAAGCCCAGCTCGTTGAACATCGCGGCCATGTAGTGGTAGTGCGCCAGCTGCGCCTCGGTGAGGGCTACGATCACCCGCTCGCGCCGGTATTCGGTGGGATAGCCCAGCAGGTCGTCCATCAGCGGCCACATCCGCTGCTCCTCAGCGAACAGCGGCGAATGGTAGTGCGAGGCGCCGCCGCCGTTGCGGCCCGAGGCCTCCCAACCCACCACGCCCTTGTCCAGGACCAGCACATCACATCCGGCCCGGGCCAGCTGCCAGCCGGCGCTGAGTCCCGTGACCCCGCCGCCGACTATAACGACCGATGCGCCATTTTTCGTCATGTGCCCGTCTGCGACTAGAGGTGCATGTCACCGCCGAGGATCGCCCGGTGCATGGCCTCCCGCTCGGCGCCGATGTCCTGATAGGGAATCCACTGGCTTGGGATGCCGAACCAGACGTCCCAGCCCTCGCTCATCGCCGCTGCTTCATCCCAATCCGCCAGCACCTTGAGCGGCAGCGGACGCACGGGGGCGCGGAACCCGGCCAGCGGGATGGTCTCCGGCGCCGACTGGGTGGCGCAGGCGAGCGTCAGGGCCACCTGCTCCCGGCAGCGCCGGGCCTGGCAGGCGCCCATGCACGCGCGGGTCAGGCGTTTGATCTGGTCCTGGTTGATCGGGCCGTCGGCCAGCAGGGTGTGGACGTCGCGCGCCGCCATGGCCGGCGGACGATCCAGATAGCGCGGCGGCTGCACGCCCAGCAGGTCGCCCCGGCTCACCTCCTCGCACTGGCAGACGATGACGTCATCGCCGCCAGCCCCCAGCAGCGCCCGCATCCAGTCCATCTGATAGGTCCAGGCGTCGACCTGAGGCGCAGGGGGCGGAACCTCCACCGCGAGGCCGAGCGCCGCCTGGGCGGCGGCGATCCCTTGCGCCTCAGCGTGGGCGAGGTCGCCGGGCAGGCCTGCGCAATCGCCGGCCACGAACACATCGGCAAGGGAGGTCCTCACGCCGTCCGTCACCCTGGGCGCGTGTCCGCCGCGTCGACTGTCGGCCTCGAGGGCGCCGCCCATGGCGTTCAGGAGCTCGATGGCAGGGGCGAGGCCCAGAGCCATGCAGGCCGTGTCGCAGGCGATCTCGCGCACGGGTCCGCCCGGGGGCCCGACCTCCACCCGCTCCACGCCGTCCAGCCCGCCATGGGCGCGATGGATCATCTGCCCGGTGAGGATCGGGACACCGCGGGCTTCAAGCGCCTGGGCGAGCGCGGCGTCGCCGGGGATCGTGGGCAGCAGCTCCACCACCGCGGCGACTTCAAGCCCGCGATCGAGGGCCGACATCGCGGTCTTCAGCCCCAGGTCGCCGCCGCCCAGCACCACGACCCGCCGCCCGGCGAAGGCGTCGTAGCGCTGTAGCAGGGCCGCCAGGCCATTGGCGCCCATCACCCCCGGCTGGTCCCAGCCCGGAAAGGCCATGGCGATGTCCCGGGCGCCGGTGGCCAGGATCAGCTTGTCGTACCCCACCAGCCAGGCTCGCTCCTCGTCGGCCAGGCCCACCATCGGTTGGGGCAGGCTCTGCAGGGCCGGTCCGTTGACGAAGGCGCCCCAGGCATAGGTCGCCAGCGCGACCTCGACCCCCAGGTTAAAGGCGTCCTCGAGCTGCGGATTGGCGGCGAAGACCTGTTCGATCATCCGGTCCTGCCGCTGGACGGCCGGGGTCATGCGCCCGCCGAAATAGAGGGGCGTGTCGAGGCCCATCAGGCTGGCGGAGACCGGGTTCTCGTCCACCAGCAGCACCTGGGCCCCACCCTTGGCGGCCTGAATGGCGGCGGCCACCCCGGCCGGCCCGGCGCCGATGACCAGCACCTGGACTGTCCGTTCGGGGCGGGGCAGCTTGCCATTGATCGCGTGGCGGTCGCGGCCGTCGAACTCGGCGTCCATCAGACAGCCTCCAGCGCTTGCTCCAGGTCGGCGATGAGGTCGTCGGGATGCTCTAGCCCCACCGACAGGCGCATGGTCCCGTCGTCGATGCCGGCGGCCTCGCGGCTCTCCCGTGGCACGGCGTAGTGGGTGGTGGTGGCGGAATGGCAGATCAAGGTCTCGGTGCCGCCCAGGCTGACGGCCAGCCGCAGGACCCTCAGCCGGTCCAGCATGCGGAAGCACTCGGCCTCCCCGCCCTTTAGGCGCACGGAGAAGGTCGAACCGGTCCCACGACATTGCCGCGCAATCAGCGCCTTCGCCGCGGGCTCTTCACGGAACCCGAGATAGGTGACGCCGCGGACCTTGGGATGGTCCCGCAGCCAGGTGGCGATCTTCAGGGCGTTGGAGCAGGCCCGTTCCGTCCGCAGGGGCAGGGTCTCGAACGAGCGCAGGAGCAGCCAGGAGGTGTAGGGGTCGAGGTGAGCGCCCTTGAGGGTGCGCAGCGCCTTGATGCGGCCAATCAGTTCGGCCGACCCGGAAATTCCCCCGGCCAGCAGGTCGGAGTGCCCCGCGCAGTATTTGGTGAGCGAGGTCATGGTCAGGTCGGCGCCGCAGGCCAGGGGCGACTGCAGCAGCGGGCCCAGGAAAGTGTTGTCCACGGCCACGATGGGCCGGTGGCCCTGGCGCTCGCCCAGGGCCGCGGCCAGCCGCGCCGCCAGGGCGATATCGACGATGGCGGCGGTGGGGTTGGCCGGGCTCTCCAGCCAGACGACGCTGACCCGGCCGTGGGCGGACGCCTTGTCCAGCGCCGCCTGAATCGAAGCCTCGTCCAGGCCGTCTGTGATGCCGAACGGCGTGACCCCGAACCCGGGCAGGACATTGTGCAACAGGTTGTCCGTACCGCCATAGATCGGCGTCGAATGGACCACCGCATCCCCAGGCCGGACCAGGGCGAACAGGGTGGTGGAGATGGCGGCCATGCCGGAATTGAACGCCGCAGACTCCTCGGCGCCGTCCAGGGCCGCCAGCCGGGCTTCCACCATGGTGAGATTGGGATGGCCCAGGCGACTGTAGATATAGGCGTCCGGCTCGCCCTGCAGCCGCTTGGCGCCTTCGGTGTCGGGGCCGTCGAAGAAGGCCTCGTGGATGTCCTTGGCCTGCTGGGCCGATCGATAAACAAAGGTGGAGGTGGCGTAGATTGGCGGCTTGGCCGCGCCCTGCCCCGAGGCCGGGTCGTAGCCGTGGCTGATGGCGAGTGTCTCCAGATGCAGGCCGGGTTTGTCGGTCATGCCAATTCGCTCTTGGCTGGTTCGATCGCGATCGCCGCCGCGGGGGCCGCCGCGGCGAGCCGCGCGCCGACATAGGCCTGGGCGGTCGCGCAATACCAGTCGACGAACCGGATCAGCAGGGCCTCGGCCTCCACGGAATAGGGGCCCGGCGTATAGCCGAGGGAATTGACGCCCCGCTGGTTGTTCTCCGCCAGCTCCCGATCCTGCAGGTTGGTGCGGGTCCAAAGCTCGATCAGCCGATCGAGGTCGTAATCGACCCCTTCCTGGGCGTCCTTGTGCACCAGCCATTTGGCGGTCACGAGGGTCTCATCTGGCCCTGTCGGCATGGCCGAGAACATGAACAAGAAGTCGCCCGTGGCGTGGCAGAAGGTGTGCGGCTCCAGCGCCCAGCGCAGGGAGCCGATGTCGCCGTCGCCGACCGGGCACATCAGCTTGGACACGCACTGCTGGCCGTCCATGGTCATGGACACGCAGCCCTCATTGAGCGGGAAGCGGATCGCCTGCCACCAGTCGCCCTCGACCGGCCCGGCGGCCAGGCCCAGCTCCGCCATGCGGACGTTGAACGCCTCTGCGTGGGGGTCCTCACCATAGTCAAAATTGGCCGAGACGCCGGTCGGGAAGGTGATTGAGATTTCGGGGTGGGCGCCGGGGCAATGATAGCACTCCCGGGCATTTTCCATGACCAGCTTCCAATTGGCCTTTTCCACCAGCGTGCTTTGGAAGGCGAGCTTGGCGTTGGCCAGGTCGTGGGGCGCCAACATCGGCGCCAGGGCCTCGCGGAAGGGGGCGAAGTCCGGCGGTTCGTCCGCCAGGCAGATATAGATCGCCCCCGCCAGGGTCTCGAGCCGGATACGATTCAGGCTGTGCTGCCCGGGGTCGAAATCGTCCGGCATGCGCCCCGCGTGGGCCAGTTCGCCGGACAGTTCATAGGTCCAGCGATGATAGGGACAGACCAGGCGCGCTGAGGACCCGGCGCCCGGAGCGCAGATCTGGGAACCACGATGGCGGCAGGAATTGTGGAAGGCGTGGAGGACGCCGGCGCGATCGCGGGTCAGCAGAATCGGCCACGGGCCGATATTGAACGCCATGTGGCTCCCGGCCTTGGGCAGCTCGATCTCGAAGCCGACCAAGAGCCAGCTGCGACCGAAGATCGCCTCCAGGTCGAAGGCATAGGCCGCCGGGTCGTTATAGAGGCCCTGCGGCAGGCTATGCCCCGGCCTGCGCGCCCGCAGCATCGCCTCGATCGACCGCAGATCGCTCATGACCCCTCCTTGGAAGGTTTCAAACATGGCACGCCGGCTACGGACGGGCACATCGCATTTCCTCATGTGGCTATTCGAATTCTTTCCCCTTTCGAG
>Ga0265327_10001598_pt1 | contig 27550 bp, 26 predicted proteins | sample 41621metaG_FD_202089 | JGI IMG/M metagenome (GOLD analysis project Ga0265327, IMG submission 202089) | Rhizosphere microbial communities from Carex aquatilis grown in University of Washington, Seatle, WA, United States - 4-16-21 metaG | ecosystem: Host-associated > Plants > Roots > Rhizosphere...
CGAGCCACCCCACCCCGTCATCCTCGCGCTTGTCGCGAGGATCCCTCCCTCGGCTGGCTTTGGGATCGGAAAGGCGCACGGCGCGCCCGCCGCATCATGCGGGGCCTCAGCGGCGGCTGCGACAGGGATCCTCGCGACAAGCGCGAGGATGACGGGGGGAGGGTGTGCTGCGCGGGCAGTGGCGCGTGGCGGCGCGCGCGTCCTCGCTCCACCCAACGAAAAGGGCGGCCGCATCGCTGCGGCCGCCCCCTCGAACTCGTGGAAGAAGGTGAGGCTTAGGCCTCTTCCTTCGCATCCATCTTGGACGACAGGTCTTCGCCGGTCTCCTGGTCGACGACCTTCATGGAGAGCCGGGTCTTGCCGCGATCGTCGAAGCCCAGGAGCTTCACCTTCACGGACTGGCCCTCGGTCAGGACGTCCGACACCTTGCCGACGCGCTCATTGGAGATCTGGCTCACATGAACCAGGCCGTCCTTGGCGCCGAAGAAGTTCACGAAGGCGCCGAAGTCGACGATCTTCACGACCTTGCCGGTGTAGATGGCGTTCAGTTCCGGTTCCGAGGCGATGGACTTGATCCACTCCTTGGCCGCGTCGATCTTGGACTGCTCGGCGGCCGCGATCTTGATCGTGCCGTCTTCGCCGATGTCGATCTTGGCGCCGGTCTCGGCGGTGATCTCGCGGATCACCTTGCCGCCCGAACCGATCACTTCACGGATCTTGTCCACCGGGATCTTGATGGTCTCGATCTTCGGGGCGTATTCGCCCAGCTCGGCGCGCGGGGCTTCCATGGCCTTGGCCATTTCGTCCAGGATATGCTTGCGGCCGGCCTTCGCCTGCTCCAGCGCCTGCTTCATGATCGCCTCGGTGATGCCGGCGATCTTGATGTCCATCTGCAGGGAGGTGATGCCGTCCTCGGTGCCGGCGACCTTGAAGTCCATGTCGCCCAGGTGATCTTCATCGCCCAGGATGTCCGACAGAACCGCGAAGCCGTCCTTTTCGAGGATCAGGCCCATGGCGATGCCGGAGACCGGCTTCTTCATGGGCACGCCCGCATCCATCAGGGCCAGCGAGGAACCGCAGACCGAGGCCATGGAGGACGAGCCGTTGGACTCGGTGATCTCCGAGACCAGGCGGATGGTGTAGGGGAACTCTTCCTGGCTCGGCAGCATCGGACGGATGGCCCGCCAGGCCAGCTTGCCGTGGCCGACTTCGCGGCGACCCGGCGCGCCCATGCGGCCCGTTTCCCCCACGGAGAAGGGGGGGAAATTGTAGTGCAGCATGAACTTCTCGTAGTACTTGCCTTCCAGCGCGTCGATCAGCTGCTCGTCGTCGCCGGTGCCCAGGGTGGCCACGACCAGGGCCTGGGTCTCACCGCGGGTGAACAGGGCCGAGCCGTGGGCGCGGGACAGAACGCCCACTTCCGAGACGATCTGGCGGACCTTGTCGACGGTGCGGCCGTCGATGCGGATGCCGGTGTCCAGGATGTTGCGACGGACCACGTCGGCTTCCAGCTCCTTGAACACGCCGCCCAGCTTGTCGGGGGCGTAGCCGTCGGGCTTGGCGTCGGACTTGCCGAACTTCTCGGTGGCCTTGGCCTTGGCCTTGGCGACCGCGTCCTGGCGCTCACCCTTGGCGACGATCTTGTAGGCCGAGGCCAGATCCTTGCCGATGAGCTTCTTCACGTCGGCCTTGATGGCGTCAGTGTCGTCCGGGGTGAAGTCGAAGGGCTCCTTGGCGGAGTGGTCGGCCAGTTCGATGATCGCGTCGATCACCTGCTGGATGCCGTTGTGCGCGAACATCACGCCCTTCAGCACTTCGTCTTCGCTCAGTTCCTGGATCTCGCTTTCGACCATCATCACCGCGTCTTGGGTGGAGGCCACGACCAGGTCCATCTTGCTTTCCTTCAGCTCGTCGAGCGTCGGGTTCAGCACGTATTCGCCATTGATATAGCCGACGCGGGCGCCGCCGATCGGGCCCATGAAGGGCGCGCCGGAGATCACCAGGGCGGCGGAGGCCGCCACCAGGGCGACGATGTCGGGATCGTTCTCCAGGTCGTGGGCCAGCACGGTGCAGACCACCTGGACTTCATTCTTGAAGCCCTTGACGAACAGCGGCCGGATCGGACGGTCGATCAGGCGCGAGGTCAGGGTTTCCTTCTGGCTCGGCGCGCCTTCGCGGCGGGGGAACGAGCCGGGAATCTTGCCGGCGGCGTAGAACTTCTCCTGGTAGTTCACCGTAAGGGGGAAGAAGTCCTGGCCGGGCTTGGCGCTCTTGGCGAACACGGCGGTGGCCAGAACCTGGGTCTCGCCGTAGGTGGCCAGCACTGCGCCGTCGGCTTGACGGGCCATGCGGCCGGTCTCGAGGGTCAGCGTCTTACCGCCCCACTCGATGGTCTTTCTCTTGATGTCGAACATTTTCTCTTCTTTCGTGTCCCGCGGGCGTATTCCCGGACGGGGGCGGACAGGGCGTCGGGCTTCCGAAATCCTCTCCATGCAGACAGACGGGGATGAGGATTGCTTGGAACCCTCGACGTGTAGGACGGGCGCCCGTCGAATGGGCCCCGCTCGCCGCCTGGAGTCCTCCGGCCTGTCGCGGAGGAAGCGGCGCTATAGATAGTCCAGATGTGCAAAGCCCCCGGCGAACCGGGGGCCGCAGTCTTAGCGACGCAGACCGAGGGTCTCGATCAGCGCCTGGTATCGGGCCTCATCGGAGGCCTTCAGGTGGTCCAGAAGGCGCCGGCGCGCGGAGACCAGCTTGAGCAGGCCGCGACGCGAGTGGTTGTCCTTCTTGTGGCTCTTGAAGTGTTCGGTGAGGTTCGCAATCCGCTCGGAATGGATCGCCACCTGCACTTCGGCGCTTCCGGTGTCGCCTTCGGTGCGGCCGTGTTGCTTGATCAGCTCGGCCTTGCGTTCGTTCGTAATCGACATCGAGTGGTCTCCGCTCTAGTCCAGATGAAAGACCCGCGAGGGTTCGAGCCGACCCGCACGCATCTCGCAGAGCGCCACCATTACGCCCTCGGCCATGGCTGAAACGGTTCGAGAGCCGGGCGCGAGCCGGGCTTTCAGGGCTTCAACCTGTCGGGGAACGAGAACGATAGGCCGTCCCTGCTTGAGCCGGAAGGCGTCTTCAGCGGTCACGGCCAGCTCCGGGATGTCGTCCAGGGCGGTCTCGACCGGAAGCAGGGCCTCCAAGCAGCCGGCCTTATGGCTCAATTCTTCCAGGTTTTCCAGTGTTATCGCCCGATCCTCGGTGAAGGGGCCGACGCGGGTCCGGCGAAGGGCGCTCACATGGCCGCAGGCGCCGAGCGCCAGGGCCAGGTCGCGGACCACGGCGCGCACATAGGTGCCCTTGCCGCAGTCGATCTCGATCTCGGCGTGATCGGGGTCGGGAACCTCCATCAGGCGGGCCGCGTGGATGGTCACCAGGCGCGCCTTGAGCTCGACGGTCTCCCCGGCGCGGGCCAGGTCATAGGCGCGCTCGCCGTCCACCTTGATGGCGGAATAGGCCGGCGGCACCTGGCTGATCTCGCCGACAAAGGCCGGCAGGGCCGCCTCGATGGCCGCGCGTTCCGGGCGCACATCGGACTCGCCCGTGGTCTCCCCCTCGCGGTCGAGCGTGGTGGTGTTGCGGCCCCATTCGATGCTGAATCGATAGGTCTTGTCGGAATCCACCAGGAACGGGACGGTCTTGGTGGCTTCCCCCAGCGCGATCGGCAGGATGCCGGTGGCCAGCGGGTCCAGGGTCCCGGCGTGGCCGGCCTTCTGGGCGTTGAACAGCCGGCGCACCCGGCTCACCGCATGGGTGGAGGTGAGGTCATAGGGCTTGTCGAGGCAGATCCAGCCGGAGACGGCGTCGCCCTTCTTGCGGCGGGCCATGCTCAGTCCTCGTCCGAACCGTCGGACAGCCTGCGCAGGTCCTGGGCCACCCTGGGGTCCTCGAACAGGCGGTTGAGGTGGGTGGCGACATTGAAGGTCTCGTCATGGACGAACTTCAGGTCGGGGGTGAACTTCATCTCGATGGAGCGCCCCAGGAGCCCGCGCAGGTACTTGGCGTGACGATTGAGCGCGGCCACCACCTCGTCGGCGCGGTCGCCCCCCAGGGGCTCCACGAAACAGATGGCGTGGCGCAGGTCCGGGCTCAACCGCACTTCGGTGATGGTCACCGAGACGCCGGTCAGGACGGGGTCGATGATCTCGTGCTCGCGCAGGATCTCCACCACGGCGTGACGGGTGAGCTCGCCGGCGCGAAGCTGGCGCTGGGAAGGCCCGGCGGGGGCGCCGCGGCCTTTGGGGGTGGAGCGTTTCATGGATGTCGGGCCTCATCGGACCTGCCGGGGCGGATCGGACGCGCCGCGCAGGGAAGCGGCGGCTTCTAGTCGCGTGAGGCCGCGAAGTCCATAGGGGGAAGATGCTCCCCCTCTGGGGGAGCTGGCCCGAAGGGCCTGAGGGGGTTCATAGGGCGCAGGGCTTCCATCGAGCCAGAGCTCGTGGGCTTCAGCCCCCTCCACCACGTCGCGGTCCCCGTCCCCCTGCGGGGGAGGACCGACGCTTACGCCCCCGTCCGTTCCTTGAAGAAGGCGATCACCCGCTGTTCGGCGGCCTTGGTGGGCCCATCCTCCGCCAGGTTGACCGTCAGCACCGAGTGGGCGTGCTTCAGGGGGCCGGGCGCGGCGTCCCTGGGGTCGATCTCGATGGCCTCGAACCTGTCGCCGAACTCCCGCTTCAGGGTGTCGAACCGCGCATCGGGGACGAAGGGGTCGCCATAGAACCGCAGGCCGATCATGGAGAGATCCTCCTCGGCGAACCGCCGCCCGGCGCAGGCGATCTCGGCCGGGGAGGCGGAGATCCCCGCCGCCCGCTTCGGGTTCTTCGAGCCCAGGGGCAGGGAGGGCTGGGACAGCACCGGCGCCACCACGGACGGCTCGGTCATCATGGCCAAAGCGAACCCACCGGTGAAGCACATGCCCACCGCGCCCACCCCCTTGCCCCCGCAATCGGCATGGGCCTTGCGGGCCAGGGCCCGCAGCCAGTCGACGATGGGGCTCGACTTGTCGGTGGACCAGACGTTGAACTCGCGGCGGATACAGATGCCGCCGATCATGGTGGCGAGGCCAAGCGGGTGGTCCGCCGGGCGGCCGGCCTCGCCGAACAGGTTGGGGCAGTAGACGGTCATGCCCGCAGCCGCGACCCGGTCGGCGAAGGCCACCACCAGGGGGTGGAGGCCCGGCATCTCATGGATCACGATCACCGCGGGTCCTGAGCCGCGCTTATAGACATTGCGGGTCCAGCGCCCGTCGTCGAACGGGAACTTCTCGTAGTCCGAAAGCGCCGCCTCGTAGCCCATTTCAGGATCCCCCGCCGACGAATAGCGCCGCTTTTCGGCTTCGAGTTTGCCCGGCCTGTGCAATGCGCGCGAGGGCGCTGGCGACAAACGCCTTTTCGGATTCCACATCGCCGAAGAAGCGCCTTGGTAGGCAATAGCCCAGGCCGGCGGCAATAAAGATCCAATGGGTCTTGGTCTGCACGATCTCGCTGATGGCCCGCCATGCAATTCGCGTCTCTGAGGTCTCCGAGGTGACGACGAAGACGTCATCTTCCAGGGTGAATACCGTGGGGAAGGGACCGCCAATTCCTCGGCTTTCCCAAGCGCGGCGCAAGCGTCGGCGCGATATCCGCGCAAAGGCCCACCAAGATCCGCCCAGATAAATCAGGATGATCGGAAAATTGAGCCATGCGAGTGATCGCGGCAGCAGAAGGCCGAGCAGGATGGGAAGGCCGAGCACGCCGCCCATGACGACCGCGAAGAAAATGATCTGAGGCAGCCAGAACGAGCCAGTCAGCCGCTGACTGATCACCCGGCCGGCGCCGATAGTTTCGCCATAGTTGATGTCACCCGTAATGCTTGTCATGTCGCTCCGACTCCACCGAGGGCGGAGCTTAGCCGGATCAGAGCTTGATGCGCAGCATCGACATGTCGCCTTCGAAGCTGGACAGCCGCCAGACCCCGCCGGTCTGGGTGAACACCAGCATGCAGGGCCCGTCCTTCTTCTTGGTGGCGCAGACCCGCCCGTCCGGCAGGGCCTTCAGCGAGCCGGCGATCGCCAGGGTGTTGGGCACCGGGCTTGCGGCCTTGTAGCCGTAGAAGTCGGCCACCTGCCGGAACATCTTGGGCTGGATCAGGTTGTCGCCGGCATATTTGGCGAGGGCCGGGGCCAGCATGGCGCCCAGGGCGCCCCAGCTCTCGGCCTTCTTGGATTTCTGGGTCTGCTCGGTGAGCCGCGAGGTGATCTCCTTCTTCAGGGCCTCGCGGTCCACATGGGCGTCGAAGGTCGCCTGGTCGTTGTCGCGGATCGACACCAGCAGGGCGTGGACGTCATTGGCGGCGGTGAGCCGGTGGACCGTGGAGCAGGCGGCCAGAGCCAGGACGCCGGCCAGGACCAGGGTGAGCTTCAGGGATCTCTGCATGGGAACCGCTCCGTCTTCGGGCCGCATGAACTCACCTCGACATGGCTTCAATACGGCTCCGCCGTATCATCGCACGTCGCCCAAAAGAAACAGCCCCGGAGCAGGCGCTCCGGGGCTGGTCTTGGAATCGAAGGCGGCCCCTAGAGGCTGCGGGCGACTTCTTCGAGGGTGAAGCACTCGATGATGTCGCCTTCCTTGATGTCCTGGAAGCCCTGGAAGGCCATGCCGCACTCGACGCCATTGCCGACCTCGGCCACTTCTTCCTTGAAGCGCTTGAGGGTCTGCAGGACGCCCAGTTCCAGCACGACGATGTCCTCGCGGACGATCCGGACGCGGGCGCCGCGGCGGACCACGCCCTCGGTGACCCGGCACCCGGCGACCTTGCCGGTCTTGGTGATGTCGAACACCTGCAGGACCCGGGCGTTGCCCAGGAAGGTTTCCCGCTGTTCCGGCGCCAGCATGCCCGAGAGCACGCCTTTGATGTCGTCGATCAGGTCATAGATGATCGCGTAGTAGCGGATCTCCACCCCCTCGCGCTCGGCGAGGTCGCGGGCCTGCTTGGAGGCGCGGACATTGAAGCCGAGGATGGGCGAACCCGCCCCCTTGGCCAGCATCACGTCGCTCTCGCTGATGGCGCCGGCGCCCGACAGGATGATGCGCGCGCGCACCTCGTCGGTGCCGAGCTTGTCCAGCGAGGAGACGATCGCCTCCGCGGAGCCCTGCACGTCGGCCTTGATGATGACCGGCAGCTCCGAGATCTTCTTGTCCTGCAGCTTGGCCATGAAGTCGGCCATGGTGACGCCGCCGGCGACCGGCGAACCGGCCTTTTCGCGCTTCACCCGGATGCGGTACTCGGTGAGCTCGCGGGCCCGGGCTTCGTTCTCCACCACGGCGAAGGGCTCGCCCGGCGAGGGCGTGCCGTCCAGGCCCAGGATCTCCACCGGCACGGACGGACCGGCCGAGTCGACCTGTTCGTCCCGCTCGTTGAGCAGGGCGCGGACCCGGCCGAAATTGGGGCCGGCCACGACGATGTCGCCACGCTTCAGGGTGCCGCGCTTCACCAGCACGGTGGAAACCGCGCCGCGACCGCGGTCGAGCTTGGCCTCGATGACCGTGCCTTCCGCCGTACGGTCCGGATTGGCCCGCAGGTCGAGGACCTCGGCCTGCAGCAGGATCGCCTCGATCAGGTCGTCCAGGCCGAGCTTCTCCAGGGCGGAGACCTGGACGATCTGGGTGTCGCCACCCAGGCTCTCGGCCACGATCTCGTACTGCAGCAGCTCATTGACCACCCGGGTCGGGTTGGCGTCGGGCTTATCGATCTTGTTGATCGCCACGATGATCGGGGCGCCCGCCGCCTTGGCGTGCTGGATGGCCTCGATGGTCTGGGGCATGACCCCGTCATCGGCGGCCACCACCAGGACGACGATGTCGGTGACGTCGGCGCCGCGGGCCCGCATGGCCGAGAAGGCCGCGTGACCGGGGGTGTCCAGGAAGGTGACCCGCTGGCCGTCGGCCAGGCGCACCTGATAGGCGCCGATATGCTGGGTGATGCCGCCATGCTCGCCGCCGGCCACGTCCGCCGAACGCAGGGCGTCCAGCAGGCTGGTCTTGCCGTGGTCGACGTGACCCATGACCGCCACCACGGGGGGGCGCGGCTCCAGGTGATCGTCCACGTCGTCTTCGGTGAGGAAGCCTTCTTCGACGTCGGCTTCCGACACCCGGCGGACGGTGTGGCCGAATTCGGTGGCCACCAGCTCGGCGGTGTCGTTGTCGATGACGTCGTTGATCTTCAGCATCACGCCCTGACGCATCAGGAACTTGATGATTTCCACGCCGCGGGTCGCCATCCGGTTGGCGAGTTCCGCCACGGTGATGACATCGGGGATGATGACCTCGCGGGCCGCACGGACCTGCTCCTGGCCGCCGCCCTTGCGCTTCTCGCGCTCACGTTCCCGGGCCCGGCGAACCGAGGCCAGGGAGCGCATGCGTTCGACGGCGCCCTCGTCATCTCCGGCCACGGCCTGGATGGTGAGGCGGCCTTCGCGGCGCTGGACGGCGCCCTTGACCCGGCTGATGGCCTTGTTGGCCGGCGCATTGGCGGCCTTGCGGCGCGTATCGTCGTCATCGTCCGGACGGCGATCCATGTTGAGGGAGCCGGGACGCGGCGCCTGGCGGGCGGCGCGCTGGATCTCGGGTGTCGCGGGCGGGGCGTTGGGCGCCGCGCCGCGCGGCGGACGCGGACCGCCGGGACGCGGGCCGTCGCGGCCGCCGGTCGGACGCGGTGCGAGCGCCGAATAGCGGACGGGTTCGCCGCCCGGGGCGGCGGGACGCGGACCCCGGTCGCCCTGGGGGCGGTCGCCGCCCGGACGCGGGCCACGATCGGCCTGGGGCCGGTCAGCCTGCGGACGTTCACGGAAGCCGGCGTCGGCGCGGGGCGCCCGCTGGCCGAAATTGGCGTTCTCGAACCGGCCGGGGCTCGGGCCGCCCGCGGGCGGCCGATAGGTGGTGGTGGAAGGCCGGTCGTCCCTGCGCTCGCGCGAGGGTTCATAGGTGCGGGTCTGGCCGGCCTGCGGAGCCTGGCTTTGGGCCGGCGGGCGCGGAGCCTCGGCCCGGACCGGTTCGCGATGCGGCGGCGCTTCAGGTGTGGGCCGCGGCGGCGCGGGGGCCGGCGTCGGGGCTTCGACGGCGCGGGGCGTCTCGGCGCGGACTTCCGGAGTTGGGGCCGGAGCCGGAGCCGGGGCGGGTGTCGGAGCCGCGGCGACCGGGGCCGCTGCCGGGGCCTGGGCGACCGGGACTTCCGGAGCCGGCGTCGGTGCGGGAGCGGGGGCCGCGGGCTTGGCCGCTTCCGCGGCGCGCGCCGCGGCGGCCGCTTCGGCGCGGGCGCGTTCTTCTCCGGCGCGGGCCTCGGCCGCCTGACGGGCCTGCTGCTCGCGAGCCTGTTCGATCACCCTTTGGCGAGCGCGCAGTTCCTCGGCGGACAGATTGCCGTCGCCGCCACCCTGCGGGGCGGGGCGGGGCGAGCTCGAGGGCGCGGGCGCGCTGAACACCCGCTTCTCGGCCGAAGACGGCGCCGCCAGATTGCCCTGGGGCGACGAATGCGGGCGCGCGCGCTTGGTCTCGACGACCACAGTCTTGGAGCGGCCATGGCTGAAGCTTTGCTTCACCGTGCCCGCGCTCACCGAGCCGCCGCCGGTGCGGGGCTTCAGGGTAAGGGGGGCGCGTCCGCCGGGGGCGGGGGGTCGGCCGTTGTCGTTCTCGTCGCTCATGCGCTCGCTTTACATACCGGCCGGGCGATCCCGACCTCGATCGTTCGAATAGCTGACGCCGCGCGGAACAATCAGGTTCCGCCCGCCATCACAACCACTTCCCACCGGAGTGGAACCCCGACTCGTCGAGGGAAGAGGTCTAGTTCCAGGCGCCTCTGACCACGTTCCGGCTCATTCGAGCCGGTACGTACTCTGGGGCTCCTCGCGCCAACTCTCGGGAAGGAGCGGGCGGAAGCCTGATAAACGCAGGACATCGAATGTCCAGCGATCGGCGCCGCGCCCCGCAAGGAAGGCGGTGTGTATCACATTCTCGCCCCCCAAGGCCAAACCCAATTCCGAAGCGGACCAGGTTCCGATCAACTGGGGGGCGCGGGGCGACTTTCGCGCCGCACCCAGGATCTTTCGACGGCCGTCTGCGGCCCCGTCGGAGGCCTCCACCAGCCAGGCCGCCTTGCCTGCGCCAAGCGCGGCGGCGACCTTCTCGTACCCCGAGATAAGCTGTCCGGCCCGTTTCGCAAGGCCCAGGCCGTTCAGGGCCCGGGTGGCCAGCAGCCGGTCCACCTGGTCGGCCAGGTCGGAGGGGGCGTTGAGTTTCGTCTTGGCGGACCGGGAGAACAGGCCCTTGCGGGCCGCGGCCTCCACCGAGGCCCGATCGGCCGCCACCCAGACGCCCCGGCCCGGCAGCTTGGCCGCCAGGTCGGGGACCACCGTCCCAGCCGGATCCGCCACGAAGCGGATCAGCCGCTCTTCGGGCATGACTTCGCCGGTGACGATGTCGCGCCGTTCGCGGGAAAGCTGGGCCAGGGTGGCGGCGGTCACGTCGGGCTTAGGCCTCCTCGTCGGCCGCCGGGGCGGCGTCCGCTTCGGCTTCGACCTCGGCTTCCGGCGCCGGCGCGGCTGCGGCCACAGGCCGCTGGCCGAACACCTGGTCCTCTTCGGACAGCTCGGCCTCGATCTCTTCCTCGATCTGCGGTTCCGGGGCTTCGATCCAGCCCATGGCCACCCGGGCGCGCATGATCAGCGCCTCGGCGTCGCCGGCGTCCATATTGAAGGACTCCAGGATGCCCGGTTCACGCACCCGCTCGCCGTCCTTGGATTCGAACCAGCCGCGGATGTCGTCCGGCACCAGGCCGGCCAGGTCTTCCACGGTCTTCACGTCGCCTTCGCCCAGGGCCACGGACATGGGCAGGGTCACGCCCTCGATCTCCAGCACCGCGTCCTCGACCCCCAGCGCCTTGCGCTTGGCGTCGTATTCGGCGGCTTCCTTTTCCAGGAAGTCCCGGGCCCGGGCCTGGATTTCCTCGGCGGTGTCCTCGTCGAAGCCTTCGATGGCCGCGACCTCGGCATTGTCCACATAGGCCACGTCCTCGACCGAGGCGAAGCCTTCGGTCACCAGCAGCTGGGCGATCACTTCGTCCACGTCCAGGGCTTCCTGGAACAGCTGGGTGCGCTCGGCGAACTCGCGCTGGCGGCGCTCGCTCTCCTGGCTCTCGGTCATGATGTCGATCTGCCAGCCCGTCAGCTGGCTTGCCAGACGGACATTCTGGCCGCGGCGGCCGATGGCCAGGCTCAGCTGCTCGTCGGGCACCACCACCTCGACGCGCTCGTCCTCCTCATCCATCACCACCTTGGAGACTTCGGCGGGGGCGAGACCGTTGACGATGAAGGTCGCCTCGTCCGGGCTCCACTGGATGATGTCGATCTTCTCGCCCTGCAGCTCGGCCACCACCGCCTGCACGCGCGAACCGCGCATGCCGACGCAGGCGCCCACCGGGTCGATGGAGCTGTCATTGGACACCACGGCCATCTTGGCGCGGCTGCCCGGGTCGCGGGCCACGGCGCGGATCTCGATCACCCCGTCATAGACTTCCGGCACTTCCTGCGCGAACAGCTTGGCCATGAAGCCGCCATGGGCGCGGGAAAGCAGGATCTGCGGGCCCTTGGTCTCGCGGCGGACGTCGTAGATGTAGCAGCGGATCCGGTCGCCAATATTGAAGTTCTCCCGCGGGATCGACTGGTCGCGGCGCATGATGCCCTCGCCCCGGCCCAGGTCGACGACGGTGTTGCCGTATTCCACCCGCTTGACCACGCCGTTGACGATCTCGCCAACCCGATCCTTGAACTCCTCGAACTGGCGCTCACGCTCGGCTTCGCGGACCTTGCCGGTCACCACCTGGCGGGCCATCTGGGTCTGCACCCGGCCGAACTCGAAGGGCGGCAGGACCTCTTCATAGGTCTTGCCCACCACGGCGGTCTTGTCGTCGCGCAGAGCTTCGGACAGGCGGCGGACCCCCACCGGATCCTCCGGCTCGCCCTCTTCGTTGTGATAGACGGCGTCGTCCTCGACCACCGTCACCACCCGCTTGATGGTGGTCTCGCCGCTCTTCGGATCGATATGAACCCGGATGTCGTGCTCGGCGCCGTAGCGAGCGCGGGCGCCCTTCTGGATCGCTTCCTCGATCGCCTCGATGACGATCTCCTTGTCGATCGACTTCTCGCGGGCCACGGCCTCGGCGATCTGCAGCAGCTCAAGCCGGTTGGCGGAAATGCCGGTCAGGCTCATGGGTATTGTCCTCTACTCGGATGTATCTTGTTGGGTTTCGGCCGCCAGCCGCGCCGCGCGCTCGTCGGCGCCGCGCTTGAGAAGCTGGTCGGTCAGCATGAGTTTGGCTTCGACGATCCAGGCGAAGGGCACCATGGCGGTGCCGTCCTCGCCCTCCAGGTCGATGCCCACCTGGTCGCCCTCGATCCCGGCCAGGACGCCGCGGAACCGCTTGCGGCCCTCGGCCACCCGGTCGAGCTCGATCCGGGCCTCGAAGCCTTCATATTCCGAGAAGTCCTTCAGCCGCGTCAGGGGCCGATCGACCCCGGGCGAAGAGACCTCAAGGGTATATTCGCCGCTGATCGGGTCGGCGGCGTCCATCACCTCGGAAATGGCGCGGGAGAGCCGCGCGCAGTCTTCCACATTCATGTCGCCGTCCGGGCGCTCGCCCATGATCTGCAGGCGCCGGGCGTGCTCGCCGCCCATCAGGCGCAGGCGCACGATCTCGTAGCCGGTGGCTTCCGCCACGGGATCGAGCAGCTCCAGGAGCCCCAGGTCTTCGGCGGTCTTCCCGCGCATCAGCTTCGCCGTTCCTCCGGCCAATAAAAAAGCAGCGGGGCCGGGCCCCGCCGCTCGTAAGCGCTATCCAGCGCTACGGACGATGTTGCGGGGAATATAGAGGGCGGCGGAGGGTTTGTCACGGGGGTGGATTCCCCCGTCCCGGTGGATCACTTCGACGCGGCGGTCCGAAGCCTGCGAATTTCGCGGATCAGTCGCGGAACATCCTGGCGGGCGGCGGCGATGAAATCGTGATCGGGGTCTGTCGCGCCGCTCAGATAAATGTCGGGCCCGCCGGTCATGATGAAGCTCGAACCGCTCATTTGCTCGCGGCCCTCAATCAGTGATCGCCAGGGCCCTGGCGAAGCCGCCTCGAAACGGGCTTCGATCGCCTGGAGATCTTCGGCAGTCAATTCCTCGTCCATCAATATGCTCCGTGGGGCTTCGTTTCAGGAGCGGCGCGCATGGCGGCGGCTCCAGGCCTTACAGCTCATGGGTGATCCGCAGAGGCAGGCAGACTGGCCGGCATGAGGTTTAGGCCGGATTGTCCGTGCGCACGCCGCTTACGGAAGTGCGGCGTGAATTGCGATCCGCATCGTCTCGATGTCTGTGGAGCGCCGGACCGCACTCTTGGCGGTCTCCATCAGATAGTCGAGCGTCACCGGCGGGCCGGCTTCGCCCGCAATGGCTTCGTCATCAATCCAGTCGGCCGGGTTCTGGTCGATCGATCGGCACACCCTCGCCTGCACCTCAGAGTACGGAACGCCCGGCAGCCTCTCCAGCGACAGGTCGACCTCGTACTCGATGTCGTCCCACTGCGGGAACACCGTCATCAGAACGCACCGCCAGAACGGCGTATGGCGCCGCGAGATCTTCAGAGCCTGAATGCGCCAGGCCGCGCCGCCGCTGTCGATCAGGACCATCCCCAACATCGCGCCGGTTCTGATTTCGCGCCGCCGCGCCCGCTGAAGATGGTCCCGGTCCGCCACGAAGCCGAATGTTTCGCGGCCGTCTTCAGCGCCCGCTGGCTGGCGGAATGCGATAAGCGGGAAGGTCATCTGAGGCGTCACGACGGGAAGCCTATTGTCGAGGTCGAGCAAGTGACCCGGGGTCGGCCCCGGCTCGACCCGCAGCCTCGCCCGCATGGCCGGCAGACGACACGTAACCCGCCTTCAGCCAGTCAGGCGTCCCATACCAAAACCGTTCAAGGGCATTGAACTGTGGAAGCTTCACGCCGTCGACCGTGTAGGGCCCATGGACGCGCCCATGCTGGACTGCGTCCCTCATGCCCTTGATGAACGGCGGCTGGTTCCGGAGCCAATCCGGTGCGCTCCCCTTTTGCTCGAGCCACCAGTGGTGGCCGGGTTGATTTGGTTTCAGGAAACCTTTCTCGCCCAACCAGGGACGCATGCCCTCCGCCTGTCCTTTTTCGAACTGCCGCCACGCCCAGGGGCCAGCCATCTTGAGGCCGCCCTTGGCAAGCCCGCTCACCACCGCCTTCGCGACGAAGACGTCAGAGGCGGCCAAGCCTGCGTTCACTGCCGCGCCCAAGTAATTCTTGTCTTCCAGATCAGCCAGCGCCTCTTTTCCCGATCCCCAGATCGGGATCATCGATTCCCCGGTCCCTGGATGATCGAACTGCCGGTGCTTCGAAGAGCCCGTTGTGGCCCGCGCCTCCGCTGTCGAGGCGTCGGCCTGTCGCGAGATAGCGCCGTTCGCCTCCTGCCGCGCGGTTTGAGCCCGCTGTTGGGCGACCATCCTGCGATAGGGCTCGTCGAGCGGATCCGGGACCGATCGCGGCTGTTCCTTGCGCGCAAATGAACCTGAGGCGGCCACGCACCCTCCTGAAGACCAAGTTTGATAGACGTGATGGCGGCGGCGTGATCACGAGAGCTGTGTCCGCTTGCAGCCAGATAGTCTCACAGCGCGGCCTCGACGGCAAGAACAAACCAAGAACAATCATGAGGTCATCGCCACGCTACGGGCGCCCCACCACCCTTCCCTTCGACGCCGCTTTGGTCCAAAAGCCGCGCCACCTCCCCTTCTTCCTTTTGTGTGTCGCAAAGGCCTCTCATGGACATCTCCAAGATCTCCGTCGGCGTGAACCCGCCCTATGACGTCAACGCCATCATCGAGATCCCGCAGGGCGGCGAGCCGGTGAAATACGAGCTCGACAAGGAATCCGGCGCGATCTTCGTCGACCGCTTCCTGCACACGGCGATGTTCTATCCCGGCAACTACGGCTTCATCCCCCACACCCTGTCGGGCGACGGCGACCCCATGGATATCCTGGTGGTGGGCCCCACCCCGGTGGTGCCGGGCGCCATCATTCGCTGCCGTCCCATCGGCTGCCTGATGATGGTGGACGAGGCCGGCGGCGACGAGAAGGTCCTGGCCGTGCCGGTGGACAAGCTGCACCCCTTCTATGCCGGGGTGGACTCCTGGCGGGGTCTTCCCACCATCCTCACCGAGCAGATCGCCCACTTCTTCCAGCACTATAAGGACCTGGAAAAGGGCAAGTCGGTGGAGATCGTCCGCTGGGCCGATCCGGAAGAGACCGGCGACCTGATCCGCCAGGGCATCGAGCGCCACAACGCCAAGGGCTGAACCGACGCAAAACGTCGTCATCCTCCGGTCGTCTGCAAGACGATCCGGGGGACCCAGGCGGCGTCGCCACCTTCCACAACTCAGCTTGGGTCCCCCGGATCAGCCTGGCGACTGACCGGCGGATGACGGGTCGGCCTGCCCGATCCAGGGCAGACAGCCCGCGCGCCGCCATGGAGCGGGCGATGACGCTTGCGTTGCGCCAGGGCGGGGTTCAACCCGTGGGGGTCGCAATCCTCTGCGGGAGCCTGCCATGCCCCAGTCCTTCAATCTCGCCCTGGCGCCCAGCCAGCTCACCCAGACCATCAATCCCTGGTCCTGGACCTTCGGCGATATGAGCCTGTTCACGGTCAATCTGGGCCAGTCCAGCGATCCCAATTTCGAGGCCCGGGTGCTGGAGCAGGTGGGCAGCTATGGCCGCCAGATCGGCCGCATCGGCGAGGCCCTGGCCGTGGTGCTGGCCCATATCGAGCTCAAGGACCTCAGCCGGGACGACGCCCTGGCGATCGAGGCCCTGAAGCGCCAGCTCAGCGACGTGGCGGCGCTGAAGACCAAGGCCGCGCCCCGGGGCGGGCGCAGGCTCACCGTCGTCTGAAGTCCAGGAACACCGGGGCGCAATCCCCCAGGCGCTTTTCCTCATAGCGGGTGGTGATGTGGTCCGCCGGAGGGACCCGCCAGTCGTCGGCCCGCTGGGCGTCCCAGGCGAACAGGCCTGACGCCAGCACCCGCTCCAGGGTCCAGTCGGCATAGTCCGCCCAGTCGGTGGCGAATCTCAGGGTCCCGCCGGGCCTCAGGACCCGGGCGAGGTCCACCAGGGTCTCAGCGTTCACCAGCCGGCGCTTGTTGTGCCGCAGCTTGGGCCAGGGGTCGGGGAACAGGATGAACACCCGGTCCAGACAGGCGTCGGGCAGATGGGCGATGAGTTCGCGGACGTCCCCGTCCTGCAGGCGCACATTGCTGAGCGCGCGTTCGTCCAGGTGCCGCAGGGCGCTGGCCACCCCGTTCAGGAAGGGCTCGGCGCCCAGGATCAGCACGTCGGGGCGGCGCTCGGCCTGGCCGGCCATATGCTCGCCGCCGCCAAACCCGATCTCCAGCCATACCTCGGCGGCCTCGGGCATCAGGGTTCGAGGCTCGAAGGCCTGCTGCGGGACGCGGATCTGCGGCAGCAGGCTGTCCATCAGGGCGGCCTGGCGCGGCTTGATGGCCCGGGACTTGATGCGTCCGAACGAACGAAGGGGCGGAGGATTGTCCATCCGCCGCCCCTCTAAAGATCGATCGGCCTTTGGGCCAGGGCCTTGATCAGGCCCGAAGCGTCAGGCCAGCGACTTGATCTGGTCCACCAGGTCGGTCTTCTCCCAGGAGAAGCCGCCCTCATTGTCCGGCTGGCGGCCGAAATGGCCGTAGGCCGAGGTGCGGGCATAGATCGGGCGGTTGAGCTGCAGGTGCTCGCGGATCGCCCGGGGCGTGGCGCCGCCGATCATCTGCGGCAGGGCCTTTTCCAGCACGGTCGGGTCGACCTCGCCGGTGCCGTGCAGGTCCACATAGAAGCTCAGCGGCTGGGCCACCCCGATGGCGTAGCTGATCTGGATGGTGCACTTGCGCGCGATGCCCGAGGCCACGACGTTCTTGGCCAGATAGCGGCAGGCATAGGCCGCCGAGCGGTCCACCTTGGTGGGATCCTTGCCGGAGAAGGCGCCGCCGCCGTGGGGCGCCGCGCCGCCATAGGTGTCGACGATGATCTTGCGCCCGGTGACCCCGGCGTCGCCATCCGGCCCGCCGATCAGGAAGCGGCCGGTGGGGTTCACGTGCCACTTGGTCTTCTTGGTGACCAGGCCGGCCGGGAAGACCCCGTCCACATAGGGCTTGATCATCTCCATGACGCGCTTGGAGCTCGCCGAGTGCAGGCCGATCTTCTTGGCGTGCTGGGTGGAGACCACGATCTGCAGCACCTCCACCGGGCGACCGTCCTCATAGAGCAGGGTGACCTGGCTCTTGGCGTCGGGCTCCAGCGCCTTGCACTCACCGGAGTGACGGACCTCGGCCAGCTTGTGCAGGATGTCGTGGGAATATTGCAGGGTGGCGGGCATCAGCTGCGGGGTCTCGTCGCAGGCGTAGCCGAACATGATCCCCTGGTCGCCGGCGCCTTCGTCCTTCTTCTCGGAGGAATCGACGCCCTGGGCGATGTCGGCGGACTGGGCGTGCAGGAAGTTGGCGAACTTCGCCTTCTGCCAGTGAAAGCCCTTCTGCTCGTAGCCGATGTCCTTCACCGCCGCGCGGACCTTGGGCTCCAGCGTGCCCAGCAGATCCTTGGTGAGCTTCTTGTTCTCGGCCCGGGTGGCGCCCGGCTTACTGGCCCGCACCTCGCCCGCCAGCACAATGCGGTTGGTGGTCACCAGGGTTTCACAGGCCACACGGGCCTCGGGCTCGGCCGCGAGGAAGGCGTCGACCACGGTGTCGGAGATGCGGTCGGCGACCTTGTCGGGATGGCCTTCCGACACGCTTTCGCTGGTGAAGATGTAGGAGGTACGGCTCAAGACGATGGCTCCGGAAAAGACGTACGCCCGGCAGATGGGGCGGCCGGGCGATACAATCGCGCGAAGCCTATAAAGGAATCTTTATATCCCGCAAGCGCCGTCCATGGCGTCGCAGTTAATCGCCCTTGGTCTCGTCTTCCTCCTCCTCCACCATGGCGCGGACCAGGTCGAGGATGCGCCGGCGCACCCGCGCGCGCCGGATCTTCGGAAAGGCCTGGGCCAGCTCCATGCCTTCGGGACTGAGCAGGAAGGCGTGGGCCGGCGGCGGACCTGCGGCGTCGGCGGACTGGGGCCGCGACGTGTCGCCAAGGCCCTCGAAGAAATAGGCGATCGAGGTCTTCAGGGTCCGGGCCATCTCCCAGAGCTTGGAGGCCGAGACCCGGTTGGCCGCCCGCTCATACTTCTGGACCTGCTGGAACGTCAGTCCGATGGACTCCGCCAGCTTCTCCTGGCTGACCCCAAGCTCTCGTCGTCTCAGTCGGATGCGTAGCCCGACGTGCAGATCCACTGGGTTTGGAGATCGGTCGGCGTCGAATTCTCTGGCCATGGGAATCATCATTAGACCCTGGACAGCGGCGCCGTAAATATCGGCGAGCCTGTCAATTTATCGGCGCCGCCTCAAAACTCCGATCCTGCTGGCGAATGCGGAAATCACAAGCATCGCCCCGAGGAAGATGTCGCCAAACCTGGAATAGAGTGTCTGCGGCAGCGCGCGCGGCAAACGTGCATCGATAACGCCGACCGCCCCGAGCCCCAGGCGCCGGCCGCCAGCGACCCGGCCAAAGGCGTCCAGCATGGCCGTCACTCCGGTGGGCGTCGCCCGGGCGATGGGCAGGCCTTCCTCTATCGCGCGGTATCCGGCGATGTTCAGGTGTTGCCAGGGGCCGCTGGTGACCCCGAACCAGGCGTCGTTGGAGACATTCAGGATCCAAGCGGGCCGGACCCCGGCGCGGAGCGCGGCCTTGGTGGTGAACCGTGGGAACAGGGCCTCGTAGCAGATCAGCGGCTGCACCGCTGGCAGGCCCGCCGGCTGCAGGGGCCGTGGCTCGGGTCCGGCGGTAAAGTCGTCGGGCATGTGCACCAGGCTGCGGATGCCCAGGCGCGTGGCCAGTTTGCCGAAGGGCAGGAACTCGCCGAACGGCACCAGCCGGTACTTATCATAGATCCCCGTCACCCGCAGGCCGGCCAGGGGCGCGGCGGGATCCAGCAGGCCCTCGCGGCGGAACGCCACCAGGCTGTTGAAATAGGCCACGCCGCCCTTGGGGCCGACGCCGGCGCGATTGGCGCCCATCATCAGGGTCTGGCCGGGAACCAGGGTCGCGGCCAGCCGCACCGGATAGGGACTGCCGGGGGCCATCAGGTCGTCGATGACCGCGGGCAGAGCGCCCTCCGGCCAGACCACGATGTCCGGCCGCTGGGCCGCCGGCAGCACGGTGAGGCGCGCATAGGCCTGGAAGACCCCATCGAGGTTCTCCGGCCGCCACTTGTCCTTCTGGTCGATATCGGCCTGGACCAGGCGCACCAGGGGCGCCCCCGGCTCCGGGGGCCGGGCGCCGGAGAGCCGGATCCATCCGAACACATAGAGCCCGGCCAGACCGGCCAGCAGCAGGCCGGCGGTCACGGCGCGGGTGCGGCGCGGAACGGGATCCAGCAGCAGGGCCCATCCGGCGGCCAGGGCCAGGGTGATCCAGGTCAGCCCATAGGCGCCCACCAGGGCGGCGACCTGGGAGGGCGCTGAGCCCGCGGCCCAGGCCTCCCCCGCCAGATTCCAGGGAAAACCGGTGAAGACGTGGCCGCGCAGCCATTCGCTGGCGGCGAACACCCCGGCGAACACCAGCACCCGCCAGGCGCCGGCCGGTCGCGCGAGCCGGTAGGCGAGGCCCGCCAGGCCCCAGAACAGGGCCAGGCCCCCGGCCATCAGCAGCAGGGCGAAGGGCGCCATCCAGCCATGGGCGGCGGCGTCCACCAGGAAGGCCTCGCAGATCCACCAGACCGAGAGCGCGAAATAGCCCACCCCCGCCAGCCACCCCCGGAAGAAGGCCTGGCGCAGGGGCCGCGGCCCCTCGGCGTCCAGCAGGCGAAGCAGCAGGGCGTAGCCCAGCAGGCCCGGCAGGAGCCCAAAGGGCGGAAAGGCCGCCGCGGCGGCCAGCCCGGCGGCGATGGCCGCGATCCGCGCGAGCCACGCAGGCGACAGGCGCATCAGCTCACTCGACCGCTGGCGACGCCGCCGCCGAAGGCGGGGCGGCAGGGCGGACCCGCACCCGCTTCACCCGCCTGGGATCGGCGTCCAGCACCTGCATCTCGAAGCCCTGGGGATGGGTGATCACCTCGCCCCGCTGCGGCACCCGGCCGGCGATGGCGGTCACCAGCCCGCCCACGGTCTCGATCTCCTCCTCGAGATCGGCGGGGGCGAGGTCGCGTTCCATGGCCGCCTCCAGCTCCTCCAGGGGCGCCCGGGCGTCGGCCTCGAACACGCCGCCGGGCCGGGCGATGACCCCGGCCGCCTGGGCCTCGTCATGCTCGTCGTCGATCTCGCCGACCACGGCCTCCACCAGGTCCTCCAGGGTCACCAGGCCGTCGGTGCCACCGAACTCGTCGATCACCAGGGCCATGTGGATGCGGGAGCCCTGCATCCGCAGCATCAGGTCCGCCGCCCGCATGGAGGCCGGCACATAGAGCACGTCGCGCCGCAGCTTCTGCAGGACCGGATCCTCGGGGCCCGGCTTCTTGGCCTTGCCCTTGGGCGGCGACGCCATCAGCTTGAACACGTCCTTGACGTGAACCACCCCCACCGGGTCGTCGAGGGTGTCGCGATAGATCGGCATGCGCGAATGTTCGGCCTCGACGAAGCGGGCCACCACCTCCTCGAACGGGCAGTCGAGCTCCACGGCGACGATGTCGGCCCGCGGCGTCATCACGTCCTCGACCCGCAGCATCTGGAAGGCCTGGGCCTGGTCCACCAGGCGTCCGCCGGTGGCCTCCGCCAGCGCCTCGGCCGCGGTCTGCACGGGATCGGGGACCTTGCCCCGCAGCCGCCGGATCAGGGCCCGCAGACCTCGGCTCGGTCGCGCGGGCGGGCTGGGCTCATCGCTGCTGGCCATCGTCTCCCCGTTCGGCCGCGTAGGGATCGGGGACCCCGAGCCCGGCCAGGACAATCCGCTCCAGCCCCTCCATCTCGTGGGCCTCGGCGTCGGTCTCGTGATCGTAGCCTACAAGATGCAGCACCCCATGCGCCACGAGGTGTTGCAGATGATCCGCCAGGGGCTTGCCCTGGGCCGCCGCCTCCTGGGCGCAGACCCCGAAGGCCAGGGCCACATCCCCCAGATGCGCCTCCGGATTCAGCCGCGACGGGAAGGACAGCACATTGGTGGCCTTGTCCTGGTCGCGGAACTGGCGGTTCAGCGCGTGAACCTGTTCATCATCGGTCAGCAGCACCACCACGCCGCCCTCGAACTCGACATAGTCCAGGGTGGCCTCGGCGGTGGCGCGGACCAGGGTCTCGGCGTCGGGCAGGGCGGCCAGCCAGGCCTCGTCCTCGATCTCGATGTCGATCACCCGGATCGACCCGGGCCGGGCGCCGGCTTGCCCGCCCGCGCGGCGGTGTCGGCCTCGTAGGCGCGGACGATCCGTTCCACGAGCGGGTGGCGCACCACGTCCTCGGCGGCGAACCGGCTGACCCCCACCCCCTTCACCCCGTCCAGCAGGCCCACCGCATGGGCGAGGCCGGAATCGTTGGAATTGGGCAGGTCGATCTGGCTGGGATCGCCGGTCACCACCATGCGGGCGCCCTCCCCCAGCCGGGTCAGCACCATCTTCATCTGCAGGCGCGAGCAGTTCTGAGCCTCGTCGACGATGACGAAGGCGTGGCTGAGGGTGCGTCCGCGCATGAAGGCGATGGGGGCGAGCTCGATCTCGCCTTTTTCCCGGCGCTTGCGGAACTGCTCGGCCCCCAGGATGTCGGTGAGCGCCTCCCAGACCGGCGCCATATAGGGGTCCACCTTCTCCGACAGGTCGCCGGGCAGGAACCCCAGGCGCTCGCCCGCCTCCACGGCGGGGCGGGAGACGATGAGCCGGTCCACCTCGCCCCGCAGCAGCAGGCCGGCGCCATGGGCCACGGCCAGGAAGGTCTTGCCGGTGCCGGCGGGCCCCAGGCCGAACACCAGTTCGCAGCGGGACAGGGCTTCCAGATAGCGGGCCTGGGCGGCGGTCTTGGGGGCCACCTGGCCGCGCCGGCCGCTGGGCAGGGCGCCGGGGGCGGAGCCGCGGCCCACCCGGGCCTGGCCGATGGCGACCCGCACATCGGCTTCGCTGACCTCCAGCCCCTGGTCGGCGCGCTCGGCGAGGGTCTCGATCACCCGCTTGGCGCCGCTGCGGCCCTTGGACTCGCCGCTCACCGACACCCCGCCGCCGGGGGTCTCGATCAGCACGTCGAAGGCGTCCTCGATCAGGGCGGCGTGGCGGCTGGCGGCGCCGGCCACGGCGCGGGCGGCGGCGTCGGACAGCGGGAGGAATTCGGGGGCCTTGCTCACGCCGGCTCCAGCATGCCAGCGTCCGCCAGGGTTCCCGCCAGGCTCATCTTGGCGGCGCTGTCGATCCGCACCTTGGCGATCTGGCCGATCAGGCTCTCGGGACCGTCGCAGTGCACGGCCTGCAGATAGGGGCTGCGGCCGGAGAGCTGGCCGGGATGGCGGCCGGCCCGCTCGAACAGCACCGGCAGCACCTTGCCGGCCTGGGCGGCGTTGAACGCCTTCTGCTGTTGGTCCAGCAGGGCGTTCAGCCGGGCGAGGCGCTCGTCCTTCAGCTCTTCGGCGATCTGGCCGGGCATGGCCGAGGCCGGAGTCCCGGGACGGCGGGAATATTTGAAGCTGAAGGCCGCCGCATAGCCCACCTCGCGCACCAGCTGCAGGGTGGCCTCGAACTCGGCGTCCCGTTCGCCCGGGAAACCGACGATGAAGTCGCCGGACATGGCGATGTCCGGTCGCGCGGCCCGGATTCGCTCCACCAGCTTCAGATAGCTGTCGGCGGTGTGGGCCCGGTTCATGGCCTTGAGGATGCGGTCCGAACCCGACTGCACCGGCAGGTGGAGATAGGGCATCAGCTGCGGGATCTCGGCATGGGCCTGGATCAGCGCCTCGTCCATGTCGGCGGGGTGGCTGGTGGTGTAGCGGATGCGGTCGAGGCCGGGGATCTCGGCGAGCTTCCGCACCAGGCCTGCGAGGCCGCCGGTATAGGCGTTGACGTTCTGACCCAGCAGGGTCACCTCACGCACCCCCTGCTCCGCCAGGCTGCGGGCCTCGGCCAGGATGGTGTCCGTCGGGCGCGACCACTCCGCGCCGCGGGTATAGGGCACCACGCAGAAGGTGCAGAACTTGTCGCAACCCTCCTGGACGGTGAGGAAGGCGGTGACGCCGGTGGGGCGACGCTCGGTGGGCAGGGCGTCGAACTTCTCGTCGGCCGCGAAGTCGGCGGCCAGGCGTTCGCCCCGGGCGCGGTGGCTGCGGGCGATCAGTTCCGGCAGCTGGTGATAGGCCTGGGGCCCGACGACAAGGTCCACGGCGGGCTGCCGGCGCATGATCTCCTGGCCCTCGGCCTGGGCGACGCAGCCGGCCACGGCGATGGTCATCTGCCCGCCGGCGGCGGCCATGTCCTGCTTCATCAGCCGGATCTTGCCGAGCTCCGAATAGACCTTCTCCGTGGCCTTGTCGCGGATGTGGCAGGTGTTCAGCACCACCAGGTCGGCGCCCTCGGGGGTGTCGGTCATCCCATAGCCCAGGGGCGCCAGCACATCGGCCATGCGCTCGCTGTCATAGACATTCATCTGACAGCCATAGGTCTTGATGAAGAGCCGCTTGGTGGGCGCGGGATCGGTCATGTTCGCCTTATGGTGCTCCGGCCGGTCGCGCGCAAGGCGGCGCCCCGTCGCCAGGGCCGGTGCGTGGCGCCAGGGCCATGCTATGACCAGGCCATGCCCCGCCTGTTCGCAGCTCTCCGGACCGTTCCCCGCACCGTCTGGGCGCTGGGCCTGGTCTCCCTGTTCATGGACGTCTCCTCCGAGATGATCCACAGCCTGATGCCGGCCTTCCTGGTGGGAACCCTGGGCGCCAGCGTCGCCACCCTGGGCCTGATCGAGGGGGTGGCCGAGGCGACGGCCTCCATCACCAAGATCTTCTCCGGCTGGATCAGCGACCGCCTGGGCAAGCGCAAGCTGCTGGCGGTGATCGGCTATGGCCTGGCGGCCCTCACCAAGCCGGTCTTTCCCCTGGCCGTGACCCCCTTCGAGGTGCTGGGCGCCCGGTTCGCCGACCGCGTGGGCAAGGGAATCCGCGGGGCGCCGCGCGACGCCCTGGTGGCCGATGTGACCCCGCCGGAGATCCGCGGCCTGGCCTTCGGCGTGCGCCAGGGCCTGGACACCGTGGGCGCCTTTGTGGGGCCGATGCTGGCCATCGGCCTGATGTTCGCCCTGGCCGACAATATCCGCGGCGTGTTCGCCTGGGCGGTGGTCCCCGCCGCCATCGCCGTCCTGCTGCTTGTCCTGGGGGTGGAGGAGCCCGCGCGCGCCGAGGGCGCGCCGCGCCGCCCGGCGCCGATCCGCATGTCGGAGCTCAAGGCCCTGGGCCGCCCCTTCTGGTCGGTGGTGGCGGTCGGTGTGGTGTTCACCCTGGCCCGGTTCAGCGAGGCCTTCCTGATCCTTCGGGCCCAGGATGTCGGCCTGCCCGTGGCCCTGGCCCCGGTGGTGATGGTGGCCATGAGCCTGGTCTATTCCCTGGTCTCCGCCCCGGCCGGCGGCCTGTCCGATCGGGTGGACCGTCGCCTGCTGCTGCTGGCGGGCCTGGCGGTGCTGGTGTCCGCTGACGCCGCCCTGGCCTTCCTGGGCTCGGTGCCCGGGGTGCTCCTGGGGGTGGCGCTCTGGGGCCTTCACATGGGGCTGACCCAGGGGATCCTGGCCGCCCTGGTGGCCGACGCCGCCCCGGCCCGGCTGCGGGGCACGGCCTTCGGACTGTTCAACCTGGTGACCGGGGTGACCCTGCTGGCGGCGAGCCTGCTGGCCGGCCAGCTCTGGACCCGTTTCGGCGCCCCGGCGACCTTCCTGGCGGGGGGCGGTTTCGCCCTGCTGGCCGCCCTTGGCCTGGCCATGGCGATCCGCCGGCCGCCGGCCTGAAGGTGCTCCCCGCCCGGGGGAGCTGTCGGCAAAGCCGGGGCTCATAGGGCTGCGGGCTTCAGCCCCCCTCCGGCGCGGAGTTCATCCTCGGGCCGACCTTCGGCGGAACCCGACGTCGCCTGATCCTCCCCCAGAGGGCAGGGCTTTCGCATAGGAACGGCGGCCCTCGGTGAGGCAGGGTCAGTACGCCTCTCCCGCTTGCGGGAGAGGGTAGGGTGAGGGGTCTACCTCATATGCGATCGCCCTACCCCAGGCGGGGAGGATCATCGGTGTTCAGGCCCGGACCCGCGTGAACCCGTCGGCGCTCCAGGCCTCGCTGCCCACGCCGTGGTGCACGAAAAACAGGCCTGCGGGATCGTATTTCGCCTTCACCTGGCGCAGCCGGGGATAGTTGGATCCCCAGAAGGCGTCCTGCCAGCGCGGGTTGAAATAGCTGCTCTCCGAGACGTAGGAGCCGGCGTCCGGAACCACCTTGCGCAGTTCGTCCGCCGCCGCCTCCACGGCCCGCGCATTGCGATGGGCGAGCTCGAGGTCCTGGGGCGGGCCTGGGAGGCCCGGCAGGGACGGCGGGCCGCCGGTGGCGATGATGGCCAGGGCGAAGGCGTCCAGCACCGCGGGATTGGTGGCCACCGCCCTGGCGGAGGCCAGGGCCTCCGGCGGGGCGCCGGCCAGGCCCTTGTTGAAGTGCAGTCCGACGGCGAAATGGCGGCTGGCGGCGAACAGGGCCTCGGTCAGCCGGCCGCGCTGGTCGTCCGCCAGCAGAGCGGCGGGCATCCATACCGAATCATAGCCATGGAAGAAGGCCGAGACCTGGTCCTGGTCCCCGCGCCACCAGGCGTGGGTGGCCGGGGCGCCGGGGCGGTCGTCGGCGATCATCGAGGTGTTTCCGCGCCGGCGGCGACCCTCGGCGTCCCACCAGTCCCGGGCCGACCCGGTCCCGAAATCCAGGGCCGAGACGATCCGGAAATCGTCCGGCGCGGCGGTGAGCCAGGCCATGAACGGCTTCCAGGCGCGGTTGATCTCGGCCATGTCGATCCCCTGGCAGACCATGGAGACCTCCAGCTGATTGTCGGCGCCGATGCTGGCCTGCTCTCCCCAGTGGGGGTTCATCAGGCTCTCGGCATAGAGTCCCATGAACCGGTCGATCAGCCGCCGGAAGGCCGCATCCGAAGTCGCCTTCACCTTCAGGCTGAGACCGCCAAACCGTTCAGGCAGGTCGTGGGTGCGAAGGGTCAGTCGGGTCACCACCCCCAGGCTGCCGCCGCCACCCCCCTTCAGGCCCCAGAACAGCTCGGGGTCCTGGCAGGCGTTGACGGTGCGCAGGCGGCCGTCGGCCGTGACGATCTCGGCCTCCAGCAGGTTGGCGGATGCCATGCCGAAGCGCTTGGAGAAGGAGCCGAACCCGCCGCTCTGCACCAGGCCCGCCACGCCGACATTGGCGCAGCCTCCCCCCTGGACATAGCGGCCGGCCTTTGTGGTCACCGCATCATAGGCGTCGATCCACATGCATCCGGCCCCCACGGAGACCGCCGGGACTGGCGCGTTCGTGCAGCCGGCCGGGACAAAGGCGTCGTGCAGGGTGATGGCGTGCATGGCCCGGGTCCAGACCAGCAGGCTGTCCGGGGCGTTGGACGTGCCCTGGTAGGAATGGCCGCCGCCCTTCACCACCAGGCGCAGATTGTGGCTGCGGGCGAAGTTCACTGCGGCCACCACGTCCGAGGCGTTCCGCGCCGCCACGGCGTAGACGCTCTGGGCCGGACGCCAGGCGTCCAGATAGCCGGAGACCTGGGTCCCGCCGGCCTGGTCCCCGAGATAGTAGGGATTGCGCAGGTTCTTCAGGTGGCCGAGGCAGGCCGGGCCGGGCTGCTCGCACGGCGCATAGGGCGAGACGGGCTGGACCAGGGCCCCGCCCACCGACGCCTTCAGCCGGGCCCAGTCCGCCGGCTTCGGCCAGTCGGGGTCGGTGGGGCGCCGCCGGCGCGCTGTGGTCAGGGCCAGCGGAGCGCCGCGGGCGGCGGCCGCCAGGCCGGAGGAAAGCAGCAGCGCGCCCGCGCCGTTCAGGAGATTGCGTCGGTTCATCGGATAGGCCCTTCGGATGTCCAATGCGGCGCGCGGTCGCCGCGCCGGTCAAGGGCCTGATAGGCGGCCGGGGGTCAGGGCTGGCAAGGGCGGGGTGACGTGCGGTCGCCGCCGAGGGATGACCGGGTCAGCGGCGGGACGAGCGGTGGCCGGCTGGGGACGAGTGGCGGCAGATGCTCCCCCCTTGGGGGAGCTGGCGCCGCAGGCGCCTGAGGGGGCTCGCAGGGCTGGGGGCTTCAGCCCCCTCCGGCCTTTCAGGCCACCTCCCCCAGCGGGGGAGGATCAGCCCCCGCTTCAGTCCTCCACGGGCACGCCGTAGAGCTCCAGCCTGTGGTCCACCAGCT
>Ga0265327_10001599_pt1 | contig 27544 bp, 29 predicted proteins | sample 41621metaG_FD_202089 | JGI IMG/M metagenome (GOLD analysis project Ga0265327, IMG submission 202089) | Rhizosphere microbial communities from Carex aquatilis grown in University of Washington, Seatle, WA, United States - 4-16-21 metaG | ecosystem: Host-associated > Plants > Roots > Rhizosphere...
GGTGGACATCGAGTCGATCTCCAAGCCGGTCACCAAGTGGTCGGTCACCGTGCGCGAGCCGGGCCAGGTGCCGCAGGTGTTCCAGCAGGCCTTCCACCTGATGCGCTCGGGCCGCCCCGGCCCGGTGCTGATCGACCTGCCCTTCGACGTGCAGATGGCGCAGATCGAGTTCGACATCGACACCTACCAGCCGCTCACGCCCTACAAGCCCGCCGCGACGAGGGCCCAGATCGAGAAGGCCATCGCGATGCTCAACGCGGCCGAGCGGCCATTGATCGTTGCCGGCGGCGGCATCATCAATGCCGATGCCAGCGACCTGCTGGTGCGCTTCGCCGAGGCCACCGGCGTGCCGGTCATCCCGACGCTGATGGCCTGGGGCGCGATCCCCGACGACCACCCGCTGATGGCGGGCATGTGCGGCCTGCAGACCAGCCACCGCTATGGCAACGCGACCATGCTGGCCTCCGACTTCGTGCTGGGCATCGGCAACCGCTGGGCCAACCGCCACACCGGCTCGGTCGAGGTCTACACCAAGGGCCGCACCTTCGTGCACGTCGACATCGAGCCGACCCAGATCGGCCGCGTCTTCACGCCGGACCTGGGCATCGTCTCGGACGCCAAGGCCGCGCTGGAACTCTTCGTGCAGGTGGCCGAGGAAATGAAGGCGCGCGGCCAGCTGCCGGGGCGCGACGGCTGGGCCGCCGAATGCCGGCAGCGCAAGAAGACCCTGCTGCGCAAGACCAACTTCGCCGACGTGCCGATGAAGCCGCAGCGGGTCTACCAGTGCATGAACAACAACTTCAGCCACGACACCTGCTATGTCAGCACCATCGGGCTCTCTCAGATCGCGGCGGCGCAGTTCCTGCACGTCTACAACCCGCGGCACTGGATCAACTGCGGCCAGGCCGGCCCGCTGGGCTGGACCATTCCGGCGGCGCTCGGCGTGCGCGCGGCCGACCCGACGCGCAAGATCGTCGCGCTCTCGGGCGACTACGACTTCCAGTTCATGATCGAGGAGCTGGCCGTGGGCGCGCAGTTCAAGCTGCCCTACATCCACATCGTGGTCAACAACTCCTACCTCGGCCTGATCCGCCAGGCGCAGCGCGGCTTCGAGATGGACTATTGCGTGCAGCTGGGCTTCGACAACATCAACGCGGCCGAGGATGCCGGCGTCGAGCGCAGCTACGGCGTCGACCACATGAAGGTGGTCGAGGGCCTGGGCTGCAAGGCGATCCGCGTCTACCGCCAGGACCAGATGACGCCGGCCATCCAGCAGGCCGAGGCGCTGATGGCCGAGTTCCAGGTGCCGGTGGTGATCGAGGTGATGCTCGAACGCGTGACCAACATCGCGATGGGCACCGAGATCGACGCCATCAACGAATTCGAGGCCCTGGCCGAGAGCGCCGAGGACGCGCCGACCGCGATCGCGGTGGCCATGCTCGATTGACATCCAGAGAGGAGACAGACACATGCCCCGATTTGCAGCCAACCTCACGATGCTCTTCAACGAGCTTCCCTTCATGCAGCGCTTCGAGGCCGCCTCGCGCGCTGGCTTCCAGGCGGTCGAATACCTCTTCCCCTATGCCTTCGACAAGAAGGAGCTGGCGGCGGCGCTGCGCGACAACGGCCTGGCACAGGTGCTGCACAACCTGCCGGCCGGCAACTGGGAGGCCGGCGAGCGCGGCATTGCCTGCGATCCGGCCCGGGTCGAGGAATTCCGCGCCGGCGTGGCGCGCGCCATCGACTACGCCAGCGCGCTCGGCTGCCCGCAGCTCAACTGCCTGATCGGCAAGCTGCCGGCCGGCCTGACTGCCGCCGATGCACGCGGCACGGTGGTCGAAAACCTGCGCTTCGCCGCGAAGGAACTGCAGGCGGCGGGCATCCGGCTGCTGGTCGAGCCGGTCAACAGCTTCGACATCCCGGGCTTCTACCTCACCCGCACCGACCAGGCGCTGGCACTGATCGACGAGGTCGCATCGCCCAACCTGCTGCTGCAATACGACATCTATCACGCGCAGCGCATGGAAGGCGAGCTGGGCGCGACGCTCTCGAAGAACATCGCGCGCATCGGCCACATCCAGCTGGCCGACAACCCCGGCCGCGGCGAGCCCGGCACCGGCGAGATCAACTACCCGTGGCTGTTCAGGCACATCGATTCGCTGGGCTACAGCGGCTGGATCGGCTGCGAATACAAGCCGCGCGCCAGCACGCTCGAAGGCCTGGGCTGGCGCAGCGCCCTCACCGCTGCCTGACGCATCCATCCCCATCCATCGACGAACAAGACCACTCACAACACGCTTCAATGACCGCAATGACCCACACGACCCAGAACATCGGCTTCATCGGCCTCGGCATCATGGGCGCGCCGATGGCCGCGCACCTGCTCGAGGCCGGGCATCGCCTGTTCGTCCACACCCGCGGCGACACGCCCGAACCTTTCGCCTCGCGCGCCACCACCTGCACCTCGAGCGCCGAGGTCGCACGGCAGGCCGACGTGATCTTCATGATGGTGCCGGACACGCCCGACGTCGAGAAGGTGCTGTTCAGCGAGGACGGCGTCGCGGCCGGCCTGGTGCGCGGCAAGACGGTGGTCGACTGCAGCTCGATCGACCCGATCGCGACCCGCGAATTCGCCGCCCGCATCGCGGCGCTCGGCTGCGCCTACGTCGATGCACCGGTCTCGGGCGGCGAAGTCGGCGCCAAGGCGGCCAGCCTGACCATCATGTGCGGCGGCGACGAAGCGGTCTTCGGCAAGGTGCGTCCGCTGCTCGAGAAGATGGGCAAGAACATCACGCTGGTCGGCAGCGTCGGCGACGGCCAAGTCTGCAAGGTTGCCAACCAGATCATCGTGGCGCTCAACATCGCGGCAGTCGGCGAGGCGCTGGTCTTCGCATCGAAGGCGGGTGCCGATCCGGCCAAGGTGCGCCAGGCCCTGATGGGCGGCTTCGCCTCGTCGCGCATCCTGGAGGTGCACGGCGAACGCATGATCAAGAGGACCTTCGACCCGGGCTTCCGCATCGCCTTGCACCAGAAGGACCTGAACCTCGCATTGCAAGGCGCGCGCTCGCTGGGCGTGGCCCTGCCGCAGACCGCAGGCGCGGCGCAGCTGATGAACGCCTGCGCGGCCCTGGGCTTCGGCCAGCAGGATCACTCGGCGCTGGTGCGGGCGCTGGAAGCGATGGCCGGGCACGAGGTGGGTTCGGCGCCTAAGGCCGCCTGAAGAATCCGCGGCCGACAAGACAAAGCCCGCGCCTCGTGACGAGGTGCGGGCTTTTTCAATGGCTACCGGGCGCCCCGACAGCGCGGGCCGGGGCGAAGGGCTCAGCGGCCGGGCTTGAAGCCCCGCTTCTGCTGCGCATCGCGCGGAACGAAGACCTTGCCGGCACCCGCATGGCCGCGCGGCGCGAAGCCGTCTCCGCGACGGGCAGCGCCTGCACCTGCGCCGCCGAAGTTGCCGCGCGGCGCGCTGTCGCCCCAGCCCGGCTTGCGGCCGTAGCCGCCTTCGTCGCGGCCGCCGCCGAAATTGGCATTGCCCTGGTTCTGGAAGCCGCGGGGAGCCGATGCACCCGGGCCGCGCGAGTTGCGATCGTTGAAGCCGCTGGCGCCGGCATAGCCGCCGCCGTGGCCGCCGCCGCCGAAGCCACCGGCATTGCCGCCACGATGGCCGCCGCCGCCGAACTTGCGGTCGCGCGAGTGGTTGTTGTCGCGGCCGCGGCCGCCGAAATCGCCCTGCGGGCGCGATTGCGGCGCGCGCTGCTGGGGTTCGAGGCCGGGGATGACCTCGGACTTGAACTGCTGGCGTGTGTAGCCCTCGATGTCGAAGATGCGGCGGCGGTCGCGCTGCTCGGCGAAGGTGATCGCCAGGCCGTCGCGACCGGCACGGCCGGTGCGGCCGATGCGGTGGGTGTAATCCTCGGCCTTCATCGGCAGGCCGAAGTTGAAGACGTGGGTGATGGTCGGCACGTCGATGCCGCGAGCGGCGACGTCGGTCGCCACCAGGATCTGCACCTGGCCCTGGCGCAGCGCCATCAGCCGGCGGTTGCGCAGGCCCTGGCTCAGCGCGCCGTGGAGCGCGACGGCGCTGAAGCCGTCCTGCTGCAGGTCGTTGGCGAGGCCGTCGCACTCGACCTGGGTGCTCGCGAAGACGATCGCCTGGTTGATGCTGGTGTCGCGCAGCCAGTGGTCGAGCAACTTGCGCTTGTGCTGCATGTTGTCGGCCCAGAAGAGGCTCTGCTTGATGTTCGCGTGCTTTTCCTGCGGGCTGTCGATGGTCACGCGCTGTGGCTCGCGCATCACGCGGGTGGCCAGCTGCTGGATGCGCGGCGCAAAGGTGGCGCTGAACATCATGGTCTGCTGGCGCTCGATGGTCAGCTGGTTGACTTCGGCCAGGTCGTCCGCGAAGCCCAGGTCGAGCATGCGGTCGGCTTCGTCGACGACCAGGAACTTGACCTGGTCGAGCTTGATCTGCATCGAGCGTTGCAGGTCGAGCAGGCGGCCCGGGGTCGCGACCACCAGGTCGGCGTTCTGCAGCCTGGCGATCTGCAGCTGGTAGGGCATGCCGCCCACCACGTTGGCGATGCGCAGGCCGCGGCAGTGGCGCACCAGGTCGATCGCGTCATGCGCCACCTGCTGCGCCAACTCGCGCGTCGGGCAGAGGATCAGCGCGCCGGGCGTGGCGGCCTTGAAGTTGCGCGAGCTGGTCGGGTCCTTGCGCTTGGCCTTCTTGGGCGGCGCTTCGCCGCGCGCGGCGGCTTCGGCGGCGAGCCGGGCGAATTCGGCCTTGGCACTGGCCTCGGCTTCGGCCTGGCGTTGCAGCAGCGTGTGCAGCACCGGGAGCAGGAAGGCCGCGGTCTTGCCGCTGCCGGTCTGGCTGGAGACCATCAGGTCGACGAAGCGGGCCGGGCCGCCGGCGCTGCCGCTGGTGGTCATGGCGCGCGGGATCACCTGTTCCTGCACGGTGGTGGGCTGGTTGAAGCCGAGGTCTTCGACCGCGGCGATCAGCTCGGGCGCGAGGCCCAACTTGATGAAGCCGTTGGGCAGGCGGGGTTCGGCGGCGGCTTCGGCGCCGTCGAGCGTGTCGGCGGCGGGGGCAGCCATATTGGTGGCAGGCAGGTCGCCGGCCACGGCGAAGTCATCGGATTGCACAGGCGCGAACTCGCCCTGCGCTTCAAAAGCGTCGGTCATTGTCGATTTCTCATACGCGGGCGCTGCCGTGGGCGGCGCCCCGTCGGGTGGTGAAAAACATCAACCATCCAACGACGTTCAGCGAATCGACCTGGGGGTCGGTCCTGCTGCGGCCTGATGAACTACCGGCGAAGCCGGCGTCCAGGCGCCATGTGCGAGATAGGGAGATGCAAGAAACGCTGCTTTTCTGCAGCGAGCCCGCGATTATGACACGGACCCGGGTTTTTACCTAATCGGTCAGGCGAAGAAAGGTATCGCGGTAGTGGGCGAGCTCGTCGATCGACTCGTGCACGTCGGCCAGCGCGGTGTGGGCCTGCTGCTTCTTGAAGGCGTTGTAGGCGGAGGGCTTCCAGCGCTTGGCCAGTTCCTTCAGGGTGCTGACGTCGAGGTTGCGGTAGTGGAAATAGGCTTCCAGCTTCGGCATGTACCTGACCAGGAAGCGGCGGTCCTGGCCGATCGTGTTGCCGCACATCGGCGAGCCGCTTTTCGGAACGTAGCGCGAGATGAACTGGATCAGCTGCTGCTCGGCCTCGGCCTCGGCGAGCGTCGAGGCCTTGACCTTGTCGATCAGCCCGCTGCGTCCGTGCGTGCCCTTGTTCCAGGCGTCCATGCCGTCGAGCAGGGCGTCGTCCTGGTGGATGACCAGCACCGGTCCCTCGATGCGCGGCGTCAGGTCCGGGCCGGTGACGACCACCGCGATCTCGAGAAGCCGCTCCTTCTCGGGATCGAGCCCACTCATCTCGCAATCGAGCCAGACGAGGTTCTGGTCGCTCTTCTTGAGGGTGGCGGGGGTCGGCTGCGCTGCGGTCGGGTCGGTGGTTTCGGGCATCGCGGGATTGTCGTGCATGGCGACAGCGGCGGCCGGCGGCGCGGCGCCCGACCACGCACGGCATGGGCTGCCGACCGGCAAGCCGACGGGGCCGAGGCGGAGGGCTAAACTCGACGGCCATGTCCTCCATGCCGTCCGCATCCCTCGTTTTCACGATGGTCTTCGCCATCGCACTGGTCGCGGGCCTCGTCGTCAAGTTCTGGCTGGCCAGTCGCCAGGTGCGCCATGTGGCGCGCCACCGCGACGCCGTGCCGGGCGCCTTCCAGCAGGCCATCACCCTGTCGGCGCATCGCAAGGCGGCCGACTACACGGTGGCCAAGACCCGCTTCGGCCTGCTCGAGATGGCCTGGGGCGCGGCGCTGCTGCTGGGCTGGACGCTGCTGGGCGGGCTCGACCTGCTGAACCGCCTGCTGCTCGACTGGATGGGCGGCGGCATGTGGCAGCAACTGGCTCTGCTGGCCGCCTTCGCGTTGATCGGCGGCCTGCTCGAGCTGCCCTTCACGCTGTGGCAGACCTTCAGGCTCGAGGAGCGTTTCGGCTTCAACAAGATGACCTGGCGACTGTGGCTGGCCGATTCGGCCAAGGGGCTCCTGGTCGGCGCGCTGATCGGGCTGCCGATCGCGGCGCTCATCCTCTGGCTCATGGGCGCGGCCGGCAGCTACTGGTGGGTCTGGGCCTGGGGCGCCTGGATGGCCTTCAACCTGCTGCTGATGCTGGTCTACCCGACCTTCATCGCGCCGCTCTTCAACAAGTTCAAGCCGCTCGACGACGTGGCCCTCAAGGACCGGGTCAATGCGCTGATGCAGCGCTGCGGCTTCGCCTCGAAGGGCCTCTTCGTGATGGACGGCAGCACGCGCAGCGCGCATGCCAACGCCTATTTCACCGGCTTCGGCGCCAGCAAGCGCGTGGTCTTCTACGACACCTTGCTGCGCCAGCTCGACGCGGGCGAGGTCGAAGCGGTGCTGGCGCACGAGTTGGGCCACTTCAAGCATCGCCACGTGACCAAGCGCATGGTCGCGATGTTCGCCTTGAGCCTGGCCGGCTTCGCGCTCCTGGGCTGGCTGTCGCTGCATTCGTGGTTCTACACCGGCCTGGGCGTCGAGCCGAACCTCGCGGCGCCGAACAATTCGCTGGCCATCGTGCTGTTCATGCTGGCGGTGCCGGTGTTCGGCTTCTTCGTGGCGCCGCTGCCGGTGCTGGTGTCGCGGCGCCATGAATTCGAGGCCGACGCCTATGCCATCGCCCAGACCAGCGGCGCCGACCTGTCGGCGGCGCTGCTCAAGCTCTACAAGGACAACGCGTCGACGCTGACGCCCGATCCGGTCTTCGTGAAGTTCTATTACTCGCACCCGCCGGCTTCAGAGCGCCTCGCGCGCATGATTCCCGGCTGAACAATCCGAAAGCCTCACATGACCACCACCAGCATGCTCGGCATCAAGGACTGGAAGGGCCAGGCCCGGCGGGCGCTCAGCGCCACCGAGATCGTCTCGGGCCTGGCGCGCCTGCAGGGCTGGCAGCTGGCCGGCGACGGCGCCGATGTCGCGATCGAGAAGACCTTCGCCTTCGCCGACTACTTCGAGACCATCGCCTTCGTCAACGCATTGGCCTGGATCGCGCATCGGCAGGACCACCATCCCGATCTCTCGGTGCACTACAACCGCTGCGTGGTGCGCTTCAACACCCATGACGTGGGCGGCATCTCGGCCACCGACTTCGATTGCGCCGCGCAGGCCGACGCGCTGGTGGCCGCCTGATGGAACCCGCGCTTGGCTAAGCAGCGCGCCGCTGCCGCTGCCGCTGCCGCTGCCTTGCGCGACGGCCTGGTCGTCGCGAGCCACGGGCGCCACTGCCTGGTCGAGACGCCCGAGGGCGAACGGCTGATCTGCCATCCGCGCGGCAAGAAGAGCCAGGCGCTGGTCGGCGACCGGGTGCAATGGCAGGCCAGCGAGGACGAAGGCACGATCGAGAAGGTGCTGCCGCGCAAGAACGTCTTCTACCGCCAGGACGAGATCCGCACCAAGTCCTTCGCGGCCAACCTCGACCAGGTGCTGATCCTCATCGCGGCCGAGCCGGAGTTTTCCGAGACCCAGCTGACGCGCGCATTGATCGCGGCGGCAGCGGAACGCATCACGCCGCTGATCGCGCTCAACAAGAGCGACCTCGGCCAGCCCTTCGAGCGCGCCTGGGCCCGGCTCGCGCCCTACCGGCGCATGGGCTACCAGCTGCTGCCGCTATCGCTCACCGCGGCCGGCGAGCCCGACCGGAGCAAGCTCGATCTCAGCCTCGCCGGCAAGGTGACGCTGGTGCTCGGCCCTTCGGGCGCCGGCAAGAGCACCTTGATCAACCTGCTGGTGCCGGGCGCGAGCGCCCTGACCGGCGAGATCTCGCAGGCGCTCAATTCCGGCAAGCACACCACCACCAGCACCACCTTCTACTGGGTCGACAAAGTGCGCAGCACGGCGCTGATCGACTCGCCGGGCTTCCAGGAATTCGGGCTGCATCACATCGAACCGATGCAGCTGGCACAGCTGATGCCCGACATCGCCGAACAGGCCACGTCCTGCAAGTTCTACAACTGCACCCACTTGCACGAGCCGGGCTGCGGCGTGATCGCGCAAGTCGAGACGCCGACGCAGGCGGGCGCGATCAGCGCGTCGCGCTATCGGATCTATGGCGAGCTTTTCGCCGAGCTGAGCCAGCAGCGGCGCTACTGAGCCCGTCTCGACCTCGCGTCAGTCGAGCTTCAGGATGCCGGCGAGGGCATCGACCAGCGCATCGCATTGCTGCCGCGTGCCGACGCTGATGCGCAGGTATTGCGCGATGCGCGGCTGCTCGAAGGTGCGCACCAGCACCGCACGGACGCGCAGCTCGGCCGCGAGCCGCTTCGCGTCGTGGGCCGGATGCCGGGCGAACACGAAGTTGGCCTGCGAGGGCAGCACCTCGAAGCCGAGGTCTTCCAGTTGCAGCGTCAGGCCTTCGCGCGTATGGACCACCGCGTCGCGGGTCTTGGCGAACCAAGCCTCGTCCTCCAGCGCCGCGATCGCGCCGGCGCTGGCTGGCCGGTCGAGCGGGTAGGAATTGAAGCTGTTCTTGACCCGCTGCAAGCCGTCGATCAATGGCTGCTGCCCGCAGGCGAAGCCGACCCGCAGCCCGGCCAGCGAGCGCGACTTGGAAAGCGTCTGTACCACCAGCAGGTTCGGATGGCGGTCGATCAATCCGAGCGCGCTCTCGCCGCCGAAATCGACATAGGCCTCATCGACCAGCACCACCCGGGCCGGACAGGCCCGGAGCAGTGCCTCGATGCGCGCCAGCGGCAGGCCGATCCCGGTCGGCGCATTGGGATTGGCAATGACGATGCCCGCACAGCCGGCAGCGGCCCGGGCGCCCAGCGCATCGACGTCGATGCGCAGCGCCTCGTCGACCGGCTGCAGCTCGCATTCGATCGCGTAGAGCTGCGCGTAGACCCGGTAGAAGCTGTAGGTGACGTCGGGTATGAGCAGCGGCTCGGCCTGCTGGAAGAAGGCGAAGAAGGCATGCCCGAGCACCTCGTCGGACCCGTTGCCGACGAAGACCTGCTCACTGCGTAGGCCGTGGCGCCTGGCGATCGTCTCGCGCAAGGCGGTCGATTCCGGGTCCGGATAGCGCTCGAGTCCCTCCTGGGCCGCCTGCTGGATGGCGTCGATCGCCCTCGTCGAAGGCGGGAACGGGTTCTCGTTGGTGTTGAGCTTGACCAAGCCGGCGATGCGCGGCTGCTCGCCCGGCACATAGGGCTGCAGCTTCGCGATGCGCGGACTCCAGAAGCCGGCACCCTCCACGGCTCAGCCCAACAGGCGCGCCAGCGTCAACAGCGCCAGCAGCACCATCCACATCACGACCGAGCGCCAGACCAGGCCGACGACGCTGCGCAGATGGGCCGGTTCGGGCTCCCGGCCCGGCGTGCTGCCGCCATCGGCGACCGGCCCGCCGGCAAAGGATTCGCCGGCCTGCGCGCGGCGCAGGGGATCGGTGATCGGCACGTTGCGCAGCACACCGCCGCCCAGGCTGACATTGACCGCACCCGAGGTAGCCGCCAGGATCACGCCGTCGTTGCCGTTCGGGAAGCGGCGCGCATCGTTGCGCCAGCAGTCGATCGCTTCCTCGAAGCTGCCGACCACCGCGAAGCCCAGCGCGGTGATGCGTGCCGGCAGCCAGTCGATGAGCCGCCAGGCGCGCGCCGCAGCAGCCCGCACCCATTCGCTGGAAGGCTGCATCGAGGCGCCATCCTTGTGCGCCCAGTAGCGCGCCACGAATTCGCTCATCCGATAGAAGACCGCACCGGCCGGCCCGAGGCCGATCGAGGCCAGGATCGAGAACCAGGCCAGCACGCCGAACACATGCCGGTGCGCCGCGATCACCGAATATTCGATGACATGCCGCACGATCTCGCTGCGCGGCAGGTCGGCCGCGTCCAGGTGCTGCCAGTGCGCCAGCAGCGAGCGCGCCAGCGGCTCGTCGGCCTCGTCGAGTGCATCGCGGATGCCCGTGAAGTGATGGCTGAACTGGCGAAAGCCCAGCGTGACGTAAAGCAAGGCGATGCTCCACAGCACCGCGAAGGGCAGGCCCAGCGTGAGGATCAGCGTCCAGTGCACCGCGAGCGACAGCAGGGTCGGCACGAACACAGCCAGCGACCAGGCCACCCAGCCGTGATGCGGCTTGCCGGCATCGAAGTTGCGGCTGATCCAGCGCGTCCAGGCCAGCACGCCGCCGTAGACCGGATTGCTCATGGCAAGCGGTCGGATCTGCTCGATCAGCAGCGCGCAGAGGATCGCGAAGAAGCTCATCGGGCGATTCTAGAACCCGCTCGTGACGCGTCCTCAGGCACTGAGGAAACGATAGAGGTTGCGCAGCATGCCCGCGGTGGCGCCCCAGATGAAGCGCTCGTGCGGCCCGTCCTGGTAGGGCATCGACAGGAAGCGGCGCGCGTCCGCGTCCTCGCCCGGCGTGACATGGCGCCGATGGTTGGCTGGGTTCATCAGGAAGGCCAGCGGCACCTCGAAGGCGGTCGCTACCTCGAAGGGATTCAGCGCCAGCTCGAAATCCGGTTGCACCAGCGCCAGCACCGGCGTCACGACGAAGGCGGTGATGGTGGTGTAGGTGGGCAGGCAGCCCAGCACCTCGATGTGGAAGGCCGAGAGGCCGACCTCTTCCCAGGCCTCGCGCAGGGCGGCGGCGGCGATGTTGGCATCGTCGGGGTCGACCCGCCCGCCCGGAAAGGCGACCTGGCCCGAATGGTTCGACAAGGTGGTGGTGCGCTCGGTCAACAGCACGGTCGGCACCGCGCGCATCACGATCGGCACCAGCACCGCCGCCTGCGCCGGCATGCGGTCGAAGAGCCGGGGGTCGGCGCGCAGCTCGGGCGACCAGTCGGGCGGCGCGGCGAAGCGCGCGCGCAAGGCCGCCGCGCTGAAGCGATCGGTCGGCACGGCCGGCAGGTCGTCGTCTACACCGAGCACCGGCACCTTGCGCGGGTCGATGATCGGCAGGACCGGCGCGACGACGGTATTGATGGTTTCGACGGGGGAAGCGCGCAGCGCTTGCGGAGGAAGGTTCACTGGCATCGATTCGAACTCAAAACGCGCGAGTGCGCCAAGGCGCCGACACGACAAATTCACGAATGCCGCCCGCCAATGCAAAAGCCGCCCGATGGGGCGGCTTTTTCGCGACAGCGCGGGGGGCGCTTACTCGGCGGCGACGGCGCCGGTGGTGCGCTTGCCCGGCAGCTTTTCCTTGATGCGTGCCGAACGGCCGCTGCGCTCGCGCAGGTAGTAGAGCTTGGCGCGGCGGACGTCGCCGCGGCGCTTGACTTCGATGCCGGAGATCAGCGGGCTGTAGGTCTGGAAGGTGCGCTCGACGCCTTCGCCGCTCGAGATCTTGCGCACGGTGAAGCCGCTGTTGAGGCCGCGGTTGCGCTTGGCGATCACGACGCCTTCGTAGGCCTGCACGCGCTTGCGATTGCCTTCGACCACGTTGACGCTGACGATGACCGTGTCACCGGGCATGAAATCGGGGATCTTCTTGCCGAGCCGGGCGATTTCTTCCTGCTCGAGGGTCTGGATGAGGTTCATGGTTTCCTGATGTTCGATCGTGTCCGAGCTGCACAAAAGGCGCACTGGTTGTCGTCATGACAAAAGGCGCGGCCGGATAGAGGATCGGGGAGCCGAAGATTATAGCCTTTTTTTGAGCAGCTTCTCATCGGCGGCGCTCAGGCGGCCTGCCCGCCTGGCGGCGTCCAGCAGTTCGGGGCGCCGGTCGCGGGTCATCGCCAGGCGCTGCTCGCGGCGCCATTGCTCGATCTGCAGGTGGTGCCCGGACATCAGCACCCGCGGCACGCCGACGCCGCGCCATTGCTCGGGCCGGGTGTAGTGCGGGCAGTCGAGCAGGCCGTCGAGAGCCGGGTTGAAGCTGTCCTGCACGTGGCTGGCCTCGTCGCCGAGCACGCCGGGCTGCAGGCGCGCCACTGCATCGAGCAGCGCCATGGCCGCGATCTCGCCGCCCGACAGCACGAAATCGCCGAGGCTGATCTGGTGCGTGACCCGGGCATCGATGAAACGCTGGTCGATGCCTTCGTAGCGGCCGCAGACCAGGACCGCACCGGCACTGGCCGACCAGCGCTCGACGCTCGCGTGGCGCAGCGCCTCGCCGATGGGAGAGAACAGCACCACCGGCACATCCTCTTCTGCCGGCGCGCCGGCCCCGGCTGCTTGCTGCAGCGCTTTCTCGCGCCGGGCGCCCAGCGCCGCATCGAGGCAGGCCGACAGCGGCTCGGCCATCATGACCATGCCGGGGCCGCCGCCGAAGGGCCGGTCGTCGACCCGGCGGTAGTTGCCGCCGACGAAGTCCCGCGGGTTCCACAGAACGACCTCGACCTGGCCCGATTCATAGGCGCGCCGGGTCACGCCGCTCGCGAGAAAAGGCGCGAACAGCTCGGGAAACAGGGTGATCAGATCGAAGCGCATCGGACGCCGATGAGAGCGGCCGGCCGGCTCAGTAGTCTGGCTGCCAGTCGACGGTGATCAGGCGACCCGCAAGGTCGACCTTGTCGACGAAGGCCGAGACGAAGGGAACCATGCGCTCGACCGGCTTGCCGGCCTCGACGGCTTCCAGCACCAGCGTGGTCTGCGGCCCGGAAGCCAGCAGTTCGCGCACCTGTCCGAGCGCGACGCCTTCGCGATTCACCACGGCCAGGCCGATCAGGTCGACCCAGTAGTACTCGTCATCGGCCGCGGTCGGGAAGCTGGAGCGCGGCACGAAGACGCGCGCGCCGCGCAGCGCCTCGGCGGCATTCCGGTCGGGAACGGCATCGGCGCTGGCGACGACGCAATCGGAATGCTCCTTGGCCTCGCGCACCGACAGCCTGAAGGTGCGGTCGGCGCCGCCTGGCGGCTGCAGGAACCAGCGCTTGGAAGAGAAAAGCGCCTCGGGTTCGGCGCTGTGGGGCAGGACCTTGAACCAGCCCTTGATGCCCCAGGCATCGGCGATGCGCGCCACCTCGATCGCGTCCGCCGGCAATTCGGCGGCTTCGAGTGTGGGCAACATGGCCGGGCGGCTAAGGCTCAGGCCGCAGCCTTGGGTGCCGCTGCAGCGGCTTGCTTGATGAGGCGCATCACGGTCGGCGAGGCTTGTGCGCCGACGCTCTTCCAGTAGCTCAGGCGGTCCTGGGCGATACGGATGCTTTCCTCGTTTTCCTTGGCGGCGGGGTTGTAGAAACCCAGGCGCTCGATGAAACGGCCATCGCGGCGAACGCGCTTGTCCGACACGACGATGTTGAAGAACGGACGGCCTTTGGAGCCGCCGCGGGAGAGTCGAATGACGACCATGATTTATCCTTGGGGTGGTGCAGCCGAAGCCTCAAATATTCGAGGGAATATTCCGAGAAAATCAGCCCACTGAGTTCTTTCAGCGTCGAGACACGCGACATGACCACCCGGCCAGCGCACGCTGAAAAGCCAAAGATTATAGCCCGCCCGGCCCACAGGCCTAATATTGCGCTCCCCGGCAACGCCAGAAACCCCCACGCATGACCCAGATCCGCCCCAGCCGCGACGAGGACCTCGCCGCCATCACCGCCATCTACGGCCATCACGTGCTGCACGGCACCGGCACCTTCGAGACCGACGCGCCCTCGGCCGCCGACATGGCCGCGCGCCGCGCCGACGTGCTGTCCAGGAACCTGCCCTACCTGGTCGCCGAACAGGACGGCCAGGTGCTTGGCTTCGCCTACTGCAACTGGTTCAAGCCGCGGCCGGCCTACCGCTTCTCGGCCGAGGATTCGATCTACCTCGCCGAGGCCGCGCGCGGCAAGGGCCTGGGCGCGCAACTGCTCGCGGCGCTCGCCAAGGAGGCCGAGGCGGTCGGCGTGCGCAAGCTGATCGCGGTGATCGGCGACTCGGCCAACGCCGGATCGGTCGGCGTGCACCGGGCACAGGGCTTCAGCCACGTCGGCGTGCTGAAGGACTGCGGATGGAAATTCGGCAAGTGGCTCGACGTGGTCCTCATGGAGAAGACCCTGGGCGAAGGCAGCTCGACGACCCCGGAATGAAGAACAAGACCTTCGCGGCCTGGCTGGCCTTCATCGGCGGGCCCCTCGGCCTGCACTGCTTCTACCTTGGCGGATGGCGCAGCCTGCTCGGCTGGCTGCTGCCGATTCCGACCCTGCTGGGCGTCTACGGCCTGCAGCGGGTGCACCTCTACGGCCTGGACGATTTCTGGAGCTGGGTGCTGATCCCGCTGCTCGGCTTCACGATGGCCGGCTGCGCGCTGACCGGCATCGTCTACGGCCTGATGACGCCCGAGAAATGGAACGCCCGCTACAACGCCGGCCGCAGCGATGCCGCCACCGGCACCGCCGGCAACACCAGCTGGCTCACCATCGGCGCGGTGGTGCTGGCGCTGCTCTTCGGCAGCACGGTGCTGATGGCCAGCATCGCCTTCAGCTTCCAGCGCTACTTCGAGAACCAGGTCGAGGAGGGCCGGCGCATCGCGGCGCCGCTGGACGGCCGCTGAGGCCGCCGCGCTCGCCATCAGATGACCTGCAACCCGATCCAGTAGGCGATCGCCGCCACGAAGGCCGAGGCCGGGATCGTCAGCACCCAGGCCCAGATGATGTTGCCGGCCACGCCCCAGCGCACCGCGCTGGCCCGCTGGGTCGAGCCGACGCCCACGATGGCGCCGGTGATGGTGTGGGTGGTCGAGACCGGGATGCCGAGCCAGGTCGCCAGGAACAGCGTCAGCGCGCCGCCGGTCTCGGCGCAGAAGCCGCCGACCGGCTTGAGCTTGGTGATCTTCTGCCCCATGGTCTTCACGATGCGCCAGCCGCCGAACATGGTGCCCAGCGAGATTGCGGTGTAGCAGACGACGATGGTCCAGGTCGGCGGCAGGTCGGCGTCGGCCGCGGCGTAGCCGGTGGCGATCAGAAGCATCCAGATGATGCCGATGGTCTTCTGCGCATCGTTGCCGCCATGGCCCAGGCTGTAGGCGCCGGCCGAGACCAGTTGCAGCGATCGGAACCAGCGGTCCACGCGCGACGGAGTCGAGCGCCGGAAGACCCAGGCCACCACGATCATCATCGCGGAGCCGAGCAGAAAACCCAGCAGCGGCGAGACGAAGATGAAGGCCACCGTCTTCCAGATGCCCTCGCCGATCAGCGCATGCGAGCCCGACTTGGCCATCACCGCGCCGACGATGCCGCCGATCAGCGCATGCGACGAGCTGCTCGGGATGCCGTAGTACCAGGTGACCAGGTTCCAGCTGATCGCGCCGATCAGCGCGCCGAAGACCACGTGCACGTCGACCACGCCGGGCTGAACGATGCCCTTGCCGATGGTCGCGGCCACGCTGAGGTGGAAGACGAAGATCGCCACCAGATTGAAGAAGGCGGCGAAGACCACCGCCTGCCCGGGCTTGAGCACGCCGGTCGAGACCACGGTGGCGATCGAGTTCGCCGCATCGTGGAAGCCATTCATGAAGTCGAAGGCGATGGCCAGTGCGACCAGCGCTACCACCACCCAGAGGGCGACCTGAACCGTTGCCATCAGGACCTGCGCGCTCTCAGGAGTTCTCGAGGACGATGCCCTCGATCACGTTGGCGACGTCCTCGCACTTGTCGGTGATCGTCTCGAGCAGCTCGTAGATGGCCTTGAGCTTGATCACCTCGCGCACATCGGGCTCTTCGCGGAACAACTTGCTCATCGCGCTGCGCATCACCCGGTCGGCATCGGATTCGAGCCGGTCGATTTCCTCGCAGGTCTTGAGCGTGGCCTCGGCAGTGCTCGGGTCGGTGATGCGCGAGAGGAACTTGACCGCGTCCTTGACCCGCTCGCAGCACTTGACGCTGAGCGCGGTGAGCCGGGTGATCTCCTCGGTCATGTGGCGCACGTCGTAGAGGGCCATGGTCTCGGCCGAGTCCTGGATCAGGTCGGCCACGTCGTCCATGGTGTTGATCAGCGTGTGGATCTGCTCGCGGTCGATCGGCGTGATGAAGGTCTTGTGGATCAGCCGGTTGACGTCGTGCGTGACCCGGTCGGCCGCCCGCTCGGCGTTGTCGACGTCGCGGTTGTATTGCTCGCGCAGGTGCAGGTCGTTGTAGTTGGCCACCAGCTGCTCGAAGGCCCGCGCCGCCTCGACGATGCGGTCGGCGTGCTGATTGAACATCTCGAAAAAATTCCCCTCGCGGGGCAGCAGCTTGCCGAACATTGGCGGTCTCCTGGGATAAGGGTGACCGCAAGCACAGGCCTGTGACACCTTCGTGAAAAACCCCGAAAGTGTAATGGTGGGCAGCGTCCCCAGCCCGGCGGCTCGTCAGAGACGCTCGATGCGCTGCTCGGCCAGCCGTGCCAACTTTGCGGCGTCGACCTGCTCCGGCGCGATCTCGGCCAGGGGCAGCAGTACGAAGGCACGCTGCGTCATGCGGGGGTGCGGCAGGGTCAGGGTCGGGCCGTCGAGCACGCTGTCGCCATGGCGCAGCAGGTCCAGGTCGAGGGTGCGCGGCGCATTGCGGTAGGGCCGCTGGCGCAGCGCCGCCGTCTCCAGACGTTGCAATTCGGCCAGCAGCGCCAGCGGCTGCAGCCGGGTGTCGAGCGCGACCACCGCGTTGATGAAGTCGGGCCCGCCGGCATCGACGGGGGCGCTGCGGTAGAGCGACGATCGGGCGACGACGCGGGTATCCGGCAAGGTGTCCAGGTCGGCCATGGCCCGCAGCACGGCAGCCCGCGCATCGCCCAGGTTGCCGCCGATGGCGACATAGGCGCGCTGGGCCGGATCGGCGTCGGACGCGGTCATGGCTTGGGCTTCACGCGGGCGGCCCCGGGACGGCAGTCGATTCGGGGCCACGGCAGCCGACCGAGGGCGGCGCTCATTCGCCCTGATCTGCGCCGCTGCCCTCTCCCGCGGAGCTTTCACCACCCCCGCCTGCGCCGGTGCGAGGCTTGCGGCGCCGCCGGCGCTTGCGCGGTGCGGCGGCCAGTTCGCCGTCGGGCGGTGATTCGGCGTCGGCCGATTCGGCCGTGCCGGCGCGCTCGCCCGACGCCGCGCTGCGCTGGCCCGCCGACCCGGACGGTGCCGGCGAACGCCCGGCCGGCACGCGCTGGCGCGGCTTCTTCTGCTGCTCGTCGCGCACCTGGTCCAGCAGGTCCTGGCGGCGCAGGTCGTCGGCGGTGCTGAACTCCTGCCACCACTCGGCGATGGCCTCGCTCACTTCGCCCACGTCGGCACGCAGGCGCATGAAGTCGAAGGCGGCACGGAAGCGCGCCTGCTCGACCAGGCTGTAGGGCGTGGCGCCGGTGCGCTTGTCGAAGCGCGGCTGCATCATCCAGATCTCGCGCATGTCGGCGGCCAGCTTGCCGCGGCCCGAGACGTCGCCGATGCGGGCATTGAAGACGTCGTCGATCGCGTCCTGCAGCGCCGGGAACGAGGGCTGCGGCCGCTGGCCGTGGCGCCCCTCGATGCGTTGGGCCCAGCCGTCGCGCACGTCCGCCCACAGCACGCAGGCCAGCAGGAAGCTGGGCGCCACCGGCTTGCCCTCGCCGACACGGCGATCGGTGTCGACGAGCGCGGCCTTCACGAAGGGCTGGTCGGCCCGCTCGACCACCACGTCGAGCAGCGGATAGATGCCGGTCGCGAGGCCCAGTTTGCGCAGCTGCTCGATGGTGGCCACCGAGTGCCCGGTCTGCAGCAGCTTGAGCATCTCGTCGAAGAGGCGGCTCTGCGGCACGTCGGCCAGGAGCCGGCTCGACTCGACCAGCGGCGCCGCCGTCTTGGCCTCCAGCTTGAAACCCAGTGCCGCGAGCTTGGCCGAGAAGCGGATCGCCCGGATGATGCGCACCGGGTCTTCGCGGTAGCGGGTGATCGGGTCGCCGATCATGCGCAGAGTGAGCTTCTTGGCGTCCTTGATGCCGTTGTGATAGTCGACCACCACCTGGCTGGCCGGGTCGTAGTACATGGCGTTGACGGTGAAGTCGCGCCGTGCCGCGTCTTCCTCCTGCGGACCCCAGACGTTGTCGCGCAGCACCCGGCCGCTGGCATCCACCGCGTGCTTCATGCCCGCCAGTTCGCCCTTGCTGGTGCGCTCGTTGCCCGACACCTGCTCGGCGCCGGCGCTGTCCATGTAGGCGCGGAAGGTCGATACCTCGATCACCTCGTGCTCGCGGCCGCGCCCGTACACCACGTGCACGATGCGGAAGCGCCGCCCGATGATGAAGGCGCGCCGGAACAGCCCCTTGACCTGCTCGGGCGTGGCGTTGGTGGCCACGTCGAAGTCCTTCGGACGCAGCCCGAGCAGGAGGTCGCGCACCGCGCCGCCCACGACGTAGGCCTCGAAGCCGGCGTCCTGCAGGGTGGTGACCACGTTGCGGGCGCGCTCGTCGACCAGCGCCGGATCGATGCCGTGGACCTGGGCCGGAACCTCCTGGCGCTTGCCGAAACGGGCCTTGCCGGCGGATGCGGCATCTGACTTGCCGAGGATCTTGTCGATGAATTTCTTGATCATTGGGAGAAGGATTGCGGCGCGCTCGTCGCCCTATTCATTTTCGAGCATGGACCGGATCAACGGGATCGTGATGGCCCGCTGGGTCTGCAGGGCGTAGCCGTCGAGCTGGGCCAGCAGCTCCATCAGGCTGCCGAGGTCGCGGCTGAAACGATGCAGCACGTAGTCGAGCACCTCGTCGGTGAGCATCACGCCGCGCGTATCCGCGGCCTGGCGCAACACCGCCCGGCGCTCGGCCTCGCCGAGCAGCTGCAAGTGGAACACATGCCCCCAGCCGAGCCGGGTGCGCAGGTCCTCGCGCAGCGGCAGGTCGGCCGGCGGCAGGCTGCCCGCAGCGACCACGCCGCGCTGCAGGCTCTGCGCATTGACGAACCAGTTGAAGGCCGCGTGCTGCTGCGTGGCGCTGTAGAGGTGCACGTCGTCGAGCAGCACCGCGACCCAGCGCTCGTCGAACTCCGGCGGATCGGCGAACCCGGGCTGCAGCCAGCCGACCAGCGCGCCCTGCTCGCGCAGGGCATTGCGCACCGACTCCAGCAGATGCGTCTTCCCGCTGCCATGCTCGCCCCAGAGGTAGGTCGGCACCGGCGAATGCAGCGTCGAGGCCCGTCCATCACCCACCCACAGCGCCAGGTGGCGCAGCGCCGGCTCGTTCGAGCCGGCGAAGAAGCCCGCCAGCGTCGGCCCGGCCGCGATGCCGATGTCGAGCGCGAGCTGCTTCATGCCGATGCCGCCCGGGGCGGCTGGGGGAGCGCGGGTGGCGCGAATGAGGGGTCCATGGGAAGGGGCAATCGGCGCCCTTAAAATCGTGGCGAATTCTATCGGCCCGACCGAATCGGTTGCCGGCGTCATTGTCCTCCCATCCCCACCGCCCCTCGAGCGCCTCCCTTCTGCCCGGCATGTCCATGAACTCCAACAACTCCTCCCCGCTCAGCTACAAGGACGCCGGCGTCGACATCGATGCCGGCGACGCGCTGGTCGACCGCATCAAGCCGCTGGCGAAGAAGACGATGCGCGAGGGCGTGCTGGCCGGCATCGGCGGCTTCGGGGCGCTGTTCGAGGTGCCCAAGCGCTACAAGGAGCCGGTGCTGGTCAGCGGCACCGACGGCGTGGGCACCAAGCTGAAGCTGGCCTTCGAATGGAACATGCACGACACGGTGGGCATCGACCTGGTCGCGATGAGCGTCAACGACGTGCTGGTGCAGGGCGCCGAGCCGCTCTTCTTCCTCGACTACTTCGCCTGCGGCAAGCTCGACGTCGACACCGCCGCAGCGGTGGTCGGCGGCATCGCCCGCGGCTGCGAGCTGAGCGGCTGCGCGCTGATCGGCGGCGAGACGGCCGAGATGCCCGGCATGTATCCGGCCGGCGAATACGACCTGGCCGGCTTCGCGGTCGGTGCGGTCGAGAAGTCGCGCATCCTCACCGGCCAGGACGTGAAGCCCGGCGACGTGGTGCTGGGCCTGACCTCTTCCGGCGTGCATTCCAACGGCTTCAGCCTGGTGCGCAAGGTGATCGAGCGCGCCGCCGCCGACCTGCCCGCGACACTCGACGGCCGGCCCTTCCGCGAAGCCGTGATGGCGCCCACCCGGCTCTACGTCAAGCCGGTGCTGGCCGCGCTGGCCGCCCACCCGATCAAGGCGCTGGCCCACATCACCGGCGGCGGCCTGCTCGAGAACATCCCGCGCGTGCTGCCCGAGGGCATGGCGGCGCAGCTGGTCAAGGGCAGCTGGCCGCAGACCGAGCTCTTCGCCTGGCTGCAGAAGGTCGCCGGCATCGACGACCTCGAGATGAACCGCACCTTCAACAACGGCATCGGCATGGTGGTCGTGATCGACCCGGCTGCCGCCGCCGCCTGCGCCGACAGCCTGCGCGCCAGCGGCGAGACGGTGCACCAGATCGGCCGCATCGCCGAACGCGGGGCCGGCCCGGCCGTCGTCGTCGCTTGAACCGCCTGCGTCGCATCACCGACTCGCACCTGCCAGTCGCCTCGCGCGCCGTCGTCGTCGCGAGCTACCTGCTGATCGGCGCCAGCCTGCTGCTGGTGATGTGGCAGGGGCTGCTGCCGGGGCTGCTGTCGGTCTGCATCGGCTTCCTGGGCACGCGCTGGATCGTCCGGGCGCTCGATGCGGCACGGCGGCGCCGGCGCAAGCTGAGCGCCAACGATCCGGCCTGGAACGACGCGGCCGCCCTGCCCCGGGTCGTCGCCGCGACCGTCGTGATGCTGGCGCCCCTGGCGGTGCTGCTGCTGGGCTTCGCCGAATCGCGCGAATTCATGCTGCATGCGCCCCAGCAATACCGCGAGCTGCTCGACTTCATCGCCCGCACCGTGCTCGAACTCCGGCTCAAGCTGCCGCCCGAGCTGGGCGCCTACCTGCCCGAGGGGGCGGCAGAAGTGCAGCGGATGATCGCCAACGCGCTGCGCGCCCAGGCCGGCATGCTGGCCGTGACCGGCCGGGCCTGGCTGGGCAGCCTGCTCTTCGCCTACGTGGGCCTGATCGTCGGTTCGCTGGCGGCGATCGCCAACCGCGTTCCGTCGCACCGCCCGCTGGCGCGCGAGCTCAAGCTGCGCATCACCCGCTTCGGCGAGGCCTTCGGCCAGATCGTGGCGGCGCAGTTCTGGATCGCCGCCTTCAACACCCTGCTGACCGCGATCTTCCTGCTCTTCCTGCTGCCGCTCTGGCACATGGAGCTGCCCTATACGCCGGCGCTGATCACCCTCACCTTCGTCGCCGGCCTGGTGCCCATCGTCGGCAACCTGCTTTGCAACACCGTGATCACGATGGTCGGGCTGTCGGTGTCGCCGCTCACGGCGCTGGCCTGCCTGATCTTTCTGATCCTGATCCACAAGGCCGAATACCTGATCAACGCCAAGGTGATCGGCGGGCGCACGGAGATGGCGGTGTGGGAGCTCCTGTCGGTGATGTTCGTCGCCGAGGCGGTGTTCGGGCCGGCCGGGCTGGTGGCGGCGCCGCTGTTCTACGCCTACCTCAAGAAGGAGCTGAAGGCAGCGGACCTGGTTTAGGTCTTCGATGTCCGAATCCGATCGGTTCCGGTCCGGGCCGATGCGGACAACCCGGCCAATGCTGGCGAAAATCCTGTGCATCATCCACCGAGCACCAGGATTTGCCGCCATGAAGACCTGTCTGATAGTGATCGACGCCCAGGAGTCGTTCCGCCACCGCCCGTATTTCGACCCCAGCGCCCTGCCGGCCTACCTGGCGGCGCAGAACGCGCTGATCGACGGCTTCGCCGCGGCCGGCGCGCCCATCGTGCGGGTGCTGCACAGCGACGGGCCCGCCGTGGCAGGCAATGCCTTCGCGATCGAGTCCGGCCATGTGCGGCCGCTCGAAGGCCTGGCCGCCTTCGACCCCGCCGCCAGCTTTACCAAGCGCCGGCACAGCGCGCTGGTCGGCACCGGGCTCGACGTCTGGCTCACCGAGAACCGCATCGACCGGCTGGTGATCAGCGGCATCCGCACCGAGCAATGCTGCGAGACCACCACCCGCCATGCCTCGGACCTGGGCTGGCGGGTCGACTACGTGACCGAGGCGACGCTGACCTTCGACATGGTCCAGCCCGATGGCCGGCCCCTGGCGGCTGCCGACATCATGGCGCGCACCGCCACCGTGCTGGACGGCCGCTTCGCACGGGTCTGCAACGTGCAGGACGCCCTGGCCGGGTTGACCGCATGAGCGGCCCCATCGGCGTCGCGATCCTGGCCTTCGACGATGTCGAGGCGCTCGACCTGGCCGGCCCCTACGAAGTCTTCACCACCGCCAGCCGCATGCACGGCCGCGCCGCATCCGCGCCGGGCGAGCCGCTCTTCGAGGTGGCTTGCGTGGCCCGCAGCACGGCCGCGGTGCGGATGCGGGCCGGACTGCGGATCCTTCCCGAACGCAGCTTCGAGGATCCGATCGACGCCGACCTGCTGATCGTGCCCGGCGGCGTGGTCGATGCGGCGCTCGACTGCCCGCAGACCCTGGACTGGATCGCCCGAGCCGGCGCCAGGGCGAGCATCAGCGCCTCGGTCTGCACCGGCGCCTTCCTGCTTGCGGCCAGCGGCGTGCTGCGTGACCAGCGCGTCACGACCCATTGGGAAGACCTGCAGGACCTGCAGAGCCGCTTTCCGCGCCTCGATGTCGTGAGCGGGCCGCGCTGGATCGACACCGGACCCATCGTCAGCTCGGCCGGCATCAGCGCCGGCATCGACATGAGCCTGCACCTGGTCGCGCGCCTGGCCGGCGAGGCGCTGGCGCTGCGCACTGCCCGCCAGATGGACTTCGCATGGACCAGGGACTAGCGAAGCGGCGCGGCGCGCCGGGCAGCGATCCGGGACCGATCCGGGTCGTGTTCGCCCTGCTGCCGGACAGCCTGATCCTCGATTGGGCAGGGCCGGCCGAAGCCCTGCGCATCGCCAACCAGTTGCTGGTCGCCAGCGGCCGGCCGCCGCGATTCGAGCTCGTCTTCTGCGGTCCGGAAACGAACGCGGCCAGTTCCGTCGGTCTCGCGCTGGCCGGCCTTCGGCCACTGCCCATCGATTGGGGACAGCCGGCCTGGGTGGTGCTGGTCGGGCTGCCCGGGGCGACCATCGAGGTCGACAACCCGCCGGCCCAACGGCTGCTGCACTGGCTGCGCGGCCTGCGCCTGGAGCCCGGGCGGCTGGAGCTGATCACCGTCTGCGCCGGCACCCTGCTGGCGGCCCACGCCGGCTTGCTGGCCGGCCGGCGCGCCACCACCCACCACCATCACCTCGACGAACTGCGCCTGGCGGCTTCGGGCTGCGAGGTGGTGGCGAACCGCGTCTTCGTGCTCGACCCGCCGCTCTCCAGCAGCGCCGGCGTGACCACCGGCATCGACCTGGTGCTGCACCGCATCGGCGAGGTCTGCGGCGAGGCGCTGGCCGCGCGCGTGGCGCAGACCATGGTCGTCGCGCTGCGCCGAGGGCCGCAGGACCCGGAGCTTTCGCCCTTCCTGGCATTTCGCAACCATCTGCATGCCGCGCTGCACCGGGTGCAGGACGCGATCAGCGAGCAGCCAAATGGCGACTGGTCGGTGCCGCGCATGGCCGAGCTGGCCCGCACCTCGCCGCGCCATCTGACGCGGCTCTTCCAGGAGCATGCGGGCGTGGCGCCGCTGACCTACATGCGCCGGCTGCGGCTGGCAGCCGCGCAGGCGGCGCTGGCCTCGGGGGCGAGCGTGACCCGCGCCGCCGAAGTCTCGGGCTTCGGTTCGGACACGCAGCTGCGGCGCGCCTGGCGGCAGTTCGGGCTGGATGGTTCGCCGTCGGGCGCGAGCGCAGGCGACGGCACCGCCTTTCAGTGAACGCGGGCGAACCGAGCCGCGTCCGCGCCCGGCCGGCGATTGGCCAGACAGCCCGCTAAAGGTAGCCGCAGAAGCGCAGCACATGCCCGTCGGGCTCGCGGATCGCGAACTCGCGCAGGCCCCAGGGCTGCGACACCGGCGGCTCGATCACGTCGACGCCGCGCCTGACATACGCCTCGTGCAGCCCGTCGAGGTCGTGGCCCACGTGGATCACGATCTCGCCGCGCCAGGGCATGGCCTCGCGGCGGCCGCACTGCCACAGGCGCAGGTAGACCGGATCGCCGTAGCTGCGATCGCCCTTCCTGACCCGCGCGTAGCTCGGCGGCTCGCCGGCGATGAAGTCGAGTTCGAAGCCCAGCACGTCGCAGAAATAGCGCGCCGAGCGCGCCGCATCGGCCACCGGCAGCACCGGCTGCACGCCATGGAACTGATGCGTGGTGCCGAGGTCGGCCGCCGTGGCCTTGGCGGACTCCATCAGCAGTCCGCGCGTCGCAGCGCAGCCACCCGTTCGGCGATCGCGTCGATGTCGAGCGCTTCCTCGGCATGGCGCAGGTAGGTCTCGAGGTCGCGCACGGCGGGTGCCGTATTGCCCTGCTCGGCATGCGCGATGCCGCGGTCGCGGTGCTCGGCCCAGGCCTCGGGGAAGAGCGCGATCAGGCGGTCCTGCACCGCGATGGCGCGCTGCCAGTCCTCCTGGGCGTGGTGGATCTCCTTGAGGTTGCGCAGCATGCGCCCGATGATCTCGCGCGGCGTGGCCGGCTGCAGGTAGAGGCCGAGCGGCACGTCGTAGTCGCCCACCAGGCCGTTGCTGCGCTTGTAGGGCTCGAGCCGCTCGCTGAGCTCCTCGCGCGACAGCGACTTGCCGGTGAAGGGGTCGATCACCACCTGGCCCTTGGGCAGCGTGACCTTGAGCATGAAATGGCCCGGAAAACCCACGCCGCGCGCCTGCAGCCCCAGGCCTTGCGCCAGCTCCATCCACAGCACGGCGAGCGAGATCGGGATGCCGCGCCGGGTGCGCAGCACCGCGTTGAGATAGCTGTTGTCGGGGTCGTAGTAGTCGTTGACGTTGCCGCCGAAGTTCAGGTCGTGGAAGAAGAACTGGTTGAGCGTGCGCAGCCGGTGCAGCGGTGCGGCATCGGCCGGCAGGCGGCGCTTGAGCCGAGCCAGCAGCTGGTCGACGTCGCCGAGCACCTGCTGCACGTCGAGATCGGGGTATTCGTCCTGCGCCAGGCTCGCGGCGGCCTCGAGCAGCGGGAACTGCTCGTCGCTCTTGACGAGGGAATCGAAATACTCGAGGGCGGTCGGCGCCGAGAAGCTGAACGTCATGTGGCTTTGTAGAGGAGCGGAGGGTGAGCGTCAAGGCGCCGCCGCCGGGCGCACGCACTAGCGCCGAACGAAACTGCGCAGCTTGACGCCGCTCAGGGCCAGCACCAGGAAATAGAGCGCCGCTGCCGCCGCGATCAGCGCCGCCAGCAGGCCGATGCGCAGCAGGCGATGCTCGCCCAGCGCGATCCAGTCGAAGCGCTGGTTGCTCCAGACCAGCAGCACGCACATCACCGCGGTCGCGAACGCCACCTGCAGCAGGAAGCGCCACCAGCCGGCCTCGGGCCTGTAGCTGCCGCGGCGGACCAGGCCGATAAGCAGCCAGGCCGCGTTCACCAGCGCGCCGATGCTGATGCTGAGCGTCAGTGCCGCATGCTGCAGCAACGGCACCAGGACGAAATTGAGCAGCTGGGTCAGCACCAGCACGCCCACCGCGATCAGCATCGGCGTGCGGGTGTCCTGCTTGGCGTAGTAGCCCGGCGCCAGCACCTTGATCGCCACCAGGCCGACCAGGCCCACGCCGTAGCCCATCAGTGCGGCGGTGGTGCGCTCGACGTCTTCGGGGCCGAAGGCGCCGTTGTTGTAGAGCACCGCGACCAGCGGCCGCGCGAAGACCAGCAGCGCCAGCGCGCAGGGAACCGCCAGCAGCACCACCAGGCGCAGGCCCCAGTCGAGCATCACCGAATAGCGCTTCTCGTCCTGCGCCGCCCGAGCGCTGGCCAGCTGCGGCATCAGCACCACGCCGAGCGCGACGCCGAGCATCGCGGTCGGGAACTCCATCAGCCGGTCGGCGCTGGTGATCCAGGTCACGCTGCCGACCGCGAGGTGGGACGCGATCTGGGTGTTGATCAGCAGCGAGAGCTGGGCCACGCTCACCCCCAGCAGCGCCGGCAGCATCAGCCGGCCGACCCGGCGCGTGCCCGGATCGGCCCAGGCGGCGCGCAGCGCGGCCACGCTCGCGCCGATGCGCGGCAGCATGCCCAGGCCGCGCAGCGCCGGGATCTGCAGAGCCAGTTGCAGAATGCCGCCCACCAGCACGCCGATGCACTGCGCATAGAGCGGCTCGATGCCGCGAGCGCGGAACCAGGGTGCGCCCAACACGATCGACAGGATCAGCGCGATGTTCAGCAGTACCGGCGAGGCGGCCGGCACCGCGAAACGGCGCCAGGTGTTCAGGATGCCGCCGGCCAGCGCCACCAGCGACATGAAGCCGATGTAGGGGAACATCAGCCGGGTCATCACCACCGCCGCATCGAAGCTGCCCTTGCTCTCGAGGCCGCTGGCCATGGCCCAGACCATCAGCGGCGCGCCGACGACGCCCAGCACGCAGACGATCACCAGCATCCAGGTCAGCAGGGTGGCGACGTGGTCGACCAGCTGGCGCGCGCCGGCATCTCCCTGCGCGGTCTTGGTGGAGGCCAGCACCGGCACGAAGGCCTGGCTGAAGGCGCCCTCGCCGAAGACGCGGCGAAAGAGATTCGGGATGCGGAAGGCGATGTTGAACGCATCCGTCATCGCGCTGACGCCGAAGACAGAGGTCATCAGCACGTCGCGGATGAGGCCCGTCACCCGGGAAGCGAGGGTCAGCAGGGAGACGGTGGAGGCGGATCTGAAGAGCGACACGGGCTGCAGTGTATGTCGCTGGCGGGCGGCTTCCAGGGTCATTCGGGCGCCACCGACCGCAGCTCGCCTATAATGGAGGGCTTTGCTGCATCATCCCCAGACACACAAGGAACACTGAACATGGCATCCGCCAAGCCCAAGAAGAAGAACCCGCGCCTCGCGTCGGGCCGCAAACGCGTCCGCCAGGACGTCAAGCTCAACGCCGCGAACACCTCGCTGCGCTCCAAATACCGTACCGCGGTCAAGAA